>Ga0134126_10000685_pt1 | contig 42856 bp, 41 predicted proteins | sample KB31752_FD_96881 | JGI IMG/M metagenome (GOLD analysis project Ga0134126, IMG submission 96881) | Terrestrial soil microbial communities with excess Nitrogen fertilizer from Kellogg Biological Station, Michigan, USA - KB3-175-2 | ecosystem: Environmental > Terrestrial > Soil > Unclassified ...
CCAGAACCCGACTTGATCTAATCCACGCTGCCGGCCCAGTTCGCCTGCCGAGCCTGCCTGCATGTACATGTCGTAATCGTCAAAGTGCGTCGTCCACCACTTGTAATCATTACTGCGCGAGCCGTCCTGCTCGTAGATGTAGGGCAAGTTCTGCTCGCGGAACGCGCCGTTATGAAACCAGTCGTCGCCCATCCACCCATCCACCATTGGGTTCATCGGCACCGAAACCTTGAGCGCCGGATGCGGATTCACCAAAGCCATCAGCGGCAAGAATCCATCATAAGAGATCCCGAGAATCCCAACCTTCCCGTTGCTCTCCTTAACGTTCTTCACCAGCCAATCGATCGTGTCGTAAGTGTCCGTCGCATGATCGACCTTCGTCGGGTTCAAAGGCCCCCGCAACGGCCGGTTCATCACATAATCGCCTTCGGACCCATACTTCCCGCGCACGTCCTGCACCACGCGAATGTATCCACCCTCGACAATCACTTCGAGCGCGTTGTCATAGCCGTTAAGAATTGGCCCGAGATGCGAACTGGCCGCATGACTCGTGAGTTCCGTCGCGTTGTACGGCGTGCGAGTTAGAAGAATCGGCGCATGCTTCTTGGGATCGAGCTTGTTTGCATCGATGACGGATTTAGGAACGATGATGACGGTATGTAGCTTCACGCCATCGCGCATTGGAATCATCACGTCCCGCCGTTCGTATTCAAGGCCATAGTTCGTCGGCTTGAATTCTTGAGGCGATTCGGAGGGCAGCGTTTGCGTCTGAATCCTCGCAGCGAAAACTAGGGAAGACGCAACCATGGTTAGGATCACGCAATAACTACGAGTGTTCTTTATGATCATCTTTCGAATAGTCCCCAGGTTTGTTTGAGTTTGTTGATTGCCCAGACAGCCGCAAGCGAACTCTTTATAACTTAAGCCTCGACGGAAGAGAAACCGAGAGCTGGCTGCGCTCAACCCTTTCTCAGAATCCAATTCGACATCGCGCGCTGGTGCTGCACCACCACCGTCTTAAATGGTTCGAGCCACTGACCGCCGTGCGATTCTGTTTCCCGCAAAAGCATTTCTTCATCCACCAGAAAACGTTCGCTTCCGTCAGGCAAGTGATAACGCCGGCCTTCGATTCGTCTGATTCCGTCAATACCGACGGTTGACGCCAGGCGCGCGAAGAAAATTCCGCCGGGCTTCAGCACTCTCCACATTTCGCGCACCATCTGGTCCCAGTGGTTTTCATCGCGGGCAAAATGCAGGACAGCGCTGCTCAGCACCACGTCAAAAGCCGAATCGGCGAAGGACATTTTCTCAACCGCTTCTATCCGAAAGTTTTCGGCGGGAAGACTTGGCGCCAGTTCGGCAGCCAGCGAGCGAATTTCGGCAATCACAGCCGGAGACTGATCAACGCCGGAGACATCAAAACCGGTTTTGAAAAAGTAAGTGAGGTTGCGGCCGCCGCCACAGCCGGCGTCTAGCAATTTCATTTCAGAGGTGATGCGGCCTTTCAAAAGGAGATCGAACAAATAGATGTCGATGCCGCCGAACCATTCGCGTAGATTCATCATTTAGTTTTAGAAACCTTACGTCCGTCGCAACCAGGAAAGCCAGTGCGTTAGTATCCTGATTTGAGAATGAAGTCAGTACCGGGAGCGATAGCGACCGGGTCAGGCCGATAGCAATGATTGAGATTCCGGCATTTTGTTACCCGGTCGCTATCGCTCCCGGTACTGACTGTATCGCCCATACGGCACGCTCCCTCGCCCACGTTTCCGTGGCAGATTAATTATTAGCTTAAATCTTTATTGACCACTCAGGGTTGGGTTGTTAGTCTCTAAGTAGACCGACATCGCCCTTCCCCTCACCCGCTGCTATAGAAACCTAACTGGAGAATGTCATGAAGATGAATATAAAAAGAATCCCGAACCTCGTCGTCTACTCCGCACTTTACGCCGCCATCTGCGGGATTAGCATTTGGTTATTGGTCTTTCACCCTGAGAGCCCCACTAATTGGGTTCTGTATATACTCATCATCGGGTCGGTCTTAGCAGGCATCGTTAAATTTGCCTTACATTCCCGCAAGCGACATCAACAATCTCTATAAAAACACGTCTATTTTTCAGAGTAAACGAGAGCGGCGGGTTTCGGCCTCGGGCCAATTTCATCTTAAGACACCGCCCTCTCGGAGCCTGATGGTGTGCGATAACGAAATGAGTGTTACGATGAAACGTAAATGAAGACAACGAGGTGAGAGCTTATGGCATGGGATGGCGATGCTTTAGCGGGCCAAATGGAAGAGATAGTTGAACGGCAGCAGGCAATAGCCGACGCGCGCGCGTTCAACAACACCTCAACTCTCGAGGAGCGCGCGCGCAGCGCGAAATTTGAATCGCTGCGAGTATCGCGCTCGCGCATAATGACTCAACTGAAAGCGTGTACCAACCCGTCATACCGCACCGTGCTCGAGCGCGCACTAAAATCCCTCAACGACGAGATGGCCGAAGACGAAGCGCGCGGCTAGCGTGAGTATCATGTGCGTGTTAGCTGACGGTATTATTCACGATAACCAACCCAATTGACCCGACTCCCATAAGGTCAAATCTAATTCCCCTTTCAATGCGACCCTTTCAGGGTCACCGAACGCTTTGTGATTTCGATCCGTGGGCGGCGCCCACGGCTATTCAATGACAGCCCTTCAGGCTGCACATGCCGTCAACTTGTGTCCAGTTGTCCAGACCGCGCTACAATCGCCAAAAACACCGTCCATGAGGAGGCATCAAATGAAATCGAAAATTGAAAAAGAAGTTCGATTTCTCAAAGTCTACGCCGTCGTGGCGACAATCGGTTTTGCCACGCTCATCGTATCAGGCTTCACCATGCAAGGCGCCCGGACGAAGTTCGACGAGATTGATGTAGGTAGGATCAATATCGTCGAAAAGTCGGGTAAGCTTGATATGGTGATCTCGAACCAGGAGCGACAACACCCAGGCATATCGAACGGCAAGATCATCAGACGAAGCGGACCGCGCCCCCCGGGAATGATCTTCTTCGATCAGACAGGCGACGAGATGGGCGGTCTGATTTTCGGCGACAATGGCGGCCGAGGTCACTTCGGATCGTTTACCTTTGACAAGGTGCTGAACGATCAGGCGATGGGTTTTCGCTATCTGGAAAGTGACGACGGCAGTTACGTATCTGGTTTGCAACTCTGGCAGCCGCCGAATATTTCGAGCGATGAGGAGTCGGCGAAAGTCGGAGAGGCCCGTAAGATTACCGATCCGGCGCAAAGAAAAGCCGCATTCCAGGCGCTGATTGATAAAGGCCAGCTAACCGTTAATCGAATGTTTCTCGGGAAACAGAGAGATAATGCCATCTTGTTGGAAATGGACGACGTCAAAAATAGGCCGCGAATTCGGATGCTGGTCCTACCTGATGGCACACCGAAGCTCGAATTTCTCGATGAGGGCGGAAAGGTTATTTCCAGTTTGCCGAAGTGAATCTGAGCCGGTGCAATGCAAGGAGTAACGATGCAAAGACGAAAACTTGGAAATGATCTCGAAGTGTCCGCGCTCGGCTTGGGCTGTATGGGGATGACGTTCGCCTACGGCGCGCCGCCCGACAGAACCGAGATGATCACACTGCTGCGCGCGGCGGTCGAGCGCGGTGTCACTTTCTTTGACACGGCGGAAGTCTATGGGCCGTTCACGAACGAAGAGCTGTTGGGCGAAGCACTGGCTCCCGTGCGTGACCAGGTCGTGATTGCTACCAAATTTGGTTTCAAGCTCGATCCCACGGGCGCGAAATCATGGGTGGGCACGGACAGCCGGCCAGAGCACATTAAGGAAGTCGCCGAAGCGTCGCTCAAGCGACTGAAGACTGATCGCATCGACCTGTTCTATCAACATCGCGTCGATCCGAACGTGCCGATTGAGGATGTCGCGGGCGCGGTTAAAGATTTAATTCAGTCAGGCAAGGTGAGGCACTTCGGCCTTTCTGAACCCGGCGTCGAAACGATCAAGCACGCGCACGCGGTCCAGTCAATTACCGCTGTGCAGAACGAATATTCATTGTGGACCAGAACTCCGGAAAAGGAAGTCATCCCCACGCTCGAAGAACTCGGCATCGGCCTCGTGCCTTACAGTCCGCTCGGCCGAGGTTTTCTCACCGGAAAGATCGACGCAACCACGACCTTCAGCAGTACAGACTTTCGTGCGAATCTGCCACGCTTTACACCTGAAGCCCGCAAAGCAAACCAGACGCTGGTTGATCTACTGACATCAATCGCAAAACGAAAGGGTGCGACACCGGCACAGGTCGCTTTGGCGTGGATCCTCGCCCAAAAACCCTGGATCGTTCCGATTCCCGGCACGACGAAGTTGCACCGGGTGGAGGAGAACATTCGCGCGGCGGAGGTTGAACTAACCAGTGATGACTTGCGCGAGATTGATGACGCGTCCGCACAAATTAAAGTAGAAGGCGCGCGTTACCCGGAAGCGCTCGAGAAGATGACCGGAATCTAAAAGACAGAAGAGTTATCCGCAGATTACGCAGATTTCACAGATTAGGACAAACAGTGAAGGCCCCCAGCCGCACAGATCGGAGAAATGATGCGAGTCTGAGACGGCCTTACGAAGTTTGCGGTTGATTCTTTACGGCGCCGCGGATATTCATCGCCGCCAGCGCGAGCTGCAAGACGATGAGTGCCCACGCGCGGTCGCCAACACCCCAAACAATCCAAAGCACATTGCTCAAAAGGAACAACCAAAATCCCCAGTTACGCTTCAGCTTTCTTTGCGACGCGACCATCCACGCGGCAACGACGGTGATGATCATCGCCGGCCATTGAATCAGATCGATCACATTCATACTGAATCCTCATGAGAACCTGGACAACTTAGAACGCCAGGGGCTCAAAAGTCGGCGAAGCCGACGAATGACAATAGCCCACCGATTCATCGGTGGGATCGAGGACGAAGATGAATCAGAGTCCGTGAAACGACGACTGAATAAAATATTTGTGAACCTGGACAATCCGTTCGTCCGCTGCGCGGATTCTGACTAAAAAACTGATCGCTCCCCAGCGCTGAAGCGCTGGGCTAATTGTCGACCGTCCGCTTCGCGGACTCATTGGACGTACTTTTCACGAAAAGACGCAAAGCTCTGCAAACGTAAAACCAACGAACACTGCTAATTCAAGACACTCCTAATTGTTTGCCGATGCGGCCATCGCGGCGCCGTCGAATTCCGTGAGCAGTTGATTGAGCAGGGGCGTAACAGCGTCCAGGTTGTCGTAGTTGCGATGCAGAAGATTGAGGAGGCGGCGCTGATTCTTGCCTTCGATTTCTTTCAGGAACGCGCGGCAGAAGGCGCAGACCACCGCCGGATCGAATTGCGTTCCGGTGTTGGCGCGAAAGTCCAGCAGGACATCTTCCAGCGGCAGCTTCTTTCGATAAGGACGATCCGTGGTCATCGCGTCAAACGAATCGGCCAGCGTGACGATCCTGGCGCCCGCGGGAATCTGTTCACCTTTCAAGCCGTCGGGATATCCACCACCGTCCATGCGCTCGTGATGATAGCGGGCCATCAAAGGGATGTCGGCATAAGGATGCGAAATCGGCGAGAGGATTTCGTAGCCGGCAGCCGGATGCTTGCTCATCTCAGCTGAATCCTTGGCGCTGAAACGTTCGGGCGAATTGATCACACTGAGATCGACAATCAACTTACCGATGTCGTGCAGGTAACCCGCGATGGTGATGCCTTCGACCTCGTCATCGTTCCAACCCATCTCACGTGCGATCACCTCGCTGTATTTTCCGACGCGCACTGAATGACCTTGCGTGTAACGATCCTTGATGTCGATCGCCGCGGCGAACGCGCGCACAGTTTCGCGGTAGATGGTGCGCAACCCGTCATAGAGCCGCTGGTTCTCTTCGGCCTTGCGCTTCACTTCCCCAAGCAGATGATGACTGTTGATGCCCACCGCGATGTGACGCGCGAGCGCGCTCAACGTGTCGAGATCCTCTTCGGTGAATTTCTCGCCGCTGGCCTTTTCGCCGAGCAGCACCACCCCAATCAAACGGTCGTGAACCACCAGCGGTAGCAGCAGCTGAATCTCGGCCGCGGCGAAAAGTTCCTGATTGTCCTGCATGAAGCGTGCGGCTTCCGCCGTTGCGTCGGCCAGCGTCAAAGAGGTGCCGAGACTGGCGAGTTCTCGCGAGTGTTCACGAGTAACGGGGATGTCTTCGTTAGGTGTCTGTTCCCATCCGCGCGCTGAGATTATGCGCAGAACGTCGCGCTGCCGATCGTGCTGCGCGACAGCTCCACGACGAATCGCCACTGAGCCCAGCAGCAGATGAAAAGATGACCGCAGCATCTCTTCAAAATCCGCAGTGTTGGCAATTTCCTGACCGAGATCCGCGAGCGCCGCGAAAGTGTGCAGGAGGCGTTGGTTGTTAGTTTCCATTAGGACTCTGGGTCAGCCGCAGATACGTGCGCGCGGATAGTGCTTTAAAAGCCTATAAATCTGTGCAAATCCGGAACTAATCTCTGTTTGCGCCTGCCGGCTTGGCTTACGCATGTAACCACGACAGCGCTTCCGTCTCATCCTTGGCAATTTGCACCAGCCGCGTAAGTCCCAGCATCTCGAAGAGACTGGCGGTCTGGCTGTTGACGTCGGAAAAGATTAGTCGCGCTCTGGTTTGTTCGGCGACATCGATGACGCCCATGAGAATCGAAACGCCGATACTATTAACCAGCTCCGTGTCTCGAAAATTGATCACGACGGCATGACGTCCGGCATCGAGCTGCCGTTTACACTCACGCTCAATGCGTTCGCCGGTCAGCTTGTTGAGATAGTCGCTGGCGTAGATGATCGCTGTGTCGCCGACACACCGCGCCTGCACTATTGCTCCGCCGTTTCCGTCCATTCGGTCGCTGCGCCCCGCTTTCGGCCACAGGATAACACAAACCGCAAATTGGAGATGGTGATTCTGCGACGGCGCGGTGGAGGCAATCTCTCGGCAGGCGTTAGCCTTTCGACCTCAGATACTTTGTCATCCGCAGTTGGGTACCATCATCAACACGCTCGAACTCGACTTCATCCATGAGCGTTCTGATGAGCTTCAATCCCCAGCCGCGCCGGCTCTTGCCATTTCCGTTCCCTCCGTTTTGGCCGGGAAGGTTTGCCGGAAGAACGCCGCGGCTCGCCACTGTAACGATCAACTTGTCGTCTTCGATGCGAAACCTCTGATAGATTTTTCTGTCGGGACTCAGGCTGTGTTCGGTCGCGTTGATACAGGCTTCGACCAAAGCGAGCTTGATTTGATTGATTGCCTCAGGGCCGAATTTGATGCGCCGGGCAATTTGCTCGACCGTGTGCGCGGCAATCAACTCAGTGTCCATTCCCATCGGAATCACCATTTCATATTCATCGACGGCGATGGCCTCCGTCGTTGCGGCTGCCAGCCGCGCTGCCAACAAATCCACCTGGCGACGACTCGAGCTGTGGGCATCATGACGTTTCAGAATCTCTGCGGCTTCAATTGAAAATCCTTCCGGGCTTACCAGCCAGAGTTTCACTCGATGAAACTTTGCCTCCCGCGCAATCTTTTCCAGCCGCTCACACCACTCGCGAGTCAACTCAGCGCTCGCTTCAAGTTTTGAATCAATCTCGGCGGCGATCCAGACAGTCTCGTTTTCATCAGCGTACTCAGCCGCATCGAAGCCGTGGCCGATCGCGCATCTGCCTTCTTCGGTCGGCTCGCTGGTGGCCACTGCTGAGCAATCGACCACGGAAACGATTTGTGGCAAGCGAATGAGGTCCGCTTCAGCGTCGAGCGCCGCGTTCACGGTTTCGGTGTCCACACCCCTATGCGCCGCGGCGAATCGATTGTAATCAAGCAAGCTGGCGGGGATTTCCTGACAGTTGAAACGCGACAACAAATCTTTCAAGCCAATCGCCGCTTCGCGTCGATACTTGCGGCGCATTGTCTGGGGCGCTCGCTTCAAAGTACTGAGCAGAGTGTTGGCGACGGTGAGGGCGCGCGCTTCGCCGGCGACCTCAAGTTGATACTGCGCTTGCAGGTAATCCATCCAGACCGAAGGTTGTGCGTTCAATTCAACGGTGGCCCCGCTCGAGTTCGCCAGTTCGTAGACGTGCAGCGCGTCAATCATCCGTTCGAACTCTGCGCCGTCGACGCCGAGCCTCTTCTTCCAGGTCCACACCGAAGCCTTCCGAGATTCACTCTGCCCCGAGTCAAACAGTACGCGCACAAGGGTTCTGCGCGTCTGCGCCTGCGGTGCTATCTGATGCAACAGATTTGCGAAATGGCGGTGCAATCGGCCTCCGAGCAACTCGTCAACGTAAAGGCGTTGGCAATCGAGAAACGTGTTGAGGGCGACATGCTTCTGACGCGCAGCAAGTGTCAAGGCGGCCAGAAAGAACGGACTGCCACGCAATTGCTGAACGATCAAGTCGCGGGTCTGTTCGTTGGTTTCAACTCGCGCGGGCTGTGTCAGCGAAGCCAGTAAAGTGTTCGCGTCTAAATCTGACAGGTAGTCGAGATGAACTACGTCGGCGGCATCCAGATCGGCGCCGGCAGTGTGACTCATCATCGGCATCTGGCGGCGTAAAGCGGCAAATACTCCCGGTTCACTACTGCGGACGAAAGTCTTCGCGACTTCTGTCAGCAGCGAGCTTTCACTTGTCTCACTCGCTAAGCGCAGGCAATCGATCAGCGGCAAGACAGTTCGTTTGGTCGTCGCTGCCAACTTCTGCGGCGCGGCCAGACAGAACCTAAACAAGGCCGGCTCATCGCCCGAGGCGCGTTCGCGTTCAAATGACTCAAGCATTGACGTGATCGCTTCGTAATCCGTCGGCAAAGCAGATTCGACGATGTCGTGGAGCGTCAGCGGCGTGCGACAGAGAGACGGATCGACGCGCCGATAGGCAACATACTGCTGCAGGAACGCGCGGAAGAAGGTGACTGCAACATCCGCAAGGCGACCCGCCGCCGGAGTGAACTCAAAATAAAAGGGCGCCGCTTGGGTGCGGCGAAAAAACAACTCGTCGTAAGCCTGGCGCAGGAACTCTGATCCGCCGGAGTTCGGCGCGGCAGCTATTAAGAGTTTTCGCTGAGGAGGGTCCGCCGCATAGCTCAGGACTTGACGCAGCTCGGCTTCGCGGCCAACGAAGTTGTCGCGTGAGATATGACCGAAGATGCGTTCGTTACTCATCGCTTTTCCCGGCGGAGCGTCGAAAAATTATTGCATGAGCCCCTGATATGCGTACGCTCGATTCTTGCCGTGACTCTTGGCATGATAGAGGGCGCGATCGGCCGCGCGAATGATTGCTTCAACCGAATCAAGCGACGGCGATAAAGATGACAGTCCGATACTGACCGTCACCGAGCCCAGCGGCTGGGTTTCGCCGTGCGGAAAGCGCGTATTCATGATCGTCCGGCGCAAACGATCGGCAATCATGCCGGCGTCATCCAGAGGGGTCTGCGGCAGAAGAATCGAAAATTCTTCGCCGCCGTAGCGGGAAGCCACGTCCGCTTTACGCAGAGTTGAGCGCAGACACTGCGCGGTGATTTCCAGCGCGCGATCTCCGGCTTGATGCCCATTGCGGTCGTTGTACAGCTTGAAATCGTCGATATCGATCATCATGAAACTCATCGGCACATCGTAGCGCTTCGAACGATTCAGCTCTTCAGACAGACGCGCCTCCAGGTAGCGCCGATTGTGCAGACCCGTCAAGGGATCGGTAATCGACATCAACTGAAATTGGTTGGCGCGATGCTGCCAGAGGGCGCGCTCCAGGGCCAAAGCGATTTGTGGTGCAACCAGATCAATCAAAGCCAGGTCCGCCTCGTCATAGGCTGCACCGCCGCGCTTATCCGCCACGTTCAGCACTCCAATTTTTCGCGCACCGATGGCGATGGGATAGCTAATAAAAGATCTGGTCTTGTATTTTCGCTCGGGCAACGATTCTCTTCCCAGCGCGTCAATCGTGCTCAACAACGGTTGGCCGAGATTTATTACTGAGCCCGCAATTCCCTCTCCTGCGCGGATGCTCCCGATTTCATTAGCGCTGGTCGGAATGCCGCGGGCAGCCTTAATGATTAACTCGTTCGCATTTTCGTCGAACAGCCAGAGCGACCCGCGTTCAGCGCGCAGTAACTCCGCAGACTGTGCCAGGATCGATTCGTAGATCTGCGACGGCTCTGCCGCATCAATCTGCTCGGCAAAGCGACGAACTGAGTCTGCAAACCGGCCGCGCGGCTCGATGGTGATAGGGGGCGCCACAAACTCTTTATCAACTCGCTGCTCTGCTGCGCCTGGACGTCTGGTCTGTGCTGCTTGCAGTTCCGATTCCGCTCTCTCATCGGGAACCGGGATGCGGTGAAACTCCGCGACGGCACGACTCACTGTCAGCGCCGCATGATCGAGATCCGCTTCATCGGCGAAGATCACATTTCTAAAAACCTTTTCCGCATCCAGCTCCTCCAGGTCACCTGCTCGCACCCGCTCGACAAATCCGCGGTAGTCGGCGCCGGTTGAAAACGCGCGTCCGCCGATCACGGCGAGGTTCCGCCCGCCAATCTCCAGGGGCAGCGCGAAGCATTGCAGGCCGGCGTGACAACGATAATGAACAACCTCGCCCTGGTTCGTCGCCCGCTCGTGCGCGACGCCGCAATACGGATCGCATTGACGCACAAGCTCGGGCGAAGACTGCAACGTTTCGCAGATTGAGTTGTTATTTGTGACGACCAGGGCCGGCGGCTGATGACCTTCGACCAGCAACAGAGCGATGCCGGCAGACTCAGAAATCGAGTCTTGCACTTCGCGCCAACCGCTGGGGGCACGCGCTGGCAGCTCTTGCTCGATGTGCGCCAGGCGCGCGGTCTTCTTTCTCGTCATCCGAATTCAATGCTGCTGTTGTCTGATCAGTATAGTCACGCTCTGAATCGCCTCAAAAGGTTGGCTTTTCCGGACACACGCAGCCGTCACCACGTCATCTAGTTTCAACTCACAGTATTGTTAAACGACGAATTGACTCAGGTTTTCACGCGTTCGCGCGCGCCAAATGCTGATTCAGACCGGGCGCAGCGCCGGGAGCCACGCGCTCGATGTCCGGTTGTTGCGGGCTGATGCGAATGCAGGCGGCGTAGTGGCCGGGAAGGATTTGTATCAGCCGCGGTTCAATATCGGCACAAGCATCGATCGCGTAGGGACAGCGCGTGCGAAACCGGCAGCCGCTGGGAGGGTTAATGGGCGAAGGCACGTCGCCTTCGAGCATGATCCGCTTGCGCGTCGCCTCGACTTTTGGATCCGGAACCGGGACCGCAGAAATCAGCGCCTTCGTGTAAGGCATCAGCGGCTTTGAGTAAATCGCTTTCGCGGGCGCGAGTTCTACAATCTTTCCGAGGTACATCACCGCCACGCGATCGGAAAGATGTTGGACCGCGCGCAGATCATGCGAGATGAAAAGATATGTAAGATTCTTTTCCCGTCTGAGGCGATCCAGCAGATTCATGATCTGCGATTGGATCGAGACATCCAGCGCCGAGATTGGTTCATCCGCGACGATGAATTGTGGATCCACGGCCAGCGCCCGGGCAATGCCGATGCGCTGTCGCTGGCCTCCGGAGAATTCGTGCGGATAACGCTTTAGGAAATGCGCATTCAGTCCTACCTGCTGCATCAACTCCTGCACGCGTCGCGCGCGTTCGCCACCGCGCGCCAAGCGAAACGTCGCGAGTGGTTCGCTGACGATTTGATTAACCGTCATGCGTGGGTTCAGCGACGCGTACGGATCCTGAAAAATAATTTGCAGGTGACGTCGTTCGGCGCGCATCGCTGCTCGAGACAGATGCGCCAGGTCTTCACCGTGAAACAGCACCTGACCTGAGGTGGGTTCTACCAGACGGAGTAGCGCGCGGCCCAGTGTGGTCTTGCCGCAACCCGATTCGCCAACGAGGCCCAGTGTCTCGCCCGCAAAGATGTCCAGCGACACTCCGTCGACTGCTTTGACAATTTGGCGCGCACGGCCGAACAGAGACTTGCGCACGGGGAAATGCACCGCGAGGTCTCTGATTGAAATCAATGGCTGAGTCTTTGTTTCCATCTTCAATGGCCGGATTCAGCGTAAACCTCGTTTGCGAAGTGACACAGCGAATGGTGATTGTTCGCCACCTCAACAAAGGGCGGAAACTCGCGTGTGCAAATCTCCTCCGCGCGCTGGCAGCGTGGCGCGAACGGGCAGCCCCTCGGCAAATTAGCTAAGTCCGGAGGCTGTCCGGGAATTTGAAAGAGCTGCCCCTGCTCGGAGGCCGGATCGGGAACGGACTGCAAAAGTGCTCGAGTGTAGGGATTCGCGGGAAGTTCGAATAGTTCCGCCGTCACAGCTTGCTCAAAAACTCTACCTGCATACATCACCGTCACGTGATCGGTCATCCCGGCGATCACGCCCAGGTCATGGGTAATCAGAATCACGCTGGTGCCGATTTCCGTCTTCAACTTTTTGATCAGGTCAAGAATCTGCGCCTGAATCGTGACATCGAGAGCCGTGGTTGGCTCATCGGCGATCAGCAATTGCGGTTTGCATGAAAGCGCCATTGCAATCATCACGCGCTGGCGCATGCCGCCTGAGAATTCGTGAGGGTAACTGTCGATGCGCTCGGCCGCATCCGGAATCCCCACATGCTCGAGCATCTCGACTGCATGCCGCCGCGCCTCCTCTTTGCTGTGCCCGAGGTGCAGTTGCGTGACCTCCATCAACTGTTTTGACACGCGCATGAACGGATTCAGTGAGGTCATCGGATCCTGAAAGATCATCGCAATGTGACAGCCGCGCAGGCCGCGCAACTCGCGCGGCGTTAGTTTCATAACGTCGCATCCGTTGAATTCAATCGAGCCGCCTGCGATTTGGCCCGGCGGCTCAGGAATCAAGCGCATGATCGAAAGGTTCGCCACGGTTTTGCCGGAACCGGACTCGCCGACAATTCCCAACGTCTCGCCGCGTTTAACTTCAAAGCTGACGCCGTCGACGGCCTTGACCACACCGTCTTCAGTTTTGAAGTAGGTGCGCAGGTCCTTGACGTTCAGGATGGTGCCGTTTGCCATTAACTATCGGTCTTAGGTCTTGGGCTTTTGGTCTTTGGCGCGTTTCGAAACCGCCGGTGTGGGCGAAGCTACCGCTCGCGTTGCGGACGCAGACACCGATCTAAGATACGCATTCAAGGTCGGAGACAGCTCGTTAACGATCACGCGCAACTCCTTCGTCTGCGCGGACGTCAACAACTTTCGCAAGTACGCTCGTCGAAGCCAATGCAGTGTCTCGAATAAAGACCCCCGTGACATTCTGAGGAACCTTCTGTAATCCTGTGAACTTCCCCTGCCACTTCCTTCAGCGATATTTGCTCCAATGCTGTCAGCCGCACGCACTAATTGCTTTCCGACCGTGTCTTTCGCAAGGCTGTCCCATCGGGTTACAGCGTTCCAGACTTGATCAGCAAGTTTCTCAGAAAGTTGATAGATGCGCAGGTTTTCAAAGTTAGCTTTAGTCATTTTCGGTTGCTCCTCTTTGTGGGATGTATTAGTCCAAACAACAAAAGCCAAAGACCCAAGACCCAAGACCTATTCTTTTCTAGTTTGCGGATCGAGCGCGTCGCGCAAACCATCCCCGAGAAAATTCAGACTGAAAAGCATCAGCGCCATCGTTAATCCGGGAAAGATTAGCTGCCACGGATAAATGGCCAGATTCTGTGCACCCTCGGCCGCTAAACTCCCCCAGGAAACGCGCGGCGGACGCACGCCCAGTCCGAGGAACGAGAGAAAAGCCTCGCTGAGCATCACGCTCGGGATCGTCAGGGTGGCGTAGACAATGACCGGTCCCAACGCGTTCGGCACGAGGTGGCGAAAAATAATCTTCGGCGTGGAAACGCCCGTGGCCCGCGCCGCCAAAACAAAATCCTGGTTCTTCAAAGAAATGATCTGTCCTCGCACAATGCGCGCCATGGTCAGCCAGGACACCGCGCCCAACGCGAAGAACAACTCAGCCAATTGTGCGGTTGGTGTTTTGGCCGGCAACAAAGCCAGCAAGACTATGACCAAGATTACGTACGGAAGCGAATAAAGCACATCGACTATGCGCATCATCAAGTCGTCGGCGCGTCCGCCGGCGTAGCCGGCAATCGCTCCGTATGAAATTCCAATGACGAGTGACACAAGGGTCGCAATCAGCGCCACCATCAGAGAGATTTGTCCACCCGAAAGGACGCGCGCCAAAATGTCGCGACCGGTGTTGTCAGTCCCCATCGGATGCGCCCAGGAGAATTTGCCACCCGCTCCGCGAAAAGGTGCAAAGGATTTCAAGAGCGCGGCGTCTTTGGGAATCGAGTCGTAAGTATTCCCGGTGGCGCGCTTGATAATCGCCGGCCCAATCACCGATGAAACCGTGAGCAAAAAGACGACGATCATGCCGAACACTGCGACCTTGTTTCGCAACAAGCGCCGCCACGCATCGCGCCACAGCGAACTGCCGGCGACAATCTCGCCACTCACCACTTCTGAGACATCTCGCTCAGCCACCGCGTATTCCGGCCCGAGGTGAAGTTCTGCGTCGTCCAGAGGGCGATCATTCGGTTTGTCTAAGTCGGCCATCCTGCGGAGTTACCTATTGCGTGACCCGTCAATATCGGATTCGCGGATCGATAAACGCGTAAGAAATATCAACCAGCAGATTGAAAACTAAAACAGTAATTGCGATGAAAGCGACGATGCCGATGATGAGTGGCTCGTCGCGGTTGAAGCAGGCGTTGATGAAATAGTTTCCTAACCCGGGCAGCGCGAACACTCGTTCGACGACGACCGTGCCGGTAATCAAGAAGGCGAGCGCCGGCCCCGAAAACGAGACGACGGGCAACAAGCCCCCGCGCAACGCGTGACGCATCACCACCTGACGCTCAGTCAAACCCTTCGCGCGCGCGGTGCGAATGTAATCAGAGCGCAGGACTTCCAACATGCCGGATCGAGTCAGCCGCGCGATGTATGCAACGTAAATCGCCGACAGCGTGAGCGCGGGCAGCACAACGCTCTTGCTGGGAAATCCGTTCCAGAGCGCGGGCGGAAACCAATACAGCGTCAGCGAAAATGCCAGCACCAGCAGCGGCCCGAGCACAAAATTGGGAATGGAGATCCCGAGCATCGCCACCGTCATGCTCGCGTAATCGAGCCATGAGTTTTGTTTCAAGGCAGCGAGCGTCCCCATCGTGATGCCGACGATCAAGGCAATCAGATACGCGGTGATGCCCAATGCAGCTGACACCGGCAGCGTGCGCCACAAAATCTGATTGACGGACTGGCCTTCGTATTTCAGTGAGTTACCGAGATCGAGCCGCGCCATATTCCACAGCACCTTCCGATACTGCACATGCCACGGCCGATTCAAGCCGTATTTTTCCCGCAAATTGTTCTCGACAGCCGGCGCAAGTTTCTTCTCGCCGGTATAGAAGTTCCCGGGAGCGAGTCGCACCAGCACCCACGTCAGCGTCACGATGATAAAAAGCATCGGGATGATGACAACGACGCGGCGAATGATGAAGCGGAGCATTGAAGACTTGGTCTTTGGTTTTTGATCTTTGGTCTTTGATCTTTAGTCTCTAGTTCTTGCTCTATGAACTCTCTCGGGTGCTTGCCGAAGTTGTCGCAGTGACTATTGATTTGAGAAAAGCAAAGGCCTAAGACCGAAGATCAAAGACCTAATTTGTCATATCAGGAACTCCGTAGTCCCACTTCGACGAATCCCGTTCAATGTAGACATACTTCCACGCGTGCAGCGTGGCGGCGTTCGGGTACAAACCTTTGACGTAAGGCTTCTTCATCGAGCGCGTCGTGCCGACCACCAATGGAATTACCGGTTGCGCGTCGAGCAGTATCTGTTCTGCCTGGGCAAGTAGTTGATAACGCTTCTGCCCGTCGATGGTTCGATTAGCCTCATCGAGCAGCGCAACGTATTTCGGATCCCACCATCCGGTTCCGTTGTTGCCGCCCGGCGTGTAGAAGATGCCCAGAAATGTGTATGGATCCATGTAATCTGCCGACCATCCGGTCCGCGAGACGCCTTTGTAATCGAGATTTGACTGTGCTTTGAAAAACGTCTTGCCCTCCATCACCCGCAGTTGAATCGTCGCGCTCAGGTTTTGCTTCCACTGCGCCTGCACAAATTCGGCGTAAGGAACATTGTTGCCGTCCGTATTGGTAATCAGTTCGATCTCGCTGGCCTCGAACTTTTTCGGATCGAAGTTGCCGGCGGCGTCTTTGTAGCCGGCATCCGCCAGCAGCTTCTTCGCCTGCTGCGGATCAAATGGATCGCCGTGGGGCTGAGGATAGCCGGGAAAGATTCCGGTCGGCGTCATCGCGGTCAAGGGTTGCACATGTCGCCAATCCGCCAGCGCTTTCTTGTCAATCGACATGTTCAGCGCTTTACGAACCCGCAGGTCTTTCGTCGGTCCTTTCACGGTATTGAAGTTGTAATAATCGATCGCGGCTTCGGGCGCATCCATGAAATCTTTCCTGGGTCCGATGACGTCAAGCCATGCCGACGGCACCGTGTGATTGTACGTCGCATCCAACTCGCCGGCTTTGTAGAGCGTCAGCATGGTCGTATTGTCGGTCAACAGAAAGAAGACGATCTTGTCGAGCTTCACTGAGCGCGCATCCCAGTACATCGGATCGCGCACGACGACAATCCGATCGTAGTGCTTCCAACTCTCCAATTTGAAGGGCCCGCTGGTCACGATGTGCGCGGGATCGGTCCACGTATCGCCAAACTGTTCGATGGTTTTCTGGTGCAGCGCGCGGAAGAACTGATGCGGCATCATGCTTATGAAGTAAGGCGCCGGCGCCATCAGCATAATCCGCAGAGTGTAGTCATCGACCGCTTCAACTCCGACGTCGTCGGCCTTGACGGCCACGAATTGTTTGCCGGCCACGGCCGCTTTCAATTTCGGATCGGCTTCGATGGCGGCGTTCCGTTTCTTTTCAGAGGCCGGCAAAACCAGACGCACCGGACTATGCATGGCACGATGAAAAGCAGTGTCTGCGTCCGGCGTCTTGTCCTCGGGTATCGCGGGATATTCGGCTGCGACTGACTCGACAGTTTGCTCGGTCAGCGGCGCTTGTCCAACCGTCGCCGCACCGAAATCCTTCGCGAGCAGAAACGTTTTTGCCGCCGTGTCATAAACAAATACGCCGCCTTCGTTGAACGCCTGTGCGTACTTGATTGGATAAGCCAGAGATGCGACTCGCGAAGCAGTTTCAGGTTTCAAGCCGCGGCGGATGGTGTAGACGAAATCCTGCGCCGTAATGGGATCGCCGTTTGAGAAGCGGCCGTCGTGACGCAAGTGGAAAGTAACTTCCGACCAGTCTTTGTTGACTTCCCAGCGCTCTGCCAGCGCGGGAATCGGCGCAGTCGTCTTGGGATCGTACTCTGCCAGTCCCTCGAACAGTGCCATCGAAATGCGCGCTTCGTTTTGCAGCGGCGGGATTTGCGGATCGAGTGTTTCCGGTTCAGAACCTGAAACATATCGCAGAACGTTTTCGCGTGGTGGATCAGTTTTGCCGAAGAAAACGGAGTTGCTTGCCGACGCAGAACATCCGGCAATAGCGGCGATTAGGGCAAGGAGCAGAATTCCGAACAGAATACGCGATGAGAGAGCAGCCATCGTCGCGGTCAAAGTACCATGCCACTTTGTTGCCGGGCAATAAATTTCTCAGAGTGGCAATGGCTTAGTCAGTGTCACGGGCGCTGCGGTTCGCCGTTTCAAGTTCTCGCCAAAGTTCTTCGACTTGTTTTCGTGTGTTTTGGAAGTCTCCGGAAGTATCAATCAGATAATCCGCGTACTTCATCTTCTCTTCCTGCGGCATCTGGGCTTTGACGCGACGCTCTGCCTCCTCGCGCGCGAGAGTGTTGCGTTTCATTAGACGCTCAATCTGAACTTCCGGCTCGCAGTGAACGACGATGAGCTTGTCGAAACGCTGGTAGCCGCCAGACTCAATCATTAAAGCAGCATCGACGACGGCGATTGCTTTGGGAGTTTCAATCTCCCATTGCCGCATCATTTCGTCCTGACGTGTGATGATGAAGGGATGAAGAATTGAGTTGAGCTTCTCGCGCTTCGTTTCCTCAGCGAAAACCACCGCGCCGAGTTTTGCGCGGTCGAGCGATCCATCATGGTTTAGCACACCCGAGCCGAATTCCTTGACGACTTCAGTTAAGCCGGGCGTCCCAGGCTCGACACATTCGCGCGCGATTTGATCGGCATCAATCGTCCGCGCGCCAAGCTCGCGCAGCACCCCGAGCACGAATGATTTGCCGACGGCGATTGACCCGGTGAGTCCAACTTTCAGCATCTTTGTAGGGGCAAGGCTTGTCCTTGCCCGCGTCAGCGCCGGGCAGGGACGAGCCCTGCCCCTACAGTCCTCTTCTCCGCTTCGCCGCCTGCAAAGTGTTCTTCATCAACATCGCCACCGTCAGCAATCCAACTCCGCCCGGCACCGGCGTGCGTCTTCCGGCAACGAGATCAGCTTCGGCCGGATGCACATCGCCAACGAGCGTGTAGCCTTTCTCACCGATTGCCGCGACTCTCTTGTCGGCGTCGGCGCCAAAGAAGTCGCGCGCTTGCGCCGCATCCGTGAGCCGGTTGACTCCCACATCGATTACGGTTGCTCCTGGCTTGATGAATTCACCGCGAATGAAAGCGGGCCGGCCGATCGCCGCCACCAAAATGTCTGCCTGACGAGTGACTGCCGCCAAGTCGCGGGTCTTTGAATGGCAGACGGTCACAGTTGCGTGGCGTTGTAACAGCAAGCTGGCGACCGGCCGGCCGACGATTTGGCTGCGGCCGACGACGCACGCGTTCGCCCCGGCTATCTCGACACCGCTTCGATCCAGCAGCTCAATAATCCCGGCGGGCGTGCAAGGAACGAATCTGGGGCGTCCCATCGCCAGCAGTCCGACATTTGTCGGATGAAACGCATCAACGTCTTTGGCCGGATCGATGGCTTCAATAACCGGACGATCGTCAATCTGCTTCGGCAGAGGCAACTGCACGAGTATCCCGTCCAGATCATCATCGCCGCTTAGTTCCGCAATGACCGCGAGCAATTCTTCGCGTGAGATCGAATCACGCAAGACGAGCTGCCGCGAAGTGATGCCCACTTCCTCGCACGCCCGCACTTTATTGCGCACATAAACCGCCGACGCGGGGTCGTCCCCCACGAGCACGGCCGCCAAGGTTGGCGTAACGCCCGCCGTCTCTTTCAAGCGGCCTACTTCGTCAGCCACTTCTTTCTTGATCGCGTCTGCGACCATCTTGCCGTCGAGTATCTGCGCTCGCATTTTTTCGCTTGCCATCATCGCGGCCATGCTAGCACAAGCGCGGGTTCCAGTGGCACGCGCGTCCGGCGCGTGATTCCACGAGCGAGACGCTCGTGCCACATTGATTCGTCTCGCTTGCTCGCTTGAGGTAAACAGCCTGCCGCATTAACCTAACGAAACATTATGAATCGCAAAACAGTTTTCATATCAGTTTTAATGGCGCTGGCCTTGACCGCGTGCAGCTGGGGCGAAAAGCAGCCAACAAACGAAAAGCGCTACCCAATCAAAGGCATCGTCGTTGCCGTCAACAAAACCGAATACACGGCCACCATTAAGCACGAAGACATTCCCGGTTACATGCCGGGCATGACGATGGAGTTCAAGATTAAGAACACCGCGGACATTCAAACCATGAAGCCCGGGGATCAAATCACTGGCACGCTGGTCGTTGATGACATCTCATCGTGGATTGAGGTGACGGCCATCGCTGAAGGCGGCCCGGCGCTGACGCCAACCACGGTCGTTCCCGGGGAGCCAAAGCCCGGCGATGAAATCCCCGATTTCACGCTCAATAATCAGGATGAAAAGCCGATTCGCTTGTCGCAATACAAAGGTAAGGCGTTAGCACTCACGTTCGTCTACACGCGCTGCCCGCAGCCGGATCAATGCACCTTGATGAGCAACAACTTTGCGGCAATTGATCAGGAGTTGCAGAAGCAGCCGGATGTTTATGCGAAGACTCACCTATTAACCATCAGCTTCGATCCCGCATACGACACACCGAAAGTCATGCGCAGTTACGGCGCCTCGCACACCGGTCGCTACTCCGCCGAAAATTTTCAACACTGGGAATTCGCCACCGGCAGCGCTGACGAAGTGAAACGCATTGCTGAATTTTTCGGCTTGCGCTACTTCAAAGACTCCTCGACTGGCGAAGATCAAGTCATGCATTCACTGCGCACGGCGGTTATTGACGCAGACGGAAAGCTCGTAAAGCTCTATCGCGGCAACGAGTGGAAGCCCGCCGAAATCACCGAAGACCTGAAGTCCCTCGCCGCCAACGCGCACTGAGGCTCGCGCATTGCTTACCTTTCTTGATAGTGATTTGCGTGTACAGTTTTGTTGCACGCCACTTAATCATCAAAGGAGAGTCGTAACAGATGGCGACAAAGAAGAGATCGAAAAAGGCCGGGGCAAAGGGTTCGACTAAAGGTACTGCCAGGAAGCGCACGAGTACTCAGGCAAGTTCTAAACAGTCCAAATCAGCGCTGAAGAAAAGTGTCAAGAAGGCGGCCCAACAGCCGCGCGCGGCGCTCAAGAAGGTCCAGAAGGTTGCCAAGCGCGTAGCGCAGGGCGCTGCCATAGGCGCAGTGGCTGGGGCGCTGGAAGGCGCGGTCGAAGAGGTGCAAAAGGCTTCTGGTACCACTGCGGGCAACTCGAAATAGTTTTGAGTCGAAGCGCTGGCAGGGGCCGCGAATGGTCTCTGCCATCGTTCGGACGAGGCGGGCGCTCCCTATTTTCTGGATTTGCGCGGCAACGTTTTGCGGGCGCGCTTGCGGGCGGGTTTCCTGGTTCGCTTACTTTTCGTCTTGCGCTTGTTCGCGTCTTCAATCGACTCCAGGACTTCTGAAAAGTCGAAGCCGAACAATTCTTTGATATGGGTGTTGAGGGCCGGCATCACCAGGCTGTTTCCCACGACGGAGAGTTCATTAACCAAACTGTTCGTGAAAGCCAGGACTTCCGATTTTTTACGGGAGCCCTTTGTTTCTTTGTGCGCGTAACCCATTGTATAGCCAAGCGCGAAACCGGCCGATAACGCGCCCAGGCTCCACACCAGCGGCTCTTTCTGAAACTGCTCGCGATAATCGAGCACGCCCGTAACTGCCTGCTTCGCCGTCGCAATTTGCTCGCTGACGGTCTCTTTGATTTCACCGACTGTTTCACTAACCGACTCGCGAGTCTTCTCCATTTGTTTCTGGAGCTGCCGTTTGCTCGGGTCGTCAGTTGTTCGTTGTACGCTCTCTTCTGCCAATCGATCTCTCCCGTTCGCTAAATCTCTTTTTCCAGCCACTCTTTGTCGCGCTTAAGTTCCTGTACCGTGCGACGCGGCACGACGCCTTGCCGCGCCAGACGGTTCTTCGCGATGACAATGACGATCGCGCCCAGCATGAGGTAACCGACGCCGGTAATCACAAACCCCAGCGCGTACCTGGCGGGCTGGCTGATGTCTACAGCCGAGACGAGCACCGTAATGCCGAACGCCAATGCCACATTCACCAGCGCAAAGCCAACGACCGCGACGACGACGCCGGCCAGAATTGCGATGCTGCCGCGCAGATAGGCACTGACCTCTTCGTTGACCTCAATCTTCAGGAGCGTCAGTTTCTGGTCGATTAGCTTCGCGAGGTCCTGGGCCAGCCGTTCGATGAGCGATGGCAAGTCATGACCTTCGCGTCTTTCGAGCGATGTTTCAGATTGCGCCATTAAAGTTCTTGCCGTTTGCGAACGTCGCTTCTCAGACAAACGAAGGGCCAGAGCGCACCCGCGGAAATTTTGCGGCAGGATCTCTAATCCGTTTCTAGTAATCGAACGATTTTGAGAAGTTGAGAAGGAAGCTGCGTCCGAGAAGGCTACACTCAGCGAGTAGCCTACTTTGACGATGCGTGGTTACGCGAGTTGCTTTTCGAAGTACACAGTATTCGGATCGTTCTTGTAGTCACCGAACGGCCCGCGACGGACAAAGCCCCAGCCGTCATACAAGCCAATCGCCTCGACTTGATAGATCCCGGTTTCAAGCCGCAGCAGGTTAACGCCATTCCTCCTGGCGTGATTCGCCAGCTGGTTCAGGATCGCTTTGCCCAGTCCTTTCCCGCGAAAAGCCGGACGCACGTACATTCGTTTCACTTCGCCATAATCGGCAAACAGTTTCACGCCGCCGCAAGCGGCGAGCTGGCTATCGAATGAAGCGACAAAGAAAGCCACGCTTTCGCGTATTAACTTTTCAACGCTGAAAGCGTGGCGACTTTCTGCTGGATACGGATAACGATCGAGGTCAGCGTCCAGCTCGCTCAGTAGCTCGATTGCCTCGGGCGAGTCGGGCCGCGCCGACGTAATGGTAACCACAGACTCCATCACCAAATCTGGCAACGCTGGTCGGGCGTACGCACCATTGCATCGCCTGCCTTGCAGCCGTAGGCGGCAGCAAATTGCGGCATGTTCGACAGCGGGCCATTCACGCGAAAGCGTCCCAAAGGATGCGGATCTGTCTCATTGCGAAGCCGCGCTGCTTCCGGCCGAATGTTCTGCGACCAAATCTGTGCCCACCCCAGAAAGAATCGCTGCTCGGGCGTGAAGCCGTTGATGCTTTTCGGCCGCGGCTTGCCCTGCAAAGACTTTTGATACGCAGCGTACGCGACTGTCAATCCTCCCAGGTCAGCCACTGATTCACCGACAACCAGTTGACCTTTCTGATGCAGCCCGGGCTCGACTTCAAACGAGTCGAACTGTTTCACCACGCAGTCGGTGCGCGCGGTGAACTCTTTGTAGTCGCCCGGCGTCCACCACATGATGAGGTTGCCGTTCGCATCGAAGCGCGCGCCCTGGTCATCGAAGCCGTGCGTCATTTCATGGCCAATCACAGCCCCGATGCCTCCATAATTAAATGCATCGTCAGCTTTCGGATCGTAGAACGGGGGCTGGAGAATTCCGGCTGGGAAAACGATCTCGTTGTACTGCGGATTGTAATAAGCATTGACCGTTGGCGGTGTCATTCCCCATTCAGTCTTATCCACCGGCTTACCGATTTTTTCGGCATTGCGGCGGAAATCGAATTCGCCCGCCGAGACGAAGTTGTTGTAGTAGGGTCCCCGCGCGACTTTTAAAGCTTCATAATCTCGCCACTTATCCGGATAACCGATCTTGCGGTTGTAAGCTTCCAACTTGGCGATGGCTTTTTGCCGCGTCTCGTTACTCATCCAACTAAGCGTAGTCAGATCTTCCTTGAGAGCCGCGATCAAGTTCGCCACCATCGTGCGCGCGCGTTCCTTCGCCTGCGGGGTGAACGTTTTAGCGACGTAGAGTTCGCCGACGGCTTCACCCAGGGCGCGATCGGTGCTGGCCACGCAGCGCTTCCAACGCGGCAACATCTCAGTCGTGCCGTTGAGATACTTGCCGTTGAAATTGAAGTTCTCTTGCACGAACTTCGAAGACAAAGTGTTTGATGCTCCATTCACCAGATGCCAACGCAGATAGACTTTCCAATCGTCGAGCGGCGTATCTTTCAAAATCTTATCGGCAGCTTTAAAGAAATCCGGCTGACCAACGTTCGCTTTGGCAATTTGCGGCAAATTGATGTTGCGGAAATAGCGGCCCCAATCAAAGTCGGGAGTCATCTCGATCAGCATCGCCTTGGTCATCGGGTGATAATTGGCTTCGGGATTGCGACGCTGAATGCGGGTCGAAGAGTTTTCGGCGAGCCGGGTTTCGATCTTCATGACCGTGGCCGCTTCGCGTGCCGCCAGATCCGGAGCATCACCCATCAATTCGAAAGTGCGCGCGACGTGCTTCTCGTATTCCGCGCGCGTCGCTTTCATTTTCGCGTCACCGCTGGTGTAGTAATCCCGATCTGGCAAACCGAGGCCGCCCTGAACCAACTGGGCGATCATGGTGCTGGAATCTTTGAAATCCTGGCTGGCGCCAAAGCCAAACACCGCCGGAATGCGATGAGCATGGAACATCGCGATTTCATCTTCGAGACTCAACAGGTCAGATATCTGCGCAATCCGATCTAATTCAGGTTGTAAAGGATTTATGCCGGCAGCTTCGATGGCCGGCTCATCCATGCATGAGCGATAAAAGTCGGCAATCTTTTCCTCGTTGCCGGGAGCCAGCGATTTCTTTTTCAAGAGCCCTTCGAGGATCTCGTGCAACTCCTCATTATTGTGTTCAGCCAGTTTCGTAAAGTTGCCCCAGACCGAGTATTCCGGCGGGATGGGATTCTTGGCCATCCAGCCGCCGTTGGCGAACTGGTTGAAGTCCTGGCAAGCATGCGCCGATCTATCGAGATTCGAAAAATCGAATCCGGCGACAATGGAATTCTGCGGCTTGTCCGAAACCGCGTCGGCAGTTGTATCGGGCAAAACGTTCGCCTGCGCACTACCGTTTCGGTATGAAGTGAGTGCGACAGCCATAAATGCGATTAGTAATGCAAACAGAAGAGCGTGGCGACCCAGCGGATTCATTGCAGAAACCTCCCGTGGCAAAGATGACTTAAATTTTCGAGGGACGTCAGAATCTTAAGACTTGCCGAAGGGAAAAGCCAAGTCCCCAAGTCAGACGGTAGTGTCCTGATCTGCTCTTTCCTCTGCGCAATCTCTGTGTTCACTGCGTCTCTGCGGTGAATAGGCTGAAATACATAACCGCGGAGACGCAGAGAACGCCGGGATGCGCAGAGAGTTGATAGGATATGACCAAGTCAGACGAGGGCTGGAGGATTAGCTTTTGAGCTTCTTAATCTCTTCGGTAAGCACCGGCACGGCTTCGAACAGATCGCCGACGATGCCGTAATCCGCGATGTCGAAGATAGGCGCTTCGGGATCTTTGTTGATGGCCACGATCGTCTGCGAGTTCTTCATGCCGACCAGGTGTTGAATCGCGCCCGAGATGCCAATCGCCACATAAAGTTTCGGCGCCACAGTCTGGCCGGAGGATCCAATTTGCCGATCAATCGGCAGCCACTCTGCGTCGCAGATCGGACGCGACGCGGCCAGATCACCGCCCAACGCTTCCGCCAATTTCTCAGCCAGGGCGAGATTGTCTTTGCTCTTAATGCCGCGGCCGACGGCGACGATTACATCTGCCTTACTGAGATCAACTGCCTGCTTCGCTTCCTGAAACGGCGCTTCAGGCTTCATGCGCACGTTTCCTACGTCGACGGACATTTGTTCGATAGCAGCGCCACTTCCCTTTGCTGCCTGATCGCCCCGAAATGCGCCCGATTGAAAGGTGACGAAGGTTGGGGCTTCACCGTCGGCGACGACATCGGCATCGAGTTTGCCCAGGAAGATGCGGCGCGTGAATACGCGTTTGCCGCCTTCAACGTTCATGCGAATGCAATCGCCAATCAACCCTTTGCTAAAGCGCGCAGCAACCTTGGGCGCAAAATCACGCGCCTGGTACGTGTGCGACATGATCACAAATTCCGGATTAGTCGCCCGCACCACTTGCTCCAGCGCGTCGGCGTAAGCGTCGGGCGTGTAGTCGCTTAACTTCTCGTTCTCAGCCGAAATCACTTTCTCGAGATCGTAAGCGCCGATTTCACTCGCCAATGAAGGTGAGCCCAGCACGACTGCAGACACCTTCGCACCGATGTCGCCGGCGAGCTTTTGCGCGGCGGCAATCGCCTCGAGCGACGTCTTATTCAGCGTGCCCGCTTTGTGTTCGATGAAAACGAGAATCATGATAATTGTCCGACAAACTTCAGTTTGTCGATCCCCATTAAACGACAAGCTAAAGCTTGTCGGACAGCTAAATTACCCTCGCCTCACTGCGCAGCTTCTCCGCTAACTCGACCGCGCCTTTCTTTGCGTCACCGTTGCCGAGAAACTGCGTCTGCTTCGATTTCTGGGGCAGGTAAATCTTTTCGATTCGCTGATGCGACGGCTTGCTGACCAGATCGGCGTCAGGCGTTACTTCCTTAATCTCTTTCTTCTTCGCCGCCATGATCCCCTTCAACGTCGCATACCGAATCTGGCTGATGCCGGACTGAATCGTGAGCAACGCAGGCGTCGGCATCGAGTACCACTGATACCAGCCGCTTTCGAGCTCGCGCTTCACACGCAGCTGCTCGCCTGTGGCATCCAGTTCAATCACGATCGTGGCGTGCGGGAGGCCGAGAAGCTCTGCCAAAATCACACCGGTTTGCGCGTAGCCGTAGTCATCTGACTGCAAACCCGTCATCACCAGGTCCGCGTTTTCCTCGCGAATTGCAGCGGCTAAAACTGAAGCTGCAGCAAACGGCGAGAGATGAACTACGTTGTCGCCGAGCACGTGAATGGCGCGATCGGCGCCTCGCGCCAACGCGTCCTTGATGACGCTCTTCGCGCGCTGCGGACCCATCGAGACCACTACGACTTCGCCGCCAACTTTCTCTTTGGTGCGCAGGGCTTCTTCGAGCGCGTAACCGTCGGATTCGTTCACTTCGAACGAGAGGTCGGCTTCTTCGATCCAGGTCGAATCTTTGTTGATGCGCAAAATCGCGTCTTTATTCGCGACCTGCTTCATTAAAACGAGGATTTTCATTTCTAAAAACTGATCGTTGGCCTTAGGTCTTTGGTCTTGGATCTTTGTATTTAGTGTTTTGTACTTTGAATGCGCTGTTCAACTATCGCCGGACATCAAAGACCAAAGTCCAAAGATCAAAGACCGTTTTTCTATTCCTCGTATCGCTTGAACAACAGCGCGGCGTTGGTACCGCCGAAACCGAAACTGTTGGTGAGGGCGTAGGTCACCTTAACATCACGCGCCTGATTAGGTGTGTAATCCAGATCACATTCGGGGTCCGGCTTTTCGTAGTTGATCGTCGGCAACAACTTGCCGTGGTAAATCGACAGGACCGAAAAGACACCTTCGACGCCGCCGGCCGCGCCCAGCAAGTGGCCGGTCATCGACTTCGTCGAGCTAATCGCGAGTTTCTTCGCGTGCTCGCCGAAAGTCTTTTTGATGGCCATAGTCTCGAACTTATCGTTGTAAGGCGTCGACGTCCCATGCGCGTTGATGTAACCAACCTCTTCCGGTTTCACGTCCGCGTCGTTAAGGGCCTTTTGCATGACCCGCACCGCGCCCGAACCGGTTTGATCGGGCATGGTGATGTGAAATGCGTCGCCCGTCATTCCATAGCCCACGACTTCCGCGTAAATCCGCGCGCCCCGACGCTTCGCGAATTCAATTTCTTCGAGAATCATGATGCCCGCGCCCTCGCCGATCACGAAGCCATCGCGATCCAGATCGAACGGCCGCGAGGCATGTACCGGATCGTCGTTGCGTGTGGACAACGCCCGCAACGCCGCGAAGCCCGCGACGCTCATGGGCGTGATCGCCGACTCAGCGCCGCCGCAAATCATCGCGTCGGCATCGCCGCGTTGAATGATCTTGAAGCTGTCCCCGATGGCGTGCGCGCCCGCCGAGCATGCCGTGGCAGTCGCAGAGTTCGGACCCTTTGCATTTTGGCGGATCGAGACCTGGCCGGATGCGAGGTTGACGATGGCGGAAGGAATAAAGAATGGCGACACACGGCCGGGGCCGCCGGTGAGAAGCTTTTCGTGCTCTCGCTCGATGGCCCAGAAATCTCCGATGCCGCTGCTGATGTAAGTCCCGACGCTTTCGGCGACGTCGTCGGTAATCTTCAACCCGCTGTCGCTGACAGCTTCAGCCGAAGCCGCCACCGCATACTGAATGAAGGCGCCCATCTTGCGCGCCTCCTTCTTCTCGACGTAATTCAGCGGATCGAAATCATTGACTTCGCAGGCGAAGCGGACCGGAAACTTCTCAGCGTCAAATTTTTTGATGTAGCCCGCGCCACTCTTCCCTTCGACTAGCGCGGCCCAGGTGGTCCCGACCGAATTACCTACAGGCGTAACCAGGCCAAGACCGGTAACGACGACGCGACGATTCAAAATTCACAGCTCCTTTAGTGACACGTTAACGGCGCACGGAAGTGCATGAACGCCGCGCGTTCACTTCTTCTCTTTGTGCTGGTCAATATAGTTGTACGCGTCGCGAACGCTTTGAATCTTCTCGGCGTCTTCGTCGGGAATTTCGATGCCGAACTCCTCTTCGAAACGCATCACCAGTTCAACCGTGTCGAGCGAATCCGCGCCTAGGTCATCAATGAAGCGTGCGTTCGGCGTAACTTCGTTTTCGTCGACACCAAGTTCGTCAACAATGATTTGCTTAACTTTTTGCTCTATCTCTTGATCGGGCATTCTTTTGCTCCTGTAAATTTTGGTGGCACAGATTTCAATCTGTGACTCGATACCTTAGTTCGTTCTGCACAGACTGAAGTCTATGCCGCTTCAAACGCCTCACGAGTTGTGCGCAAACTACTCTCGTCCTCCACGTTGAGGCAGCGGAGTTCGCGGTTAATTTGCCGCACCAGTCCGCTCAAAACTTTTCCGGTTCCGATTTCTATGAAAGTTTGTACACCGTGATTGCTTAAAAATTCAACTGACTCCAGCCAGCGAACCGGTTGAGAAACCTGCCGGACGAGCGAATCACGGGCTTCAGCGCCCGTTTTTATCGACTTCGCATCGACATTTGTCACGAGCGGAATCGCGAAATCGCCAAACTGTAATCCATCGAGATCCGCTGCCAGTCGATCCTGCGCCGGCTTCATCAGCGCGCAATGAAAAGGCGCACTGACATTCAGTTTGACGGCTCGCTTCGCGCCTTTGGCTTTCAGTATTTCCATGGCGCGGTCGATGGCTCCGGCGTCACCTGCGATCACAATCTGTCCGGGCGAATTGATGTTCGCTGCGCTACAAACCTGACCCTGCGCTGCTTCGCCGCACGCCGCGTTCACGGTTTCGAGATTCGAACCCAGAATCGCGGCCATGGCGCCGGTGCCCACTGGCACAGCCTCCTGCATGTAACGTCCCCGCGCTCGAACAGTTTTCACGGCATCGCTCAACGATAACGAACCGGCAGCGACCAGGGCCGAATACTCACCGAGGCTATGTCCGGCAACGAAGTCAGGCTGGGGAAAACCCTCAGCCTCCATTGCCCGCAGCGCAGCCACCGAGGTGGTCAGAATTGCCGGCTGAGTGTTTTCCGTTAGCTGCAGTTCCTCAGCGGGCCCGTTGAAACAAAGCTCGGACAGCGCGAAGCCGAGTGCGTCGTCTGCTTCTTCAAAGACCTGTCTGGCCGCGGGAAACTTTTCGGCCAAATCCTTTCCCATACCGGCACTCTGCGAACCCTGCCCGGGAAAGATAAATGCGATTTTAGATTTCTGATTTGCGATTTGCGATTGCAAGCCCTTCGGTCCTTATCGGTTGACGAAACAATCAGAAATCAAAAATCTAAAATCGAAAATGCTCTTCACCATCGCATCGCGACTGCGCCCCAGGTGAAGCCGCCGCCGAACGAAGCCATCAACACATTGTCACCCGCTTTGACTCGTCCACTCTCGACACACTCATTCAGACAAATCGGGATAGATGCCGACGACGTGTTCCCGGTCTGTGCGATGTTTGAATAGACACGCGACAAATCAACCTTAAGTGTATTGGCAAGCGCTTCGGTGATTCGCTGATTTGCCTGGTGCGGGATGAACAAGTCAATGTCGTCGGTTTTTAGTCCGGCTTCGCAGAGCACTTGTCGCGCGATGTCTGACATTGACCTTACGGCAACCTTGAACACTTCATTGCCCTTCATTTTGAAAAAGTGATCGCCGCGCGCAATTGTCTCAGCCGTGAAGCCGCCTTTGGTTCCCCCTCCCGGCGCATACAACTGCTCTTCGTAACGGCCATCAGAACGAATTTTGGCCGCCAGGATGCCCCGGTCACCTTCCACCGGTCCTAAAATCGCCGCGCCCGCGCCGTCACCGAACAGCACGCAGGTTGAGCGATCAGTGTAGTCCACGTAACGCGTCAGAAGTTCCGCGCCAATGACGAGCGCATATTTGATCTGACCGCTGCGAATCATCGGCTCAGCGATGGTTAATCCGTACAAGAATCCGGAACACGCCGCCACGATGTCCATGGCGGCAGCCTTGTTCGCGCCGAGCTGCGCCTGAATCAGGCATGCAGTAGACGGCAAAATCTGATCAGGCGTGACGGTAGCGCACAGAATCAAATCCAGGTCATTCGCATCGATCCCAGCGCGCTCAATTGCTTCCTGTGAAGCTCGCGAGGCGAACTGCGAAGTGTATTCCCCGGGCGCAGCCTTGCGGCGTTGCTTGATCCCGGTGCGCGTAGTAATCCACTCGTCGGATGTTTCGACGATTTTTTCGAGATCGGCATTGGTGAGAATGCCTTCGGGATACGAGTGACCGGTACCGAGAATGCCTGCGCGAATATTCGACATTGAATGCTACGTTATGAGCACCTGCGTTTCGAAGCCGTTTAGAAGCAGGACCTGTCCTGCGGCGCGCCGCACAAGTGCGGCTTCTAAACGGCTGGAGAAATACTATTAGGCGGTCTGATCAACTTGAACGACTTCGCGCCCTTTGTAGTACCCGCACTTTGGGCACACGCGATGTTGCATGCGCGGTTCCTGACAGTTCGGGCAAACGACAGTTTGCGGGACGCGCAGAGCGTCATGAGCCCGGCGTTTGCCGCGGCGCGCTTTCGAGTGTCGACGTTTTGGATTTGGCATAATTACTCCACCACAGTTTAGATTTTTGATTTGTGATTTTTGATTTTCCGCTCGCAGAACGCAATCAAAAATCGCAAATCTAAAATTGCAAATCTCTAAGCTTCTCCCAACGCGCATCAACTTGCTGCGCCTGGCATTCGCAAGCCACGGTGTTTCTGTCCGCCCCACACACCGGACAAAGTCCCTGACAACCTTCGCGGCAAAGAACCTGAGCCGGCTTGGCGAGCAGAAGTTGCTCGCGCACCAGTTGATCCAAATCGACCGCGGCGCCGTCAAAGAGGGACAGGTTGAGATCCTCACTCGCCAGTTCGTGCTGTTCTTCCGTTCCCCAGCTAACCCCGGTCACAAAGCGTTCGTCAAAATCGGCTGAAAACGGAATCTCTACCGGCTTTAAACATCGTGCGCAAACGGTCTCGAGTCTGGTCGTAAGATTGCCGGTCAGCTCTACTTCATCGCCATTCCGGCGAATTCGGCCCCTCACTTCCACCGGTTCAACCACCCGCAAATCCGAATCTTCAAGTGAAACTTCGTTGGGCCGATAAGTTTGCGCGAACCGCTGTTCCTTCTCGAGATTTTCCAGCTCCAGCCGCATGATTCATGCCCTGAACCTCACAGATAGCGTCCCGGGGTCAGGCACAAAGTCGCTAATTATAGCGACGCAATTGCGGCTGTCAAAGCCGCGTCAGCGGTCGCGCGCCGTTTTTCGGGTCACTTTGCGCGTTCTTTTGGGGGTGATCTTACGCTGTCGGGGCTTTCGATCGTCGTCGTCAAGCTTGTCGCACTCGGCCCGCCACTTCGACTCGAGATCGCCATTATCCACGACGCCACAGTCGCTGAGAATCTCGATCAAACTCTTCACGAGCGCGTGATTCGCATAAGCAGTCTCAGACTGTCGCAGGAGTAATTTCAATCCCTGCTCGAGCCGTTCAGCCAGGCGCGCGAGCGTGTTCTCAAGAATCGTCAACCGCTCCAGCAGGTGCTCTTCATTTGGGGTGGTATCCGGACATTCTCCGCGCATCGATGGCGGCCGAACCACGAGCATCAAACGCGTGCCGCAACGCTGACAGAATTCCTGCCCCAGCGGATTCGCCGCCCGGCAGTTCTGGCAATAGTGTGAGATCGCGCGTTGCGGCATTCTGACTCTGAAATCTGGAACCTGGAATCTTAAATCTGAGATTCGCTTTCTAGTACTTTGTGCTTAGTACTTTGTACTCGGAAAAAGCAAAACAAAGTACCAAGTACAAAGCTCAAAGTCCTGAGTACTAATATTCGTAAAATCCCTTCCCGCTCTTCCTACCCAACCAGCCCGCATCAACATATCGCTTCAGCAAAGGGCACGGGCGGTACTTTGAATCGCCAAATCCTTCGTACAACACATTCATGATCGCGAGACAAACATCCAACCCGATAAAGTCGGCAAGCGTCAACGGTCCCATCGGGTGATTCATTCCCATCTTCATGATGCCATCGATGCTCTCGCGCGTAGCGACGCCCTCGTGCAAGGCGAAGATCGCTTCATTGATCATCGGCATCAGGACGCGATTTGAAATGAAGCCCGGGTAATCCTGACACTCAAGCGGCGTCTTGCCAAGTTTTTCGCTGAGCGCTCGCACTTTTTCATAAGTCGCGTCAGACGTCGCGGCGCCGCGAATTACTTCGACGAGTTTCATCACCGGCACCGGATTCATGAAGTGCATGCCGATGACTTTGTCTGGCCGCTTCGTAGCTGCCCCGAGTTTGGTTATGGAAATCGATGAGGTATTCGAAGCAAGAATTGCATCGGGCGGCGTAATTTCATCGAGTGCGCGAAAGACCTCGGTCTTTACTGCGAGATCTTCAGTCACCGCTTCAACAACTATGGATGCTTCGCTCAGTCCGCCAAGGTCGGTCGTTGTTTTGATGCGACCGACGATTGTCTTCTTCTCTTCCCCGCTGAGGCGTTCCTTATCGACGTCGCGCTGCAAACTCTTGTCGATTGCGCTCAGCCCACGCGCCAGAAAATCGTCGGCCACATCGCGCATCACGACATTGAGTCCTGCGCGCGCGGCCACCTGGGCAATCCCATTGCCCATCGTGCCGGCGCCAATTACTCCAAAAACTTCGGCCATTATGTGGCACAGACTTCAGTCTGTGGTTCCCTCCCTCTTCAGTTTTGCGCTGGTAGAAACACAGGCTGAAGTCTGTGCCACTACTTTAAGCGATCCGCCCAATTCATCAGTGGCTGCGCGCCGCGCATAGCGTCGTTCAACTCCTCATGCGAAGCTGCGGCGCCATTTCCGCCATAGAGAGAGCGCCCTTCGCCACTTCGGAAAAATTTGATCGTGTAAATTCCCAAGGCCGTGCCGATCGGAATGTTGACGAGCGAAATGATTGCGACCACGGTTCCGAGCGGCTTGGCCCAACGCGCGCGTTTACGAAAGCCGTAACCAACCATCAGCGGCAGAAGACCAACCACAAGAAACAAGATCAGGAACGCAACTACGCCGATTGCCATGGCCCACGGGGAAACAGCTTGACTTGCCGGTGTGGCAAACTTCACCACGAGCACCAGCAGCAACAAACCAATTAACGTGAGTCCATGAATTCCGCTGTAGATGAAATACAAGGTCGCCAGCGTCTTGTTGTGTTCTTCCGCCGTCATAAGATTCATCGCCAATTCGGCGGTGTAGCTGAAATGAATCTATTTTGGTCGTCCACCTTGTATTCTTGTGCCGGCAAGCCTTTTGACTGACTGTCGAGAAAGCGGCCGCCGATTTCACCAAATGTGAACCAGAAGGTGTAGACCGCGACTGCGGTTCCTAGTGGCATTTGGGGTGCAGCACAAACACCTGCGACAACTGTCGCAGTCTTTGCCCACCTCTTGCGCTTGAGCAGTGCGTAGCTCGCGATCATTGACGGCACTGCCCAACCAATAGTCACCACCAAAATGAATCCGCACATAATAGCTATGAATGCCATTGGTGGAGGTGGCTGACGCGAGGAAGAGGGCATCGCCGCGAGCATTACGGCAATCATGACTCCAAAAAAGACACCCATTGTTGAATGCAAAAGGGCGTACGCCAGGTGGGCGTACCCGAGCCACCTATTATGCTGTTCAGGCGTCATGTCCTATCGTTCCACAGCCAGCGCCACCGCGTTCCCACCGCCCAGGCAAAGCGCCGCGACCCCACGATGTGCATTGCGCCTCTTCAATTCATAGAGCATGGTCGTCAGAATGCGCGAACCTGACTGGCCAATGGCGTGGCCGAGCGCGACCGCCCCACCGTTAACGTTAATCTTCTCCGGATCCAGATTAAGCTCGCGAGTAATCGCCACAGCCTGCACTGCAAACGCTTCGTTGAGTTCGATCAAGTCAACGTCATGCAAAGACCAGCCGCTCTTCTTCATCAACTTTTTGATCGCCTCGACGGGCGCCATCATCACCAGCTTCGGCTCAGTTCCCGAGGTAGCCTGCGCAACTATCCGCGCCAAAGGTTCGACGCCCAGTGACTTTGCCCGCTCTTCAGACGTGACCACAACAGCAGACGCACCATCATTCACGCCCGGGGCATTTCCGGCGGTCACCGTGCCGCCTTCTTTGAAAGCCGGCTTTAGCTTGCCGAGTCCTTCCAGCGAGGTGTCTGCGCGAACCGGCTCGTCGGTGTCGAAAATAATCGGCGCGCCCTTCTTTTGCGCGATTTCGATCGGAACAATTTCGTCTTTGAATTTGCCGGCCTTGATCGCGGCTGCGGCTTTGCGGTGAGAATTCAAGGCGTATTCATCCTGCTCAGTGCGCGAAACATGAAATCGTTCGCTCACGACTTCTCCGGTGCAACCCATGTGCTGATCGTCGAACGCGCACCACAATCCATCCTGGATGACAGTATCAAGAATTTGCCCGTTGCCGAGTCGATAACCCTCTCGCGCTTTCGGAATCAAATAGGGTGCGTTTGACATGGATTCCATTCCGCCCGCCACCACGATCTCAGTGTCGCCCAACTGCACGCCCTGCGCCGCCATCATCACCGATTTCAAGCCTGAGCCACATACTTTGTTGACCGTCACGGCCGAAACCGTATTAGGCAGCCCGCCGTGGAGCGCTGCTTGTCGCGCGGGATTTTGACCCAGGCCGGCCTGAATGACGCAGCCCATGATGACTTCGTCAACGTCCTCAGGTTTCACCCCGGCGCGCTTCACGGCCTCGCGTACCACGATCGCACCGAGTTCCGTTGCTTTGAAACTTTTCAGTGCGCCGAGAAATTTGCCGACCGGCGTCCGCACAGCGCTGACGATTACTGCTTGTTTAACTGATGACATGTGGCTTGAGCTTATCAGATGGGAAATGAAAAACGCCAAAATGGAAAATGACAAATGCCCGTGTTATCCTCGGCGCTTGTTATTGCACCCCCGCATCAAAACGCTTCGCACTAATTAAATCATGCAAGCTCTGATACTCGCTGGCGGAAAAGGGACACGGCTGCGTCCTTTGACGGTTTATACCCCGAAACCTATTGTGCCCATCTGCAATCGCCCCTTCCTGCTTTACCAGATTGACACTTTGAAGCGCGCCGGTGTTACCGACATCACCCTTTCGCTTTCATACCAGCCGGAGAAAATCGAACAGCAACTCGGCGACGGATCAATCTTTGGCGTGAACCTTAAATACACGGTCGAGCCGCAGCCGATGGGAACGGCCGGCGCATACAAGTTTGCCGAGGACTTAATTCGCGAGCCGACGGTTGTTTTCAATGGAGATGTCTTAACGGACCTGGACTTAAAAGTCATGATCCGGCAGCACAAAGAAAGAAAGGCGACGGCTTCAATCTTCCTCATCCCGGTTGAAGACGCGAGTATGTACGGGGTGGTGGAAACAGACAGCGAAGGAAAAGTTCAGCGCTTTGTAGAAAAACCCAAGCCCGGCGAAACTAACTGCCGCAACATCAACGCCGGGGCCTATGTGCTGGAACCAAGAGTCCTGGACCTGATTCCCAAAGGAGAGAATTACTCCTTCGAATACGCTTTATTCCCGAAACTGCTGGAAAAGGGCGAAGCGTTTTTCGCGCACATTCCGCAGCGGACTTACTGGCTGGACATCGGCACGCCTGCCAGATACTTGCAGGCGCATGAAGACATGCTTGCAAATCGCGTGACGCGTTTTCACGTCAAGGACCGGCGCGGGAATTTTGATTCGGCTACTCACTCAGAGATTGATGAGTTGTCGATCGTCGCCGACGAATGCACAATCAAGCCCGGCGTCGAAATCATAAATTCAGTTCTCGGCAAAGGTTGTTATGTCGAGGAAGGTGCGCGGATCGAGAACTCTGTGATTTGGAGTCACACACGCGTCGGCACTGCGGCCCAAATTAACGGAGCAGTGATCGGCCGGGGCTGTCATATCGGCCGCTCGGCAGTGGTAGGTCCGGGATGCGTGCTCGGTGATAAGACGGCGTTGACCGACTACACGCGCACATGTCCGTAGCGATTAACCACAAAGACACTAAGACACAAAGAATGGCAAATGCCTCCACGTATCCAGTTATGAATTCCTTTGTGTCTTCGTGTCTTTGTGGTGAAAACACTTAACGAAAGACTTCATCATGAACTTCGACTGTTTTCGTGCTTACGACATTCGCGGTGTCTACCCGACAGACCTCGATGAAGAGGCTTACTATCGCATCGCCAAGGCGTACACCTTGCTCTTTCATCCAAAGACAATGGTCGTCGGACGGGACGCGCGCGAATCCGGTCCGGTTCTCCAAAAAGCCTTAACCGACGGGTTTGTTGATGCGGGCGTGAATGTCGTCGACATCGGCGGCATCACCACCGACATGCTCTACTTTGCGGTTGGATCGTCGGAAGAGTACTCCGGCGGCGTCGTAGTCTCAGCTTCGCACAATCCCAGGCAGTACAACGGTGCGAAGATGGTCCGCGAGAAGGCGGCCGCGATTTCATCGGACACCGGGCTCTTCCAAATTCGCGACCTCATCAAGGATGATAAGGACAAGAGCGTCACCTCCGATCGCAAGGGCACGGTGAGGCAGAAAGATGTGCTCAACGATTACGTTCAGCACGTGCTCGCCTTTATCGATAGCGAGGCGATCAAGCCCTTTCATCTGGTTACCAACGCAAACTTCGGATACGTCGGCGCCGGAATTGACTTGATCGCAGCAAAGCTGGGACTGAGTACGACGCGCCTCAATTGGCAACCGGACGGCAGCTTTCCGAAAGGGACGCCCGACCCCATGCAACCGGCAAATCGCGCTGAGAGTGAACAATTGATGCGCGAGACAAAGCACGAATTTGCGGCCATCTGGGATGCCGACGCCGATCGCTGCATGTTTCTGGATGAAAAAGGTGAGTTCATTTCTGGTGCGTATGTGACTGCGCTACTCGCTGATGTTCTACTCACCAAGCACGGCGGCGACAACAAGATTATTTTCGACCCGCGCGTTATTTGGCCCACCATTAAAGTCTGCGAGCAACATGGAGCTGAACCAATCATCTCAAAGAGTGGCCATGCCTTCATCAAGGATCGCATGAGAAAAGAGAACGCGATTTTCGCGGGCGAGATGAGCGCGCATTATTATTTTCGCGAAAACTTTTACGCCGACAATGGAGTAATTCCCTTCCTGCTCGTCCTCGAGCAGCTGTCCCGCACCGGCAAATCGTTTTCAGAGACCATGCGTCCGTACATGGAAGGTCACTACATGTCGGGTGAGCTGAACTATCGCGTCGCAGATGCGCAGAAGACGATTGCCGCGGTAAAAGATCATTTCGCCGGTCGCGGCGAGGAAGATTTGACCGACGGCTATTCCCTGACCGGCGATGACTGGCGATTCAACATTCGGCCTTCAAACACGGAACCTCTGCTTCGTCTAAACATTGAAGCGCGGCAAGACGGTCTCGTCGAAAAAGTGCACGCGGAAATCGAACCGATCATCGGCAGCAAGCCCCACTGACCTTCGCGTTACGGCGACCTGGCGTCTTTGCGGAATCAACCGCGCGCCATGCCGCAAATGCGCAAAGCTCACAAAAGAGACTCGGCACAGCCTTTGCCCAACTTGGGTGGTTCTAACAAAGGCTCGCTCACCCCGGCGTCCGAGCGCCAACTCACGGAGGCAAAGCGCATCATGGGTCTGATTCTTCTCATAATCCTGATTATCCTGCTGTTGGGAGCAGTTCCGGCTTGGCCCTACAGCAGAAACTGGGGCTATGGCCCGAGCGGCGGACTGGGTCTGCTAGTAGTGATCGTAATCGTCCTCTTGCTCATGCGGGTGTTCTAACTCAAGACGCCTCGCAAGGAATCTGTAACTCAATTGATACAGCCGGCCAGTAGTGTGCGCGGTTGACTCTGCGTCAACGCCGACCGCACACTGCGCGCATGCCGGAACTCCCCGAAGTCGAACACGTCGTACGCGCGTTGCGCCGCGTGATCGTCCGCCGGCGAATCATGGCCGCCGAGATCCTCCTACCCAAGCTGGTTCCACCTGAAGGCAAAGCCGCCTTCAATCGCAAAATAAAGGGATGTCGAATCATCGGCGTGCGGCGGCGCGGCAAGTTCATCCTGATCGATCTCGATCGGGCTAAAGGTCTGTCACATGGCCGGGCCGCACGTACCCGCACTGGCTCAGGCAGCGTTTTGATGGTGCACCTCCGCATGACGGGGAGGTTTCGGTACCTCACGATTGATGAGGAGCTGCCGCGACATGCCCGCGCCGTGTTCTATCTCGACAATGATCGTCGTCTTGTGTTCTGCGATCAGCGCCAATTCGGAGTCATGAAGCTGGTGTCGTATGCGCGCCTGGGTGGGACAAAAGGAATTCGCGAACTGGCGCCGGAACCCTTTTCGGACGACTTCAGCTCGAAGTACTTGAGAGATGTCCTGGCGCGCTCACAGCGAAGCTTGAAGACGCTGCTGCTCGATCAAACGAAGGTCTTGGGGCTGGGCAATATCTACGCGTCTGAAGCATTGTTCCGGGCGTCCGTGAATCCATTCAAAGTCTCGGCAACGCTCTCTGTAAAACGAGTGGGCCGCCTGCATCAGGCAATTCGCGAAGTGCTGAGCGATGCGTTGACCGATGGTTCAGCTTTGCGCGTGAACCTCGAGCATCCCGAAGGATTCTCATACGGCGAAGCGTTCGAAAATTTCTGGCATGTGTACGATCGCGAAGGCGAACCATGCGTGAAGTGTGGCGCGAAGATTCGCCGCCTCACCCACGGAGGGCGGTCGACCTACTGGTGTCCGAAGTGTCAGAAGAGATGAGTTTCAAGTTTCGAGTTTCAAGTTTCAAGTTTCGAGTTTCAGGTTATGATCGCGTATCAACTCGAAACCTTAAATTTGAAACTTGAAACTGTTTTTTACAGATTCGCCAAAATAAAGTCCGTCATCATTTGTCGCATCTGCTTTAGGAGCACAGGATCTGTCACGCCATGACGCGACTTGGGATAGAGCATTAACTGCACCTGTTTACCGTTCTTCTGCAACTCATACAAAAACTGAATCGTGTTAGCCATGTGCACGTTGTCATCGATGGCGCCATGGATCAGAAGCAGCTTGCCGTGCAGGTCCTTCGCAAAATGTACCGGCGAGCTTTTCCAATAGCCGTCGGGATTGTTCTGCGGCGTGCCCATGTAACGTTCCGTATAAATCGAGTCATAGTTGCGCCAGTCGGTGACTGAGCCACCGGCAATTCCAATCTTGAACGTCTGGCTGTGCGTCAGCGCGTAGCTCGTCATGAAGCCGCCATAACTCCAACCCCACAAGCCGATGCGCGAACCATCAACGTAAGGCTGGGACTTCAGCCACGCAAATCCGTCTTCCAGATCTTTCAACTCGAGTTCGCCAAAATTCTTGTACAACGGCCATGCTGAGTTGACGCCCTTACTGCTCGCCGTGCGGTTGTCGCAGATCCAAATGATGTAGCCCTTCTCTGCGAGCATCTGATGCCACATGTAGGTTGCGCTGCCCCACTGGTTCCGCACCTGCGGCGCCTGCGGACCACTGTAGGTGTAAGACCACACCGGATATTTTTTCGAGGGATCAAAGTCGGGCGGCTTGATCATCATGGCTTCCATCGTGAAGCCGTCGCGCGTCTTCACGTTTAGGAACTCAGCCTTGCCCAGCTTGTACTGCGACAGCGCGTCCACCTTGTTCTCGTCAATGACGCGCACGAGCTTCCCGCCAGAATCATATAGCCGCACCTGTGACGGATTGTTGATGTCGCTCCAGGTATCGATGAAGTAGGAGCCGCTCGAGTTATAAGACGCACGGTGACTGCCCTCCGTCATACTGAGCCGGGTAAGTCCGCTGCCGTCGAGCTTGATCGCGTAGACATGGTTGGCAATGAAGCTGTGTTCAGTTCCGGTGAAATAGATGAGTCCTTTCGCTTCATCGACCTCGCTCAGCGACTGTACATCCCAATCGCCGTTGGTAACCTGCCTGATTAGTTTGCCGTCGGCGCTGTAATGATAGATGTGCGTCCAGCCGTTGCGGTCGCTCAGCCAAAGAAACGATCCATCCTTGAGCCAGCGCAGGCCGTCATCATTGATGCCGATCCAGGCCCTGGTCGATTCGCGAAACAGGTTTGCCGTCTTGCCATCCTCAGGTGACGCAGTATTTAGATCGATAAATGTCTGCTCGCGATTTTGGGCCATGAACCAAACCTTTTTGCCATCTGGAAACCAGCCCACACGCACGATTAACAGATCGTCCGGCATGTACTTGCCCGTGTCGGCCCAGGTGACGTCCCCTCCCGCGGCGTTTACCAGGCCCAGCTTCACAATTGGATTTGGGTCGCCCGCCTTGGGATATGGAGTTAGCTCGAGTCGCTGGTCGAGCGGTATGTGATCGACGACGGGAAAATTCGGAACCGGGTTCTCATCAAGCCGGAGGAATGTGATCTTCGTCGAATCAGGGCTCCACCAGTACGCCCCAAAGTTGCCGCGGCCGTAAAGTTCTTCCTGGTACACCCAATCCAGGCGGCCATTCAGAATCTTGTCGTTGCCGTCGGTGGTGAGCGCGCGTTCACGCTGCGATCCGATCTCAACAACGAACAGATTGCCGGCGCGCACGAAGCTGATCATCTTGCCGTCGGGACTGAAGCCTTCGCCAACTTCCTCGTTCGCACCGTGAGTCAACCGCAGCGCGTGGTCGCTGCCGAATTCGTAATAGAACAAATCGTTGGCCTGGTTAATCAGCACGCCGGTTTCTTCCGGATTCATCTGGTACGAAGTCTGGTTCGCCAAACGATGCGCAGTCTCTCTGCTGACTCCGGGCAAAGCGGCAAACGCGGCTTCCATTTTGGCGGCGTTGTAGAACGGCTCAGACTTCCCGGTGACGGCGCTGACTTTCAGCAAACGCGGAAACGCATTCTGCTCTTTGCTCGCGACAATGTAATGCACGCCGTCTTTCAGCCAACGCGGATTCGCAGCGTTGCCGTTAAAGTTGACGCGCTTCTGCGGATCGAAAATGTCGTCGATGGTGAGAAGTTTGTTTTGGGCTACAACCGAAGGAGCCAACAGCAGGATGATTCCGAATAAGAAAAGAATTCCTTTGCGCACGAATATTTGTCTCCTGAAAGAATAAGGTTGCTGGTTCAGCGTGTGACACAGGTGTCGGCGGTTGGCGACGCGCCAGATGCGCGTGACACTCGGATTGGACGCACCAATTAACCGGTCTGGGCTCGCGGCGTCATGCGCTTAATCAAGGGCGTCAGCGCCGCCAGTAATAACGCTGCGGCCAGCGTGATACCCGCAAAAATTCCAAATGCGCGTGTCAGCACTTCGGGTGTCCCCTGCTCGAATAACTGGGTCGTGCGACCGGCGATGTAACTGCCAATTGAAATCGACAGGAACCACACGCCCATCATCAATCCAACCATGCGCACCGGCGACAGTTTGCTGATCGTGCTGAGGCCAACCGGGCTCAAACATAACTCGCCGACCGTCTGAATGAAGTAAACGAGCACCAGCCACCAGGGCGAAACGCGTCCGGCGCCGGTTAGGCTCGCGGCGAAGGTAATCACCAGGAAAGCGATTCCGGCGAAGAATAATCCGAAAGCAAACTTGGCCGGGCTGGAAGGTTGACGGTCGCCCATCTTCTGCCAGATGAACGCGAACACCGGCGCGAGAAGGATCACGAAAATTGCCGGTACCGATTGAAACCAACTGGAAGGAAACGACCAACCGAATATTTGCGTGCGGGTCAAACGATCGGCGAACAGCGTCAGGCTCGATCCCGCTTGCTCGTAAGTCATCCAGAAGATGACCGAGAACACCACCAGGATAAAAATCACGAGGACGCGTCTTAACTCGTCACCTTTCAACAGCCGGGTTGTTCCGCCGAGATAGCCGACGAAGTAACCGCACACGGTCCAGAACGGCACCGACACCCAACCGGCGTCGTACTTGTAGCCGAACACCGCACCGAGCGCGGCGCCTGCAAGCGAAAGGATAATGGTGAGCGCATCGAGCTTCGTACCCGACTCAATCGTGGCAGTCTTTTCCGGCTTCAATCCGGCGCTGCGCAGACGCTTGCCTCCGAGCACGTATTGAATCACGCCGAAGGTCATACCGATGCCGGCGGCCGCGAATCCCCAATGCCAACTATGCGCCGGGTTCAATCCCAGTCTGGTGATGAAGCCTTTGAAGAAATTGCTCTGCGCCAGGAATCCGGTTACGAACGGCGAGATAAAGGCGCCCAGATTGATTCCCATGTAGAAGATCGAGAAACCGGCGTCGCGGCGCTTATCCTCGGGCCCGTACAACTGGCCAACCATCGTGCTGATGTTCGGTTTAAGCAAACCAGTGCCGAAGGCGATCAGAATTAGCGCCGCATAGAATGTTGGCAGACTATCGATGGCCATCGAGTAATGGCCGCAGGCGATGATGATTCCGCCGATCAGGACGGCCCTCCGCGCACCGAGAAACTTGTCAGCCAGCCAGCCACCAATCAATGGCAGATACCAAACCGATGAGACATACATCGCGTAAATCGCGCCGGCATATCGCTCATCGAAACCGAGTCCGCCGTCGATTGCCTTCGAGGTCATGTAGAGCGTCAGCAGCGCGCGCATGCCGTAATAGCTGAACCGCTCCCACATCTCGGTGAAGAAGAGAGTGGAAAGCCCC
>Ga0134126_10000686_pt1 | contig 42781 bp, 62 predicted proteins | sample KB31752_FD_96881 | JGI IMG/M metagenome (GOLD analysis project Ga0134126, IMG submission 96881) | Terrestrial soil microbial communities with excess Nitrogen fertilizer from Kellogg Biological Station, Michigan, USA - KB3-175-2 | ecosystem: Environmental > Terrestrial > Soil > Unclassified ...
ATGAATGCTCACGGCCGCAGCGTCCGGTTAAACTCATCGAGCCAGTTCCTGCTGTCAGGTTGCGGCCGCGAGTCGAGTCGAATGTTTCTGTGGCGGCGGTGATAGCAAATGAAGTCCACCGCCAGCCCGATGATCGAGACGGCCCCTGCAATCGCGAGCACCACGAAGAAGGCTTGCGCGATACTCATGGCAGCTTCCCAAAGGCGTCATTCCCGAGTTCCCGCACAAACTCGCGCGGGAACAGCGTCACCGCCTCGACCTTGGGCTCGAAGAAGTGTCCTTCGGCTCCGCAGTGCTTGGTGCTATCGAGCGCACGCTCGAGGCTGCACAGCTGCGGCTCGACCTCTCCGGTCACGAGCGAGAGGAAGCGCGGATGAGAACAGCGGGCGCAGGCGGCATCATCCAGACGCTGGCTGCCTTGGTACTTTGGTGTGAAGTGGACGCAGTCCTTGCAAAACTTAGACATGTCGCTCCCCCAGTGTCTGAATGACATAAGTCCAAAAATCTGGACGGGGAGCGGGCGACTCGAGCCACTGCAGATGCAGCGCCCAGTGGGCGTAGTTGGCCTGCCCTGGGTAGCCGCGACGTGCGGCGTGGTCTGCGAGGAGCCGACGGGCGAGCATTGCTTTGCCCAGTTCGGCGGTCGTCAGAATGGATTGCTCTCCGTCCATGGAGAGCGACTCTAGCAAGGATTATTTGCTAGCGCAAGAATTATTTGCGGCGTTGTTCTTCTAGAAGCCTAAGCGCACCCGTGTCGGTGAGGGCCTCTTTTTGGGTTTGACCAGCCTCTTCCGTGCGCTGGTCGATGTTTTTCGCTGCCGTTCTCGCGTCTGCTCGGCCAGTTCCAAGAGCTGATGCCGCGCTCGCTCAAGCTCCGTCGGAGAGCGGGGCGCGAGCGGTGCAACGCAGAAAAGCTCATTGGGCGTGATCAGAAGCAGGTCGCACAGATGCGGAATATCGCGCGCGGGCGGCAGATTGCCGTTGTTAATCCAGTGCTGCGCCGTCTGTCGGTAGCCGCCCCAAGCGAAGCCCAGATCCGTGATCGTGATCCCGAGGCGCGCCATTGCCTCTTGTAGGCGGGCCACGATTTTCTTAGCAGTTTCTTCACGCGATTCAGTCACATCGGGAGAATATGCAAATAAAACTTGCCCGTCTCCGCAAGGATCGCTTGCGCCGCAAGGAATATTTGCTACACTTGGGCACATGACGGGTATCGAAAAAGTCCTCGCGCTTGAAAATGGCTCTGCAACTGCAGTGGCGCGCCGATTAAGCGAGTACCGAGATTGCAGTCGACAGCAGGTTGAGTACTGGATGAAACGGGGTTATGTGCCCGGCAACTGGGCGCCCCTAGTCACTCGTGAATACGGTGTCTCCCTGCACGACCTCAACCCGACGGTTTATCCCAAGGGCATCCCGGTCGCGCGACACGATGCGGTCTCAGCATGATGCGCTGCGCCGCACAGAACGTGAGCGCAATCAAACTTAAGCCAGTTTTTTTTGGCCTACGGCTTCAACATAAAGCGGCGGTTTTAACGATAACGCCGGCGCACGCGCCACATGGCAATAGCTCCGCGCACGCTATCGAAGACGATGTAGCTGAAGGCGCCGATGAGAAACAGTCCGGTGCCCCCGCCCAAGAGAATCCCGGCCCATATCGCGATTTCGCGCTCGATTTCTCGCATTTTCTTCTTCCTTCCCTGACCGCACCAATCTACGCCTAGGAGAACGCCCGTGGCAAAGAGCGGGGAGGGCGAGGCACATCCAACGGATGCAAAAAGCGCCAGACACGCGGCGCTTTTTTCCTTTTGTCCGACAGAAATAAGGCACCGACGCCCATGAGTGGATGGATCAAGCTCGAGAAGGATCTGCTCACTGATCCGCGGCTTCTATCTGCGGCAGCCGCGCTAGCCAAGCGCTATCACCTGTGTGAGTTCCAAGGAGGTATCGCCGGACTGTGTGATGTCGGTAACGATTCACCGTTACCAGGCATAACGCTGGTGCTAGGCGGCCTCGCGCGTCTCTGGGTTATCGCAGACACTCACATCGGCGAGGATGACATCCTTGCCCTCACATCCGACCAGATAGATGAGCTCGTCGGGATCGACGGATTCTGCGAGGTCCTCCCAGACGAGTGGCTTCAGGTCCTCGACGGCAAACGCGTAAAACTTCCCAACTATCACGCACATAACGGCAGTATAGCGAAAGAACGCGCCCAGAATTCCAAGCGTCAAGCTGAGTTCAAAACCCGTAACGCTGCTAACGCATTCTCTGGTAACGGTCGATCGTTACCAGACCAAGACCAAGAGAAGACCAAGACTAAGAATATAAATCCCCCCCTACCCCCAGAGGGGGCTGATGGATTGGATCCGGTTGCTTGGAATCTTTGGCAGGGCTACCGAAAGCTCAAACCAAAATCCATCGCGCTGGCTCAGAAGAAGCTCGCAGCCTTCGGCGCTGAACAACTGGCCGTCGTTGAACAGTCCATCGCCAACGGTTGGAAGGGACTGTTCGAACTCAAGCGCGCCGGCCCTACGCGAGGTGCTCCCGTGAAATTCAGGACGCCCGAGGAAATCGAGGCAGAGGAGGCCGCCCGTGCTCAGCACTGATCGCGCCGAATTCGAGTCTGTCCTGGGTGCGATGTTTGGCGCCTGGAACCGAGTGCTATCGGCCAACACCATCGAGGGATATTGGAAGGGCTGCCAACTGATGGACCTCTCGCAGTTCGTCAGATGCTGCAACAAGGCCATCCAGAGCTACACCGAGGACTCAACGCAAAGACTGCCCGATGTGGGGGCGCTGTGGGCTATGAAGCGCAGTTTGCGCGTGGTGCCTGCGGTCAATCACGAGCGGCTGTCCTCCTGGCGTGGGGACCACTGGGACGAGAAGGCCAACCTCCATTTGCTGGCCTATATCCAGATCAACCCAAAGCGCTACTCGGACGGCAACCCCCAGAGCAAATGCACCCAATCACGCACGGCCTGCCTGGTCCAGGCGAAAGACCAGTGGGCGGCCTTGATGCGGGCCTCGGTGCGCGTCGACAAAGCTGACCAGAAGGAAGTCTGGGCCAACTGCATGGCTGAGGCGGAGCGGCAGATTGATGTCCTGAGCCAGGGGAGGGCGGCATGAGATGGCTGATGGAGCAGATCTGCTCGATTTTCAGCTTCGGGCGGTGGGCATCACGCTCGAGCGCGAATACCGCTTTCATCCGAGCCGACTATGGCGCCTCGATCTTGCGTCGCTTCCAGAGCGACTCGCCGTCGAAGTCGAAGGCGGCGTATTTACCGGGGGTCGTCACATACGCGGAACCGGCTTCACTCGTGACTGCGAGAAATACGCCGAGCTCGCCATCCTCGGCTGGAGGCTCATCCGTGTCACCACCGACCAGGTCCGAGACGGCGTGGCTCTGGGATGGATTGAACGGGCGCTTCAACCGCATCGACTGGGAGGAGTGAGGTGAGGAGGCACCCGCCGAACTACTTCACCGGAAACCACACCTTCAGCCGTCACTTCTGTCCCAACTGCCTAGACAGCACGCTTCACCACCACTTTCGCTGCATCCACTGTCATGAGGCCCAACCGATGAAACCTCCTCCGCATGCCGAACGCTTGAAACCTCGGGAGAAGATAAAACTCATGGATAGCTTGCGTCTTCTGGGCCGGCGCGTATTCTCGGACCGCTGACTATGCCTTGGTCAGCACAAACCTTTAAGTCGCGGCACAACCACCAGCTCTCGCCCCATGCGGCAGCTGTGGCCGCCAAAATTGCCAATCACGTGCTGGAGTCGGGCAAGTCCGATGCGAGTGCCATTCGCATTGCCAATGCGGCTGTGCCCAAGCAAAGGGGCAAGCGATGAGCGAGACGATCGATTCCACGGCCGAAGAGATCGAGCCGACACCGTTTCGCAAAGCCCAAGAACGCCTAGTCGCGGCTCTTCAGCGCACGACCAACCCTCAAGTGGCGGGACTGGCCGCCTATGTGAATGGGGCTCTCATGTCGGCACGCCTCAATGCCATTCTGGAATTCATCACCACAGAGACCAATGGGACCTGGACTCCCAAGGAGCGCATCGACTCGCTTCTGGTCAAGCACCTGAACGCCACGGCTGATCAGATCGAACAGGCCTCCCGCTCAGCCCCTCGAGTGGTGGTTCCGGACAATGCGGATGCTGCCGTCAAGCGCGTCATCAATGGGCACTGAGATGGCCGCTCGTCTCAACAAGCGCCATAGCGAGCTGGTCCTGGCTCGAATCCGTACCAGTCAGCTGGTCAACCGCTTGCAGAACAGCGTATTACCGGATGAGAAAGGCCAGGTCACGCCTTTGACGGCTGAACAGGTCCGTTCGGCCTGCTTTTTGATCGAGCGCACCCTGGCTCGAGCCGAAAACCCCAAGGACCTGAACGTTACGGGGAACTTGAGTATCACGGTCGCGACGGGCATCCCGGATGCAAACGCAAACCGTTGACTTAGGTTTCAAGCCCCGTCCCTGGCAGCTCAAAGCCCTGCAGAGCCTCAAGCGCTTCTCCGTCCTGGTCGTGCATCGTCGAGGCGGCAAGACGCTGGCGGCCATCATGAAGACCATCGATGCGGCGCTTCGGCTTCAGCGCCCCAATGGCCGCTTCGCCTTCATCGCCCCGGAGCTCAAGCAGGCCAAGGACAACGCCTGGCATTACGTACGCGACTATGCGAGCAAGGTGCCACGGACGCGCATTCATGAGTCGGAACTGTGGGTTGAGTTCGCTCATAACGGCGCCCGGATTCGCCTCTATGGTGCGGATGATCCCGACAACCTTCGCGGCGGATATCTCGATGGCGTGGTGCTCGATGAGGTGGCGCAGCTCAAGTCCTACGTCTGGGGCGAGGTCCTGCTCCCTCAGCTGGCAGACCGGCAGGGCTGGGCGATTTTCATCGGGACGCCCAAGGGCACGAACCTGCTGAGTGAGCGCTACTACAAGGCGCTGCAGGATCCGACCTGGTACGCCGAGTGCTTCACGATCGATGACACCCACGCCATACCGGAGGCTGAGCTTGAGGTCATGCGGGCCCAGCAGACCGAACAGCAGTGGCGCCAGGAGATGCTCTGTGACTTCAACGCGAGCTCGGATGAAGCCCTCATTGGAATCGATCTGGTTAGAGCTGCGCTCGGCCGACACCTACGCAGCGATGCGTACGACTTTGCTGGAAAGGTTCTCGGTGTTGACGTGGCTCTCGGAGGTGGAGACAAGACGGTCCTCCAACTGCGGCAAGGACTCGCCGCCTTCAAGCCCGACGTCCTTGATCTGCGAGACCCCAAGCAAATAGGCGACTTCGTCGCGGTCAAGATCGACCAGTGCCGCGTCGATACGACCTTCGTCGATGCCTCCGGCGGTTGGGGCTCGGGCGTGATCAGCCGGCTGACTGAGCTCGGCTACAGTCCCATCGGCGTGGACTTTGGCGGCAAGCCGACCGACTCGCGCTTTGCCAACAAGTCGGCGGAGATGTGGTGGCAGATGAAGCTCTGGCTGGAATCGGGCGGAGCACTGCCAGACGATAACAGCTACATCGTCGATATGACCGGCCGGCTCTACGACTACAAGAACGCTGCGGGCAAGTTGGCCCTCGAGAAGAAGGAAGCCATGAAGGCGCGCGGCTTGAAGTCCCCGGACCTCGCCGATGCGCTCGCACTCACGTTTGCCGCGCCGGTTGCGGCCAAGCGCATTGAACTGCCGGGATTTGAGTATCAGCTGCAGTACACGCGCAACGTCCACGAATACGACCCATTTGAACGCGCACAGCGCGAGCGGGAGCGAGTCTATGGCTGACAAAGTGGGTCGACCGATCAAGCCGGTCTACGGCATCAAGAGCGATGAGCAGGGCTATCGCGCGGCAATCAACGAACTCTCAACGCTCATCGCGCTACGTCAGGGCTGGTCTCACCATGCGGCCAGGCGGGCGGCGATCAAGGAGCGTATCGAGGAACTATTCGATCAACTCTGGCCAGAGGAGAAAGCGTAAGTGGCGAAGTACCAAGGATCAGGCGAGGGCGGCTCCGAGAACCCTCCGGTTCATTCCAAGGCGGGAACCAATCACGGCATGCCTCGAGAGGCACCGCGTCTCGGCCACCGAGGCGAATCCGTAGACGAGCATCCGCTCGAGTTCGCTCGACACGCGCCCTCGGCATCGCATGGCAACGTGCATCGCTATGCGCCCAATCATCCGGCGATGGCTGGCATGGAACACGGCGCGAAAGCTGTGCATCCCTACAACGATGCCAAGCAGCAGGAATACGAGCATCACGGCTATACCGGCAACCACAACGAGGACAAGCGCTAATGACAAACCCGACCCAGATCACCTGGACCGATCCGACCACCAACGTCGATGGTACGCCGATCGATCCGGCCGGCACGGAGATCACTGGCTTCGCCGTGGGCGTGCGCTCTGCGACCGATCCGGCATCGGTTGCCGGAACCTATCCGTTCACGGCCAGCGCGCCGGCGAATGCGACCAGTGCGCTCCTGTCGGCCCTGAGTGCGGTTCTACCGCCCGATAACTACTTCGCAGCGGTGCAGACGCTATCGACATCGAATGGGAATTCGGCCTGGTCGGCGGAGAGCAATCAATTCACGATTGCGGCACCGGTGTCCCCGCCCAACCCCCCTTCGAATGTCCAGGTTGCCTAGCGCGGCTCCTGGACCTACTTAAGCGCTTATGGCGGTGGCTCAACCATCCGTGGTGACGCTGGGAGACCGAGCAGTGGCAGGCAAATGGATAGCGACGGCAATCAAACATCCGGGGGCGCTGCATCGCTCGCTCGGTGTTTCCAAGGGTCACAAGATCCCAGCGGGCAGGTTAGCGGCCGCGGCGAAGAAGGGCGGGACCCTGGGGCGTCGAGCGCGCTTGGCGCAGACGCTCAAGGGGTTCCACAGCAAGTAGTCCGTGAGATTCCTTGCCGGCTTTATGTCCTCTATGCGCGCGATGGCGAGGCGCTGCTTATCTTTGGCGAGGATGACGCGGGGGGCATCTTCCTCTGGCCGCTCGACGGTATACAGAGGCATCGATACGAGTTCGCACGATGGAGTCATCGAGCTGTCGTTCGTTATCGAGGTCGACGGTTCGTGCTATCGCATCCCCTTCTGCCGCGTGCGCGGCGCTGGGGCGAGTGGCTCGGGGTTACATTTACCGGGAACGAGGCACTAGTCTGATGCCGCAATTCTTCGCTGCCTATCCGCTTTTGGCCAGCGTGCTCACCTCGAGCGCCGTGAGTGCGGGCGGCGCCGTGGCGGCATCGGCGCTGGCGCCCAAGCCGCCGAAGATCAACGTGCCTCCTCCTCCGGGGGCTGCCATGGTCGATCCCGCGGGTGCGGCTGCAGCGGCGATGCAGCGCTCGAGGTCGGCCGCAGCGGGCGGAATTAACTCCACCATCACCGGTGCGGGTACGACCAACCAGAACAGCGGGGCGACCAGCGGGCAAGACGCTGCTCGGCTCTTAAGCCATGGCCAACTGGCGACCGTCAGCGCCGAGTGGGGTTGCGGTCACGCCGGCCTTCTCGGCTCCTCCGACCATCATCAACGGCTCGCCGCTCCCGGAGGGCGAGACCGGTCTTGCCTACGCGTTGCAACTGGTGGTGGCCAATGCCGTCGGCGGCTTCACGGTGGCGATCACGGCAGGCTCACTTCCGGCGGGCCTGAATCTCGCATCGAACGGCGTGATCAGCGGGACACCGACCACGGTCACGATTGCGAACGTCACCTTCCAGGTCACCGACTCGATCTCGCGGAAGTCCACGCCGCAGGCCTTCCAGCTACAGATCATCACCGGCGTCTCGATCAGTACGGCAAGTCCACTGCCAGCGGCGACTCAGAATGCGGCTTATTCCACGACGCTGGCGGCTGCGGGCGGCCAGGCGCCCTACACCTGGCAACTGCTGAGCGCGGTACCCAACACCGGAGGCTGGATCAACCTGAACCAAGCGACCGGCGTGATCTCAGGGACGCCGGCAGCGGCTGAGACGGAGACGCTAAGCATCCAGGTGACCGACGCACTGGGTGCCTCGGCGACCAAGAGCTTCTCGCTCACCGTCAATACGGTCTCGGGACAGCTCGCCATTGTGACCTCAAGCTTGCCCAACGGCCTAGTCGGAAGTGCCTACAGTGCGCCCCTGGTGGCTTCCGGTGGCACACAGCCGTACAGCTGGACGCTGATCTCAGCCTCGCCCAATACCGACCTGTGGCTGAACGTGCAGGGTGCGAACCTCGTCGGCACCCCTGAACTCAATGAGACTGAGTCGGTCACGCTGATGGTGACCGATGCGACTAACGCCACGGTGCAGGCGACCTTCTCGCTGGTGGTGACGGTCTCGGGTGCACTCTCGATTGTCACGCCGGCACCGGGCTACTACTCGGCGGCCTCTGCCTTGATCGGCGGAGTCTTTGCGCTACGCATGATTGCCCAGGGCGGACAGCCTCCTTACTACTGGGCCTTCTCGGGTCCGACGTTCTTCAACGTGGGCAGTGCGAGTGCTTCCAACTACGAGATGGACCCCTTCGGCTGGATCTTGGGGGCACCGGTCGGAGCCTCTGGCGCGATCGATGCGATGAACGTGATCGTCACCGACAGCAATGGGGCCACCGCCACTCAGGCGGTCAGCGTGCACCTGTCGAACGGACTGAACGCCTATCCGATCGACCCCATCAGTGGCTCGATCAACCTGCCGGATGCTTTCGTCGGCACGCCTTACGGCTACAACTTCCACGCAACCGGCGGGGCGGGGGCGCCGTTTACGTACAACGTGACCTCGGGACTTCCGGCCGGCATGAGCCTGAACACCTCGGGCCTGCTCAGTGGCTCGCCCACCTCGAGCGGCTCAAGTCAGCTGATCATCAAGGTGCAGGACAACGGAAATACGAGCCTCACGACTTTCGCGGCGCAGATCAATATCCTGCCGAAGAACCAGGTCCTGCGCCCGGCCTACAACACGGGGAACGGCTTCTTCGTCTCGGGCGATGGCTACTTCCGCGATCCCGGTGGAGTGCTCTTTCAGCAGCGCGGCACCGATCGCACGCACTACGACTCGGTCAGCTGGGCCAATAATGCCGCCGGCGCTGCGGCCGGCAATGCCGTGGTGCGGGTCTTCATGTTCGACGGCAGCACTTCGCTCGATACGAGCGGACCGGCATCGTTTGCGGCCAACCAGGTCCTCACGCAGTACCAGCCCAATGGCATCTTCTGCTGGCTGGTGCTCTCTGGGATCACGGCGACCAATAGTTGGGGCACTTGGGCCGGACAGGCCACTACGGGGCAGAGCTCGACCAACCTCCTGGCCCAGGCCTATGCCGACTGGATTACGTATCTACCGAACCTGATTCCGATTGCCAACGCGATCGGTATCAATATCGCCAACGAGTGGGGGCCCTCGACGCAGAGCGGCGGTGGCCCCACTTGGTTGGCCAGCTACCTGGGCGTTACCGCCAGCATCTCCAACATCTCGGGCAACACGATCACGCTGTCCACGATCTCGGCGACTAATCCGTTTGCGAGTGCGCCTTTTGCCTACATCTCGAATGCCGGCGGAATCACCAGCCAAGTCGTGGTGCTCTCGGCTCCCGGTGGCTCGAGCGGCGCATGGACGCTGACGGTCCTGCTACAAAACGGTGGGACTCTGAGTGGCTACACCGGGGGCGGTACGCTGAATGCAGGTGTCGCGATCTTCCGCGCGGCCGGCTACTTAGGTCCCTTGATGATCGACTGCGCCGGCAACGGCCAGGACCCCTACTGCATCTTCAACTACGCCGCTCAAATTCAGGCGAGTGATACGCAGAAGAATTGCGTCTTCAGCTATCACAGTTACGGCAACACGATCTATTACCAGAGCCTCGTGCATTCGGTGACCACGGGACCCTCGACCACGGTCATCACGCTCAATTCCAATCTGCCGTATCACCCCTTCAGCCTCGGGACCACGAGCGGCGGCTTCATGGGCATCAACCAGTTCACCTTCACGGGTGCACAGGTCATGACGCAGCTCAACGGCACCTTCGGCTCGCCGACCAATTACTACGGATCGCAAGGGGCGTGGCAGCTGCACTTGAACGTCAACAGCACCGCCTGGACGACTCCCTACACCGCCAACAGCGCGACCGTCACGGCCTACAGCACCGATGTGTCGGGGGCCGGCGAGTGGGATTATCGGGCACTGTATGCGGCGTTTGCGGCGCTGAGGTCCAGCGGCGTGTGCGTGGTGCTGGGCGAGTTTGGCTCATCCAACCAATCGGGCACGGAGAACACGCCGCAGAGCTGGGGCGGCAACGTCCAGAAGATTGCGATCGGCCAAGTGATCAGCGGCGCCGAAGCCAACGGCCTGGGATGGATACACTGGTCCTACGATGATCACGGCGGAAACAACCTTTTCAACCAGGCCTGGTTCTCGGAGACGCAGCAAGGGGGAGCCAATTCCGGCCAGTACCTGAACGAAGCGCAGCTCACGGCCACCGGACTGAACATCATCAACAATCCGCGCACGGGACTGCGGGCGCTCGCGCAGGAGCCGACCACCTTCACCGCGGGACCCACGCCGAACTTCTACATCTCGCCCACGGGTAACGATGCCAACTCGGGGACGCTGGCCGCTCCCTGGACGATCAACAGCCTCTCGCCCTGGTCGACCGGCTCGGCGCTCTCCAACTACAACACCAAGATTGCCGGCAAGGTGATTGGGCTACTGCCTGGGACCTATGGGGTCTCGGCGCTCATGCAAGCGGCCTGGACGGCCTTTGGCAATGCCACCAACGGCATTGCACTCGATGTCCCCGGTGGCACACAGGCGAATCCAACGCAGATCGTCTCGGTGAACTCGAGCGGCGTGTATACGCCTCGGACTGCGACCATCCAGGCGAATGACAATGGCTTCTTCGGCGGCTCAAACTCCATCGCCCCTTCGATGATCGGCCAGAGTAGCAAATGCTCGGCGCGCGGCTGGGTGACCTTCGACGGACTCGTGCTCTCGGGCGCCTCGGTGTTCTGCATGACGCTGGGCGACATTGCCGGCACCAACACCGCGATTGCCAACGGCTATGTCGTGCAGAACTGCATCTTTACCGGGAATAGCGCTCAGAACTCCACTGTCGCCTCGGGCAAGAACGTGGCGTGCCTGACGATCATGACTGCTCGGGGCGCGGTCATCACGAACAACTGGTTTCACGATAACCAGGGATGGACCGACGGTGAGCACTTCTCGGCGATCTATCAGTGGGGACTGGGCGTAGGAACCGCCGGCACTCAGATCACCTTCAACACCTTCAAGAATTCGGCCGGTATCCAGCTGAAAGAGGATACCCAGTACGACATGAATGTGGCTTACAACTACATCGACATGTCGGTGTTCAATCCCGGCGGGCAGCTGCAGAACCTCTGTCCGATCTGGGGCGGCTGCGAGGACGGGAACAACAATGGCGGCAACACTGGTAATAACGGGACCTTGGCGCAATTCCACCACAACATTTGTATTTCTTGGAACGGGACGGCCGCGCTCAGTCCCGGCAACCTCGGCAGCACGTTCATCTCGCTCTGGTACGGCAACGGGCAGGGCTACTGGTCTTATCCCGTGGCCTGCTACAACAACACGTTTGTGGCGAGTTCAAGTCTGAATGGTTGCGGCTTCCTCGCCTCCTCGGGGGGTGCCTCGACCCAAGGTTTTGTGCAGTTCTACAACAACGGCTTTTGGACCGGCGCCTTCAACACGGTGGGTCAATACGGCTGGTTCTTCACCAACAAGAACGCCTTCAGCCTGATCGACTACAACATCTACGGGACGACTCCGAGCTCATCCAACTGGGCGAACTTCTCGGCCAATGGTTCTCAGGGCTTGGGCGCGATCTCGGCCACGGCGACCTCCTTTGCCAACTGGAAGACGCTCATTACCGGAGCCACCGGGCTCGATGCGCACTCCTCGACCAACGGGGTCAATCCTTTCAGCAACAACGGGATCTATGCGCTGCAGTATCAGGTCCAGAGCGGATCGCCCTGGTTCAACGCCGGCCGCGTCGGTGGCGTGGTGGCCGGGGCTTCGACCAACGTAGGAGCGTGGGATGGAACCTCCAGCCAGATCGGCTGCAACTTTGCGACCTAACGCATGAGCGGCGCCTACCTCGCATCGAACTCGGCGGTCGGAGCCAACCAGAGCGATAGCGTCACGGTGTCGGGGACTGGATTTACCGGGGCGACCGACATCCTGCTCGGCATCGTGGTGCCCGGTCCCTCGGGCGTGCTGGCCATCTCCTGGCCCTCGGGATTCTCGCTGCTGACCAATGTGCTCTACAGCGGAGCCAATGGAAACGCGAGCTATATGTCCGTGGGGTGGGGCACGACGGTCGCTGGAAGCTATGTGATCAACGTCACCGGCGGCGACCTGACGACACCGGCGGCGATCGGAGTGGCCTTCTCGGGGACCAATGGCACGCAGCCCTCGGTCTTCTCAGCGACCACGGATGCGGGCGACGGTAACAGTCCGCTGTCGGTCGGACTCTCGAGCATCACGCCGTCCTCGGCCGCAGGGGCCATCGCCTGGATTGCGGCGCTGAATTACAACTCGCTGAACGGCACTTATTCCTGGACGGCCCCGAGCGGCTATACCTCGCGCCAATCGCAGTCGGTGGCCAGTGCCACCGGGATTAGTAGTTCGGGCGGCGCGATCCACGTCTCGACGCGTGACAACGTGCCCGCGGGGGCCACGGGGACGATTACGGGCACGGCAACACAGGCCTCGCAGACCTTCATCGGCTCGATGGGCGTGGCGGTGTGGATGGGCTCTCCGAGTGGAGTCACGCCGGCGGTGCCCCTGGGAGGGCTTCCCCGTGTCCAGATGCACTGGCGCTGATGGCTAACATTTTTCAACGTGTAGTGCGTATCGCCGATGGCGGCAGCAGCGGCTTCAACGCCGATGTGGAAGTGTGGTGGTGCCCCGCCATCACGCTGGTGCAGGGGATCTTGCCCTATGTACTGACCGTGAACACTAACCTCGTGTCCGGCAAGAACATCGACCTCAAGATCTATGAACTCTCTGGACTACTCGGAACCGTCGATCAGACAGGGACGGGAAACAGTAGTTCCGGTGTGGCGGCAGGATCAGCAACTGCAGGCGGCGTCGATGCGCAGGCGCATGATTTTGTGGTCACTGCGATTCGCACTTCCTCGGGCGCAGCGGCCCCCCTGACCGATCCGGCCAGCACCAGTAATCCGGTCCCATTCACCTCGGGCTATTTGGACTCCTTCGCCGTTGAGACCAGTCACCGCATCAACACCAGCGCCGTGACCAACAATGCCTCCTGGACCTATGGCGGCAGCTCCCAGTATGCGGCGGTAATTGCATCGTTTGCGGCCAGCTCGGCCCCCACCATTGTGCAGAACCTCCCAGGCACGCACGTCTCAAACACCCTTTCGCAGCAGAGCTTCGGCATTCCACCGACCGCAGGCAATGCGCTGATCGTGGTCATGGGCCTCGGTCCATGGAACCCGTCCTTCCAGGTGACAAGCGTCACCGACAACCAAGTGCAGGCCTATGTGCCGCTCGGGGGCCTCGGTGACTTGGAGTACCACTACCGATGAAACTCGTGCAGCCTGAATTTCCCGCGCCGACGCGCTTTGTGATCCGCAACGATCGCAATTACTACTACACCGGACACGGCGAGACGCAGTGGGGCCAGGACATCGGTCCCCGCTTCAAGTCCGACGAAGTGCTCGATGCGGTCAAGTACGGGGATGTCGAGAGCGTCGAGCAGATGGTGAAGAACCACAAAAAGTGGTGCATCGATGCCGGGCGCGAGGATCTGATCACCGTCTTTGATACCTGCCAGATCGTGCCCGTGAGCCGATGAGCGACAAGAGCGCCACCGATAACAGTAATCCGCTCCCGAAGAGCTGGGGCAGACAGCTCACGGGCTCGGCCTTATCGCTGCGCATCTTTGAGCGGCCGGAAGAGATCTTTCGGCTGTTTGGGTTTCTGCCGGGCGACTTCGCCGAAATTGCCAAGGGTCACTGCTCAAGCTCGGAGACGGGGCTCCTGGTACGCATCTCAAAGGATCACTACGTCCGCTGGCACATCGCGACCTGCGCCGACTGCGGGCAGCACATGCGCGAGTACTGGGTCGATATCGTGCCGGTGCGTCCCGATCATCCGATCGCACTCAAGTGGGAGACACAAGCGCCCGGAGGTCCCTGGTCCTATCCGATCGCCTGGCTCAAGAAGTGGGAAGCTCACCAGGTGAGCCCACAGGATGTTAAGGGCGCCTAGTGGCCGACTTCATCATCCCAGTCCCGATTGAGCCCAAGCCACGGTTTGACACCGAGACCTGGTCGCTGAGGGACTATTGGGTCGAGCCGCCGAAGATTATTCCGAAACGGCCGCAGCAGTACGTCCCCCAGGCCGATACCATTGCTTTCGGCGAACAGCCTCGAGCGACTGAGTCGTATCAGGATCATCCGCTGGGACTGTATCCGAGACCGCCGGTGAAGCCGCCGGCGCCTCCCACGGTCGGATCGAATGCGACCCCGAGATTTGATCCGCCCTGGGCGTTGCGCGATTACACGACGCGCATCGAACCCTTCTCGACCGTCTTCACCCCGAAGCTCCCGCCGCCGTTTCCCGCGGGCGCCTTCCCGATGTGGTTCACGCGCTGGTATTACCCCTGGTCGATCGCCGATTACCAGTCGCTGCAGGATAACTTCTCCTGGATCGGTGGCATCCAGCCGGCGAACACCTGGGTGCCGGGAGCCGAGCAGATCGTCTTCGGAGAACTGCCGCCGGATCAGACCGCGCTCAAGATGAGCGTCGATAAGCCGGTGCGCTTTGACCGTCTGATCTCAGCATCTCTCATCGTGCCTCCGGTCAAACGCTTTGCCTTCGCGGAGCGACCGCGCGACTTGACCCCGCTGCTGCTCTCGCAGTTCGCCTATACGGCCTTCAGCGGGATTCCGGTCGTCCCGACCTATGCCCCCTTCCCGACCTACGACTACGAGGCTGAGGATCAGACGGCGCTGCAGCTGGCGGCTCGCGTCATCACGATCCCGCCGCCTCGAATTCCATTCATCTTCCCGGTGCCGCAGCCGTACCTTGAACCCCCGCCCTGGACGCTGCGCGAGTACCCCTCGCTTCAGGATCGATTTACCGCCACCGCTCCTGGGACCGCGGTCTATCCGAAGGGACTGGTGCCTCGCTTCCCGATCGAAGCTCTGATCCGAGATATTCCGCGGCCGCTGATCTTCCCGCAGACCTTCCGCTTGCCGCCGCCGCCGCCTCGAGTGATCCCGACGCCGGCCACCATCCTGCTGTGGAAGGACTGGGCGCTGCGCGACTACGACAGCGGGCAGTCGCAGTTCGCTCCGATCCTCTCGACCATTCCGCCGATCCCACCCTTCGAAGTCATGGCGGTGACGGCCGGCTGGTACAACGGGACCTACTACTATCCGGGCGACACCTTCATGCTGCTGAAAGCCAGCGACTTCTCGGATGCGTCGTTCAACTACGGGCCGCTGTCAGCGACCGTGCAGTACGGCTGGATGAAGCGCTCGAGTGCGCCGCTGTTCTCCACCGAGAACACCATGGCGCCCCCGAACTTCCCGGTGATCGATCCGATCCCACCGAAACGGTTTGTGTACTAGGAGATTCCAATGGCAGACAAATGCACCTACGACAGCGCCGAGGCTCACGCCTACCGCGAGAACCTTCGAGCCCGCCCGAGCAACTCATCGACGCCGGCGGCGCGCGAGACCCCCCAGTTTCCTCATCAGTCGCCGCATTTCCCCGTGAGTCACCACCCGAGTGGTCCGACCCCTCATCACGTCGAGACGGTGGGCTACACCGGAAACGGTGCCCCCTACAAGCAGCCGACGCATCCCAATGCCGATCGCATGCACGGGACCGACGGGCACTTGCATGAGGGTGGCGGTGGGGCCCAGGAGCATCACCAGCAGTTCGGTCCGTACTCGATCGACAAAGAACCGCAGCGGCGAGGGAAGACCTCTTCCAAGGGCTAAGCCATGCTCGATACGCGACTGGGTCTATCCATACCGGATGAGGGGCTGGTGCAGCCTCGCGGGATGCTCAAGCGTCAAGCGAGTCGCATGAACCTGCCTCACGAGCCGGACCTCAAGGTCAAGCTCGAGCGTCGCAAGCTCCAGCTGAACATCGACCGCATGACCTGGTATGCGAATTGGCGGGATCTGGCGGATAACTTCATCCCCTACCGCGGCCGCTTCATGGTCAATGACGCCTGGGACACCAACAAGGGCTGGCGTCGTAACTGGGCCATCGTCGACTCGACTCCGCTTCAGGCCAACAACACGCTACGAGCGGGGCTTCAGAGTGGCACGGCAAGCGAGTCGCGGCCGTGGTTCGAGTACGAGCTCGTCGATGACGATCTGATGGAAGCTCCCGGAGTGAAGGAGTGGCTCGCGGCTTGCACCAAGCGGGTGCGTTCAACCCTCTCGCGTTCCAACTTCTACAACGCTTATAGCGAGTGCTGCGGCGAGTTTGGCGTCTTCGGATCCTTGGCTTTAGGACGAGAGTGGCCGCTGCCGCGACGCAAAGAGGAGGACATCCCGCACTTTCAGCCCTTCACGATCGGCAGCTACTACATCGCGAACGACCGTCACCGACGGGTCAACACCTGGTTCCGTGACTATCGCTGGACCGTGCAACAGATCGTCGAGCGCTTCGCGGTACGAAACGCCGACGGCTCATTCGATCCCGACGATGATGCGGCCTGGGAGAACATCAGCCGCTACGTGCGGGGACTGTACCTGCAGCGTCAATACGACACCTGGGTCTCACTCGTCCATGCGATCGAGGAGAACTACGCCTATGTCGAGGGCGCTCCGGGATGGCGCGGGATGCGTTATCGCTCGGTGCATTACGAGCGTGGAGGGGAGCCCGACAAGACGCTCTCGGACTCGGCTCGAAAGGAGCGAGACGCGGCGGACTCGAAGAAGATTCTCAAGGTCTCGGGCTTTCGCGACTTTCCCGTTTTCGTCGCACGGTGGTACACCAACAGCGAGGATGCCTGGGGCCGCGGTCCCGCCATGGATGCGCTCGGAGATGCCCGAGCGCTGCAGACGCAGCAGCGTCGTAAAGCGCAGGCGATCGACAAACTCGTCGAACCCCCCTATGTGGCGCATCCACAGTTGCGCAATCAACGCACTTCCCAACTGCCGGGCGATGTGACCTTCGCCGCTCCGGATGGCTCGAACATCGGTTTCCAGCCGAGCTATGTGATCAAGCCGCAGACCGCTGAGATGCTGGAGGACATCCGCGAGACGCAAGGGCGGATCAATGGGGTGATGCACGCCGATATCTTTGCGCTCTTCATCCAGGCCGAGCGCGAATATGCCCAAGGGTCGCAGCGTCAGACCGCCGCCGAGGTGAACGCCAAGCAGCAAGAGAAACTCCTGATGCTCGGGCCGGTGCTGGGGCAGCTGAACTTTGACCTCTTCAACCCGCTGCACGATTGGCTCTTCGCCGAGCATCTGAGGCATGGGCTGTTTCCGCCGGCGCCCCCTGCGCTGCGCGGAGCTCAGATCCGGGTGAAGTACATCTCGATCCTGGCTCAAGCCATCAATGCGGTGACCAGTCAGTCGATCGATGCCTTCACGCAGTATGTGCTTCAGGTCGCTCAGGCCGAACAGATGGCCGGTAACCCGGCCCTCGATAAGTTCGACTACGACAAGGCAATCGAGGAGAAGGGACGGGCACTCAATGTCCCGCCCAGCATGATTCGCGACGATGCGAAGGTGGCGCAGATTCGTCACGCCCGAGCGCAGGCCCAAGAGCAACAGGCCCAGCAGGAGGCTCAAGCGCAGGCCGCCCAAGCACTCCAAGCCCATGCGGGAGCGGCTCAAAAGCTCTCGCAGACGCCGATGGGGCAGGGCAGTGCGTTAGATATGTTGGCGCAAGCAGCGGGAGCCGCGCAGGGCAATGGCTGATCCAGAACTCGAACCGGTAGGTCCAGCGGCCAGTGCCGATGAGCTCTTCGACCCATTGGGTAAGATTCGCCGGCAGGCCGACGGCAGTCACCGCGTGCTGGATGCCATCCCGAGCTCGACCGACCGCGATGCTCTAAAGCGCAAGGCGCTCTCGGATAAGGAACGCGAGCTTCAGGCCGAGAACGATATGCGGGCGGTACTGGCGACCGAATCGGGTGTGAGGACGATGGCACGCATCATCTGGGCCTGTGGATGGAATGCTCCCTTCTACACCCACGAGACCAACGAGATGTGCAACATCGCCGGCCGCCGCCAGATCGCTTGGCAGCTCGAGCAGTGGATCTCGGACGCAGAGTTATCGCTGTGGTTTAAGGTGAGGGCGGAGCTCGAGCATCAGCGCGCTAAGCCAAAGACGAGTGGGCGCGCAGCCACTGCTCGATAATCTCTCGGGTGAAGTAGCGACGCTTGCCCAGCCGGATCGAGGGGGGGCCAACATTGTCGCGAATCCACACTCCGAGCGTCACTCGATGCACGCCGAGGATCTTGGCCGCTGCGGTGATGTTCAACAGTTTGTTGCGTTTGGCGACGTGTGATTGCACGAGCCGACAGAATAGTCAGCGCCTGCTGATTTACAAGTAGGACTCTCTATTCTGCCCCGCGTGGCAGAGACAGGGAACGCAACGGCATCGGTAAGCACTCCACCGGCTGACGCTTCGGCATCGGCACCGGCTGCGACTTCACCGTCTTCTGCAACATCCACGGCGCCGCCCACCTCGACCGCGGCGCCTCCTGCAACTCCATCGGACGCGAAGCCCTCGGAATCCCCGACGGACGCACCACCCGAGAGTTATCTCAAGCAAGCGAAATCCGAAGGCGCTGGTGGATTGAATCCGCCTGAGACCACGGAACCGGCACCTAAAGCGGAGGCCGCGCCTCCCGAAGTAAAGCCGGAACCGGAAAAGCCGCTCTTCACCCTGCCCGAGACGGTCGGACTTCCCAAGGAAGCCGTGACCTCGCTCGAGGGAGCGATGAAGAAGGCACTCAACGCCGAAGGCAAGCTCGTGCTTGATCCGCAGCAAGCCGTGGACTTCTTCGTCGAGAACGCACTCGGCCCTTGGGGCGAGGCGTGGCAACAGCAGGTCAAGCAGACATCCGATACGAACGAGGCGGCGTGCAAGCGGGCATTCAGCCCTGAAGAGCTTGCCGCAGCTGAGACGACCGTCGGCTGGCTCAATGACCGCTTCGACTCGAGCTTCCGAGAGAACTTTGCGCGTCGACAGTTGAACGACCCCACCTTCGTGCGGCTGCTCAACCTGATCCACGACGCGTACATCGCCGAAGACCAATTCCCCGCACCCGGCTCCCGGCCCGTCGAACGCGACGCGCGGCCGCTGCTGGAACGTGCGCAGGACCGGCTCTACGGCAAAACGCAATAGGAGTGCCTAAGAGATGACGCAAACCGTTGTCGCCACCAACGTACTGACGCTCGCCGATTGGGCGACGCGCTCGGATCCGGGCGGCGAAATTCCGCTCATCGTGGAGCTGCTCGCTCAAAAGAACGAAGCGCTACCCGACATGCACTGGCAGGAAGGAAATCTTGCCACCGGTCACCGCGTCATCCAACGCACGGGCCTGCCGACGGTGATGGCCCGCTCATTCAACCAGGGCATCCCTCCGAGCAAATCCACGACTCTGGGCGTCGATGAGACGACCGCAGAGCTCGCCGGCTTCCTCGAGGTCGATAAGTCGGTGGCTGAACTCAACGGCAAGGCCGCGGCCTTCCGCATGAGTGAAGCGGACGCCTTCATCGAGTCGATGAACCAGGGCTTCAGTCAGCTGCTGTTCTACGGCGACCCGACCAAGGCGCCGGCCGTGTTCCGGGGACTCTACCCCCGCTACAACGCCATCAGCGGTGGCGCCTTCGCGCAGAACATCCTCTCAGGAGGTGGTGCGGGATCTGCGAACACCTCGATTTGGCTCGTGTGCTGGGGCCCGAACAGCATCTTCGGAATTTTCCCGAAAGGCTCGCAGGCCGGCCTTCAGCACCATGATCTGGGCCTTCAGGTCGTGGAGAACGTCGCCGGCGTCGGCGGCGCTCGCATGATGGCTTATCGCGAGTACTGGGAGTGGCGCTGCGGCCTGGCCGTGGCCGACTGGCGCTACGCGGTTCGTATCTGCAACATCGATACGACGATCACCAGCAACAACGTGGCAGCGGACCTGATCGGTCTGATGAGCCGCGCGATCGATCGTCTACCGTCCCTGACGGCTGGCCGGTGCGCCTTCTACATGAACCGCACCATGTTCAGCATCTTGAAGATTCAGGCTCTGGCCAAGAGTGCAAACGCTTTGAGCGTCGAGGAGGGTTTGACTCAGATTGAGTACAAGTTCCTCGGGATTCCATTGCGCAAGGTGGACCAGATCCTCAACACCGAAGCCACGGTGTCTTAAGGAGAACCACCATGACAATGCGCGACCTTCAATGGAGCTTCTCGGACACCAGCACGGGAGCCCCCTTCTCGCTGATCGCCTCGGTCGGCGCGAACCTGTTTCCGAACTCACTCGATACCTCGCCCCTGGCGGCGTACCTGAGCGAAGTGTCGGCCGGCGACACGCAGCTCTCGGGCAACGTGAATACCTACCGCGACCAGGGCGGCGGCGAACGCATGTGGCTCGTGGTCGACATCACGACCTCGGTGGCCGCAACGGGCGGCGCCTCCACGGTCGACTTTGCGCTGATCACCTCAGCCTCGAGCGCGCTGGGCTCTGCCACCACGCTCTATGACTTCGGTGCCATCGCCAAAGCCAGTCTCACGGCAGGCACTCGTCTGATCGGGGCGCTGCCTCGGGCGACGACCTACCTTCAGTACCTGGGACTTCAGTTCACGATTGCGACCAACAACGTGACGTCGGGCGCTGCGATCGCCTGGATCGGCTGGGATGTCGATGCCGCTCAGCAGGGCGGTGCGTCCGGGTTTGCGATCAAGTGAAAGGCTCCGGCTCACAAGGCGGCGTCGCTGGCTCTCCCTGGCTACCCAATCCAGGGCAGAACCAAGTCGCCGCGGGGAACAGTCAGGGCACCGCTCTGGCGATTCCCAGTGGCCAGGATCTGACGATCGTCACCTCGGTGGCGGCGAGTACTGGAGTAATCCTGCCCGCCAGCGGCGTTGGCATTGGTGAGGAATACATCATTGCCAATCACGGTGCGAATGCGCTCTCGGTCTATCCGCCCGTGGGCGGAAAGATGGGGACTGCATCGACCAACTCGGCCTATTCACTGGCGGCCGGCAAGACCGGTTACTTCACTTCTGTCGGCACACTGAACTGGACCGTGAACCCATGAGCGAGAGCAAAGAACCGACGCGCCGGGAGCTATCCGAGCAACTCGCGCAAGTCCACGCCGAGCGGGATGAGGTCCAAGAACGTAATCGCAAACTCGAGGAACGCTTGGAGCGTCTCGAGGCGGCATTCGTTGCCAACCAGGAATCCGATTCCCAGCGTGCAGCGCGAGAGAAACGGCTGTCCGAGGCGGAGGCGGAATTGGAGGCCCTCCGTCCTGGATCTGGGGCCCCGGCGCGGCCTTTAAGCGGACACAAGCCCTTATTTGTTCCCTATCGGGGACTGGTGCAGGCCACGCAGGACTGTGCTTACGAGTGCTATCGCAAGGGGCCGGCGCCAGGCGTTGCCGGATCCCAAGGCGAAGTCTTCGAAGTCGATGTGCCGACGCTTTGGTCGGATGACCCGTACGTGCCGGTGAAAGTTCTCGGTCACCGCGACGATGGGACGCCGATCACCGAACGGCGCACCGATGTGCCGATTGTTGATGCGCGTTGGAGAGCCCGAACGAGTGATGTGGGCGTGAACAACGTTTCCGCCCGCGCCATGTGAACCTAACAGGAGTGCCTTAGATGTTCATTGGACCTTGCTACAACATCTCGAACCTTGGCCCGTCGACGGGCGGCTCGGTTCCGGCCACGATGGCGCAGTACAAGACGGGTGCCAACGCGGCCGCAGAAGTGCTACGAGCCTCGCTGACGCAGGGCTCGAACACGACCTCGACTCAGTGCATCGCGCAGCTCAATCGCAAGACCACGGGCGCGACGGTCACTGCAGCGACGGCAGGAACCAACCTCTTCAAGCAGAACGGAGCCAACCCGACCACGGATGCGACGCTCGCAACCTCCGGTACGGGCATCACGGCCACGGTCGAAGGAACCAACGGCGAGCAGCCCTGGATCCGAGGCTTCAACTCGCTGAACGGCGTGGAGTACCTCTCATCGCCTGAAGAGCGAATCATGGTGGCCCAGAACAGCAACTCCACCTACTGCATCATTGGCCTGACGCTGGCCAACACGGCTCTCTCGGCCAACTGGGTTGCGGACATCAAGTGGCGGGAGCTGCGAGGCGCGTAACGCGACCTCTCACAACCAGGAGTACCCCCCATACCACTCCTGGAACTTACACGCCGCGGCGGAGCGATCCTCCGCGGCGTTTTTCTGAAAGGAGGCGCTTGTGCTCGCAGGCTTTAGAGATTTCAGGCAAATCGCCGGCGGGCGAGGGCAGATCTTCGTCGCCACGGCGGTCGTCACCGCACCGGCGATTTACACCGCCGCCGCCCAGACGGGCCCCATCCTCTACAACAACTCCGCTTCCAGCGGCAAGGGCGTCACCGCCTTTGTGGTCGCGATCGCCTATGGCGTGACCACCGCGTCCACCGTGGCCGGCGCGATCGGTATTGCGGTCGGTAACCAGGGAACGAGTGCTCCCGGAACGAACACCGGCATCACGCTCACCGGAAACCTCAACCCCGCGGGACCTGCTTCCAAGTGCACGCTTTACAACACAGCGACACTCGCCAATGCGCCGTCGGCCTTCATGGTTACCGGACACGTTCATACGGGTGCCGTCACGGTCGACACCGACGATGACAACCTGGTGCAACTCGGCGGCCTGGTGGAAGTCGATGCCGGCGGCTACTACGCCTCGGTAGCGGCGAGTGCGGCGCTCACCACGGCCGTGATGAGTATCTCGATGGTGTGGTTCGAAACCCCGAACGACTAGGAGTCGCTCATGCCTCTCAAATTTGGACAGCCCTACGACTTTACGACTCCGACCACGGCCGACGTCGCCAACTACGTCAATGCGGCGCTGATAGCGTTACTGCCGACGGGGGGCAACACCGCGACGGTGGCATCGGGTGCTGCGGTCTCACTGACGACTGCGACCGCCAAGACCGTCACCAGTCTCAACCTGGCCGCGGGCAGTTACCTCGTCTGGGGGAACGTCGACAACACGTTGACCGGTGCCACCACGACGGCCTTTGTGGCCGGTATCTCGCTCACCAACAACACGCTGCCGACGCAGGCGGGCGGCTCGGGACTGGGCACCGATCCGCTCTCCAGTCAGTTGGTGGTACTGACCACGACCACCGGCACACACTCGGTCGATGTGGGCATGACCACTTTGGTGCTGACGGCCACGACGACCACTCCGGTGTATCTGGTCGCGCAGGCGACTTTCAGCGCGGGAACGGTGGCCGCTTACGGCACGATCTTTGCGCTTGCGCTTTGATGGCGGCATGCGATGCCAGCCGGCCTTGCTGATGTCGATATTTGCAACATGGCGCTCAGCCAATTGGGGCTGAGTAACCTTATCCAGTCGATCAACCCACCGGACCAATCCAGCCAAGCTCAAGCGCTCGCCTTCTGGTTTCCCAAGTGCCTGGATGAGGCAGTCCAGAGCGCGCCCTGGTCGTTCGCCTACTTCTTCACCAACCTGGTACAGGAGCCGGTGCCCTCGACCACCGGTCCCCAGCTGGGCTATGCCGCTCCAGGCTGGCAGTACAGCTATCAGTTCCCGAGCGATTGCTTACAGCCGATCGCGGTGACGACGCTGGAGGGCTCGCGCTATGGCCCGCAGTTCTGGACCGGCTACTGGTGGCCGAGTGTGGGGATGACGCTCTCGCTGCCGAAGATTCCCTACCAGGTGATGCAGTCGATCGCCAACCCCGGCACGCAGTGCATCCTGTGCGACTTTCTGGCGAGCGCCCAGAGCCCGCTTTATCTGTGGTACATCCAACAGATTCGATCGACCGCGAACTTCGATCCAATGTTCGCTCAGGCGCTCTCGCAGCTGCTGGGCTGGCGTGCTGGAGGAGTCCTGCGCGCCGCGAAAGACAAGGTCGATACCTGCATGCAGAACTGGAAGGCCGCGCGCCTCGAGGCCCTGGCCCAGTGTCTGAACGCTGCCCAACAGGACTTGGCTCGTGACTCGCCCTCGGTGCAGTCGAGATGGTAGACATTGCGCAAGTCAGCTTTGCGAAGGGGGAAGTATCACCGATCGCAGCAGCCCGAACCGATGAGGCCTTCTACTCATCGGCGCTGCAGACCTGCTCGAACTTTTTTGTGCACCCCGAGGGCGGCGTCTCCAACCGTCCGGGGACGCAGTACATCGCCACCGTCGCCCAGACGGCCAACGGCTCTTATCTGGTCCCGTTCATCTACAACAACCAGCAAGCCTATCTGGTCGAGTTCACCTCGATCCCATCGGGAGGATCCCCTGGCTCGATCAACGTCTATGCGAACGGCGCGCTAATCCAGAGCGGCATTGCGACGCCATACCTCATCTCTGATCTGCCGAATCTACGCTGGGCTCAGTCGGCCGATACGCTCAACGTTACGGTGCAAACGCAGCTGCTCTATCAGCTCAAGCGCATTACGCCGACCAGCTTCACCTTCACCACCCCGACGCTCTACTTCGGCCCGTTCCAGGACTTAAACACCGACGGCACGACCTACGTGTACGTCTCGGGGACCGACGGCACGGTGACGATCACGGCGAGCTCGGGCATCTTCAAGCCGACGCATGTGGGCGCACTCTTTACGATCCAGGAGCAGTACCTCTCATCGGTGATGCCCTGGACGGCCGATCAGACCTGGTCGACCGGAGGCGCGACCGTCTCGGGCGCCTACTGCCGAAGCGACAACAAGATTTACCAGGCGGTGGGCCCGCCGGGGAGCGGCGATACCAACACCGGACCCTTCCAGCCGGTGCATACGCTCGGCACGCAGTGGGACGGCAACGTGGGGCCTCTGACGGGGACGCCGGGATTTCAGATCGGCATCGAGTGGCAGTACGTCTCGACCAATGCGGGCGTGGCTCTGATCACCTCTTACATCAGCCCGACGCAAGTCACTGCGGTGGTCCAGGATTACAAAGGCATCGCCGCAAGTTTCCCGCCGACGGTGGTGGGTGGACCTCAGAAGAGCTCGACCTCTCACTTCACGGGCGATGGCTCCTCGTTGAGCTTCGGTCCCCTGGCTGGGATGACCACGCAGGATCCGAATCAGTTCTTCGTGACCATCGCCGGAGTCTTTCAGGACCCCTCGATCTTCACGATCACAGCGATCAACGGCAATATCGTTTTCTTCACCCCTCCAGCCAATGGCGCTGCGATCGCGGTCTCCCAAGTCACCGGCACGCTCAACAACATCTACGTCAACCTGGCGTCCGGTAATACGCCGGTGCCGATGATCGGCCTGTGCCTGTCAACGTATTGGGCCTTCGGTGCGTTCTCGCCGCTGCAGGGCTATCCAGCCGACTGCTGCTACTTCAACGATCGACTGACACTCGCGTCGACTCCGCTGCAGCCGCAGAGCTTTTGGACCTCCAAGGTTTCTGATTATCAGAACTTCGGTGTGAGCGACCCGCAGCTCGACTCGGATGCGATCACTGAGACCATCAACGCTCGCCAGCAGAACCCGATCAATAACCTGCTGCCGATGAATAACCTGCTGCTCGGGACGGCGTCTGCCTCGTGGCGCGCGGTGGGGAGCAATGCGATCGGCGCGATCTCGCCCAACGACATCACGCTCATCCCGCAGGAGTTCTTCGGGATGCAAAACATCCCGGTGGTCCAGACCGGCACCACGATCGTCTACGCGCAGTGGGGCGGACGCAAGATCCGCGACATCCAGTACAACTTCTATACCGATAAGTTTCAGGGTCAGGAGTTGACGCTGCTCGCGCGTCATATGTTCCCCTTCGGTGTGACGGCGCTGCGCATGGCCTACGCGCCCGAGCCCTATGGCCTGCTCTACATAGTGCGCTCGGACGGCAAGCTCTGTGTGGTGACCTATCTGCCGCAGACACAGTCCTTTGCGCCTCCGGAGCAACAGCTGATCGCCTGGACGACCTGGAGCACCAACGGGTTCTACGAGGACATCTGCGTGCTCCCGGAGAACGGCTCTTTCTCGGTCTACACCATCGTGCGCCGCGTGCTCGGTGGCGTGACCGAGCGCTATATCGAACGCTTTGCGCCTCGAGAGTATTCCAGCATCAGCGATGCCTTCTTCGTCGACAGCGGGCTCACCTACGACGGGCGCAATACCACTTCTGTAACGATGACGCTGGGCAACGTCCATGCGCCAACGCTCCAGGCCACGCTGGTGGCAGGACTTCAGCCCGCCTCATCCAACGCCGGCTATGGGACGGTGGGCTATGGATCGCTGACGCCGGCCGTCGACGCCAATGGCAATGTGATCGACTCGCTCTTCTATAACTTCGGAGCCAATTATCTGGAGCTCAACATCAGGAGCTCCACGGTCCTGGGCGCAGGCTACGCCGACTCGTTCCTAATCAATGGGGTCTCGCCAGGGGTGGCTTCGTACACCTTTACCGCGGGCATCAATAGCTACTTCTACAACAACCCGCCGGTAACCCTGGCGGTCGGTCAGACCTACAGCATTTCGGTCGGCTCGCTGGTCACCACTGGCACGGTGCTCGCGCAGGGGACCGGAACGCTGACCGCCTCCTCAGCCTCCGGCTGGGCTGGGTTTGTCGCAAGCGATGTTACTCACAACAACGTGATCGCACTCAACGATCCGACCACCGGGGCTCTGATCTGCCGCCTTCTGATCACGGGCGTGACCTCGAGCACCGTGGCGAGCGTGCGTTTTCTCGATCCGGTGCCGGCGAGCCTGCTCAATGCCGCAACCGTCAGCTGGAGCTTTGCCCGCACGACCTTCTCGGGATTGCAGACCCTCGAGAGCCAAGTGGTCTCGATCTTCGCGGATGGGTCGGTCTTGCCGCAGCAGACGCTGAGCATCAGCGGCTCGCTCACGCTTCCGGTCGCGGCCTCCGTGGTTCATGTGGGCTTGCCGTACACCAGTCAGCTGCAGTCGCTGAATCTCAACATCCAGAACGCCGAGACCATTCGCAATCGCATCAAGAGCATCCCGCGGGTGAGCTTCGTGGTCGATCAGTCCTACCCCTTCATGGCCGGTCAGGACTTCGTGCGCATGTTGCCGGTGATTCAGCGGCAGCACGAAAACTACAACCAGCCGATCACGCCGCACACGGGCGTGCTCTCGGTGGACCTGCAGACCGAGCCGCTCGACGATGCTTACGTCTGCGTACAAATGAGCGATCCGGCGCCGCTGCGCGTGCTCTCCTGGATTGCCGATGTCGACGTCGGGGAGGCGCAGTAAATGGCCGGCGACGATCTCTCATACTTCACCCCGACGGCTCAGATGTGGAACGTCCCGCAGACGGCGCCGACCAACTGGTCGCCGTATCTGTCCATGCTCGGCGGCGGCATGCAGCTCGGGGCTTCGATCGCTCAGGGCAATGCCGATGCGGCACTCGCCCGCCAGAACGCTGCGATTGCCTCGACCCAAGGACGCATCGAAGCTCAGAGCGGGGCGGAGCAGGCCGAGCTCTACCGCCAGCACCTAGCGCAAACCCTCGGCAAGCAACAGGCCAGCATCGGAGGCGCGAATGTCACCATGTCGGGCTCGGCGCTCAAGGCGGTCTCGAGCACTGCGGAACTCGGCGCCAAGGACATCGCACAGATTCAGTTGAACGCCGCTCGAAAAGCCTGGGGCTATAACGTGACCGCGGCCGGGGATCTGGCTCGAGCGAACTGGGAAAAGAAAGCGGGCCTGATGCAGGGCATCGGAGGCCTTATCACCTCGGGCGCGAGAGCCTACGGTCAGTGGTCGACTTAAGCTACCAACAGAGCGTCCAGAGCGAGGGCCCTCCAGGAAGAGCCTATCCACGGCTGCCCGAGGAAGTCCCGCAAGGAGCCTTTGGCGGGGAAATCGGCCGGGGACTTGAGAGCGCTGCCGAAATCGAACAGCGTCACGTCGAGGCGGTCACCGAGCAGGTTCGCCACACCCAATTCACCGACGCACACAACCAGATGCAGTCCATTGCCAATGGACTTTCCTATGATCCGAAAGACGGGTTTATGGGCCTTGAGGGTAAGAACGTCTTCGGGAAGTCCGGCGACTACCTATCAAGATACGACCAAGCGGTGGCGGGCGTACTTGCGAACGTTCCTGACGCCAAAGCGCGCTCCGCCGCGCAAAACGCCGCCGGCGAAATAAGAAACCATCTGCAGGAGCAGTTCGGGGCGCACGAGCTCGGGCAGATGAAGGCCTTCTCGGCCAAGACCGATGCCGACGGCGTCGACATTGCGACCCAAACAGCGATCAGCAATTACAACCACCCCGACATCATTGCCTCCAACCTGAACAAGATCGATGGGCTTCTGGCTCATCAGTCCGATACGCAGGGCTGGAGCCCCGAGGAGTTTGGTGAGGCGCGCTACAAGCAGCGCCAGAACGTGCACCAAGGTGTGCTCGATCACATGATCGCCGACAACCAAATCGGCATGGCGAGGGCCTACTATGACCAGTTCAAAGGGGAACTTCGGCCGTCGGAAGTCAGAACGTTCGAGACGGCGATCGAGGCCGGCCAAGTCAAAGCGACCGCCAACCAAGTCATCCGCGCCTACCGCCTCGACACCGCTGCCGGCGCCAAGGCCTTTACAGCCCTGGAGCACGATCCAAACCTCAGCGATGAGCAGCGTACCGCGGTCGTGCGTCAGGTCGAGCAGGGACGACGGGATCTCGCCCTCGAGCGACAACAGGACCCCACCATCCAAAGACAACTCACTGGTATCACGGATTCGATCGCTCTGGGCCAGGCTGACGGAGGGACCCTTGCTCGCCTCGAAGGACTCTACCGACAAGGGGCGGTGACTGACGAGCAGCACCTCTCCTATCGCGATGCCATCCAGCGGGCGCAGAAAAAGCAGGATGCCGGGCAGGCACTCCTATCCTATGCGCAGGATGCCTATGACAACCGTCGGCCCTTAGATCCGCGAACCGAATCGAACGCAGCCGATGCGCTCCTTTATTCGCAGACCCTGAAGCAGCCTCCGGGCTCCCCGCTCTATCGCCAGTCGGTGCTCAACATCGCCGACCGGATCGGAGTGATTCCCAAATCCGCACTCGAATGGGCGCGCGGCAATCTCTTAGGGGGAGATCCACAGACTGCGGGAGCCGCAGCACAACTCCTCGCCGAGCTCCACGAGACAGCCCCCGGAGCCTATGACGAGCAGGTACAGGACAAAGGGATGAGAGTGCTGGCCGATGACATCGCGCGCTTCACGGCCGCAGGAACTCCCTCAGAGAAGGCCCTGCGACTCGCGCGCGAGAAGCAGCAAGGGCAGGGCACCCCAGAGAGGAAATTCCTCGATGCTGCTTGGGCCAAGGCCACCAAGGGCACCGATCAAGCGCATGAACTCAGTTCCGCGCTCTCGGACGATCCGGCCTTCGAAGGCACCGGTTTCCCATTCTTCAAACCCGGAGTGCCCGAGATTCCCAGTGCCCTGGCGGCTGAGTATCAGGACCTGACGCACGAGTATTTCATTAAAAGCCACGGCGATATGGAGCAGGCCAAAGCGCTGGCGCTCAAGGACCTCAAGGGCGTCTGGGCGGTCTCGAGCGTCAATGGCAAGCGGGAACTGATGAAGTATGCCCCCGAGCTCTCGGGGCTCTCAGCCGATGAGGTGCGGGCCAATCTCACCGCGATCGGCCATCCCGATGCCCACCTGGTCGAGACTCCAGAGACCGGTCGCTACCGGGGGAAAGTGTTTGGACTCGCTGAGAAGAAGAGCATCGGCGGCAACGACTACTGGGACACCGCCTACGATGAACACGGGAACGCTCTGCGCTATCACTTGCCGGACGCCAGCGGCGCTCAGAGACAAGCTCAGGAGCAGGCCCGCGCCAAGGCGATCGAGAAGTTAACGCGCATCCAACGCGTACAGAAGACGCAGGAAGCCGGCCAACAGGAATTCACCCATGAGTTCGGGGGCATCCGCTGATGCCGCTGCTGCCCGCACAAGAAGATCCCATGGATGCTCCAGTGGCGACTTTCCAGCGCTCAGCCGAAAGCCAGGAGGGCAATACGCCCGGATGGCTCGATGTGGCGCGCGTCGCAGGTCAACAGTCCTTTGGCGATCTGTACAACAAGGTCAAGACCGACTCGTTCATCATGGCCGGGGGAGATGATCCCAACTACAACCCGATCGAGCATCTACCCGCGGGAGGTCCCACCCAGCACACCAGCTACGCCGACTATCCCGACTTCCTGGATGCTCGCAACAGCGCGCAGATGGAGCAGATCCGCCGCAAGGTGGATGCCGATGCTCAGGGACAAGAGACCTTAGCTCGCGCCGGAGGCGCCAAGGCTTTCGCCGCCAACATGGCCATCGGTAGCACCGATCCGCTGAACCTCGCCATGATGGCACTGGTCCCCGAAGTCGCTCCCACCCGACTCGGCAATGCACTGCGTCTGGCACTCACGAATGCGGCGACCACGGCGGGAGAGGCGGCCCTTCAGAACTCGGGCGAGGACTTCTTAACCCGCGGCACCGCGCTCAATGTCGCCGGCAGCGCCGTGCTCGGGGGAATTCTGGGCGCTGCGATCCGCCCTCGGATTCCGACGCCGGCCTTCAATGCGGTGAGCGATGCGGTGCATAGCGTGCTGCATGAAGGGCGTGATGCCTCCTCCGTGTTGGGAGAGATGCGTCCCTCGATCGCTTCCAAGGGGACGCTCGAGCCCACGATCACGGAGTTCCCGCAGACCTCAGCGCGCCCCGGAGAACCCACGCTAGAAGAGGATCACCCCACCGTCCCGATCGTCAATCCGGGTGAGGGATCGACCGCCGGCGCCATGGCGGTCGAGCATCCCCTCACGGGCGAGGACATGAACATCGCGCTCGGCGCGCGTCTCTTCAGTCGCACGGTCGGCAAGATCTATCCCGACATGAGGATTCTCAATTCGGAGTCCACGGCGGCCAAGAAGACGCTGCTCGAACTCGCCGACATCAAGCCGATGCTGGAGATGGACTACCAAGGCCGCGCTCGTCCCGACAACGTCGAGAACCAACTCTATCGCTACGATGCCATGCACCTGGAGGGCATCGCGCGCCGCAAGGGGTTCTATGCGCAGTACCTGAACCGTATGAAGGAGGAGGGCAGTCAGGCGATGTCGTTCCGTGAGTTTGAAGAAGCGATGTCGCATGCGGCCAACGAGGGGGATCGCAGCCCCATCCCTGAAGTGCAGGCGGCCACGGCCGATGCCAGACAGAGGATCTTCAACCCCACCAAGGAAGCTGCCCAGGCCGTGGGAGCTTTGCCTGATGAGATCAAGCTCGTGGGCGGAGAGTCCTATTTCCCGCACGTCTACGATCACCTGAAGGTCCGCCAGAACATGGCCGACTGGATCGAGCGCGTCCGCCAAGGCTTCATGGCCAAGGGCGTGGAATCCGCCGAGGCCACCGACTTCGCCTATAAGTGGACCAACCGCATGCTGGGCGGGACGGCAGGGCGGATGGACTGGCACGGCATGGATGACCTCATCCCCAAGGCCGGGCCCTTGAAGGACCGCACCATCGATTTCCCGCATGCGCTCCTTGAGCCCTATCGCGATAACGACTTCACCCATGTTGTGCACAACTATCTGCGATCGATCGGCCCTGAGATCGAGATCACCAAGAAGTTCGGTTCCCGCGATATGGCTGAGCAGCTGGGGGCGGTGGAGGATGAGTACTCCCACAAGATCGAGCAGGCCCGCGTTCAAGGCGATTTGAAGCGCATGGAGACGCTCCAGAAAGAGCGCGTCAAGACGGTCAAGGACCTCGAGATGCTGCGCGATCGCATGTACGGGGTCTATGGGGAGCCGAAGGACCCGGGCTACTGGTCGACCCTAGCCGGAAGACTCTTAGGAGGACTGCGGAACTTCAACGCTTCGCGCGTCCTGGGCTTTGCGACCTTCAAGCATGCACCCGATGTGGCCAACATGATCATGCGCTACGGGACGCCACGAACCTTCGCGGCACTGGCCAAGCTCGGCACCAGCATCAATGCGACCAAGCTCGCCGTGCGCGCCGCGCAGCGGATTGGGGCCGCCGGCGATATGGTGATGAATGTCACCGGCTCCTTGCTCGGGGACTATGCCTCGCACTCCCAGTTCGCCGAACAACGAGCGCTCTCGAAACTTGCCCGCACCGCAACCATCGCCTCCGGTGAGACGCCGCTCATCACCTTCTTCCAGGCCGTCACCTCTACGTTGGGTCACGATGAGGTGTTGAGAGTCGCCGAGCGCTTGGCATCGGGCCGGGGTGTGTCGGCCAATCGACTCGCCTCCTTTGCCGCTGCCGGTCTCGATGAGGACATGCTGCGCCGGATTGCCTCTCAAGCCACCAACGTCACCAAGATGCGGGGACTCCGTCTCGCCAACACCGAAGCCTGGACGGACCGGGCCGCCGCCCGTGCTTTCGATGCCGCCGTGGTACGAGAAGCCCATGCCGTCACCTTGCGTCCTGGAGTCGCCGATACGCCCGGGATCATGTCCGAGGATGTGGCCAAGACGCTCTTCCAGTTCAAGAGCTTCGGTTTTGCCGCCTCCAAGCTGGTCACCGCTCGAGGCCTTCAGGGACTCGCTCACGGGGACCCTCGCGCCGCCCAAGGGTTGCTCGCGGCTCTCACGGCTGGCGCCTTGGTGGCGATGATGCAGCGGAAGATGTCGGGGCAACGCATCGATAGCGACCCCAAGCAACTGGCGCTCCACACGCTCGAGAACTCGAATGTGACCGGCTGGGTCGGGGATCTGATTTATCCGAGTCTGTGGCAGAGCGGCTTCTCTGGCAGCAATAACCCCATGCGTTGGTCAGCCACTCAGTTACTCGGGCCCTCGGGGGAACTGGCCGAGCAGGCCCTCGAGCACCGCTTCCCGGCGCGGATTGCAAACTTGGCGACGGCCAATCACTTCGCGGACTGGACCGGGCAACAGAAGCTGCCGTTCAGGCGCTCGGATCTGCACTTCCTGCGCCAGATGGTTCCGGGGCAGTCGCTCTGGTACCTGAGAAACGGGCTCGATCATCTCGAGGATGTCCTGGGTGATGGCTTTGATCTACCCGGCAAGAGCCAGCAAGAACTAGCACGAGAACGAGGACAGCAATGATGTATTCTCGGGAGGCACTGTGACGATTGCGCTTACGAACTCCAACCCGGTGCAGTACGCCGGCAATGGCTCGGCGGTCACCTTCTCCTATCCCTGGAAGATCTCAGCGGCCACGGACCTGCTCGTCGGCTTCATCAGCGGCGGGGTCTACACCCAGCAGACCGTGGGCTTCACCGTCTCGGGTGTCGGTAACAACGGTGGTGGGGCAGTCACCTTCTCGAGCGCTCCGGCCAACGGCACCACCGTGGACCTGCGCACCGTCACGCCGCAAGTGCAGCCGACCGAGTTTGCCAATTCATCGGCGTATCTGCCGGAGAACTCGACCAACGCCATGGACCGCGTGACTCGAGCTCTGCAGGACCTGACGCGCCTCACCTACACCTTCGGCATTCATGGACCGGACCAGGAGACGACGGCCTGGCCGGCGCTTCCGGGAGCGAGCGGGCGAGCGGGCAATGCGCTGGTGTTTGATGCGAATGGTCTGCCGGTCATCGGGGCTCTGACCTCATCGGCCTTGACGCAGTCGCAGTTCAACTCGTTCTACTCTCAGGCGCCGCAGTCGACGTTTGATAATTTCTTTGCGGCCACCTCCCAGCTGACGTTCAACAACTTTTACGCCAACACGCCGCAGTCGCAGTTCAACACTTTTTATGCGGCCGCACCGCAATCGATTTTCAATACGTTTCTGGCGGCCGCGGGCAGTGCCACTGCGACCTCGGGGCAGTTCACCGGCACGGTCACGGGGCTGACCACGACGGTCCAGGGCCCAGTCAACTACAACATTACCGGCAATATCTGCGTCCTGTACTGCAACTTCGGCATGTTCGGGATCTCGAACACCAACTCACTTTCGCTAACGGGACTGCCTTCCATCGTGCGGCCCACCGGGACCATGAACGTGCACTGCTTCACGTTCAACAACGGGGACCTGGTGTCGAGCCGCGCGACCGTGTCCCCTGGCTCATCCATCTTCTTCTCGCCCGCCGTCGTCTCGGGGACTGCGGTCACCTATAACCTGTCGACCCAGTACGTCACCTCGGGCACCAAGGGACTGGATACCTCCTGGTGCATTGCCTACGCACTCTCATGAGCGCACTACTGTGTTGCCTGTATCTGGCCACTGGGCTCTCGTACATGGCCCACACGCCATCGCCGATGCCCTACGGCTCGCACTGGTGGTACTACGACATCACTCACGTTCGCGATCCCTACGGAGTCGTGGAGGGCGGCTACTCGAGGAGCTTTGGGCGCTTTGCGCTCGAGTTCGCCGCGCGTCACGAATCATCCATCCCGGCGGCCGACTTCGGCCAAAACACATTGGAGATGAGAATCCGGTGGTATCCCTGGAGACCGCATGACAGCCAACGGTAACGGCAACAACGGCACTCTGACGCGCATCCTGATCGGCCTATTGGGCATGCTCTCAGCGAGCGGGATCATGGGCTCCGTGGTCATGTACGGCCAAGTGCAGGCCCTCGCCGCTCAGGTCCTGGACGATCATCGACAACTCGACGAGCACGAGCGGCGCCTTCGCAACTGCGAGCGCACCGAGAAAGGCGTGCATCGACTGTGAGCCCGAATAATCCCCTCAACATTCGGCGCACTCGAGACACTTGGCTCGGGATGGACCCTTCCATCCCTGGCGCCTACTGCGCATTCACTTCGCCCGAATACTGCTACCGGGCTGCCGCGATCATCATCCGAGGGTATGAAGGTCGCGGGATCCATACCCTCGGGAACCTGACACTCGGGGACGGCTCGCTCAAGCGGGGACTGATTTACACCTGGGCGCCTCCCGAGGATGGCAATCCGTCCGAGCAGTACTTGAACAACGTCTGTAACTGGACCGGAGTGGGTCCACAGACCGTGCTGCTGCGACTCGGCACGCTGGATGTACTGCGAGCGATGACGCGGCAGGAATCGGGCGATGAGGTTTCCAAGACGATCCCGGACTCGACCATCCTGCTCGGGATCACCCTGTCCAATCCACAACCGGAGACATAACCATGGTTGATCTATCCACCGTCAAGAGCACCGCTCAGGCTGACCTCAACAAGGTACAGACCGAAATCGGCTTCGTGCGCGCCAACTGGGGCAAGCTCTCCATCGTGATAATCCTGGCTGCAGCGGCCGGCCTGGTCGTCGGCCACATCCTATGACCAAGCGCGTGGCGAGCATGGAACGCTCGCTGTGCCTGGCAGTGGCGCTGGCCTGGAGATCGCACGGGACGAAAGTGCTCGGCTCCTGCAGCGCCATTCTGCCGGGACTGCTGGCCATTGACGGCCTAGTGCCCAAGGCTCAGATGAAGTGGTGGCTGGCGGCGAACGTCGTGATCGGTGCACTCACCGTGCATCGAGGCTTCGTCAACAGCCAGAACCTCAAATGAGTTTCACCGTCATCATCGCCTTGGCGCGCGATGTGTTCATCGTGCTTGCGCTCGGCTTTGTGGTCTTCTGGATTTATCGCACCGGCGGCGATCGGGTGCGCCTGGCGGATCTTAAGATCGTCCAGGATCAACTGACCCACAACACGCAGTTGGAAGCCGGATGGAAGACCGAAATTGTTGCCGCGGAGATCAGACGTGAACAGGAAGAGTCAGAGCTTAGTGCTCGCATCGATGCTCAGCGCGCTCCTGTGCGGCTGTGTCGATCGCCCAGTCCCAGCCCCGTGTCCAATCCCACCGCCCCCGCCGAGGGTAGTCATTCCGCCGGCGGGAGCGTTGACAGAGGACCTGGAAAAGATCTTAGGCCAGACATCAACGCCTTCGAGCTCAAGTACGAGAACGCCTTAAGTGACTGTCGAGCGGCGCTTGCGTCGTGGCCGACAGCAAAGTAGCAGCATCGCCAGGAAGCTGAGCGCTCCGACGCCGGTGGCCGGATCGATCTCCGGAGCGGCGACGGGATCAGAGGCAGCCTGCGACTCCTGCGGAAAGTAGTACGTGTAGCTGTCGTACTGAGTGGAAGGCGCAATCGCCTCGCAGCTGTAAGGTGCTCCGACAAACGGATTCACCCAGCCGTCCAGGATCATCTCTTCGTGTACGCAGTAAAAGGGTGCAGGAGGCTGCGCGTTAGCGAGTGCCGGTAGCAGGGCGAGGATCAGAAATAACTTTCTCATCGGATTCTCCAGTATTCCCCCTGTCTGGATTGTTTTGAATTGGCTTCCAATGCCCGTCGACGATGAAGGCGAGGGCGGCGACGAGCCACAGCAGGTGATCTCGATCGGCGCCAGTGATCAGCGCCTCGGCGAAGATCCAGTCTGAGACTATGCCGCGCCTGAGCGCTTCCAGGTAGCGGCGTTTGAAACCGGGATCGGGCTCAAAGGCGATCATGCCCACATGGGAATCCATCCCAAGATGCGGGCGAGTTCAAAGAAGAATCCGCCCGCATTCACGGTCGCAGCGATACCGGCCGCAACCGCAGTCCACCGATTGCCGAAGCCCAGATTGGCCCACACCATCGCGGTGCAGGCACCGCCGACCGCGAGAAACGCGATCGCGAGGATAAAGGCCAGTGGGTCTGTAGTGTTCATGAGTTAAACGATGCTCAACTCTGTGTCTAACTTCCGATTGATATCGTCGAGTGCGAACATGGACCATCCGGGTCCGGGCTCAATGATGGGCTGATCATCTGCCAGCTCATAATGCACTCGACACCAGAGGCGCGGGATGTCCATAAACAGATACGGCCGGTAAGGGCCGAGTGGCGTGAACTCTCGCGCCTCAAAGTCAAAGTCGTCACAACAGAACCAGCGTTCAGGACGCATCGGATGGTTGATCCGGTGGCAGTTCCGCCTCGATAACGCCTGCCATATAGCGCAGGTCCTCCGGTGTGCGTACCGCGTCGAGCAGAATCTCTGGGGAGGCTGCTGCCATGGCGGGGCGCTCCTGGCCGTCACGGCGAACGTAGTAGAGCACCCACCAGCCTTTCGGTAATGACTCGCTCATAGTTGGTTATCGCTTCCAGAGCTTTGGGTCAGGCTCGACCTGTTCAAAGGAGTAGTCCCGCTCGGGCGTGCCTCCAGTGGCGTGCAGCACGGTCTGTGGTACTGCTGCACTTTCGGCGATGCGCTTCATGCGAAGCGAGATATCCCACGCCTTGTGACGCTCCCAGAACTCTTCGACGCACATGATGAAACAGGACCAATCGTCGGCGTTGTAGCCCAGCATCTGCGTCTTATTGTCGCAGTGCTCAGCGATCCACCGGCGTAGCGAGTTCAGTACATCGACCCCTCGGGGCACGATGTCACCGGGAAGATCATTGGCGAAGTTCGTCTGGCGCGGCGCGATCTGCTCGTACCACGTACGCCACTGGCAGTGATGGTCCCAGGCACGCTCATCCATTGTCCGAGTTCCGATGTAGTTTGGTCACTTTCTAGCCACTTATTCGCAACAGTTCGCTACTCATTATCTAATACGATTCAGGGCGCTGCGCGTAAGTCATTGTCTAAACTGAAAATCCGCGTGTCGGTGGTTCGATTCCGCCCCTGGCCACCAAATAAATCAAAGCCTCCGGTGCTGGACAAATAAACAACACGTGTTGCGAATTTTCGCCCATGTTTCTTATTTCAACGGAGTCACTTTTCGCACGCCCCGGTCATACACTCCACGCGTCATCGCCATCGATGTATGCCCCGCTCGCTCGAAGGCTTTTTGGATATCGACGCTGTCGCTGATGTTCTTGGCTCGCAGGTCGTGGAACGTGAATCGCTCCTGCAGCGCGCCGAGCTTTAGGGCCTTCTTCATCGTCCGTTGCCACACAGCGCGGAATCCCTCCGATGTATAGGGCTTCCCGGACCGCGTGCGGATCACGTAGCCGCCGATGTGAACCACGGGCACCATCTGCCGAGCTCGCTCCAGGACGTGCCTAAGCGTGTCTGATTGCGCCACAAGCAGCCTCTTGCCGGTCTTGTGCTGCTCGAAATAGATTCCGTCATCGCTGACGCTCTTCCACATCAGAGTGAGTAGATCGCCCTGACGCTGTCCGGTGATTAGCGCCAGATCCATAGCGACCCGAACGCGTGGGCCCGCGACGGTGTAGAGGGCCAGATATTCCTGGTCGGTAACGTACCGGCGTCGGCGCCGCGAGGCGTTACGCTCTACACCTAAGCACGGGTTTCGATCAGCCACGTACCAGCGGCCCACCATCTTGCGGTAGATGGCGGACAGCACAGCCACTTGGCGGTTCGCCTGGATCTTGCCCTTAGGCCGATCCAAGAACTGCCCGATATGCTTGGATGTGAGTTCGTCTGGCAGCATGTGACCAAACACCTTGTCCAAGAGTCCGAGGGCACGCGCATAGTCCTTCTGCGTTCGTGGCATTAGGGTAGGTAAGACTTCGCGCTTGTAGCGCTCGAAGTGATCGTGTAGCCGGGCGCCGGCCTCAGGGATAACCGGCTTGGTACGCTCGGCCATGAACTTCCAGACTTCGTGCTCATCGCCTTCGGTGGCGATCCTGATCGGTGGCTCATTGGGAGCCCGATACCAGTAGGCGCCATTGATCACGGTGACGCGGTCAGGAAGGTGGACGTTTTGGGTTTTTCTTCTGCCCATGGTTTACATCTCGCGCAGGATTTCTAGGCGGGGTGTACTCCCTTTCCTGCGGGCTGTAAATTTTTGCGACGTCGCAAATAGATCCCTGGCAACCAATGGATAGCCATCAGATGCCCGAGACCGAAACGGGATATCCATCTTGGCCAGGGCTTGCTTCTGCCGCTTCTGGTAGGTGTAGCCGGTTAGCTCTACCAGCTCTTGTGGTGTGAGCCACAGGCTCATTTGCGGCGGTCCTCCGCGTCTATATGCGATCCCCAACGAACCTCGCCCCGCTCCGCTACCTTGTTGTACGGCGGCTTGAAGCGCCGAATAAGGGCGATCTCAGCGTCGGCCATATCGATGATCCGGCCATCCCACTTGTAGATCGTGGCCTTGTTAAACGGGATCTGAGGCAGGTGCCGATAGCGGGTCTCGCAGTACTGAGCGCCAAAGTCCCTGATCTGCTCCTGCCGGTTGACTCGGTCTACGGCCTGGGTAGAAGCTCCGATGTACAGCAGCTCATCGTCTAGCCAGAGGAAGTAAATTCCCTTGCCGCGGACGCATTCAGGCAGTCCCTGAAAATCCTCCAGAGTCATATGCTTCCAGTCAGGTTGCATCACTCACACTCTTCTCAGCGCGTAAGGGCAAAGGCTATCGCTATCGCTAGCGCAACGAACGCAGCCATATTGGCAATCGCTATTAACTTGCTCACGTTTCCTCCGGTGTCGGTCTCGTATCGCCACACTCGGCGCATTGATCGAACCCAGTGCCCGGTATGCCGTAGTGGGTCATTGGGTGCCATTTGTGTTGGCAAGCCGCCGTCTCGTCCGCTGGCCTGCTGAAACCGTCCGTATCGCCCTTAAGGGCGGCTTTAGCCACTAGCGCGGCCTCCTGGCAGCGGTCACAGCAGGTATTGCCGGCGATAGACTCCAGCGCCGCGCGCAGCCGGTTGCGTTCGTCCATGTAGCGGTGCGCCTCTTGGAACATTTCGGCCTCTCGGACCTGCAGCCGCTCGATTTCTGCTGCTTGATTGTGGATGGTGTCCTCGTCCTTCAGGCCAGCATGCTGCAGCTTCTCTATCTCGCACTGCAGGCAGGTGTAGCCCTGTGGTTCGGCTACTGGCCGCAAGTGACCGCAGACTCCAAGATTTGAGGGACGCAGGTACAAGCAACGTTCATAGTGCCCGCTGGCGCACTCGGCGCAGAGCCCGCGCCCGGGGCCGGCGTCGCGACAGTTCTGTTTTGAGGACTGCTGCTCCTTCATCGACGGAACCAGTGCAGTCCATTCGGTGCAAGGCGAGCCGCCATGCCATGCGCCGCCGCACCTGTCGCACGTATTCTCGGTCCGGTGAGCAGGGCTTTCGCTGGCGCTGCCTTTCGGCCCTTCGCCACCAGCTTGCTTGTAGTCCCCAGAGGGGCATTCACCCTGCAGGCTTTGAGTCGTCTTATCCATGAAGCGTCTCGCATTGTGGATCGCAGCCAAAGTGATAATGAAGCTCGGCCCGCATGCTTTCGATGCACAGTGCGGCTCGGCGCAGGATGATCGGCGTATCGCTATCGTCCGTAGGTCCTGCGGCGTAGGCGTCGGCCAGCTCCCGCAGCTCGACTACAAGATCCGATGGACGCTGCTCGGTCATGCTGCTTCCCCGCACTTCATGCACACAGATCCTGGATGCGTGTCCAGCTCCCTGAAGACGTGCTTGCAGATGGTCCAAACGTTGGCGCGCACTCCCATGAGGTCGCTACCCATGAGCGCCTCGGCCATTCGGTTGCCGTACGCGCAGAGCACAATGCCGAATGGCGGCGTGGTTACGGCTCCGCAGCCATTGCCTCCCGGCCGGTGTCCCCTCTCGAAGTAAATGCGTCCCTTGAGGAATAGGAGGGCCGTAGCGGCGTTCATGTAGTCCTGCAGGTCATGGGTCTCGGTACGTGCCGGCATCAGCGCTATACCGTTCCCATGCTGCAGCAGACGCTCATACCAAGGCCGTTTGCTGGTGAAGGGCGGGTTCAGCCACACCGAGCCCTTCCATTCGGCTGTCAGCCCATTGTCCGCCTTGGTCAGATGGCGTTTAGCGGGGACATTGGAGGGCGGAACCCCTGGGCTACACGGGTCCAGGTCGAACTCGATCGAGAGTGCGCGAAACATCCACAGCGGCGTGTACCACTCGTCATTCTCATTGCTGACGCCGGCAGCATCAAACAACTGAGTACCGACCCGCTGTTCAGTAGTCCGCTCGCATTTAGTCGCCATGAGTTCGCTCCATGCCGCGGGCCATGATCTGGTAGTCGCGCTCTGTGGGCGGAAATTCTTTGCGCTTAATGCGGCTTTCTACATACCTCACGTAGTCCTCAAGCTCTCGAATACGGCCGACAGAAAAATCCACAAGATTACCCAGATGATCGATTTTATCCGCAGCCCATGGGTAGTCTGTCCGCAGGCGGTTCATATCTTCGTCGCTCGGATCTGCCGTCACCATTTCAAAACTCCCTCTTTCGTCAGCGCTACCTGAGTGCGCAAGATCCCACGCAGGAAATCGATCTGAACGTCTGCGCTCTTGTCGCTATCGACCTTGGCGTGACAAGCCGAGCAGGCCCAGGCGCCGATGACATCGGGGCTTTTGGTGCTCATCCCGCTGACATCGACCATGCGATAGTGAGCGAGGACCGTAGTGGCAGGATCAAAGTTACAGACGCCGATCAGGCGGATCATGCAGGGGCGGCCTCTGGCGAGTTCACGCAGCTTCGACACGGTCGTGCTCCCAGTAGTCCGGATCGGCATCGGGGATGAAGATCCCGTGTTCTGCAGCCCTTCGCTGTATAAAGCCCACATAGTCGCTGAACTCAGACTTGTTAAGACGTGAACTACGCTTGAGGGGTCGCAGGCGCTTACGTCCGAAGCCCTTAATCGTTTCCCAACCAAAGCACTCTCCCAGCATGTATTCGTGGATGTCGTCCAAGTCCCAGCCGTCGAGATGCTTGGCGATAGGGGGATAGCACACGCCCCACAGATACCGGTTCTGCTGCGTGGTGCGCTTGGACTTGTGCTCCTCAAGTTCCAAGCGCCAGGCCTTATCCATCGGCAGAGACGCGAGCAGATGCGCAATGCGCTGGATCACGCTGTCGCGTCGGAGCGCTGCCGGCAGGATGAACGACTGTTTCATCGGCCGTTGTACCTCGGCTCCTCGCGCTCCTTCTCCATCGCCACGGCGACGAGTTTCTTCCAGTAAGAGCGCTCGTTGCTCTTGAGGAACTTCCAAGCCGCAAGGCTCAGCTCGTGCTGCGTCTTCAACGTGTCGTTGAGGTCGGCCACCAGAAGGCACTTCTCATCGTCGAATACGTCACGTTCCAAGATGGCGCGCATGTTCTCGGCGGTGGTGACGGCCTGCTTAAGTTCCACCTCGGAGAGCTCGCGCTCGTTTATAGGATTGGGATCAATCTTGGCGGCGTGATGGCCGTTGGTGTGGTTCGCATTGGCCGCATTGCCATCGTCATCCACCTGGGCGAGTCCCACGATCGCAGCCAGTCCATAGCGTCTCGCATAGGTGATAGCGGAGCCTGCAGCTTGAGGCCCATCGTCTTTGGGATGCACGATCAGCGTGCTCTCAACCCATTGCCCGGAAGCGTGAGCCAGGCGCGTCGTTACCGCCAAACCGTTCTCGACGGTCTCAGTGAACTGCATCACCGACAGCCCGTTGCTCGTGAGCTGCTCTCGACACGCATCCCAGCAGCTGGCTAGATCGGCGTATTTGCTCTTGAAGAACGGATTGGCACTGTCCTTCAGAGCGCCCACGATCTTGCCCTGCGCCTTAGCAAGCGCAGTAGCCAGTTCGTTGATCTGTTCACTCGTTCTCATCGATCTGCTCCAGTAGTTCCTCGATGGCATCGGCTTCGGTGGCGCCGTAAGCGATGTATTTGTTCCCACCGTCATAGCGGTTGTCGTCGGTCGCGCACCAATCGCTCGAGCGGTCCGGGATCGGCGGATAAAC
>Ga0134126_10000687_pt1 | contig 42730 bp, 32 predicted proteins | sample KB31752_FD_96881 | JGI IMG/M metagenome (GOLD analysis project Ga0134126, IMG submission 96881) | Terrestrial soil microbial communities with excess Nitrogen fertilizer from Kellogg Biological Station, Michigan, USA - KB3-175-2 | ecosystem: Environmental > Terrestrial > Soil > Unclassified ...
ACCACTTCGCCCTTGATCGGCTTTTCGGTCGCGGTGTCGGGGATGACGATGCCGCCGGCGGACTTGGTTTCCGCCTCGAGGCGCTTGATGATGACGCGGTCGTGCAACGGACGAAGCTTCATATCGACTCCAGCTGCGTTGGGGATAAGAGAAAGGGTTGGCGTTGTTAGCACTCAACAACGGCGAGTGCTAATTGTAGGTCCGGAAAGTCAGGATTCAAGAGCCTTGGGCGACTTTTCCGGCAAGCGAGGGAACCGGCTGCTACGCTGCCAGGATGCCCAAGCCCTTGCTCGCCTTTTCCACCTGCCCCAGCGCCGAAACGGCCGCCCGGATCGCCCGCACATTGGTCGAGGAGCGGTTGGCGGCCTGCGTCAACCGGGTCCCGGGCGCTGTTTCCAGCTACCGCTGGCAGGGCGAAATCCACGAAGACGCCGAGGTGCTGCTGATCATCAAGACCACACGCGAGCGCCTGCCGGCGTTGCGCGATCGGCTGGTCGAACTGCATCCCCACGAGCTGCCGGAACTCGCGGCGGTCGAAATTGCCGAAGGATTGCCGGCGTACCTCGACTGGCTGGCACGCGAAACCACCGCTTCGTGAGTGGCGGCCCCTGCGCCGGCCTGCGAGAATTCACGGGCCCGCAAGGAATCCTTGAACCGGCGCTGCTGCGTGGTGCACTCAAGCAAAGGGACCGCGCGCCTTGAACCGTGGAGCGCGGCCCGTCTTTCATGTGGTCCTCAAGAATGTCAGCTGCCCACCGATTTCCCTCGCCTCTGATCCCGTTGGCGATGTTGCTGCTCGCTGCCACGGGCGCCTTCGCGCGAAGCGCGAGTCCCGGCGATGGCCTGCTGCCGGTGACGCAGGCGTTCGCGTTGAAGGCGAGCATCGCGAAACCCGGCACGGTCGCGTTGCACTTCGACATTGCGCCGCACTATTACCTGTACCGCGGCCGCATCCACGCGAAAATCCTGACGCCTGGCGTCACGGCCGGCGCGCTGCAGACGCCCGCAGGCATCAAGGAGCACGATCCCTATCTCGGCGACGTCGAGATTTATCACGGCGCGGTCGATGCATCGCAGCCTTACAGCGCAGCGGGCGCGATGCCCGCGACGTTGAAGGTGGAAGTGAGTTATCAAGGCTGCCACGAAGTCGAGCCCAAGATTTGCTACCCGCCGAATACGCAGACCTTCACCCTGCCCACATCCGGCGGTGGCCCGCTCGCTGCGGCGGGTGGCGAGCATGGCGCACTGCGCAACCCGATCACCGCTTCCCTGGCTGCAACGTCCGGCGCACCGGCGTCCGCCGATGCAGTCAACGCGCAAAATGCGAGCCCGCTCGATACGGGCCTGGCGTTCGCCCTGTTGCTGGCTTTCATCGGCGGCCTGATCCTGAACCTGATGCCGTGCGTATTGCCTGTGCTGGCGATCAAGGCGATCGGCGTGCTGGAAAGCGGCGAATCGCGGCAGCGCGCCCGCGCGCACGCGCTGGCTTACGCGGCGGGCGTGATCGCGACCTTTCTCGCGATCGGACTGGCCATCTTGGGCTTGCGCCGTGCCGGGCACGCGGTCGGCTGGGGCACGCAGTTGCAGCAGCCGGTGATCGTGGCGGTATTGGCGTGCGTGCTGTTCGCGGTGGGCTTGTCGATGTCGGGCGTGGTGCAGTTGGGCGCGGGGCTCGGCAACCTCGGCACCGGCTTGACGCGACGCGGCGGCGCGGCCGGGCACTTTTTCACGGGCGTGCTGGCGGTGATCGTCGCCAGCCCCTGCACCGCACCGTTCATGGGCGTCGCGCTGGCGTACGCGTTGATAGCACCGCCGTCGCACGAATTGCTGGTTATGCTGGTGCTCGGCATCGGGTTGGCCTTGCCGCTGACGCTGATCGGCCTAGTGCCGGCACTGGCGCGGCTGCTGCCGAAACCCGGCCGCTGGATGGAAACGCTGAAGCAGATCCTCGCGTTTCCGATGTATTTGTCGGCGGTGTGGCTGGTGTGGGTGCTGGCGCACCAGCGCGGCGCCGACGCGGTGGCGCTGGTGCTGGTGGCGATGGTGCTGCTGGCTGCGGCATTCTGGTGGCATGGCCGCGGCGGTCCCGCGCGGCGGATCGGACATGCGTTCACGCTGGTGCTGGCGCTGGCCGGACTGGCCTCGCTGTACGCGATTGCACGCGTCGCACCGCCGGCACGCGCGACGGCATCGGATGGAAGCAGCGTGGCCTTCAGCCCCGCGAAACTGCAATCGCTGCGCGACGCCGGCACACCGGTGTTCGTGCACATCGGCGCCGACTGGTGCGTCACCTGCAAGGCCAACGAATACGCGGTGCTGGACACGCGGGGTTTCAAGGATCTGCTCGCGCGAACCGGGGCCGTTTACATGAAGGGTGACTGGACCGACGTCGATCCCGAGATCGGCGCGTATCTCAAGCAATTCCATTCGCCCGGCGTGCCGCTGTACGTGGTGTATCCACGCGGCGGCGGCGCGGGCCACGCGTTGCCGACGGTTTTGACGGCATCACTGGTCCGCGAAGCGCTGCTCCATGCCGACACGGAGTCGGCAACGCGATGATGGATCGCCGCACGATCTTGATCCTTGCGCTTGCCTGCCTTGCCGCCGCCGGTGGCTGGTGGCTGCAGCATGATTGGGCGAACCGGATGCCGGAGCAGCCGCCTGCACCGGCAGGCGTCAAGACGTTCGCGGTGGGCGATGCGGTCAGCGGCTACGCGTTGCCGGACCTGCAAGGTCGTGCCACCAGCCTCGCACGCTGGCACGGCAAGACCGTGCTGCTGAATTTCTGGGCCAGCTGGTGCGTGCCGTGCCTCAAGGAGATGCCGCTGCTGGCGGAATTTCAGCGTGACTACGCCGCCGATGGCATGCAGGTGGTGGGCGTGGCGATGGAACAGCCGCAATCGGCCACCGCATTCCTGAAGCGCGTCGCCCTCGGCTATCCCATCCTGACCGGCATCGACGCCGATCCCGTGCCCACGACGGTATTTGGCGACACCGCCGGGCTTTTGCCGTACAGCGTGCTGATCGGCCGCGACGGACGCCTCCTGGAAACCAGACTGGGCCCGCTGGACGAAGGCTTGCTCAAGGATTGGCTGAAGGAAGGCAAGACAGCAACTCGTTAGCGTTGGATTCCGTTCGAAGTGGCTGTCGCGGAAAGCCGGGCCACGGAGCTCTTGGCCATGGACGGCGGCTCTAGGCCGCGGCGATTTCTGCCGAACCTTTGTCGTCTCGGCTCGCCAACGCTCCCGCGAAGCAGCGATCAAGGACCATCGCGCAAACACGCACCCAACTTCGCCCAACTTCAGCGATCCACCGTGCAACGCTGGACAAGACGTGAATGACAGTTCAGACTGCGCGGCTTCCGGCTGCGGCCGCAGGTTCTGCTGAAGCGTGGCGAAGATTCTGGTCCTCCACGGCCCCAACCTCAATCTGCTCGGCGACCGCGAGCCGGAGGTGTATGGCCGCACCACGCTGGGCGACATCGACGCCGCGCTCAGTCGGCAGGCCGAAGCAGCCGGCCATACGTTGACGAGTTGTCAATCGAATGCCGAACACGAACTGGTCGAACGGGTGCACGCGGCCAAGCGTGACAGCACGGCTTTCATCCTGATCAATCCGGCCGCGTTCACGCATACCTCGGTGGCGCTGCGCGATGCGCTGGCCGCCGCCGCGATTCCTTTCATCGAAGTGCACCTGTCGAATCCCCACGCGCGCGAAGCGTTCCGCCGCCAGTCGTATTTTTCCGACCTGGCCGCGGGCGTCGTTGCCGGGTTCGGTGCGGACAGTTACCGCTATGCGCTGGACGCCGCGATCAAGCGGCTGGCCGGCGCCTGATCCTTTCAACCGAACACAGCGAGACCATCATGGATCTCAGAAAAGTCAAAAAACTGATCGAACTGCTGGAAGAGTCGAACCTCTCGGAACTCGAAATCAAGGAGGGCGAGGAAGTCGTGCGCCTGTCACGCTTCCCGACCGCCGGCGCCGTTGCACCGCAAGTGATCGCCGCACCCGCTCCCGTCGCCGCCGCACCCGCAGCAGCGGCCACAACGTCGGCGCCTGCCGCAACGGCTTCGACGGAACCCGGCCTGCCAGCCGGCACCGTGGTGCGCTCGCCGATGGTCGGGACGTTTTACGCCGCGGCGTCGCCGGGCGCGGAAGCGTTCGTCAAGGTCGGCCAGCAGGTGAAGGTCGGTGATCCGCTGGGCGTGATCGAGGCCATGAAGATGTTCAACCAGATCGAGGCCGAAGTTGCCGGCACCGTGCTCGCCATCGTGGCCGAAAACGGCCAGCCGGTGGAATTCGATCAACCGCTGTTCGTCATCGGTTGAGCGCCATGCTGGATAAAGTGTTGATCGCGAACCGCGGCGAAATCGCGCTGCGCGTGCTGCGCGCCTGCCAGACCATGGGCATCAAAACGGTCGCGGTGCATTCGACCGCCGACAGCAATCTTAAGCACGTCGGCATGGCGGACGAATCCATCTGCATCGGCCCCGCGCCTTCGGCGCAGAGTTATCTCAATATCCCGGCGATCATCGCGGCGGCGGAGGTCACCGACGCTTCGGCGATCCACCCGGGCTACGGGTTTTTGTCCGAGAACGCCGATTTCGCTGAACAGGTCGAGCAGTCGGGCTTCATCTTCGTGGGTCCGCGCGCGGAAACCATCCGCATGATGGGCGACAAGGTGCAAGCCATCAAGGCCATGAAGGCGGCCGGGGTGCCGTGCGTGCCGGGTTCCGACGGTCCGCTGGACGACGACGTCGAACGCAGCTTGAAGATCGCACGCGAAATCGGCTATCCGGTGCTGATCAAGGCCGCAGGCGGCGGCGGCGGACGCGGCATGCGCGACGTGCACACCGAGGCGCACCTCGGCAACGCGATCGCGACCACCCGCGCGGAGGCGCGCGCCGCGTTCGGCAACGATCAGGTGTACATGGAGAAGTTCCTCGAAAACCCGCGCCATGTGGAAATCCAGGTGCTGGCCGACGGACAAGGCAATGCGATCCACCTGTGCGAGCGCGACTGCTCGATGCAGCGCCGCCACCAGAAGGTGGTCGAGGAAGCACCCGCGCCCGGCATCACGCCCGAGATGCGCGCCGAGATCGGCAAGATCTGCACCGACGCCTGCCTCCGCATTGGCTATCGCGGTGCCGGCACGTTCGAGTTCCTGTTCCAGGACGGACGTTTCTACTTCATCGAGATGAACACGCGCATCCAGGTCGAGCATCCCGTGACCGAACTGATCACCGGCGTGGACCTGGTGCGCGAACAGCTGCTGATCGCGGCGGGCCAGCCGTTGTCGATCAGGCAGGAAGACATCATTCCGCGCGGCCACGCGATCGAGTGCCGCATCAATGCCGAAGACCCCGACACCTTCATGCCAAGTCCGGGCACCGTCAAGCGCTTCGAGGCACCGGGCGGCCCGGGCGTGCGCATCGACACGCATCTGTACGACGGCTACAGGATTCCGCCGAACTACGATTCGATGATCGGCAAGCTGATCGTGCACGGCCTCGACCGCAAGACCGCGATCGCGCGCATGCGCACCGCGCTCAGCGAAACCGTGATCGAAGGCGTCAAGACCAATCTGCCGCTGCAACAGCGCATCATGGCCGATTCGGGTTTCAAGCACGGCGGGCGCAACATCCATTACCTCGAAAAGCGCATCCGCGAGCAGAAGGAAAAAGGGATGGGGCTGGGAAGCTGAGGCACACCCATGCCGTGGCTCGAACTGCAACTGACGACCGACGCCGCGCAGCAACCGCGCGCGGAAGCCGCGCTGGAGGAACTCGGCGCGCTGTCGGTGACGCTCATGGATGCCGACGCCGACACGCCCGATGAGGCTGCGATCCTCGAACCGGGCGTGGGCGAAACGCCGCTGTGGCGCTCGCTGACGTTGCTCGCATTGTTCGAAGCTGACGCCGATCGTCGCGGCCTGGTGCATCTGTTGCACGACGCGTTGCCGGAACTCGCACCCGACCGCATCGCGTTCCGCGAAGTCGCCGACCAGGATTGGGAACGCGCGTGGATGGATCGCTACCAGCCGATGCGCTTCGGCCGGCGGCTGTGGATTTATCCGTGGAACATCGAGCCGTCCCGCGAGGATCGTAAATCCATCATCGTGCGCCTCGACCCCGGCCTCGCGTTCGGCACCGGCACGCATCCGACCACCGCATTGTGCCTGGAATGGCTGGACGGCCTCGATTTGTCGGGCAGGGCGATCGTTGACTACGGCTGCGGCTCCGGCGTGCTGGCAATTGCCTCGCTGAAACTTGGCGGCGCGCACGCGATCGGCGTCGACAACGATCCGCAGGCGCTCACCGCGACACGCGACAATGCCGCACGCAACTACGTGGCCGAGCGCCTGCACGTCTGCTCGCCCGATGAACTTCCCGGCGACATACGCGCCGACGTATTCGTCGCCAACATCCTCGCCGGCCCCTTGAGCGAACTCGCACCGCTGTTCGCGTCGCTCTGCAAACCGGGCGCGCCGTTCGCGCTGTCGGGCATCCTGGCCGGGCAGGAATCCGAACTGCTGGAACGCTACCGCGCCTGCGGCTTCGCGCATCTGCGCTCGGCGCGCCGCGAAGACTGGATCCGCATCGACGGAACACGGTAAGTCGCTCACTACGCTCGCTGTAAAGTCGCGCCTTCGGCGCTGCAAAGGGTAAGGAAGAGCCACGGCGCCGCTTTTACTCTTACCCTTTACTCTTTACGGGGCGCGTAGCGCCCAACTTGCTCTCGCCCATGTACACCCAGTGCCCGCAGTGCCGGACGATTTTCGAGATCGACGAGAATGCCCTGCAAGCCTCGCTCGGCATCGTCCGCTGCGGCCACTGCGCCGAACGTTTCGATGCACTGCGCACCCTCAGCGACACGCTGCCGACCGAACCGGACGCGACACTGCCGGAACACGATCCCGACGTGCTCGCGCCGACGCTCACATCGGCGGTGTCAGCCGAGGCCGTGCAGGCCGCGGCGAGATCCGCGCGACCGTGGGCGGCGTCGCCATCCGGAAACGATTCCGCCACGCAACCCGGCGAGGCGTGGTTCGACGCGCTTGCCGGCGACCGCGCGCGCGCACTGATCGCGGATGCGGCGGGCATTCCGCCCGAAGCGATCCAGGGCGACGCGGGATGGCAACTGGCCGACGTGCCGGTGCAGACGCAGTTTGCCGAGCTCGACATCATCCCCATGGCGGCGGGCGAGACGGCGATGGGAAACAGCGTTCCCGACATCCCGGCGCCCGCGGCCGTCGATAGCGAACTGGCCGAATCCGAACCCTTCACCCAAGCATGGGGATTGGACGTCGCCGACCTAGACGTCGCCGAAACTGCGCCTTCCGCCGAATCGTTGGCGAGCGACGAAATTGAGTCGCTCATGCCGCAGCACACTCCGGCGGAATTCGTGGACGACCCCGGCATTGCCGTTCCGCTTGCCCCCGATGTCGAACCCGATCCCGACGCATGGCTGCCGGAAGATGAACTGCAAGCGGGTGACGGATTGATGCCGCACGCCGACACCGCGGCAGAGGAACGCTCCGCATCGACCGAGCCGCAAAACGAAGCTGCAAGCGGGGAAGCGGAATCCGCCGAGCCCGTCTACGTTCCACCACGCCGCCGCATCCGCCGCAGCGACGGACTGTGGGCGCTCGGTTGCGTGGTGCTGGCGCTGGCACTGGCCGCGCAGCTTGCCTGGGCCAGCCGCGTCACGCTGGTGCGCGATCCGGCGACGCAGGCGCAAGCACTGCGCGTGTGCGCACGCATCGACTGCCGGCTGCCGCCGATCCGCGACATCGGCAAACTGGAACTGCTGTCGCGCGACATCCGTCCCGATCCCGGTGCGGCAGGCGCGCTCGCGATCACGGCGACGTTCCGCAACAACGCGCCGTACCGCCAACCGTGGCCGGTCGTGGTGGTCGAACTGACCGACCTCGACAACAACGTGGTCGCGATGCGCCGCTTCCGGCCCGTCGAATACATGCCCGATCCGGTCCGGCGTGCCGCCGGCATCACGCCCGGCGCCACCGCCGCGGTGGCGTTCGAAGTCGCCGATCCGGGCAAGCGCGCGGTGTCGTTCCACTTCGGCTTCGATTGATCGCGCGGGGCTGCGCGCGCCCATTCGGGGCTGCTAGACTCGTTGGTTCGCGCTCGCTCGCGCGGCACGTACGCCCGTCCAAGCTCCGTCGATCGTGGATACCCGCTCCCTGAATTCCGCGCCAGCCGTCCAAGGCGAACCGCCACGCACCGGCAGTCCGACGCTGGGCGAATGCATGGCGTCGAGCGCACGCCGCTATCTCGCCGACTTGAACGGCACGCCTTGCCGCCAGGGCCTGTACGCGTGCCTGCTGCGCGAAGTGGAAGCGCCGCTGCTGCGCGAAGTGCTGGCCTGGAGCGAAGGCAACCAGAGCCGCGCCGCCGAAGTGCTGGGCATCCATCGCGCCACGCTGCGCAAGAAACTGCGCGAACTCGGCATCGTTTGAACACAGGGAAACACGCATCTTCATGACAGGATCGGGCATCATCACCGCGCGCCGTGCGCTGCTCAGCGTTTCCGACAAGACCGGTCTCGCCGACATCGGCGGCGCCCTGCACGCGCTGGGCATCGAAATCGTTTCCACCGGTGGCAGCGCGAAAGCATTGCGCGAGGCCGGCGTGCCGGTGCGCGACGTCAGCGAACTCACCGGCTTTCCCGAAATCATGGATGGCCGCGTCAAGACACTGCACCCCAAGGTGCACGGCGGCCTGCTCGGGCGGCGCGGCGTCGACGATGCGGTGATGCTGGAACATTCGATCACGCCGATCGACCTGTTGGTCGTCAACCTGTATCCGTTCGCACGCACCGTCGCGAACGCGGGCGTGACGTACGACGACGCCATCGAGCAGATCGACATCGGCGGTCCCGCGATGTTGCGCGCGGGCGCCAAGAACCACGAGCGCGTGGCGGTGGTCTGCGATCCGGCCGATTACGGCGAACTGGTCCAGACGCTGCGCCGCGATGGCGGCACCTCGTTTGAACAGCGCCGCCGCTTCGCCGCGAAAGTGTTCGCGCACACCGCGCGCTACGACGGCATGATCGCGGATTGGCTGGCGACGCGCGCCAATGGCGAACCGGGCGAGGCTTATCCGCCGATGCTGCATCTCGCGCTGCACCGCGCGCAGGAAATGCGCTACGGCGAAAACCCGCACCAGGCCGCCGCGTTGTACCTCGACGGCCGGCCGACCGCCGGCACCGTGGCGGGCGCTTCCGTGCTCTCGGGCAAGGAGATGTCGTACAACAATTTCGTGGACGCCGATACCGCGCTGGAATGCGTGAAGGCGTTCGACAAGACGCCGGCGTGCGTGATCGTCAAGCATGCCAATCCCTGCGGCGTGGCGCTCGATCCCGATCCCGTGCGTGCGTACGAGCGCGCGTTCGCCTGCGACGCGACCTCCGCGTTCGGCGGCATCATCGCCTTCAATCGCCCGATCGATGGCGCGCTGGTGAAGACAATCCTCGCCAACCAGTTCGTCGAAGTGCTGGTGGCGCCTGCGTTCGATGAAGAAGCGCTGGCCGCGTTGCGCAAGAAGCCGAACGTGCGCGCACTCGCCACCGGCGAATGGCCCGAAGCTTCCGCGCTGGTGCAACGGCAGTTGCGCAGCGTCGGCGGCGGCGTGCTGGTGCAGGATTCGGATGCCGATACCTTGATGCTGTCCGACCTCAAGGTCGTCAGCAAGCGCGTGCCCGACGCCGCGCAACTGCGCGACCTGCTGTTCGCGTGGCACGTCGCGATGTTCGTGAAATCCAACGCGATCGTGTTCGCGAAGGACGGCGCCACGGTCGGCATCGGTGCGGGCCAGATGAGCCGCGTCGTCAGCGTGAAGATCGCGGCAATGAAAGCCGCCGAGGCCAGGCTGTCCACGCAGGGCAGCGTGATGGCGTCGGACGCGTTCTTCCCGTTCCGCGACAACGTGGACATGGCCGCGGGCGCCGGCGTGCGCGCGATCATCCAGCCCGGTGGCTCGATGCGCGACCAGGAAGTCATCGACGCCGCGGACGAACACGACATGGCGATGGTCTTTACGGGCACCCGGCATTTCCGCCACTGAGGCGGCGAAAACATTGCCGAGTTTGTTGCATCCCGGTCAATGCATGAACGGGATAACGGTGTACCGTAACGCACCCGAGCCGCTCTTCGCCGCGAGGAGAAACAGCGTGCGTTACGAACTGTATTACTGGCCGACGATCCAGGGCCGCGGCGAATTCGTTCGCCTCGCGCTGGAGGACGGCAGCGCCGATTACGTCGACGTCGCACGATTGCCGGAAGGCTCGGGCGGCGGGACCGCCGCACTGCTGCGGATGCTCGACGATCCGACGGCGGGCCACCCCTCGTTCGCGCCGCCTTTCCTGAAAGCGGGACGCCGCCTGATCGGACAGACCGCGAACATCCTGCTGTTCCTCGGCCCGCGCCTTGGACTTGCGCCGCGCGATGCAAGCGGTCAGCTTTGGGTGCATCAGCTGCAACTGACGATTTCGGATCTGGTTGCGGAAATCCACGACAGCCATCATCCCGTCGCGAGCAGCCTGTATTACGAAGACCAGCGCGACGAAGCCAAGCGGCGCAGCGCATTCCTGCGGCGCGAACGCCTGCCGAAGTTCCTCGGCTATTTCGAACGCGTGCTGGCGGACAACGCGCGCGGGCGGCAACGCTCGCTTGCCGGCAGTGCCACCAGCTATGCCGACCTGTCGCTGTTCCAGGTCGTCGAGGGCTTGCGTTACGCATTCCCCCGCGCGATGCGGAAACTGGAAACATCGCTGCCGCACACCGTCGAACTGCACGCGCGCATCGCCGCGCGGCCGGCGATCGCGGCTTATCTCGCTTCGACCCGGCGCATCCCCTTCAACAACGACGGCATCTTCCGCCGTTATCCGGAGCTGGATGGGTGAGCGCGGCGTGCATGCGCTGTGCCCACACGTCGGCCAGGGAAGGCCGACCGGTGCTGACGCCAGGGATGGGCACGCGCGTCTGACTCCAACTCACTGCCCGCTCGTCGAAGCCCCGGCCGGTGCGCTGCTGGCCGGCTTCTTCGGACCGCCCCACTTGTAGATGTCGTAGTAGACGGGCGAAACCGGCCCCTGGTTCGGATCGCGCACCAGGCTGCCATTGGAGTTGTTGCTGACCTTGTACACCTGCGTGACGCCGTGCTTGGGCGTGACGCGCACCATGATCAACTGGCCGCCGCGGCGATATTCCTCGATGGTGTCGCCGCTCGCGTCGGTGCGCGTCGTCACGTTGGTGCTGTCGCGGCCACCGTTTCTTCCTGCGGGTGCGACCGAAGGCGGGATGCCGGTGCTGGGCAGCGGAACGTCTTGCGCCTTTTCGCCGGGATCGTTGATGTCCGGCGGCGGCAGCGCCGAACCGGGCGGCGGCGCCGCGGAAGACGCGTGCGCCAACACCTGTTGTGCGTGTGCCACGGGCAAGCCCAGCAGCAGCGCACTCGCGACAAGCCACGGCAGAACTTTCACGATGCATCTCCCGGATCGACAGTTCGCGACGCCAGCATACACGCCCCCGCGTGAGTCCGGCGTGCATGCGACAATTCGTGGATGGCAAAGCTCACGCTCATCGACGGTTCCAGTTACCTGTACCGCGCTTTCCATGCCTTGCCGCCGCTGAGCAATGCCGCCGGCGAGCCGACCGGCGCGTTGTTCGGCGTGGTCAACATGCTGCGCGCGACGCTGAACGAGAAGCCCGATTACGCCGCCTTCGTGGTCGATGCACCGGGGCGTACGTTCCGCGACGACCTGTATCCCGAATACAAGGCCAATCGCCAGCCGATGCCGGACGACCTGCGCGCACAGGTCGAGCCGATGATGAAGATCGTGGAGGCGCTCGGATTCCCGATCCTGCGCGTGGCGGGCGTCGAAGCCGACGACGTGATCGGCACTCTGGCGACGCGCGCCGCCGCGGACGGCATCGACGTCGAGGTTTCCACCGGCGACAAGGACTTCGCGCAACTGGTCGGGCCGCATGTCACGCTGGTCAACACCATGTCGCGCAGCCGGCTGGATCGCGACGGCGTGGTCGAAAAGTTCGGCGTGCCGCCCGAGCGCATCGTCGACTACCTGGCGCTGATGGGCGATTCGATCGACAACATCCCCGGCGTGGTCAAGTGCGGCCCCAAGACGGCCACGAAATGGCTGACCGAATTCGGCTCGCTGGACAACGTGATCGCGCACGCCAGCGAAGTCGGCGGCAAGATCGGTGAGAACCTGCGCGCCGCGCTGCCGCATCTGCCACTGTCGCGGCAACTGGCGACCATCAAGACCGACGTCGAATTGGACGGCGGCCCGCGCGACCTGAAAGTGCGCGAGCGCGATGCCGATCTGCTGCGCGAACTGTATGCGCGCTACGAGTTCCGGCAGGCGTTGGCCGAGCTGGATAAAGCGGGACCGGGGACCCGGGACCCGGGACCCAAAAAAGCGGCGTCTGCCGCTGGCAATGCGAGTCCCGCACTTCAGTCCACTACTGAATCCAGAACCAGTGCCGGTATCCCCAACTTGGATCCCGGGTCCCGGGTCCCCGGTCCCGAACAGCACTACGAACTCGTCACCACAACGAAGCAACTCGACGCATGGATCGCAAAACTGCGCGACGCCGACCTGATCGCCTTCGATACCGAAACCACTTCGCTCGATCCCATGCGCGCGCGGTTGGTGGGCCTGTCGTTTTCCGTGCAGGCGGGCGAAGCGTGCTACATCCCGCTCGGCCATGACTATCCCGGCGTGCCGCAACAGCTTGCCCTCGACGCAACCCTGCAGGCGCTGAAGCCGATCCTGGAAGATTCGCAGCGACCCAAGCTCGGGCAACACGCCAAGTACGATTGCAACGTGCTTTCGAATTACGGCGTCGAGGTGCGCGGGATCGTGTTCGACACGATGCTGGAATCGTACGTGCTCAACGCGACCGCCAACCGCCACGACATGGACACTCTGGCCAAACGCTGGCTGGGCTACGACACCATCCATTACGAGGACGTCGCCGGCAAAGGCGCGAAGCAGATTTCGTTTTCGCAGGTCGCCCTCGACACCGCCTGCCGCTACTCGGCGGAAGACGCCGACATCACCCTGCGCCTGCATCACGCGCTGTGGCCGAAGCTTGAGGCGCAGCCCTCGCTCGAAAAAGTGTTCACCGGCATCGAAATGCCGCTGGTGCCGGTGCTGGCGCGGATGGAACAGCGCGGCGTGCTGATCGACGGCGCGGGCCTGAAGCGCCAAAGCAACGAACTCGGCAAGCGCATGCATGCGCTGCAGGGCGACATGCAGAAGATCGCGGGCCGCGAATTCAACGTCGATTCGCCGAAACAGCTCCAGGCGCTGCTGTTCGACGAGATCGGCCTGCCTGCGCTGGTGAAGACGCCCACCGGCCAACCCTCCACCAACGAGGAAGCGCTGGAAGCGATCGCCGCCCAGCACGAATTGCCACGGATGATCCTCGACTACCGGCAGATCGCCAAGCTGCGTTCGACCTATACCGACAAGCTGCCGGAGATGGTCAACCCGCGCACCGGCCGCGTGCACACCTGCTACCACCAGGCCGCGGTCGCGACGGGACGGGTGTCGTCCACCGATCCGAACCTGCAGAACATTCCGGTGCGCAGCGAGGAGGGCCGGCGCATCCGCGAAGCCTTCATTGCACCGGAAGGCTGGCGCGTGCTGGCGGCGGACTATTCGCAGATCGAGCTGCGCATCATGGCGCACATGTCGGGCGACCCTGGGCTTACGCGAGCCTTTCAACACGATCAGGATGTGCATCGCGCCACCGCGGCGGAAGTGTTCGGCGTCGCGCCCGATGCCGTCACGTCAGAGCAGCGCCGCGTCGCCAAGATGATCAATTTCGGCTTGATGTACGGCATGAGCGCGCACGGACTCGCGCAGCGGCTCGGCATTCCGCGCGGCGAAGCGGCGGAGTACGTGCAGCGCTATTTCGAACGTTATCCCGGCGTGAAGGCGTACATGGATTCGACGCGGGCGCGGGCGAAAGGCGAAGGCTATGTCGAAACGCTGTTCGGGCGGCGGCTGTATCTCGAATACATCCATTCGCGCAACGCCGCCCAGCGCGCCGGGGCCGAGCGCGCCGCGATCAACGCGCCAATGCAGGGCACCGCGGCCGACATCATCAAGCGCGCGATGGTGACGATCGACCGCTGGTTGCACGATCGCGGCGACGACGCCCACATGCTGCTGCAGGTGCACGACGAACTCGTCTTCGAGGTGCGCGAGGATGCGCTGGACGCGGTAAGTGAAGGCGTCTGCATACGTATGCAGAACGCCGCGGAACTCGCCGTGCCGCTGCGGGTCGATGTCGGATCGGGAAAGAGTTGGGGCGAAGCACACTGAGAAATCCCCGCTCGTCATTCCCGCCGCAAGCGGGAAGCCGGTGACTTCGCAGGCATTGACGATCCGATAACAACCGCGCGTTCGCATCACTTCACGGTTGTGGCTTTTTCGTGGCAATGCGACAGAAGCGCGATGCGCCAAGGTTTGCGGACGGCGACTTGCGTGGCGCAAATCGTTTGGACGTCCAAACCCCTGCCGAAAGTCATGCATGGATCAGCGGGTGAACACTCTCTGAATCCACCCGAAAAAACAATTTGAACTTCCCGGGGACAACCCCATCTAACGCTTCGGACGCACGCAACGGCGTCCCCGGTTCACTCACCTCCCTGAGCGAACCCCCGGTGTCAAACCCCTCCCCAGGTTTGGCATCGTCCGCCCCGAGAGCTCCCCCCTGGCTCTCGGGGCATTTTATTTCCGGGTTTGGTAATTCGCGCAACGCCCGCGGTTATCCGCGCGGGCGCTGCGCGCATATCAGGCGGAAATCGCCAGCCGCTCGCTGCGGTACACCTGCGCCGTGACGACGCCGATGATCGCCGCGAAGGCGAAGCCGGTCACCAGCGCCATGCCGATGCTGGCCGCCGACACCGGCGTACCGCGCAACAGATCGCTGACGCCGATCTGCTGGGCCAGCAGCGGCACCGCGTACATCCACGGCGCCGCCTTCACCGGCATCAGGCTCATCACCATCGACGGCAGGATCGGCACGATCATCAGCAGGCTGAGATAGGTCTGCGCTTCGCGATAGCTCTTGGCGAACGCCGCGACCAGCGTTTCCAGCACCGCGAACACCGCGATCAACGGCAGCTCCAGCAGGATCGCCTGGCCGATGAAGCGCGCGCCGAGGTCGAACGTCATCCCGAGTTTTTCGGCCGGCAGGAAATGCCCGGCGACCGAGAACGCGACGGCGGTCAGCACCAGGCTGGCCAGCGAGAACGCGCCGATCGCGCCGAGCTTGCCGACCAGGATGCGCCAGCGCGCCACCGGATTCGCGAACAGCGGTTCCAGCGATTGCCGTTCGCGTTCGCCCGCGGTCAGATCGATGGCGAGGTACATGCCGCCGAGATACACCGCGAACACGAAGAAGTACGGGAGGATGCCCAGCATCAGGCCCGCGCGCGACTGCGGCGTGGACTGGTCGCGTTCGCTGACGACCAGCGGCACGGCCACGCTGGGCGACAAGCCGCGCGCCAGCAACCGCAACGCGCCTTGCTGGCTGCCGTACTGCTTCAGCATGGCCTCGAGGCGCTTGGTCGGCGTATTGCTGCCTTGCTGCGAAGCGTCGTAGATCAGCTCGACCTGCGCGGGTTCGCCTGATCTCCACGCCTTGCCGTAATCCGCGGGAATGCGCAGCACCACGTCGGCGTCGCGCTCGCGCACCGCCTTGTCGGGATCGGCGAGTGGCGCCTGTGGCACCAGCCCCTGCTGTTTCAGCGCGTCGATCAGGTTGGGCGCGTACTGCGCGCCGATCACCGGCACCTTAAGCGGTCCTTCGGCCTTGTTCAACTCGTGCGTGACCAGCGTGTTCATCATGATCGCGAAGAACACGGGTCCGAACAGCGGGCCCCAGATCAATGCCGTGAACACGGTGCGCTTGTCGCGCAGGTTCTCGCGGACTTCCTTCCACCATACCGTCAGCATCGCGCTCATGCCGCAAGCCCCTCTTCCGTACCGATCAGTTTCACGAAGGCGTCCTCGAGGTTGGCCTCGCCCGTCTGGGCGCGCAGCGCATCCGGCGTCTCGTCGGCGACCACGCGTCCGGCCGCGATCACCACGATGCGGTCGCACAGCATCGCGACCTCCTGCATGATGTGGCTGGAGAACAGCACGCAGCGTCCCTCCGCCTTGAGCTTGCGCATGAACGCGCGCAGCCCGCGCGTGGCCATCACGTCGAGGCCGTTGGTGGGTTCGTCCAGGATCACGTTCTTCGGGTCGTGCACCAGCGCACGCGCAATCGCGGTCTTGACGCGCTGCCCTTGCGAGAAGCCCTCGGTGCGGCGATCGAGGATGTCGCGCATTTCCAGCGCATCGACCAGACTCTCGCGACGCTGGTGCATCAGTTGCGTCTCGACGCCGTGCAGGCGCGCGAAGTATTCGATGTTCTCGCGCGCGGTGAGCCGCTTGTACAGGCCGCGCGCATCCGGCAACACGCCGAGTCCGCGGCGCACCGCAATCGGATCGACCACGGCGTCGATGCCGTCCACCAGCACCTGCCCGGACTCGGGTTTCATCAGCGTGTACAGCATGCGCAGCGTGGTGGTCTTGCCGGCGCCGTTGGGGCCGAGCAGGCCGGTGATTTCGCCGTCGCGGGCGCTGAAGGTGACGCCGTTGACGGCTTTCACCTCGCCGAACGCCTTGTGCAGGTCTTTCACTTCGATCATGGCGCGGCTCCATTGAAATTCACGAACGCCGGAATCGGTCCGATCCGATCGAGGCACTGGGTCTTCAGTTGCTTCGGCTGCAGGTTGGCGACGAAGTCGTCCACGAGATCGGGCATGCAGCCGGCGTTGATCGCCTCGGCGTGGCCCAGGCCTTTCACGACCAGCGAACGGCCGTTGACGAGATCCTTCACCACCTCGTCGGCGAATGCGGGCGGCGTCACCGGGTCGCGTTCGCCGGAAATCAGCAGCGTCGGAATCGTCGACTTGAACGGCGCGTGGAAATCCTTCGGCATCGGGTCATGCGGCCACACCTTGCATTCGGCGATGAACGCCTTGATCAGGTCGTCGCCCAGCAGCAGGTCTTCGTCCTGCGGGCGCGGCGTCAGCAGCGATGCGTCTTCCGTGCAGATCACCGACATCTGCATGCCGCCCTCGATGGATTCCGAAAGATCGCCGGTGAGCAGTTGCGCCTGGCCCATCAGCGGCGCGTAGTTGCCGCGCGCGGCTTCGTTCACCGCCAGCGGCAAAAGCGCGGCGGTGACTTCGCTGTAGGAGAACAACCGCACCACGCCGGCCAGCGTGTCGGCGGTCAAGGCCTTGGTCACCGGCTTGTAGCTGTACGGATCTGCGAACGTCACCTGTTGCGGCTGACCCGCTTTCAGTTTCGCGTAGAGCTGGTGCAGCGTCGCGTACCAGTCACCGAAGGCCTGCCTGCAGGCAGGCGCCTTGTTGCAGTCTGCCGCCTGCAATTTCAGCGAGTGCTGCAAGGCCGTCGCGAACGTCTCGCCCAGCACCAGTGAATTGGGCACCACGCCGTCCAGCACGATGCTGCGCACCGCACCCGGGTGCGTCGCGGCATAGTGCTGTGCCACGCGCGTGCCATACGAAACACCGACGAGGTCGAGCTTCGGCGCGCCCAGCGCTTCGCGCACTGCTTCGAGATCGGCCACTGCATCACGGGTCGCGTAGTAGCGCGGATCGGCGGTTTTCCCGACTTCCTGCGCGCATTGACCGACCCACTGCACGCGTTGTTCGACGCCGGGTTGCGCGGCGTCGCCTTCGTTCTTCAGCAGCTTCTCGAGCGCCGGGCATTTGAGCGGATGCGAATCGCCGGTGCCGCGCTGGTCGAGCAGCAACACATCGTGATGCTTGCGCAGCGGCGCGAACGCGGGCGCGAGGTCGGGATAAGTCTGGATGGCCGATTGCCCGGGACCGCCGGCGAGGTACGCCACCAGGTCCTGCGCGGGCACCGCCGAATCGCTTTTCAGGATCGCGAGCTTCAGGTCGATCGTGCGCGAGTTCGGGTCGGCGCGATTTTCCGATACGGGAAATTTCGCGCAAAACGCCGCGAGCGTCGCCGCAGAATGCGGACGCTTCAGTTCGCAGGCCGCCAGCGTGAGCTTGCCGCGCTTCAGGGTCGCGGGCGGCGTCGGTTTTACCGGCTTGGCGGGCGTTGCCAACGTGGAAGCCGGAGCACTCGTCGCATCGGTGCCGGCATCGGCGTTGCCCGCACGATGCTGCTTGCTCCACCACTGCAAGCCGAGCGCGCCCGCCAGGATCACGACGGCGACGATGCGCATGACCATGCGCGAATTCATCTTCGGCGCGTTCATTTTCATTGGCGTTCCTCATCCGGTTCGAACATCGATTCGATGCGTTGCTTGAACAAGCGCGCCAGCTTGAACGCGAGCGGCAGGCTGGGGTCGTACTTGCCGTTCTCGATGGCGTTGATGGTCTGGCGCGACACGTCGAGGCGCTCCGCCAATTCGCCCTGCGACCAGCCGTGGGCCTCGCGCAATTCGCGCACGCGGTTTTTCATCAGCAGTTCCAGGCGCCGGTCATGCGGCGCACCAGCACGATGCGCGTCGCGCCGTACACCAGGCACAGCGCCGGAAACACCCAGATCAACACGTCGCCGCCGACCACCCAGATGCGCGCGATCGCGAGGAACGCGCCGATGATGCTGGCGACACTGACCACGCCCATCGCCACGCTCAGCGCGATCAGGTGCATGCGCTGTTCCAGTTCGTCGCCACGCATCACCATGCGCGCGGCCAGCACGATCACGGCCACCACCGGCAGCGCCGGCAGCAACGCCAGCAGCGTACGCAACGCGAGACCTTCGGTTTTCGCAACCAGCGGCCATTCGAACAGCATCAGCACGACGTAGACCGCCATGATCACCAATAGCTGCAGGTTGTATTTGCCCTTGGATATCCGCGCCATCGCTCCGTCCTCTTGTCAAGTTAGCTTGACAGGACGACGTTAGTACACGTTTTGCGGTTTGTCAAGCACACTTGACAAGGCAAAGATCGTTCGTGGGCACACCAAAGGACCGGTTGCCGATGCGTCCAGGTCGTGCGGCGCGCGGTTGTCGCGCAAGCGTCCGGAATCCAATTCCATTGCGGCACCTGCCGTGTTGCGAGAAACCAGGAACGCGCGCAGCCACCACTAAGCGATGGCTAAGCCATCGCGAAGTGCGGACAAAGATTCACACCGCAGACTGACTTCTCCTTTCGACGGAGGTTCTCCCATGCATCGCGCATTGTTGTCCCGCACCCTCGTTGCGACACTCGTTCTCGCTACCACCGCCGCCGCTTTCGCCGGCAGCATCGAAGCCGGCGACCGGCTTGAAATGGCAGCCGTGCTGAAGTCACCCGTCACGCCGGCGCAGGCCGTGAAGATCGCGGAAGCCGGCGGCGGGCGCGCCTACGGCTACGGGATGGAAGCGACGTCCCACGGCCATTGGTATGAAGTCGACGTGCTGCGCGGCAACGCCCGGCTGGACCTGCGCATCGATGCGACGACCGGCAAGGTGCTGGGCAGCAGCCCGGCCCGCGGCGAGGATGCGCATGGTGCGCACGCGCTGGACGGCAGCAAGCTGACGTTCGCCGAAGCCCTCGCGCAGGCCGAACGTGCCGGCAATGGTCCCGCGCTGGAAGCCAATGCGACGGGCCACGGCGACACGGCGCACGTGGACGTCGACGTCATCCAGGATCATGGCCAGCGCATCGCGCACTACCGCGTGTCCATGCACGGCGGCCGGATCGAAACCGCGATGACCGGGGCGGATAGCTGACCGGTCACGATCAGCGACAGCTTTGCAAGGTTCCCGAAAGGCTGGGCGAAGTGGGCGCTAAGCGAACGGCGGCAAAGTGTGCACATGGCACACGTCGGCGGCTGACATGAAGTCCGGCACCCTCACGCGACGTTTCGCGATCCTGCTGTTCATCGCTCTGTGCGCGGCGGCGCCGCTGCGCGCGGCGTTCGCCGGCGGCCCGTTCGGCATCGACCACCGCATCGCCTACGACGACAGCGGCATCTGGGCTCGCAGTGACCAGAAGGCGTTGATGTACGGAACCATCGTGACCGTGGTGGGCGGTTCGCTGGCGCTGGGCGACCAGGACAAGCTGGGCGACACGTTCTGGCGTTCGCTCGATTCGCTGGCGGTGTCGTCTGTGATCGCACAGGGTGCGAAATGGACTTTCCAGCGCGAGCGGCCGTCGCAGACCAGTGACCCGAACCAGTGGTTCCAGGGCACGCGCTACCAGAGTTTTCCCAGCGGCGAGGTCACCGCGATCGCCGGCGCGGTGACGCCATTCGTGGTGGCGTACGGACACGACCATCCCGCGGTGTACGCGCTGGAATTGTTGCCGTTGTACGACGCGATCGCGCGCGTGAAAACGCGCGGACACTGGCAGAGTGACGTGCTGGTCGGCTGGGCGCTCGGCACGGGCGTCGGCATCTGGGCCGCGCATCGCGATTCGCCGCTGATCCTGGGCTGGCTGCCGGGCGGCTTCCAGGTGGGATTCATCCATCGCTTCTGACGGTTCGCGTTGAAGGCTGTGGGGCTCGCCGCCTGCGTCAACAACTGTCTGGTCTTCCGTTTCAAACGTCCTTGCTTCCGGCAACGCTCCGCCGGCGCAGGGCCCGAAGCGGATGCTTGCAATAAATTCCCGAGAAACACCATGGGTAGCTTGGAACGCATATTCGAACGTAACCGGTACAGCGAGCTGCGGCGACGCATCGTCCGTCGGGCGATGCGTCTGCTGATCCGCGCCGGCGACACGCACCTGACGCAACCACGGGACCTTTCCGGAAGCAACATCCATCGGATCCTCATTTGCCGCCCCAACCATCGGCTCGGAAACCTGCTGCTGCTCACACCCCTGGTGGCCGAAATCCAGAGGCTTTTCCCGGACGCCGATGTCGACATCGTGCTGGCCGGCGAGCACGTCACCGAACTGTTTCAGGCGTTTCCGAACGTCAGGCACATCCATAACCTGTCCCGGCGCATGGTCAGGCATCCCATTGCACTGGTCCGCACCGCGGTGCGGCTCCGGCGGGCACGTTACGACCTGGCCATCGATCCGTGCGAGACATCCCAATCGAGCCGGCTGCTCGTTGCAGTGGCCAAGCCGAAATATGCGATCGGTGCCCCGCGCAGCCTGTCCGCCACGGGTTCGGTTCCGGAACGGACGGAACAGACCCCCACGCATATGGCGCAGTGGCCTGTTTACCAGTTCCGCAGGGCGGTGAACGCGCAATCTCCGGGGCCGGAATTCCCCGCACTGGACATCCTGCTTTCGGAGCAGGAACGGCTGCGTGCGCGAACCCGGCTCGCGCGGGTGATCCACGCCGATGATCCATCACACTTCCAGCGCACCATCGGCGTGTTCGCAGCAGCCACTGGAGCAAAGGGCTACGATGTGGACTGGTGGCAGCGTTTCGTCCGAACGGTGGGAGCGCGGCATCCCGATGCAGCCATCGTTGAAATCGTACCGGCGGACGGACAACCGCGGCTCGCGCTGCCTTTCTTCGGTTCGCCGAGCCCACGCGAGGTGGCCGCGGTGATTGCCAACATGACGTGCTTCGTAAGCGCCGATTGCGGCGTGATGCACTTGGCCAGTGCGGCCGGCGTGCCGACGATCGGGTTATTCAAGGCATCGGATCCATCGAAATACGCCCCCTACGGACACGGCAGCCGTGCGCTCGACACAAATGGGAAATCCCCCGAGGAAATCGCGGAACTGGCGAGCACGGTGATCGGGACATTCACCCAGGCAACGCCGCCCGGACCGCACGACCGTTCGCGTGGTGAGCCGATGCCATCCGTGACTTTCGATGCAGCAGTGCCGGGACCCGGCAGCGCAGGCATGCGCGGTTCAAAGGCCCTCTTGTGATCCTGGTCACCGGCGGCGCCGGATTCATCGGCTCGAATGTCGTCGCAGCGCTGTGCGCGCGCGGCGTGCCCGTCGCGGTCTGCGATTTTTTCGGCGAAGAAGGGAAGTGGCGAAACCTCGCCAAGGCCGAATTGCGCGATGCCTTCCATCCGGATGCATTGGCGGCATGGCTGGAACGGCATTCGGACCGGGTGGAAACCGTGATCCACATGGGCGCGATTTCCTCGACCAGCGCCACGGACGCCGATCTGGTGCTGCGGACCAACTTCGGTTTGTCGTGGTACTTGTGGCAGTGGTGCGCACAACACGGCAAACGCTTCGTGTACGCGTCCTCGGCGGCGACCTATGGCGCCGGCGAGCAGGGTTACGACGACAACGGCTCTCCGGAAGCCTTGGCCCGGTTGCGTCCGCTGAACCTGTACGGCTGGAGCAAGCACCTGTTCGACCGGCGTGTCGCGCGCGCGGTCGCCGAAGGCGAGAAAACCCCGACGCAGTGGGCGGGCCTCAAGTTCTTCAACGTGTACGGCCCGAACGAATACCACAAGGGCGCCATGCAAAGCGTGATTGCCCGCGTCCACGCCGGCGCGGCCCGCGGCGACGAGGTGGCCTTGTTCAAATCCGGTCGCTCGGACGTCGCGGACGGCGAGCAGAAGCGCGATTTCGTTTACGTCGACGACTGCGTCGACGTGATCCAGTGGCTGCTCGACCATCCTGCGGTCAATGGGATTTTCAATGTCGGTACCGGCGAGGCGCGCAGTTTCGCCGACCTGATCCGCGCGCTCTTCGCCGCGATCGGCCGCCCGCCGCGCATCGCGTACCGGGACATGCCGGAGGCGCTGCGCGAGCACTATCAGTACTTCACGCAGGCCCGGATGGAGCGCCTGCGGCAAGCCGGCTTCACGCGACCCTTCCGATCCATCGAGGAAGGGGTGAGGCTTTACGTGCAGCGCCACCTGTCGCAACCCGACATCTACCGCTGAGGTTCCATGCGCTTCCCCGTCAGGCACGTGATCCTCGACCGCGATGGCGTTCTCAACGCCGAGCCGCCAGATGGCGGCTACGTCACGGACTGGACGCAATGGCGATGGCTGCCCGGCGTGCTCGAGGGCCTGGCCATGCTCGGTTCGGAGCGGCTGTGCATCTCGGTCGCCACCAACCAATCCTGTGTCGGTCGCGGCTTCGTCACGCGCAACGAACTGGATGACATTCATGCGCGCATGGTCGACGAAGCCGCACAGGCAGGCGCCACCATCGACTATGTGTTCGTGTGTCCGCACGCGCCGGCGCAGGGATGCGCCTGCCGCAAGCCCGCCCCGGGACTGCTTCTGGAAGCGATGCAAGCCAGCGGGATCCCCCGTTACGAGACGATTGTTGTGGGCGATGACGTTCGCGACCTTCAAGCTGCAAAGGCTGCCGGAATTCACGCGGCTCTTGTGCGAACCGGGAAAGGCACCTTGGCCGAAGCGTCGATCACCGGCACCGAGTTGTCCGTTTTCGACGACCTCCGCGCATTCACGTCCGCGCTCCTGTCCAATTCGATGACGCTGGTGAAACCGGGGACCGCATGAACATCCTCTCGATTTTCGAAGAGCACAATGCAGTGATGCTCGAGGCTGCACGGCTTTCTCCGTTGCTCGAAGAAGCCATTGGCATCCTGCAGGCATGTCTGGCATCGGGACGCAAGATCCTCGTGTGCGGCAATGGAGGCAGCGCGGCATCGGCTCAGCACTTCGCGGCCGAACTGGTTTGCCGATTCCGCGCCGATCGGCGGGCGCTGGCGGCGGTCGCCCTGACCTCGGACACGATGGCCTTGACGGCGATCGGGAACGACTACGGTTATGACCGCGTTTTCGCGCGCCAGGTCGAAGCCATCGCGGCACCGGGCGACGTACTGGTTGCGCTCAGCACCAGCGGTAATTCGCAGAATGTCCTTGCCGCGATGGAAACCGCGCGTTCGGTCGGGTGCAAGGGCATCGCCTTGACGGGCATGAACGGCGGTGCGCTGGCGCCACTCGCGGATCTCTCGTTGAAAGCGCCGTCGCCGGTCGTGGCGCGGATCCAGGAAGTCCACGACGTCTGGATCCACGTTTTGGCGCAAGCGCTCGAAGAACACGTCGACGGATAACCTGCCCATGCACGCATCGGACGGAAGCTTCGACCAGCACTCCCTGACCCGCATTTTCAGGGGCGTGCAGGATCTTGCGGTGTGGGTCGTGGGCGACATCATGCTCGACGAATACGCCATCGGCGACGTGGCACGCATTTCCCCGGAAGCACCGGTGCCCGTGGTGCGCGTGCAGCGCGTTGAGGACCGCCTCGGTGGCGCCGCCAACGTGGCGCGTCAAGTGGCCATCCTTGGCGCGCACGTCACGCTTGCGGGAACGGTGGGGAACGATCTTGCGGGCCGTTGCATCCTTGGTCTGTGCCAGGAATCGGGAATCGACACCCGCGCGGTGCGGCAACTCGACGCGCGGCAGACCTCACGCAAGCTGCGTGGTCTTGCCCGCAATCAGCAACTGGTGCGGCTCGATTGGGAAGACACCTCGCCCTGCCCGACCGATGCGGTGCAGTGGATGATCGAGCGTCTGCAGCAAGGTCGTGTCCCGGATGTCATCATCCTGAGCGATTATGCCAAGGGCGTACTGACGCCGGCGTTCGTTGGCAGCATTCGGGGGATCGCCGCGTCCGCCGGCATTCGCATCGTGGTCGATCCCAAGCAGAGAGATTTCGGCGCGTATCGGGGTGCGCGCATCCTCACTCCCAACGTGCACGAACTGGAGATGGCCGCGGGTAAGACTTTCGACCCGACCGACACCACGTCCATCGCCGCATGCGCACAATCGCTTGCCGGCGATATCGCCGCCGACGCACTGGTCGTGACGCGTGGCGGGCACGGCCTGCTGGTGGCGCCGGCCCATGGTCCGCCTCACGCCATTTCCGCCCGTGGACGCTCGCTGTTCGATCCGACGGGCGCGGGCGATGCGGTCGTCGCGGTGCTGGCCACGACGCTCGCAGCCGGAGCGACACTCATTGAAGCGGCCACAATGGCCAACGCTGCCGCCGGCATCACCGTCGGAGAAATCGGGACCGTCAGCGTCTCGGCGAACGAAATCGTCGAGTTCCTGGGCGGTGAAAGCGTGCACAAGCTGATCGATCCTGGCCATCTCGTGGCCAAGCTCGAGAACTGGCGAAATGCGGGCAAACGCATCGTGTTCACCAATGGATGCTTCGACCTGTTCCACGCGGGGCACCTCTCGCTGCTGCATCAGGCTGCGCAACACGGAGACATCCTGATCGTGGCGGTGAACAGCGACGCGTCCGTGCGCAGGCTCAAGGGACCCGACCGACCGCTGATCGCCGAGCGCGAGCGTGCCGCGGTGCTGGCTGCGCTGGATTGCGTCGATGCCGTCACGATCTTCGAGGAAGACACACCGCTGAACGTGTTGCAGGCGATCCGCCCCGACATCCTGGTGAAAGGCCAAGACTATCGAGTCGACCAGGTGGTTGGGCGTGATCTGGTGGAATCTGCCGGCGGACGTGTCGTTCTGGTGCCGCTGCTGCCCGGGAAATCCACGACCGCGCTGATTGATCGCATCGCGAATCGCAGTGCCGGGCACTGAACACGCCCGAGAATCGCGCGCGCAGCAGGATTCTCGCACCGCAAACGTCCGGACCACCCTGGTCCTGTTTACACTGCTTCGCAGAATGCCTGCAACGCGTCGTTGAATGTCGCGCTCGGCCGCATCGCGGCGCTCACCTTCTGCATGTCGGGGCGATAGTAGCCGCCGAGTTCCACCGGCTTGCCTTGCGCGCCGTTCAATTCGCCGACGATGGTTGCCTCTTCGGCTTCCAGCGTATCGGCGAGTTGGCCGAATATCGCCGCGAGCTCCGCATCGTCCTTCTGCTCGGCCAACGCGCGCGCCCAGTACATCGCGATATAGAAATGGCTGCCGCGGTTGTCGATTTCGCCAACCTTGCGCGCGGGCGACTTGTCGTTTTCGAGGAAACACCCGATCGCCTTGTCCAGCGCGTCCGCCAATACCTGCGCGCGCGGATTGTCGAATGCGCGTGCGAGGTGTTCCAGCGACGCGCCCAGCGCCAGGAATTCACCCAGTGAATCCCAGCGCAGGTAGTCCTCGGCGACGAACTGCTGCACGTGTTTGGGCGCCGAACCTCCCGCGCCGGTCTCGAACAGGCCGCCGCCCGCCATCAGCGGCACGATCGACAGCATCTTGGCGCTGGTGCCGAGTTCCATGATCGGGAACAGGTCGGTGAGGTAGTCGCGCAGCACGTTGCCGGTCACCGAAATGGTGTCTTCGCCGTCGCGGATGCGCGCGAGCGAAAACCGCATCGCGTCTTCCGGCGCGAGGATGCGGATGTCGAGGCCCGACGTGTCATGGTCCTTCAGATAGCGCTCGACCTTGGCGATCACCTGCGCGTCGTGCGCGCGCTGCCTGTCCAGCCAGAACACCGCCGGCGTGTTCGAAATGCGCGCACGCGATACCGCCAGCTTCACCCAGTCGGCGACCGGCGCGTCCTTGGTCTGGCACATGCGCCAGATGTCGCCGGCTTCGACGTCGTGCTCGAAAACCACGGTGCCGTCCTGGTCGGTGACGCGCACCACGCCGTCGACCGGCATCTGGAACGTCTTGTCGTGCGAGCCGTATTCCTCGGCCTTGTCGGCCATCAGGCCGACGTTGGGCACGCTGCCCATCGTGGCCGGATCGAATGCACCGTTGGCCTTGCAATCCTCGATCATCACTTCGTAGATACCGGCGTAACTGCGGTCCGGGATGATGGCCTTGCAATCCTGGCGCTCGCCGTCGGCGTTCCACATCTTGCCGGAGTCGCGGATCATCGCCGGCATCGACGCATCGATGATCACGTCCGACGGTACGTGCAGGTTGGTGATGCCCTTGTCGGAATCGACCATCGCCAGCTTCGGTCGATTGCCGTACTGCACGTCGATGTCGTCCTTGATCGCGGCCTGCTGTTCTTCCGGCATCTTCGCGAGGCACGCGTAGAGATCGCCCAGCCCGTTATTGGGATTGAAGCCGGCTGCCTTGAGCGCATCGCCGTGCGCCGTCAGCACGTCGCGGAAGAATTCCTCCACCACCACGCCGAACATGATCGGATCGGACACCTTCATCATGGTGGCCTTGAAGTGCACCGAGAACAGCACGCCCGCCGCGCGCGCGTTGGCGATCTGCGCGTCGATGAACGCCGCGAGGGCGCGGCGCGACATCACCGCGGCGTCGACGATCTCGCCGGCCTGCACCTTGATGCCTTCCTTCAATACGCGCTGCTTGCCATCGGCGCCATCCAGCACGATCTTCAGCGCATCCACCTTGGCCAGCGTCGCCGATTTTTCGGTGCCGTAGAAATCGTTGGCTTCCATGTGCGCGACATGGGTTTTGGAATCGGCACTCCACTTGCCCATCTTGTGCGGGTGCTTGCGCGCGTAATCCTTCACCGACGGCGGCGCGCGCCGGTCGGAATTGCCCTGGCGCAGCACCGGATTCACCGCGCTGCCCTTGACCTTGTCGTAGCGCGTCTTGATGTCGCGCTCGGTGTCGTTCTTCGGCTCGTCCGGATAATCCGGCAGCGCGCAGCCCTTCCCCTGCAATTCGCGGATCGCGGCCTTCAGCTGCGGCAGCGAGGCCGAGATGTTGGGCAGCTTGATGATGTTGGCTTCGGCGGTGAGCGCGAGCTTGCCGAGTTCGGCCAGATCGTCGGCGACTTTCTGGTCCGTCTTCAGCGCGTTCGGGAACTGCGCCAGGGTGCGTCCCGCCAGCGAGATGTCGCGGGTTTCCAACTCGAGGCCCGCCGATCCGGTGAACGCCTCGATGATCGGCAGCAGCGACGCCGTGGCCAGGAAGGGCGCTTCGTCGGTCAGGGTGTAGATGATCTTGGACATGCAAGGCTCCGTGGACGCAACGCACAAACTGCCATTGTCGCGGGTTGCGCCGGCCCCGCCAAGCGGCCGCGCGCGATATCAAGCCCGTTCGAATGAACTTGTGGGCGGGTCCTGCGATCATTGCACCATGCGCATCCTTCCCGTCACGTTCGCGTTGCTGATCTTCTGCGCGGGCGCGAACGCACAAACCGCGACGTCCCCACCGCCCGCCGCGGCATCCTCGATCACGACGTTGCAGGCGGTCACCGTCACCGGCGTGATGCCGGGCCCGGGTTTGTGGAAGGTCACGCGCGGCGACCACGTGTTGTGGATCCTCGGCGTGGTGCCGACGCTGCCCGCCGGCGCCGCGTGGCGTTCCAGCCAGGTCGCGCAGACCATCGCCGCTTCGCAGGCGGTGCTCGAAGCGCCCGGCGTGAAGTTGAAGGTCGACACCAACTGGTTCGGCAAGTTGTTCCTGCTGCCGACGCTGTATCGCGCGCAGCGCAACCCCGATGGCAAGACCCTGCACGACGTGCTGCCGCCCGCGACTTACGCGCGCTGGTACGACGTCCGCCAGCACTACTTCGGCAATGACTACTCGATCGAGCGCTACCGCCCGATCGTGGCCGCCTGGAAATTGATGAAGCAGGCGATGAAGGCGAACGGCTTGCGCAACAACGGCGAAGTCACCGGCGCGGTGGAAGCAATGGCCAAGCAGCACGGCGTGAAACTCGTGAAGCCCGAGACCACGCTGGAAATCAAGGAACCGCGCCAGGCGGTGAAGGCATTCGCGGCCTCCAACCTGGACGGCATCGCCTGCCTCGACGTGGTGCTGGATGCGGTCGAACACGAACTGCCCAACTTCCGCGCGCGCGCCAACGCGTGGGCGACGGGCGACATCGACACGCTGCGCAAGGTGCCCGAAGGCGCGTATCGCGACACCTGTCGTTCGGCGATCACCGGCGCGGGATTCGCCAAGGCGCTCGGCATCGGCAAACTGCCGATGCGCGTGGAAGGCACGTGGCTGGCGGCCGCGGACGCTGCGTTGGCGTCGAATGCGCAGAGTTTCGCGGTGCTGCCGATGCACGATCTGCTGGACGCGAACGGTTACCTCGCCGCGCTGCAGGCGCGCGGCTATATCGTCACGGCCCCGGACACCGGAGATGCAAGCGCTACCGATCCCGCCCCGGCCGCGAGCGCCGCGCCGGTACCCGCGTCGTCGACGCACTGAGGCGCGCGCACATGCTCGTCCTGTTCAACAAACCCTTCAACGTGTTGTGCCAGTTCACCGACCGCAGCACGCCGCCGCGCCGCACGCTGGCGGAGTTCGGGCTGCCGCCGCGCGCCTACCCGGCCGGCCGTCTCGATTACGACAGCGAAGGCTTGTTGCTGCTGACCGGCGACGGCGCGCTCGCGCATCGCATCACCGATCCGCGCCACAAGCAGCCGAAGACATACCTCGCGCAGGTGGAAGGCGTGCCCGACGATGCGGCTCTGCAACGCCTGCGCGATGGCGTGACGTTGAACGATGGCGCGACGCTTCCCGCGGATGCACGCATGCTCGAGCATGCGCCGGCATGGTTGTGGCCGCGCGATCCGCCGGTGCGTTTTCGCAAGACGGTGCCGGATGCATGGATCGAGCTGACGATCCGCGAAGGCCGCAACCGCCAGGTGCGGCGCATGACGGCCGCCGTCGGCTTGCCCACGCTGCGACTGGTGCGCACGCGCGTCGACGATCAGGTGCTGGGCGATCTCGCGCCCGGCGCGCACCGCGTCATCGAATCGCATGTCACGCTTCGTTGAGGAGGAACGCCGCGATGAGCTTCAAGGACCATTTCTCCCGCCACGCCAATCTCTACGCGAAGGCGCGGCCGCATTATCCCGAAGCGCTGTTCGACTGGATCGCCGGCGAAGCGCCCGCGCGCGATCGTGCGTGGGACGCCGGCTGCGGCAATGGCCAGGCCAGCGTGGCGCTGGCGCAGCGCTTCCAACGCGTGATCGCGACCGATCCGAGCGCGCAGCAACTCGAGAATGCGGTTGCGCAGCCGCGCGTCGAGTATCGCAACGAGCCGCGGAACCTTTCCGCGCAAGCCGGATACGCCACGGGCATCGATGCGCGCTCGATCAACGCGATCACCGTCGCCCAGGCGCTGCACTGGTTCGACCTGCCGGCCTTCGTTGCGGAGGTTCGCCGCGTCGCGAAGCCGGGCGCGCTGTTCGCGGCGTGGTGCTACGCGAACTGCAGCGTCACGCCCGCCGTGGACGCCGTGATCGCGCATCTGTACGACGACATCCTCGGCGCGTACTGGCCGCCCGAACGCACCTTGGTGGACGGAGGCTACGCCTCGCTGGACATTCCGTTCGCGCCCGTGGCGGCACCGGCATTCGAAATGCGCGTCGACTGGACGGCGCATCAACTGCTCGCCTACCTCACCTCATGGTCGGCGGCGCAGCGCTATTCCAAGGCCACGGGGCACGACGCCGTCGCCGCGATCACGGATGAACTGCTCTCCGCGTGGCACGTTCCCGAGCACCTGCGGCCGGTGCGCTGGACGCTGGCGGTGCGCGCGGGGCGCGTCGAATGAATTACGCGGGCAGTCCGAAGAACGCGCGCGAGGCTGCCGTCGCGTTCGCGGCCGTCACTTCCGCTGCTTCGCCACGCTCGCGCGCGACGGCTTCGCAGATGTGCGCGAGATGCATCGGCTCGTTGCGCCGATCCGGGGGTTGCGGGCGGATATCGCGCGGCAGCAGATAGGGCGCGTCGGTTTCCAGCAGCAAACGGTCCGCGGGAATCTCGCGCACCAGTTCGCGCAGGTGCACGCCGCGGCGTTCATCGCAGATCCAGCCGGTGATGCCGATGTGGCAATCGAGATCGAGGTAATCGAACAGCGCGCGCTTGTCGTCGGTGAAGCAGTGCACCACCACCGCCGGTACGAGGTCGCGCGCGGTTTTCAGCAGCGCCAGGAAATCGTCGTGTGCATCGCGCTGGTGCAGGAACAGCGGCATCTGCAGGTCGGCCGCGATCGCGAGTTGCTTCTCGAACGCGGCGCGCTGCGCCGGCCGCGGCGACAGGTCGCGGAAATAATCGAGCCCGGTTTCGCCGACCGCGAGCACTTCCGGCTCGATCGCGAGTGTGCGCAACAATGCATCCGTGACGGAACCGTAATCGCCCGCATGATGCGGATGCACGCCCGCCGTCGCGTAGAGGACGCCGGGATGTTCGCGCGCCAGTTCCAGCGCATGTTCGCTGCCCGCGCGCGATGCGCCGGTCACGATCATCTTTTCCACACCGACCTTGTGCGCGCGTTCCAGCACCGCGGCGAGATCGCGGCGAAACGATTCGTGGGTGAGATTGGCGCCGATGTCGATCAGTTGCATGGGTAATGTTCCGAACGGAGTTCTGTGCCATCCATTCGCGCTGGAGCGTAGCGGCTCAAGCTCACGGAGTCGAAGTGCAGCCACGCACTTTGGCTAGCTCACGCCTGAAAACGCGCCCATCCATGGCCGTTCCCATTTCGATGCTACGGGCCTGCGCTCAGGACGAACGCGAACTCAAAAAAGAGCCGGCGCAGGGCCGGCTCAAGTGTGGAACTTCGTGCGCGCGCTCAGTGCGTGCCTTCGGCCTCGACCACGACGCGGCGGTTGGGCGCGAGGCACGCGATCAGTTTCGCGCGGTTGTTGTCGTTGCAAGTCGTGACCGGATCGGCTTCGCCGCGGCCTTCGGCATCGATGTGGCCGGACGCGATGCCTTTGCCCGCAAGGTAATCGCGCACCGTCGCCGCGCGGCGTTTGGACAACGCCTGGTTGTATTGCGTGCTGCCGAGGCGGTCGGTGTAACCGATCACATGGATGTGCTCGGCCTTCGCATCGGGCGCGGTGAGTTTCTGCGCCAGATCGTCGAGTTCTGCGCGCCCTTGCGGCTTGATGTCGGACAACTTGTATTTGTCGAACGCGAACAAGGCATCGGTGGACAGCGTGAAATGCTCGACCTGCGGCGCGGCCTTCGCCGGCGCAGTCAGGAAATCCGCGCACGCTTCGGGATTCCAGTAGAAGCTGCGTGCGATCTTGTCGTCGTCGAACAGGATCTTGTACTCGCACTGTGTCACCGCGCCGTCCTTGCGGAAATTGAACACGTAGTTCCATTCACGCACGCCGGCGAAGCCTTCATTGAAATGCGGCGCACCGATCAGCGCGATGATCTGGTTCTTGTTCAAGCCGGCCTGCACCTGGCGCAGGTTGTCGAGGTTCGGGAAGGTGCCGCTGCGATGCAGCGGATTGGCATCCGAAGGCTGCGGCCATACCAGTTGCTGTGCATGCGAGCCGTCCTTCGTGATGCCATGACTCAAGCTGCCGCAGCCAGCGAGTACGCCCGCGGCCAGCAGCGCAACGGTGAGCACGGCACCTGTGCGTAATGTATTTCCCACGATGTTTTCTCCCATTGTTTTTGAGGAACACCGGGCACCCACGCGCGGCGGATGCCCGGCGCTGCCTTGATCACCACACGATGCCGGCGCCGACGCCCGCACCGACGTCGCCGCGCGTGTCGGAGCTGACGTTTGCCTTGAGGATGAAACGGCCGCTTTCCGAAATCTTCGACATGCCGACCGCGATGCCTGCTTCGCCGTGGAACGAACCCATGCCCACGCCCAGTGAACTCTGGTTCGGTGCGTAAGGTTGTGGCAGGCTGGCCGCCGCGATCGCCGAAGCGATGCCTGCATTCGCACGGTTACCGATCTGGGTCAGGCTACCCTGCAGTTCGTTGTAGCGCTGGTCGGTGTAGTTGTTGGCCGAGGTGACCGCGCCGGCGATGGCGGTGTTCATCTGCCCGACGTTCACCGCATCGCTGCTGGCCGTGCCGGCACCGACGTTGTGGATCACGGTCGGTCCCGCGCCACCTGGATTTAGCGTGATGCTGTTGTAGTCGGTGCTGCCATCGCTGTTGGTGTCGTATTGCACGCCGCCCGCCTGTGCCTGCTTCAACTGGCTGACGTTGACCGCATCGGTCGCCGCGGTGCCCGCGGCGACATTGGTGATCTTGCGCTCGTTGCCCGCGGAACCCACCGACACGGTGTTGGCGCCGGTTGCGACAGAACCCGCACCCAGCGCGACGCTGTTGTCGCCGGTCGCCTGCGCGCCATCACCGATGGCGGTGCTGCCGGTGCCGCTGGCCGTCGATGATGTGCCGAGCGCAGTGGACTGATTGCCGCCGGCGGTGCTGCCGTTGCCGACCGCCAGGCTGTTGTCACCGGACGCGTTGGCATTCGCGCCACCCGCTGCCGAGTTCTTGCCCGTGGCCGACGGCGATCCCGTGCTGTCGGCGCTGGTCTGGAACTCGCCGCTGCCACCCTGGTTGATGGTGTTGATCTGCTGCTGGATGCCGCCGACCGCCTGGTTGGTCGCGTACAACTGCGAGCCGTTCACCGCGTCGGTGCTGGTCGCGCTGACGCGGCCGGCCGCAACATTGGTGATCTGCCGCTCGTTGCCGGCGCTGCCGACGCTCACCACGCTGGCCGGATTGCCACCCGCGTACGCGTATGTCACGCCGTTGATCACACCGGTCGGCGTCGGGTTCGCGGCCGCCGTCACCGAGCCGTCGCCCAGCGCCACGTCATCCGCGTTGTTGGCCACGGCGTTGGCGCCGAGCGCAAGGCTGCGGTCACCCAGCGCGTTCGCGCTGTCACCCAAGGCGGCGGACGAATAGCCTTGCGCGGCTGCGAACGCACCCACGGCCGTGGAATAGGTTCCGCTCGCGATCGACGTGGTGCCGAGTGCCACCGAGCCATCGCCCGACGCCGACGCAGCATGACCCAGCGCCGCCGACGCGTAGCCCGACGCACTGGCTTGTGCACCAATGGCCGTGGCGTAGCTCGCGGTTGCGCGGGCATAGCCACCCAGCGCCATCGCGTAGTTGGTGTCTGCTTTGGGATTGCCGACATACGCGTGATCGCCGACCGCGATGCTGCCCTTCGCGGAGTATTTGCTGCCGCTGTAGCGGTTGCCGCCAACGTAGGCAGAGTTGCCGATGGCGATGCTGTTGCTGTCATCACCGCCGATACTGCCGACCCACGCGTTGTTGCCGAGTGCCATGCTGTTGGTGACATTGCCGGCGAGCGTGTCCACGGCAGCATGACTGCCGAAGGCCACGCTGTAGGCGCCCGCCGCGATGGCGTAGGAACCTGCGGCCGTCGCGTAATCACCGCGTGCCGACGCAGCCACGCCTGCCGCCATGGAATCGACGCCGGTCGCGCCATCATTGTTGTAGTTGGCCTGCTGCGTGCCGCCGTCATTGACGCTGAAGTAATGCGTCTTCGCACCGGCCACCGCCGTGTCGAGCTGGCTCACGTTCACCGCATCGGTCGCGGCGGTACCGTCGGACACGCCGTGGATCTGGTTGCCGCCGTTGTCGAGGCCGCTGCTGGTCAGGCTCACCGTTCCATTCGCGCCACCGATGATCGTCAGGCCGTTGGTGTCCATCGTGGTGTTGCCGGCCGTCACGCTGGTCAAGCCCGTCAACACCGGATTCAAGCCGATAGCCACGTTGGTACCGTTCTGCGTCGCGACGATGTTGTCGCCCGCGGTCAGCGTCATGGTCTGTCCGGGGCCGACGTTCGCGAGGCTCGTGCCATTCGCCACGCCCGTGCCGGTCGCGGCCGTCGTCACGTTCCAGCCTTCGTTCGCGACGCTGCTGACCGCGTCGACGGCCTGGTTGGTGGCGTACAACTGCGAGCCGTTCACCGCGTCGGTGCTGTTCTGGTTCAACTGCCCGGCCGCGACGTTGGTGATCTGCCGCTCGTTGCCGACACTGCCGACGCTCACCACGCTTTGCGGATTGCTGCCCGCAAAGTTGTAGAGCGTGCCGCCGATCACCGCGCTGGCGGTCGGGTTGGCGGCCGCGGTCACGCTGTTCGCGCCCAGCGCCACGTCGTTGGCGTTGTTGGCGCTGGCGTGTGCGCCGAGCGCCGTGGTGTAACTGGCGGATGCCGTGGCGTAAGCGCCCACCGCCATTGCGTCACTGGTATTCGCGTTCGGGTTGCCCACGTAAGCGTGATTGCCGAGCGCGATGCTGTTGCTGGCGGCGTATTTGCTTGTGCTGCCGCGACGGCCGCCGACGTAAGCCGAGTTGCCGATTGCAATGCTGTTGCTGTCATCTCCGCCGAAGCTGCCGACCGATGCGTTGTGGCCGAGGGCCATGCTGTTGGCAACATTGCCGATCGCAGTGGCCACGCTGGCGCCATCTCCGAACGCCGCGCTGTACGCGCCCCCGGCAAAGGCGCTGCCCACGGCCGTGGAATGACTGCCGTTTGCATACGCGCCGCCGCCAAGCGCGGTGCTGAAACCACCATCCGCGCGCGCACCGCTGCCCAACGCGCTGTCGGAACCAGCGGCCGAACCCGCATAGGCGCCGTTGCCGATCGCCACGCCGTTGTTGCCGAATGCCGGATTGCCGTTGCTGCCGGTCGCGGCGCCATTGCCGATCGCGACCGCGGCGGTGCCACCGCCGTAGGCGCCATTGCCGATGCCCACGCTGTAGTTGCCGCGCACCAGTGCACCGGTGCCGATCGCGCTGCTGTTGGTGCCCAGCGCATACGCGCCGTAACCGAATGCGGCGCTGTTGTCGCCGCGCGCCTGCGCCGCGTCGCCGACCGCGATGCTGTTGGTGCCGATCGCGAACGATCCGGTGCCGAGGGCGGTGGCGTTGGTGGCGTAAGCCATCGCGTGCTGGCCCACTGCCGTGGCGTTGCCGGCGGTAGCGCTTGCGTCCACGCCTGCCGCCAGCGCACCCGTGGCGGTCGCGCCGTCATCGTTGTAGTTGCCGCCCTGCGTGCCGCCGTCGTTGACGCTGTAGTAATGCGTCTTGACGCCCGCAACAGCTGCGTCCATCTGACCCAGGTTCACCGCGTCGGTCGGATCGGTGCCGTCCGCGACATTGACGATCTTGTTGCCGCCGTTGTCGAGGCCATTGTTCGTCAGGCTGACGGTGCCGTTCGCACCGCCCGTGATCGTCACACCGGTGTTGTCCATCACCGTGTTGCCGGTGGTCACGCTGGTGAACACCGGCGTGTCGGAGGTCGCAATGGTGAGATTGCCCGTGGTCGCATCCTGCGTCACCACGATGTTGGTGCCTTGCGCGACGTCCACCGTCGCACCCGGTGCGATGTTCACGGCGGTGCCGCCGTTCGCGGACAGGTTCCAGCCTGCATTGGCGATCGCGCCGACGGCGTCGACGGCCTGGTTGGTCGCATACAACTGCGAACCGTTCACCGCGTCGGTACTGTTGGCGTTCAACTGCCCGGCGGCGACGTTGGTGACTTGGCGTTCGGCGCCCGCGGCACCCACGCTGACCACGCTGGACGGTGTGGCGCCGGCAAAATTGTAGGTCGTGCCATCGATCACCACGCTTGTCGTCGGATTGGCCGCACCCGCGACCGAGCCGGAACCCAGCGCGACCGAGCCGGCAAAGCCGCCATCGCTGGCGCCGTTGCCGATCGCCACGCCGTTGGTGCCGGTTGCACTGGCGGCGCCGCCGGCAAAACTGTCGGTGCCACTCGCGGTAGCGCCACGACCCAGCGCGGTACTGGAGGTGCCCGATGCCGTGGCACGGTCGCCAAAGGCCGATGCACCCAACGCGGTGGCGGAAGAGTAATCACCGACGGCCGCCGAGTAACTTTGCGAGGCCACCGACAAGGTGCCGATCGCCGTGGCGATGGTGCCCGAGGCCGCCGCCTGCAACCCGAGCGCCACGCTGGCCACGCCGCTCGCGTTTGCGTTGTGGCCGAGCGCCGCGCTGTCGTCGGCACCGGCCGACGAACCCACACCGATCGCGTTGCTGTTGGAGCCCGTCGCACTGGCGGAATGGCCAAGGGCCACCGCGTTGGCCTTCGATGCGTTGCTGGATTGCCCGATCGCTACCGCGCCGTAAGTGCCGGTGGCTTGCGCCGAGCTGCCCAGCGCGACGGAGTAATCGCCCGTCGCGTGGCTCGCATAACCCGTGGCGGTGCTGAACTTCCCGGCGGCGTTGGCCCGGGTTCCGATGGCCGTCGAAACGTAGCCACCGGCCGAGGCATCGTAGCCGTTGGCGGTGCCGAATTTCCCGGAGGCATTGGCCCTTGTGCCCACGGCGGTCGAAACATAACCGCTGGCCGAGGTGGCATAACCCGCGGCGGTGCTGAACTTTCCGCCGGCGTTGGCGTTGTGGCCGAACGCGGCGCTTTCATCCGCACCGGCGGACGAACCCACGCCGATCGCACTGCTGTTGCTGCCCGCCGCATTGGCGGAATTGCCGAGCGCGATGGCATTGGTGTTCGACGCCTTGCTGGCCGATCCGATCGCGACGGAACCATAGGCACCCGTGGCTTGCGCCGAAGTGCCCAGCGCAACGTCGTTGGTATTGGAAGCCTGGCTCTGCGAGCCGATCGCCACCGAGTTCGCACCGGAAGCCGCGGCGTACCAGCCCATCGCATTGGCGCCGTCGTTCGTCGCCGCGGAGCGGTCGCCGATCGCGTTGGCGCTGCGGCCGCTGGCCGTGGAGATATCGCCGACCGCAGTCGCGAAGTCGCCGCTTGCGTGCGCAGCGTTGCCGACCGCGGTGGCAAGTCCGCCGGTCGCGTTGGCGCCGTTGCCGATGGCACTGGAAGCGGTGCCGCTGGCCGTCGCGTTCACGCCCGCAGCCAGCGCGTCGATGCCGGTGGCGCCGTCGTTGTTGTAGTTGCCGTCGGCCGTGTTGGCATCGTTGACGCTGTAGAAGTGCGTCTGATCCGTCGCCACCGAATTCGCCAGCGACTGCAGCTGGCTGACGTTCACCGCATCGGTCGGCGCGCCGCCCGCGGCGACGTTCGTGATGCGCCGCTCGCCGCCCGACGAACCGACGCTGACCACGTTGCTGCCGAGCGCCGTGCCGAAGATCGCACCCGTGCCCGGGTTGTACGAAGCAATCGTGGAAGCCGCGACCACGCTGCCATTGCCGAGCGCGACCGCACCATCGAGACCCGCGGCGATGGTGACGTTGTTGCCCAATACGAATGCATTGTTCGCGGCGACGGTGTTGTCGTTGCCGAGCGCGTAGCTGTCGTTGCCGGTGACCATGTTCGGATCACCGAACGCGCCGGAACTCGCGCCGCTCACCACATTGCCGGTGCCGATGCTGATCGATTCCGCGCCCTGCGCCTGCGCGCCGCTGCCGAATGCGATGCTGCTGCCGCCCGTCGCTTGCGCGCCGTTGCCCAGCGCGATGTCTGCGCCGACCGCGCTGCCGGCGTAAGCGTTGGTGCCGATGGCGACCGCGTTGTTGCCGTAAGTGGGATGGGTATAGCTGCCCGCATGCGCGAACATCCCCATCGCCACGGCGTTGTTGCCGTAAATGTAAGCGTGATCGCCCGCCGCGACGCCCGAATTGCCGTTGACCTGGCTATCAAATCCCAACGCTGCACTGTTGGTGCCGTGCGCATTCGCACCCGGGCCTACCGCGGTGTCATACGCGCCTGCGTAACTGCCCGGGCCGAGCGCGGCAGACCACTGGCCGAGTGCAAACGAGCCTTCGCCAACCGCGACGCTGTAGTTGCCGCCGCTGATAGCTTCATTGCCCAGGGCAACTCCCGCGTTCACGTTGGCGGTGGCGTTGTAGCCCATCGCAACCGATTTGTATCCCGACGTGGCCGCACGGCCGACAGCGACCGAGAAGTCGCCATTTGCGTGCGCGTGGTCACCCAGCGCCGCGCCCGAGAAGCCGGCGCCGGAACCGTACCCAATCGCCGCTGAATAGTCGCCGGATGCAGTAGCGCCCTTGCCGACTGCCGTCGATGCGTTGCCCGTGGCGCTTGCGCCGACGCCTGCCGCCAGTGCATCGGTACCGGTGGCACCATCGTTGTTGTAATTGCCATCCGTCGTGGTGCCATCTTTGACGCTGAAGAAATGCGTTTGGTCAGCCTGCAACGTGGCGATGTTGGAGGTGTTGGTGTTGACCTGCGTGCCAACGGCATACAACTGCGAGCCGTTCACGGCATCGGTGCTGTTTTGCGCAATCGTGCCGGCGGCGACATTCTGGATTTGCCGTTCCTTGCCCGCCGAACCCACGCTCACCACGCCATTGGTATCGCTGGCCGCGGCGATCGTGCCGCCATTGATGGTGTACGGACCCACGGAGGGCGCGCGAGTGACGCTTCCCGCGCCCAACGCGACGTCATTGGCGGTAGTGCCCGCCGTCGCGCCGTCACCGATTGCGACGCCGAAATTCTTGCTGACGGTCGCGCCGCGGCCCACGGCAATGGCCGAGCTGCCGGTGCTGGAGCTTTGTCCACCAATCGCGATGGCGTCGGTGCCTGCGGCCTTCGCGCCCGCGGCCGCGTTGCCGCCCAGCGCGGTCGCGCCGGTGCCGGTGGCCTGCGTGTAGGTGGCAGCGGAAGTGCCGCCGGTGCCGATGGCGATGGCATTCGTCTGGTTCGCGACCGCCGAAACACCGAACGCAATCGTCGTCGGCGCCGAAGCCCTGGAATTGGGACCGATGGCGAAAGAAGTATCCGCCGTGGCTGCCGCGCCGGTGCCAAGCGCGATCGACGAAAAGCCCATGGCATTCGCCTGCGCGCCGATGGCAATGTCGAACACACCATTCGGCGTGAACGTGCCGCTGGCACTGCTGCCGCTGAACGAGCCGCCGGCCATGGCCTGCGGACCCAGTGCGATCGACGCGTCACCCGCGACCGGCGTGTGATACACGTTGACGGCGATCGCGCTGCTGCCGGTCAGCAATGTGTACAGCTGCGCGCCGATCATGCCGTTGTAGGTTGTGCCGTTGATCGTGACGTTGTTGTATGTCGCAGCCGCCACTTTGTTGAGATCGTCGCCGCCGACCGCGATACTGGAGTTGCCGCTGGCCTGCGCGTTGTTGCCAAGCGCGGTGGATTGATCGCCGGTTGCACCCGTATTCGCGCCGAGCGCGATGGACTGGTTGGTGGTGACGCCGCCGGCCGGATTCACGCCAGCCTGCGCGCCGCCGCCCAGTGCGGTGGACTGGCTGCCAAACGCCGAAGCCGTGTTGCCGATCGCGGTAGCGCCCGTGCCGTTGGCGTTCGTCGAACTGCCGAGTGCGAGGGAATTGGTGGTGCTTGCCGTGGCCGCACTGCCGATCGCGATCGCGTTGGTGCCCGAAGCCGTGGTCGCCGTGCTGGTCGTTCCATCGGTGGCGGAAGTCTGCGCGCTGCCGATCGCGATGCTGTCTTTGCCCGCCGTCCCCGCCAGCGTCGCCGCGCTGCCGATGCGCATGGAGTACGTGGCCGAGCCCTGGTCGCTCAACCCGAGTTTGCCGCCATTGACATAGAGTTCGTTCCCCAGCGTCAACGAATTCGAGCCGTTGCTTCCCGCCGGGTTGTAAAACAGCACTCGATTGGTCTGGGTCGCCTTGTCGGTGGTTCCGCACAGCGCCGCGTTGTTGCCGAGGCCCACCCAGTTTGCGGGCACGCCCGTCGTATCGTTGAATTCGCTGCACCCATTGTCTGTTCCGTCATTGACGAAGATGCCCTGGTTCGCACCGGTGACGGCCTGGGCCAAGGCGGCCGGCGATGCCGCAACTCCTGCTGCCGCCAGGATCGCCAGGGCGAGCGCAGAGCGCTTCAAGCCCGAGCGGGTGGCCGACCCCGTGGAGCCGCTTCCACCGGAACCCTTGGCCAATTCGGAAACCGCCACGACCTGGCGGATGGAAGCGTTCCACACCAAGCTGTAAATCTTGTTCATTTCTGTTTTTCCTCGATGGTCAGGCGGCGTGCAGCGGCACCCGCGGGCGCACCCGAGGTGCGCCAGACGAATGACAGATGTGATTTCGGGAATACCCCCGACGAATTTTTATGCACGCCGCGTGCCAAACGCGACGGATGTCGCATTTCTTTACGTCCGTTCGCGAAGCTGTCGCAGTGGCGGAAATCGCGTGGGAAAAAGGCCGGCGCATTGCGCGGTGGTGTCCGCCGCTGGGCCATGAGGGCGATTTGCGCTTCTTGCGGCTTCCGTAGATCGTAGTGAGGCTTTTTTGGAAAACGACTCGCGCGTGCGTGACACGGACAGAATGCAGTTTCCGTTGCGGCTCCCATCCGACTCCAGCGCTATTCATCAATGACTGACGCTTTACCCATTACTCCGCTGCTGCCGCGCATCCGGGCGTCACTCGCCGCGCACACTCGCCTGGTGCTGGAAGCGCCTCCCGGCGCTGGCAAGACCACGCAAGTGCCACCCGCGCTGCTCGACGCGCCGTGGCTGGGCGCAAGAAAAATCGTGATGCTGGAACCGCGCCGCATCGCGGCACGTGCGGCGGCCGCATTCATGGCGGCGCAACGCGGCGAGGCGGTCGGGCAGACGATCGGTTATCGCATCCGCTTCGAGTCACGCGTGTCCGCTGCAACCCGCATCGAAGTCGTCACCGAAGGCATATTGACGCGGATGTTGCAGGACGATCCGGAACTGCCGGACGTCGGCGCGATCGTGTTCGACGAATTCCACGAGCGTCACCTGGCGGGTGATCTCGGCGCGGTGCTTGCGCTGGATGTGCAGGCGTCGCTTCGCCCCGACCTGCGCATCGTGGTGATGTCGGCGACGCTCGACGGCACGCGTGTCGCCGAGTGGCTGTCCGCGCCAGCGTTGCGCAGCGAAGGCCGCGCCTTTCCCGTCCGTATCGAATACCCGCCCGCGCGTCGCGGCGAAGGCGAGCTCCCGCATTTGCGGCGCGTCGTGCAGCAGGCACTCGCTGAAACCGACGGCGACGTGCTGGTGTTCCTGCCCGGACGGCGCGAGATCGCGCAGGCGCAACGGATGCTGGACGAATCCCCGACGCAAATCGAAGTTCTTCCTTTGCACGGCGAACTGTCGCTGGCCGATCAGCAAGCCGCGCTGGCGCCAGGCGAACACGGCATTCGCCGCGTGATCCTCGCCACCAACGTCGCCGAATCCTCGATCACGGTGCCGGGTGTGCGCGCGGTGATCGACACGGGATTGGCGCGCGAACCGCGCTTCGATCCGAACTCGGGTTTCACGCGCCTCGCAACGGTGAACATTTCCCAGGCTTCGGCCGACCAGCGCGCCGGCCGTGCGGGACGCGTCGCACCGGGCGTGGCCTGGCGGTTGTGGCCGGAAAGCAGGCGCCTCGAAGCCTCGCGCACGCCCGAGATCGCGCAAGCGGAATTGTCCGGGCTTGCGCTGGAACTCGCGGCGTGGGGCGTCGGCGCAGAAGTACCGTCGGCATTGCATTGGCTGGATGCGCCGCCGGTCGGCGCGATGGCCGCGGCACGCGATCTGCTGCAGCGGCTCGGCGCGATCGATGCCGAACTGCGCATCACCTCGCTCGGCCGCGACATGCTGCGCGTGGGCTCGACGCCGCGCATGGCCGCCGCGGCGCTGCGCGCTGCAGATCCGTTGCACCCGCTGATCGCGGACCTGCTGGCACTGCTGGAAGCGCGTTCGCCGCTGCGCGGCGAATTCAATGACGATTTGCGCGCGCGCGTCGACGTGCTGCATCGTTTTCGCGACGGCGGGGCGCGAACGGCACGCGATGCCGACACCGGCGCGCTGTCGGCCATCGAGCAATCCGCGCGCGGCTGGCGCAAACGGCTCGGCATCCGCCACGGCGCCAGCGGCACGCCCGATGCGTTGAGCGTGGGCAACCTTTTGCTGCATGCCTTTCCCGACCGGGTTGCGAAGCAGGACGCGAAAGATCCGCGTCGCTACCAGCTTGCCAACGGCCGCGGCGCGCGCCTGCACGAAGTCTCCGTGCTTTTCGGCGAACCGTGGCTCGTCATCATCGAGGCCCGCTTCGATACCCGCGACAGTTTGATCCTTGCCGCTGCACCGTTCGATCCTGCGCTGCTGGAACGCGATTATCCGCAATGGTTCAAGCGCGAACGCGTGGTGCGGATGAATGCGAA
>Ga0134126_10000688_pt1 | contig 42632 bp, 32 predicted proteins | sample KB31752_FD_96881 | JGI IMG/M metagenome (GOLD analysis project Ga0134126, IMG submission 96881) | Terrestrial soil microbial communities with excess Nitrogen fertilizer from Kellogg Biological Station, Michigan, USA - KB3-175-2 | ecosystem: Environmental > Terrestrial > Soil > Unclassified ...
AAGCTGGATGCGCCGAAGGACCTGACGGGGTTCACCACGCGCTTGCGCGAAGCCGGCGAACACGCGTCCGACGCGGTGCCGGAAGGACTGATTGCCGAGCTGCGCCCGTACCAGCGCGAAGGCTTGCGCTGGTTGAATGCGTTGGCCGGCGCGGGACTGGGCGGCGTGCTGGCCGACGACATGGGTCTCGGCAAGACCGTACAGATGCTCGCGCACATCCTGGCGTTGAAGCAGAACTCGGCGCTGACGCAGCCCGCGCTGATCGTCGCGCCCACCAGCCTGATTCCGAATTGGCAATCCGAAACCGAACGCTTCGCGCCGTCGCTGAAAGTGCTGACGCTGCACGGGCCGGAGCGCGTCAAGAGTTTCGACCGGCTCGCCGGCCACGACGTGATCCTCACCAGCTACGCGCTGCTGCCGCGCGACTTGGCGGTGCTGCGCGAGCAGCCGTTCGCGCTGGTGGTGCTGGACGAAGCGCAGCAGGTGAAGAACCCGCGCACGCAGGCGCGGCGCGCGCTGCTGTCGATTTCATCCAGGCGCCGCGTGTGCATGACCGGCACGCCGCTGGAAAACCATCTGGGCGAGCTGTGGTCGCAGGTCGATCTTGCGGTGCCGGGATTGCTCGGCGACGAGGGTTCGTTCCGCCGCCACTACCGCATTCCGATCGAACGCCAGGCCGACGCCGATTGCCAGGCGCGGCTCAACCACCGGATCGCGCCCTTCATCCTGCGTCGCACCAAGGCGCAGGTCGCCACGGAGTTGCCGGCGAAAACCGAGATCGCGCGTCGTGTCGTGCTGTGCGGGAAGCAGCGCGAACTTTATGACACGCTGCGCATCTCGCTGGGCGAGGAAGTGCGCGAGGTGGTGCGCCAGCGGGGCTTCGAGCACAGCGGCATCATCGTGCTCGATGCGTTGCTGAAGCTGCGCCAGACCTGCTGCGATCCACGCCTGGTGAAACTCGAATCCGCGCGCAGCGTGCGCGAATCGGCCAAGCTGGAACTGCTGATGGACATGCTGCCCGACCTGCTGAGCGAAGGCCGGCGCGTGTTGCTGTTCTCGCAGTTCACCGAAATGCTGGCGCTGATCGCGCGCGAGTTGAATCGCCGCCACCTGCACTACGTCACGCTGACCGGCGATACGCGCGATCGCGCCGAACCCGTGCGCAAATTCCAGGACGGCGAAGTGCCGCTGTTCCTGCTGTCGCTGAAAGCCGGCGGCGTGGGCCTGAACCTCACCGCCGCCGACACCGTGATCCACTACGACCCGTGGTGGAATCCCGCGGCCGAAACGCAGGCCGCGGACCGCGCGCACCGCATCGGCCAGGACAAACCGGTGTTCGTGTATCGGCTGATCTGCGCCGACACCGTCGAGGAACGCATCGAGGATTTGAAGGCGCGCAAGGCCGAACTCGCGCAGGCCGTACTGGAAGGCGGCGGCACGCGCGACAAGTTGAAGTTCGACGAGGACGATTTGAACGCGCTGTTTGCCGCCGAATAAATCAACTCGTCATTCCGGACGCGATGCGAACGCATCGCAATCCGGAACCCAGTGTCTTTGCGATTGAGCACCCAGGCACTGGGTTCAGGGTTCGCTTGCGATAAAGCCGCAGGCGCCCCGGAATGACGACAGAAAGCGTCGAATCCACTCGTAAAGCATGTCGGGCTCATGACTCTCGCTGGAACCTTCGAAGGCGGCTGCGATTGCCGCATCATCCGCTACCGGCTCATTCGCGCGCCGCTGTTCGTGCACTGCTGTCATTGCCGCTGGTGCCAGCGCGAAACCGGCAGCGCGTTCGTGTTGAACGCGCTGATCGAAACCGAATCCGTGGAGTTGCTGCACGGCGCGCCGGAAAAGGTAATGACGCCGTCCAACAGCGGCAAGGGACAGAACATCGCGCGCTGCCCGCATTGCCGCATCGCATTGTGGAGCCACTATTCGGGCGCAGGCCCGCTGTTTGCGTTCGTGCGTGTCGGCACGCTCGACGACCCCGATCGCTTCCCGCCCGACATCCACATCTTCACGATGTCCAAGCAGCCGTGGGTAAGCTTGCCCGGAGGCGTGCCGGTGATGCGCGAGTATTACGATCGCGAGAAATACTGGCCGAAGGAAAGCCTCGCGCGCCGCGCGGCGGTGCTCTCACGCACCAAGTGATGCAGCGTGGAATGCAGATTGCAACTGTCGCGACGCGCTACTCAAGGGTGATGGCCGACGTGTCGAGCGGCTTTGAGAAGGGTGCGTAGCGCGTCGTTGACCGATGCACTGTCCGGAAAAGCGGCAGCCACTTCCGGTTCGAGTACGACGATATTCGACGCAGTCATGGCTTTCTTCGCGTATTTTCCGCGGACCATGCCGCCCCGGAAATCGGATGCCTTGTATTCCGGGCGTAGAGTGTCTTTCTGGGCTTTGGGCGTTTTAGGCGTTTTCATAAAGTTTCCGCTCCGAAGCGGTACAGCGACGCGCGCTGATGATGCGGATCATTTCGCCGTTGTCCGTATGAGAGACGACGAGAAGGCGACCCCGTGACGAGCGCCCGAACGTGGGCGCGCTGGATCGCTACTTCGGCTTCGGCCCCCGCATCGGCACGGGATGTCCGTACAGCGACGCCGGGTCGCGCGAAAGATTGGTCTTTTCCAGCGCGTCGAGGTATGACTGCCAGTTCTTGTCCTGGTTGACGCCGAGGTCGTGCAGAGTTTCCCAGGAATATATGCCCGTCGCGTGGCCATCGGTGAAGCGCAGCGACACGGCGTAGTTGCCGACCGGCTGCAATCCCATGATTCCGACTTCGCGCTTTCCGGCGACCAGTACTTGCTGGCCGGGGCCGTGGCCCTGCACTTCGGCGGATGGCGAATACACGCGCAGGTATTCGGCGGGCAGGACGAAGCGTTCACCGGACTCGAACAGCACTTCCAGCGTGCGCGACTTCTTGTGCAGGGTGATGTCGGTGGGTTTGGGCGTGGTCATGTCCGTGATTTTAGCGACGCAGCGCGCCGAACCATCTGAGGACGATCAGGGATGACCGGTCGCGCTGCTCGCCGAAATCGGCAGGAGTGTCGTTGCGGCCGACGCAGGAACCGTCGCACTCGCAGCCGCAGCAGGCTGCGCCGCTGTCGATGCTTCGTTGGCGGGCAAGCCATCGATCATCTGCTCGGCCAGACGCTGATAGCCCTCGTCGAAATGATGCCCGCCCGCCTCGCCGTGCACCGTCACCCAGGCGGGCAAGCCTTGCATGGTGCACAGACTGTCGTCGGCATCGTCCTTGCCGTAGTAGCAAACCACGGGAAACCGATTGTCCAGTGCCACCACCGGCGGCAGCGCGGGATATTCCGGCACCTTGTTGAATTTCTCCGACAGGGTTTTCACGAACGCCTTGAAACGTCCCTGCGCAGCCATGTAGCCCTCGAACTGGATCTCGAACGTGGCGTCGTGGCTGGGCGACAGCAGCACCAATTGCGCGATGCGCGAACGCGCAGCAGGACTCAGCTTGTCGATCAGACTCGGCAGCACGTCGGCGCCGAACGAAAATCCGACCAGCCACACGCGCTGCTTGTGCCATTTGGCCAGCGAATCGGTGATCAACGCATCGAGTTGCTGCGCGGCCACCTCGGGCGATCGCGCGCGCCAGAAATACTTGAAGCTGTTGACGCCCATCACCGTAATGCCGCGTGCCGCGAAGGCGGTGCCGAGTTGCTTGTCGAGATCGGCCCAGCCACCGTCACCGGAATACAGGACCGTCAACACGTCGCCCTTGCCCGCGGGCGCCTGCACGCCCGGCGCGGGTGGAACCACGACGATGGAACGTTCCAGACTCGGCCGCGCGAACGGATTCCAGAACAGGGCGAATCCCAACACGCACGCACCCACGACTGATCCCATGATCCACTGACCTCGCTTCGACAGACTCATCGGCGCACCACCCCGGTGAGGCCGCCCGAGATCAGGCTGGCCACGTTCGCGAGGATCATCGGCAGGGCGATGCCGCCCGGCACGGCCATGTAGCGCGGTTCCCACTCGGGGTCGAACTTGTCCTTGTAGCGCTTCAGGCCCTGGAAATTGTAGAAACGTTCGCCGCGCCCGAACACCAGCGCGCCGAAGCGATTCCACAGCGGCGCCAGCCGGCGGTTGGTCATGCCGGCCATCGGCGCCATGCCGAGATTGAACCAGCGATAGCCTTCCTGCCGCGCCCAGCGCATCAGCGCGATGAGAAGGAAATCCATGCTGCCGGACGGGCTTTCGGGCGTGAAGCGCATCAGGTCCAGCGAGGCTTCTTCCTTGTTCCCGGTCAGGAACAGGTTGGCGAAGGCGAGCAACCGCTCGCCTTGCCAGACCAGCGCCATCGGCGTGCGGGCGAGATATTCCTGATCGAACGCGCCGAGCGAAAAGCGCTTCTCGCGCGCGCGCTTGTCGGCCAGCCACGCGTCGGAAATTTCCTTGAGCCGCGGCAGCAGCGGCGGCACGGCGTCAGCCGGGATCACTTCGAGCCGCAAGCCCTCGCGTTCGAGTTTGTTGAGCGTGCCGCGCAAGGTCTTCTTCGATTTGCCGTCCAGATTGAAATCGTCCAATGGCACCCGCGCTTCCTCGCCGATCTTCAACAGATTCATGCCGACATCGAGATACAGGTCGAGGTCGGCCGGACTGACCTGGTAGAACACTGGCCAGCCGCCGGCACGTTCGCATTGCTCCATGAGGCTCCACACCAGTTCGCGGCGCGCGTCTTCGTCATCTCCCACCGGGTCGCCCATGCTGACCCAGCTGCGGCCTTCGATGCCGTACATCAGGAACGCGCGGTCATCGGGCGAAAAAAGAAGGTGCTTGTCGCCCATCAAGGCGAGGTGTGCCTGCGCGGAACGATAGTTTTGGATCAGCGGCCACGCGCGCTGCAGTTCCGCGGCACTGGGCGCGGCGCGATGTGGCGTTTGCGGACGAATCAAACTCGCCAGCGCGAACAGCAGTCCGGCCGCAGCCGCGGCGACCAGTGCGCGCAGCGCGCGCGGCGCGCCGCCGTGCTGGAAGGTGAATTCCCACCACAGGCTGGTGCTGTAATCCACGTGCTTGTAGCTGAAGAGCACCAGCCACGCGGCGCAGCCGAACACCGCGAGAATGGCGACGATCCAGCCCGGCGAAAAGTTGGTGCTGAACAACGACGCGCGCCGGTAGAACAACTTGTGCGCCGGCATCAATGCGAGCGCGAGCAGGCCGAGGAAGATTGCCTCCTCGTAGTCGATGCCTTTCAGCAGCGAGAACACCGCACCCGCCATCAGCAACACGAGCGTCAGCCAGTACGCCGCGTCGAGCCGACGCTGCAACCCGCGCGCGAGGATCAGCAGCAGCATGCCGATGACGCTTGCCAGCAGGTGCGACACTTCCAGCACCGACAGCGGCAGCATGCTGCGCAGGATCGCCATGCGCTCGGGCAGCGCCTTGGTCGCGCCGGAAAACAGCAGCACCGCGCCGGACACCAGCGTCAATCCGGCGAAGAAGGGCGGCAGCAATCCCGCGAACCACGGCGACCACGGTACGTGCCGGCGCAGGCTTTGTGCCTCGCGCTGCAGCACCAGCACGGTCGCCGCGCCGAGCGGCATCAGGTAATAGATGATGCGGAAGGTCGCCAGCGAACCGAGAATCGGCGCGGCAAGCTGTGTGTTGCCGGTCGCGTGGAAGCCGGCCAGCATCACCGCTTCGAACACGCCCAGGCCACCCGGTACGTGGCTGATCAAGCCGGCGATCTGCGCGACCACGAAGATCGCGAGGAAATGCCCGAAGCCGGCGTTGAGGCGATCCGGCATCAGCACGTACATCACGGCCGCAGCCAGCCACCAGTCGGCGGCGCCGACCGCGACCTGGCGTATCGCATGCATCGGCGTCGGCAAGCGCAATCGCCAGCGCCAGAGTTTCAGCGGGCGCCGTACGAAGCTGCCAAGAATCCATACGAGCGGGATCGCCACCATCACGCCGGCGAAGGCGATCCGCCAACTGCTCATCGGCAGGCCTGACGGCAACGGCACCGCCAGCAGCGTCACGCCCGTCAACGCGAGCAGGCCGAGCCAAAAACTCAGCGTGCAATACAGGACCAGCTTGCCGATTTCGGTCGGCGAGAGACCGCTTTGCAGGTAGAAGCGATAGCGGATCGATCCGGAAACCAGCAGCGACATGCCGACGGCGTTGCTGAAGGCGTAGCTGATGAACGAGATCAGGGTGACGCGCCGCCACGGCAGTCGTTTGCCGATCGCGGCGAGCCCGAAACGATCGTAGAACGACATCACGCCGAACCCGAGTATCGTCAGCGCGATGGCGAGGACGAGCCTTTGGCGAGATACGCCTTCGACGTAGTGGCGGATCTCGTTGTAGGTGACGTGGCGCGCGAGCAGGTGCAGCGCCCACAGCGCGAGCGCCAGCATGCCCAGCGACACAACGGGTCCCGCGACGCGGCGCAACCACACGCTGCGCGGGCTGGGCGGCGTCAGTGCGCCATCGACGCCTGGCATCTGCGCAAGGTTCTCCACCAGCCGGTCACGTTCCCCTGAAAGACCACAGTGTACGGCACGCCTCGCACCCACCCCGTGATTGCATGGGCAACAGCTCTCGTGGAAGGTCAGGCCACGGATCTCTCGGCCATGGATGGCGGCGGCTCCATGGCCGTCGTGGCACTCGAGAACGCCGTCAGCTCAATTCGCCGACGCGTCGTCTGGCGCAGCGGTCATGGATGACCGCACGAATCAGGATGCGCTGCCGAACCCCGAGCCCGTGAAGTCGATCCGCGGCGGTTGCCCGGCGACGTCCAGCAGCACCTGCGCGTAGGGCTCGTCGAAGCTCACCGTGGAAATCTCGTCCCAGCCGAAGAACGACGGTTCGCGCAACCATTCCGCGTCGGGCGTGATTTCCTGCAGGGTGAAACCGTCGTCCTCGATGCCGAGCGGGCGGCCGATGTAGCACACCTCCTGCTCATCCTCGGTGTCCACGTGCACGCACATCACCGCCGCGTATTCGGCCGCCGCGCGCACCACCTGGGTGATGTCGTCCAGCGGGAAATTGCGCGGCAGGCGCGGATGGATACTGCGCACCGCCAGCGCCTTCTCGACGAAAGCCGCGTGGCTGTCCGGGGCCTCGACTTCGGTGATGTCGGCCAGCAGCATCGCGTACAGGCCATCGAAGCTGATCTGGTCGCCGACCACCCACATCAGCAGCCATTCCTTGCCGATGCCGGCGAGGTAGCCGCAAAAACTGCCGTCCTCGATGTTACCGCGCCACACCCGCACCAATTCGCCGCGCTGCATGGCGCCGCGCAGCTTCGGGCGCGGACTCTCGGATTGAAATTTCAGAATCTTGCCCATGGCGTCATTCTAACGGTGGCAGGCAGGAAGCTGCCCGCCCGCCGATCTCACAGTATGTAACGGGACAGGTCTTCGTTCGAAGCCAAGTCTTTCAGATTTTTGTCTACATATTCGGCGTCGATCGCGTAGCGTTCGCCGCTTTTGTCTGCAGCTTCGAACGAAATCGATTCCAGTAGCCGCTCCATGACGGTTTGCAGGCGGCGGGCACCGATGTTTTCGGTGCTTTCATTCACCTTGAAGGCCACCTCGGCCAGCTTTGCGATGCCGTCGTGGGTGAACTCCAGCTTCACGCCTTCGGTATTCAGCATGGCGGCGTATTGCTTGGTCAACGCGTTGTGCGGTTCGGAAAGGATGCGCTCGAAATCCTTCACCGACAGCGCCGACAGTTCGACGCGGATCGGCAGGCGGCCCTGCAGTTCGGGAATCAGATCCGACGGCTTGGCCATCGAGAACGCGCCCGAGGCAATGAACAGCACGTGGTCGGTCTTGACCGGGCCGTATTTGGTCGACACCGTCGAACCTTCGACCAGCGGCAGCAGATCGCGCTGCACGCCTTCGCGCGACACGCCCGCGCCGCCCCAGTCGCTGCGCTGGGCGACCTTGTCGATCTCGTCGATGAACACGATGCCGTTCTGCTCGCAGTTCTCGACCGCCTGCGCGCGCAGCTCGTCGTCGTTGAGCAGCTTGCCGGCTTCCTCGTCGATCAGCATCGGCCGCGCGGCCTTGATCTTCAACTTGCGCTTCTGGCTCTTGCCGCCGCCCATGCTCTGGAACATCGAACTCAATTGCTGCGACATTTCTTCCATGCCGGGCGGCGCCATGATCTGGACGCCGACGTTCATCGCAAACTCGAGTTCGATTTCGCGCTCGTCCAGCGCGCCTTCGTGCAACTGCTTGCGCAGCTTGCCGCGCGTGGAGGAATCAGACTCGACTTGTTGCGTATCGCCTTGCTGGTCCCAGCCGCCGCTCTGGTCGCGGCGCGGCAGCAGTGCGTCGAGGATGCGTTCGTCGGCGTGTTCCTCGGCTTGCGACTTCACGCGTTCCTTGGCGAGGTCGCGCGTCAACTTGTAGGCGACGTCGGCGAGGTCGCGCACGATCGAATCGACGTCCTTGCCGACGTAGCCGACCTCGGTGAACTTGGTGGCTTCCACCTTCACGAACGGCGCTTTCGCGAGCGTCGCAAGGCGCCGCGCGATTTCGGTCTTGCCGACGCCGGTCGGGCCGATCATCAGGATGTTCTTCGGCGTGACTTCGTTGCGGAAGCCGGGATCGAGCTGCATTCGGCGCCAGCGGTCGCGCAGCGCGATCGCGACCGCGCGCTTGGCATTGTGCTGGCCGATGATGAAGCGGTCGAGTTCGTTGACGATTTCGCGGGGAGTCAATTCGGACATGGGGATTGAGCCGGTTGGAAGGTTTGCCGCCATTCCGGCGCAAGCCGGAATCCAGGTGTTCGCGTATTGGAAATGGATCCCGGCCTGCGCCGGGATGACGAATCAAAGCTCTTCGATCGTCACGTTGTGGTTGGTATAGATGCAGATGTCGCCGGCGATGCCCAGCGCCTTCTCGACGATCTGGCGTGCGTCGAGTTCAGAGTTGTCCAGCAGCGCCTTGGCCGCGGCTTGCGCGTAGGGGCCGCCGGAACCGATCGCGATCAGGCCGTGCTCCGGTTCGAGCACGTCGCCGTTGCCGGAAATCAAAAGGGACGCGTCCTTGTCGGCCACCGCCAGCATGGCTTCCAGCCGTCCGAGCCGTCGATCGGTGCGCCATTCCTTGGCCATTTCCACCGCGGCGCGCGTCAACTGGCCGTTGTGCTTGGCCAGCTTGTCCTCGAACAGTTCGAACAGCGTGAAGGCGTCGGCGGTGGCGCCCGCGAAACCGGCCAGCACGTCGGCGTTCTTGCCGAGTCGGCGAATCTTGCGCGCGTTGGCCTTCACCACGGTGTTGCCCAGCGTGACCTGGCCGTCGCCGCCCAGGACGACGTGGCCATCCTTGCGCACGGACAGGATGGTGGTGGCGTGGAAAGACTCCATGGCAGCCTCTTGGCGGCGGGTAATGTCGCCTAGGTGGGGGCGCCGGAGGGCGATGGCAAGCAACCGTGTGCGGGGCGAGCTGACGCAGCAAGCCGCTCCGGCACGGGCATGGCCAATGACACTTGCATTGCACGAATTTTTCCGACCAGCTATCGTTAAATTGAAGTTAGCGGTTGGCTGGATTGCAGGGGGATGGTGCGCGACACGTTGGAGCGCGTTGCATCGGTGCATCCGAAACGGCTCAGCGTGCGCGTTTACGTTGTTTGGTATCCACCGGGAAGAACCCATGAACCACAAAGTAAAATGCTTGTCGCTGGCCGTACGCGTCGGCTTGACGGCCGGGCTGGTTGCAGCAGCCGGGTTGGCGCAGGCGCAGCAAGCGCCGAGCACCCCTGCCACCAATAACCCCGACCAGTCGCAGAACCAAACCAAGACGCTGCAAACCGTGGTGGTCACCGGTTCGCTGATCCGCCGCGTGGATACCGAAACGGCCAGCCCCGTCACGATCATCGATCGCCAGAACATCACCAACTCCGGCAAGCCCACCCTTGGTGACGTGCTGCAGCAATTGCCGAGCATCGCCGGCAAGGCCACCAATCCGCAGAACAATTCCAATGGTGGCGGCATCGCCTCTCCATTGACCGAAGGCGGCGACGGCGCCTCGCGTGTTTCGCTGCGTGGCCTCGGTACAAGCCGCACGTTGGTGCTGATCGATGGCCAGCGCATGCTCAATGCCGACATGAACCTGATCCCGCAGAACATGATCCAGCGGATCGACGTCTTGGCCGAAGGTGCATCGACGGTGTACGGCTCGGATGCCGTGGGCGGTGTGGTCAATATCCTGCTGCGCAATGACTTCAACGGCGCCGAAATCAGCTTGAACGACGGTATTTCCAGCCACGGCGACGGCCAGCGGCGCGGGTTCAGCATGACCATGGGCCACAGCGGCGACAGGTACAACATCGTTGGCGGCCTCGACTACAACAAGTACGACGCCGTGTCTTCAACCCGGCGTGATTTCTCGGCACACCAGTTGTATCTGTCCAGCGGGTTGGTCAGCGTAGCCGGGTCCAGCTCGATCCCGACCGGTGCGGTACAGGTTCCCCCAGCCCTTGTCGGCCAATTCAATTGCAAGAAATCGCGCGGCCTCCCGAACGGAAATCTGACGCTGGCATCCGGCGATGGAACGAGCGTGAGCGACTATCGCTGCTTTGTGTCCGGGGTGGATTCATACAATTACGCGGCATACAACTTTATCCAGGTCGAACAGCAGCGCACCGACGGTTTCGTACTTGGCAGCTTCAACCTGACCGACAACGTCACGGCTTTTGTGGATGCGTTCTACAACCACACCTCTTCCGCCGGGCTGGATGCATCGATCCCGATAGGTACCGGTGACGGTCTGGTCATCCCGGCCACGGCGCCATTCAATCCGTTCGGCGTCACCTTCAGCCAAAGTAATGGCGGCTATGCCTTCCAGACACGTCTCACAGGTGTGGGCACCCGCTACCACCCCTACACCACCAGCACCGGCCAATTGATTGCCGGTCTGCGCGGCGCGGTCGGCCAAAGCAGCTGGAACTGGAACGTCAGCGTCAACTACGGCCATACCTCGCGCACCCAGACCGACGAAAACGAGATTTACATCCCGGCGATGCAGGCGGCCATCGATGCCGGCGCCAATATCTTCGACCAGGCCGCCAATAGCGCCGCGCTCTCAGCGGGCGCGTTGAACGCGGTCTACCAGAAGAACGAAATCCAGCGGCAAATCAGCGCGAGTGCCAATGGCAACCTGTTCTCGCTGCCGGCGGGAGACGTGCAATTGGCGGTGGGCGCCCTGTACCGCAAGAACTCCATGAACTACACGATCAACCCGCTGGCCTTGCTTGATCCGACCACAGGTTTCTGCGAGTTCTCCCAGGAAGCCTGCGGCTCGCCCGGCAGCGGCAAGGACAACGTCAAGGAGGCCTTTGCGGAAACGCTGATCCCGTTGCTGAAGGAAGTGCCGGGTGCATATTCATTGAATCTGGATCTGGGCGTGCGCTACTCGGATTACGCCAGTGCCGGGTCGACCACCAACGGAAAGATCGCGATCGAATGGCGCCCGATCCAGGACCTGCTGGTGCGCGGCACCATCTCGCAGGTATTCCGGGCACCGAATCTCGATGACCTGTATGACGGCCGTTCGCTGGTCCAGCCGACCTTGAACGACCCCTGTGGCGGTCTCAGCGCCGCTGAACTCGCGCAGCACGCCAACGCTTGCCAGTACGTGCCGGTCAATTGGCCCGCTCCTACCGGGCAGGTCAACACCTATTACTCGGGCGCCAGCGTGGTGGGGATCAATCTCAAGCCGGAGCACGGCAAGTCGGTGGATTTCGGGTTTGTCTACAACCCGAGTTGGGCACCTGGTTTGAACACCAGTCTCGATTTCTGGCACATCTATCTCTACGACACCCTGGTGGCGATCGACGGACGTACGGTGGTCAGCGCCTGCTTTGACAACAACGCAAGTCCACTCTGCCAATACATCCACCGTTTCGACACGTCCACAACACAACCCGGGAACATCCGCGTGATCGATGCGCCAGTTTTGAACCTGGGTACGTTGAGTACCAGTGGCATCGACTTCACGGCCAACTACAAACTTCCGCACTTTGATTTCGGCGGGTTCAACCCGGGCGACTTCAAGCTCGGGCTGGCGACCAGCTACATCGCGACCTTCAACAACAACGCCACGCCGGGCAATCCGGGGTCGACGGTTGACAAGCTCGCCGGTACCTGGAGTGCGCAGTTCGGCAATGTCTCGCGCTGGCGTGCGACGGCCACGGTCGGCTGGAATCGTGGGCAGTGGGATGCGCAATGGCGGACGCGCTACATAAGTCCGGTGACGGCGCTCAATGTCGATGCTGCTATTGCCAACTACAACATTCCAGTTGCCTCAGTGGTTTACAACGACATCCAGCTTGGCTATGCGGTGCCGTCCATCCACACCCGCTTCGACGTGGGCGCGGACAACGTATTCAACAAGAGGCCGCCGTTGCTGTACCAGAACGGCCAAGCCAACACGGACTCGAACACGTACGACACGATGGGCCGCTACTACTGGGCGAGGGCGACGCTGAAGTTCTGAGTGTCAGTCCATGCCGGCAAGGGCGCCGCGTGAGCGGCGCCCTTTTTCTTGGGTACACTCAAGTGTTTCGCGCAATGGATTCGATCTCATGCCGACGTCGGCCGACGACCTTGCTCAAGCCATGGCGGCCGCGTGGAATGCAGGCGAACCCGAACGGGTGATCGGGCTGGCGCGGGGCGCCCACGCAACGGCCATCGAATCCGAACCGGTACTCGCGTTCCTGGGTCTGGCGTGGCAGCAGACTGGGCGCCATGCGGAAGCCACGGAAATCTTCTCGCGCTTGTCCCGGATGCGTCCGGATGTCTCCGCGTACTGGAACAATTTTGGCGTCGCCAGCCGGCACACGGGTGACTTCGCGGCGTCCGAACAAGCGTTGTTGAAAGCCAAGTCGCTGGCGCCCGCCGATCCAGAAGTGCTCTACAACCTGGGCCTGCTGTACATCCAGCAGCAGCGCTGGGCGGTGGCGCGTGAAGTATTGCTGGACGCGGTACAGCTAGCGCCGCAATTCGTCGAAGCGCGACTGGAGGCCGCCCACGCCTGCCACGTCTGCGGCAACATCGAACGCGAGGAAGCCTTGCTGGCGGGATCTGGCGATTGGCCTTCGCAGTCGGCAGAGCAGGCTCTGGTCCTGGCTTCGATGCTTTCCGTGCTGGGGCGCCTGCAAATCGCGCTGAAGGTGCTTGCGCAAGCGCGCCTGCCGGAAGGATCGGCGGCTGAAGCCATGCGGCTTCGCATCACGGCGCAACGCGTCGCCTTGCATGAGCGCAACAACCAACTCGATGAAGCGCGCCGCGAGCTGCAACGCCTGCCACTGGACGCGCTTGATGCATTGCCGGACGATGCGATCGACGCGCGCCTCGATGTCTGGCGCGCGCACGCGGTGATGGCGATGCGCGAGCAACGCTACGGAGCAGCCGCGGCGCTCCATCAGCGCGTACTGGACTTCGCCAAGGATCCGGAAGTCGTGTCGAATGCCGCGTTCGGTCTGGCTGCGGCGCTCGACAAGCAATCACGCCATGGCGATGCATGGAAGGTGCTGGAAATCGCCCACGCAACGCAAATGCTGATCGCCCGGCAGGCCGCTCCCGAGTTGTCGGAGCGCAACGGACATCCGTTGCCGATGGTGACGCGTACGGTGGACGCACGAACGTACGCGACATGGAAACCGCTGGCGAGCCCGTCGATGTTGCAGAGCCCGGTGTTCGTGATCGGCTTCCCGCGCTCGGGAACGACACTGCTGGAACAGATGCTCGACGCGCACCCGGATTTCCGTTCGATGGACGAACGCGGTTACGTGTACCAACTGATCGAGCGCATGGAACACGTGGGGCAACGTTATCCGGCCGATCTTGCCGATCTGCCCCAGGTCGATGCCGATCAATTGCGCGCGGTTTATTGGCGCTTGGTGGAACACACGCTGCCCGATCTTGGCCAGCGCCGGCTGATCGACAAGAACCCGCTCAACATGTTGTGCCTGCCGATGATCCTGCGCCTGTTCCCGGAGACGCGCATCATCCTGTGCATCCGGCATCCGTGCGACGTGCTGTTGAGCTGCAGCATGCAGGCATTCCGCTCGCCCGCGTTCCGCGCGATGTGCTCATCGCTGCCTCGGCTCGCGCGTGGTTACACGGAAGCGTTCGAGCAGTGCGTCCGCCACGTCGAGGTGTTCGAGCCAAAAGTGCTGGAATGGCGATACGAGTCGCTTGTAACCGATTTCGATGCAGCGGTTGCGCGCCTCGGAGAATTCCTGGAGGTCGTGGATGCGTCACCGTTCGCGGGCTTTGCCGCGCATGCGCGCGACAAGCAGTTCATCGCAACGCCGAGTTACGCGCAGGTGACGCAACCGGTCAACGCGCAAGCGGTCGGACGCTGGACGCATTACCGCGAGCAGTTCGAGCCGGTGCTGCCGGTGTTGCGTCCATGGATAGAAAAGTTTGGTTACACCGTTTGAGGTGCGCGGTGCGACGCACTCACTTGCGCTTCGCACGCGGATGCGCCGCGTCGTACACCTTGGCGAGATGCTGGAAATCGAGGTGCGTATAGATCTGGGTGGTGCCGATGTCGGCGTGACCCAGCAGTTCCTGCACCGCGCGCAGGTTGCCCGACGATTCCAGCAGATGCGACGCACAGGAATGCCGCATCAAGTGCGGATAGACGCGCCGCCAGATGCCCTGCGAGCGCGCGCGTCGCTTGATCGCGGCGCGCACCGCGCCGGGCGTCAATGCCTGCCCACCACGCCCTTGCAGGATGGGTGCGTCGGCATCCGCGGCTTGCGATGCGCGCAATGCGGCAAGTGCTTCCAGCGCCAGCCGGCCCACCGGCACGATGCGCGTCTTGTTGCCTTTGCCGGTGACGCGCAGCAAGCCCTGTTCCGGATCGAGATCGCGCCAGCGCGCGCCGCACAATTCCGACACGCGCAGGCCGCTGGAATACAAAAGCTCCAGCAGCGCGCGATCGCGCAGCGCCAGGGGATCGCCAGCCGTCACTTCGACCAGCGCGGCAGCTTCGTCCACGTCCAGCACTTCGGGCAGCTTGCGGCGCACCTTCGGCGAGCGCACGCCCGCGGCGGGGTTGTTCTGGATTTTTCCTTCGCGCGCAAGAAAGCGGAAGAAGCTGCGGAACGCAGACAGCATTGCGCGCAACGACGGCGGCTCCAGTCCGCGGCGGTGTTCGTTCGCGATCAGCGTCTGCACCTGCTCGCCGCGCAGTTCGTTCCACGCGGCGAGCGAAAGCCCGTCGGCGAAGCGCGTCAGCATCTCCAGCGCGTGCGTGTAGTTGCGCAGCGTGCCCGGCGAGTAGTGCCGCTCGACTTTCAGGTAATCCAGGAACCGTGCGGCGTCGGCGGCGAGACCGCTCATCTCATGCGGCCCTGATTCATTGAGTTGTGAAGCGGGAGATCGCCGCGTCCAGCGCCTGCGCGATGAGTTTCAGGAACAGCGTGCCGATGCCGGGATGGAAGCGATTGGGATCATCGCTGCCGATCGCGAGCATGCCTTCGTTGCCGATCTTCAGCAGCGCCGCCGAATGCACCTTGCCCGCGTCGGCGCCGAACAGACGGTCGAGTTTGTTCTGCGCAAGCCGGCCGCACGCGGGCTCGCCGCGCGCGAGGAAATCCGTGAACTCCGGAAGCGCCTGCTTGCCGGCGGGGATGCAGATCAGCCAGTCCGCGCGTGGCAGGTCGGCGCCGTCGCGGAACAGCAGCACGCGCACCAGGTCCGAGTGGAAATCCTCGTTCAGCGCGCCGACGAAGCTCTTCAAGACATCCGACAGATTATCATCGCGCAGCAGTCCGACGGTGAGCGTATGCACGCGCACCATCAACTGTTCGTTGTCGCCGGCGATCGCCACCAGTTCCGCCAGCCTGTCGTTCAACTCGCGGTTGCGCGCGCGCAAGGCTTCGAGCTGGTAAGCCGCAAGCGACGCGGCGGGGCCGTTTTCGCGCGGCATCACCAGTTCGGTGGCGACGTCGGGAAAGTGTTCCAGGAAGCGCGGGTGCTGGCGCAGGTATTCGGCGACGTCCATCGCTGCGAGGCTTTGCTTCAGGGTCAGGTCGGCCATGCTGGGCTCCGGTGGCATGCGCGCAGTGTGGTGAGTTGCGCGCGATCGTGCAACGCCACTCAGACTCCCAGCCATTCGCCATCGAACGCGAATGCCGTCGGTCCGGTCATCCACAGCGCATGCCCCGGTCCTTGCCATGCGATTCGCAGATCGCCGCCCGGCAATGCCACGCGCACCTCGTCGCCGACGCGGCCACGATTCCGCAATGCGGCGACGGCCGCGCAGGCGCCGCTGCCGCAGGCCTGCGTCCAGCCGGCGCCGCGTTCGTGCACGCGCAGTTCGAGGTGGCGCGCGTCGATGACCTTGGCGAAACCCGCATTCACGCCCTGCGGAAAGCGCCGATGCCCGGTGATGCGCGGTCCCAGGATCTCGACGCGCGGATCGTGCACGTCGGTGACTTCCATCACCGCGTGCGGATTGCCCATCGACACCGCGGCGATTTCGACACGTTCGCCGTCGACGTCCAGCGGGTAAGTGTCTGCGATCGCGGATGCATCGAAAGGAATCCCCGCAGGTTCGAACGCAGGCTCGCCCATATCCACGGTGACCGTCGACGCATCATCCAGCCGCATTCCGATCACGCCGGCGGGACTCTGCAGCTTCACCGTCGTGCCGATCGTGATGTCGCCCGCGCGATGCAACCAGGCGCCGATGCAGCGCGCGCCATTGCCGCACTGTTCCGCGATCGAACCGTCGGCATTGCGGATCGAATACGCAGCGACGCAGGCGGGATCACGCGCAGGTTCGATGACCAGCAACTGGTCGAAGCCGATCCCGGTGTGGCGATCGGCCATGGCGCGAATGCGCGCGTCGCCCGGTGCCGGCGCCGACGCACGCGCATCCAGCACCACGAAATCGTTGCCGAGGCCGTGCATCTTGGTAAAGCGCAAGCCCACGGATGTTCCGATCAACCGCCGCTCGCGGCGGACGCGGGCGATACCACCGTCGCCGCGCCTGCGGGCCTGGCGACGGAAGTCGCGGGCGCTGCCGTCGAAGCAGCCGAAGCCGGCGCCGCCGGTTTGGTCGGCAAGACCAGCGGGCCCTTTTGTCCGCAACCTGCGAGCGACCCTGCGGCCAGCAACAGCAGCGAAACGGAAACAATGCGACGGCGCATGCAGGCAGCCCGACAGGAAAGTGCCGCCAGTATAGAGGCATGCTCATCGTCGCGAAGCGCACGCGCGGCAAGGCACGGCATCAGCGCTGATGCCGTGCCCCTTGGTCCGCGGTTCAGTGGCCCGCGCTGGACGCCGGCGCAGGCATGCCGGTGGGTTTCGCGACGGCACTGGACGGCGGCGCGTTCAAATCCTTCAGGTCGCCGATCGTCACGGTGCCGCGCCAGTGTGCGTCGCGCGCCGCGAAATATTTCTGGGGATCCCAGCGCCACGGACTCCAGAAATCGGTGCTGCCGCAGCCGGCGACCGGCGCATCGCCGACGGTCGGGCCGCCGCAGTTGGACTTGACGCCCGTCGTCGTGATGCCGCTGTCGAAACCGAGTCGCGAACCGGTGCCTTCGGTCTTGGCCATGTCGAGCGCGCGCACCATGCGCTTTTTCGCAACGACGTCGCCGTACTCCGGCATCAGCTTGTCGAGCACCGCGACCGCCTGGTCGTGCTGGGCAGGGGTCAACGCTTCGCACACGCGGTCGCGGGTGGCGATGAAACTGGGATATTTGCGTTCGGCCGCCAACGCGAGCCACGCGCACGCCGTAACGGGATCCTTCGCGACGCCGTGGCCGTTGTCGTACATCAGGCCGATGCTGAGCTGCGACAACTTGTCGGCGTAGCGCGCGCCGTACTTGAAGTATTTGATGGCGGCCGCGTAGTGGCCCTCGGAATACAGCCGCATGCCGGCGAATTCGCCGAACAGGTCCGGGTGTCCCCACGTCGAGGCATCGTTCATCGCGGTGATGATCTTTTCGATGTCCGGGCTGGCCTCGGGCGGCGGCGGAATCGGATTCTTCATGGGCCGGGCCGGCGCCGACGCGGTCGTGGCCGTTGCCGGAGCGGCCGCCGTGGCGGACGTCGTCGTCGCGAACACGGGGCTGGCGCAAAGCAGCGTGGCGCCAAGCGAAGCGAACAAGCGGGTACGGTTCATCACATCGACTCCTTGTCAAGGTTGCTTGACATAAAGATATCCATGGTGATGCTGCATGTCAAGCATGCTTGACAGGCCGTGGCGAGATCGGGGCTGCTCCGGTGTGCATGATGGATCGCCGTGCGGGCGCGCGCATGTCCCGGTTGGCACCTGCTCAGGGCGTGACAGCTGTCAGCCGTTTCATGTAACGCCAACCATCCGTGCGGTCTTCGTAGAACGCGGGCAGGTGCGCGATGCGCGTGTAACCGCGCCGCTCGTACAACGCGATCGCGGACGGATTGTCGGCGCGTACTTCGAGCCGCATCGAGGTGCAGCCGCGTGCGCGAGCGTCGGCTTCCGCGGCAGCCAACAGCGCGCTGCCGAGCCCGCCGCCGCGTGCGTGCCCACCGACCGCGAGCGAATACAGGCGTGCCGCCTGCGCGTTGCGGCGATAGAACACCACGGCCGCGGCATCGGCGCGCTTCGGCGTGCCGTTGACGAACACCGCCGTGCTGGCGCTGCCGATGTAATGGCGCCACTGCGCGCGGCTGATGCGGTCGCTGTCGAAAGTCGCATGTTCCAGCGCAAGCAGCGCATCGATGTCGGCACGGGTGGCGCGGCGAACCTGGCGGGCGGTTTGCGTGGGCGGCATGGATGCAAGCGTGGCGCGCGGGTCGGCGGCGCGCAAGCCTGAATCCTGGCCGGACCGGAGCGGCGATTACCTCTTGCGTTCGGCACCGGCGGTGCCGACACTGCAACCCTTCGCCGCGCCGGCACAACTCCGCCACGTGCGCATCGAATCAGGAAGATCGCAATGAGCCGGCTGGTCATCGTCGTGGAAAAAGCCTCCGACTGGGGTTCGTATTACCCGTCGGACAACGTCGTCACCGCGATGCAGTATCTGCGCGAGCCGGTGGGCGGCGACGAGCGCACCCATGTCGTCAACCTGTGCCGCAACTACAAGTATCTCGGGATCGGGCATTACGTCTCGCTGCTGGGCGAGGCGCGCGGACATCGCGTGATCCCGTCGGTGCGCACCATCAGCGACCTGCGCAAACGCGCGCTCTACAACCTCGACGTCGAAGACCTCAACCAGAAACTGACGCATTTCCTGCCCGCCGGTGGCCAGGACACCACCGACCTTGGCATCCTGGTCTACTTCGGCGTCACGTCGTATCCCGCGCTGCAGGATCTGGCGCGGCAGGTGTTCGAGACATTCCCGTGCCCGCTCTTGCGCATCGAATTCGAGCGCGACCGCGTGTGGCAGATCAGCGCGATCAAGCCGGTCGGGCTGCACACGCTGGACGACGCGCAGGAAGATGCTTTCGCGCAGGCGCTGGATGCATTCTCGCGGCGCTTGTGGCGCAAGCCGCGCGCGCGCAAGCAGTTCCGCTACGACCTCGCGATGCTGGTGAATCCCAGGGAAGCGATGCCGCCGTCGAATGCGCGGGCGCTCAAGCAATTCATCACGGCCGGCAAGGACCTTGGCATCGAAGTCGACCCCATCCAGAAAAACGACTATCCGCGGCTTGCCGAATACGACGGCTTGTTCATCCGCGAAACCACCGCGCCCGACGACCACACCTACCGCTTCGCGCACAAGGCCGAACGCGAAGGCATGATGGTGATCGACGATCCGACCTCGATCCTGCGCTGCACCAACAAGATCTATTTGAACGACCTGTTGCGCGCGCACAAGATCGCGCTGCCGCGCTCGGAGGTGCTGTACCGGGAAGATCCGAAACAGCTGCGCGAGCTGCCGGAAAAACTCGGCTTCCCGCTGGTGTTGAAGATTCCCGATGGTTCGTTTTCGCGCGGCGTGATCAAGGTGGACGACCAGGAACAGCTCGCCAAGGCGGCGGCGCATTTGTTCCAGAGCACGGCGCTGCTGATCGCGCAGGAATTCCTCTACACCGAATTCGACTGGCGCGTCGGCGTGCTCAACCGCAAGGCGCTGTACGCCTGCAAATACTTCATGTCACGCGGGCACTGGCAGATCTACAACCACAGTGCGCGGGGCAGCGCCCGTTCCGGCGGTTTCGAGTGCCTGAAGATCGACGAGGCGCCGCCGGATGTGATCAAGCTGGCCATGCGCGGCGCGGCGGCGATCGGCAACGGCTTGTACGGCGTGGACATCAAGCAGACCCACGACCGCACGGTACTCATCGAAGTGAACGACAACCCCTCCATCGACGCCGGCGTGGAAGACGCCGAACTGGGCGACGAGTTGTACCACCGCGTGATGCGCGAGTTGCTGCGACGGATGGAGGCGAAGCGGAACGGCGTGGTGGCTTGAAGCGGCATCAGGCCACGCGTCGCGCGTGTCCGCCCTGACGCGTACCGGTTTTGCGACGCCGGATTGCCTGCACGTTCGTGGATTGAATCGAGCGAACTTGGCGTCGTGGTGTTGCTTCCGTTCGCAGCGGGAACGCACACTTCGCAATGAGCAGCAGGGCGGGCGCCGCGACCAGCCAGAACGCGGGCGACCAGCCCAGCGTCGCATCGCGCCAGGGCAGTGGCGTCAGGCCGAACAGCACGACGCCGCAGGCGAGCCAGGTGGCGGCGGCGAGAGTCAGGGTGTCGTACCGGGATGTCGGTTCGGAACGGGCGTGGCGGCGCATGGCGGACTCCGGTTCGGGTGGTGACGCGATCCTGCGCGGCCGCCGTCTCACGGATCGGGACAAGCTGTTGCGATCATCCCTGATCGCTGCTTCGCCGAGCATGGCGTGTACCGGCCACACTCGTGAGTTCGTGACGTCCACCACGGCCTTCCATGGCCTGACTTTTCACGAAAGCTTCTAAACTGCGACGATGATCGCAGTCAGCCGCTACGCCGTGTTCGGCCATCCCATCGCGCACTCGCTGTCGCCGCGCCTGCATGCGTTGTTCGCGGAGCAGGCCGGCATCGCCATCGAGTACACCGCCATCGATGCCGCGCCGGGCAGATTCGAACAGGCAATCCGCGAGTTCTTCGCACGCGGCGGCCGCGGGGCGAATGTCACCCTGCCGCACAAGGCTGCCGCGTTCGCGCTCGCGAACGTGCACGCGCCGATGGCGCAGCGGCTCGGCGTCGCCAACGTGTTGACGGTTCTGCCCGACGGTCGGATCGAAGCCGACAGCAATGACGGCGCCGGGATGCTCGCGGACATGCGTGGCCGGCTCGGGCTCGATCCGCGTGGATGCGATGTGCTGCTGCTCGGCGCCGGCGGCGCGGGACGCGCGGCGGCGTTCGCGTTGCTCGATGCCGGCGTACGCTCCCTGGCCGTCGCCAACCGCACGCACGCACGCGCGCAGGCATTGGCTGCCGCGCTGTCCGCACCGGAACGAGCGCGTGCCGTCGCATGGCCTGCACTCGACCATTGCGGACCGTTCGATCTGATCATCAATGCGACTTCGGCGGGCGTGCAACATGCCGCGCTCACGCTGCCGCGCTCTTTGACAAAAACACACACGGTCGCCTACGACCTGAGTTACGGCCCGGCCGCGCGGCCGTTCGCTGAATGGGCGCAAGCGGCCGGATGCGCGGCCGCAACCGATGGCCTGGGCATGCTGGTGGAAACCGCCGCGGCCTCATTCGCGCGCTGGCATGGCGTGCGGCCGGACGCGGACGCCGCGCTCAAAACGCTCCGCGCAGGTATTCGTCCTTGACGCGGACATAGTGGTCCGCCGAGTACTGCAACGCTTCGATTTCGCCGTCGCTCAACGTGCGCACGCAACGCGCGGGATTGCCGATCCACAGTTCGCGTTCGCCGACGGTCTTGCCGGGCGCGATCAGCGCGCCGGCGCCCACGAACGCGTGGCGCCGTACCACCGCGCCGTCCAGCACCGTCGCATGCATGCCGACCAGGCAGCAGTCGCCGATCGTGCAGGCGTGCACCACCGCGCCGTGGCCGATGGTGACATCCGCGCCGATGAGGCAGGGCGAGCCGCCGGGCGTGTACGGACCGTCGTGGGTCACGTGCAGCACCGCGCCATCCTGCACGTTCGTGCGCGCGCCGATGCGGATGCGTTCCACGTCGCCGCGCACCACCGCCGCGGGCCAGATCGACACGTCATCGCCGAGTTCGACGTCGCCGATCACCGTGGCGGCGCGGTCGATGTACACGCGCGCGCCGAGCTTCGGCAGCACGCCCCGGTATTCCCGCACGTCGGCCATCGCTGCGCCTCTTCGAAACCGTCGAACGGTCATCGTAGCGGTCGGGCGGCGCGCGGGAAATGCGGACCAGGCCGTGCGACTTCGCAAGCTTGATTTCGGCGGAGAGGAACGCCACGCTGTGGAATCCACCGGAGCCCTGCATGTCCACCGAAAATCCCCTGCTCAGCGACGCCGCCTTGCCCGCGTTTTCGAAGATCGAACCCGCCGACGTGGTGCCCGCGATCGACGCGATCCTGGCCGACTACCAGGCCGGCATCGACCGGCTGGCCGCGGCCGGCGCACCCGGCGATTTCGCGCACGTGATGCTGGAGCAGGAACGGCTCGACCAGCGCCTGTCGCGCGCCTGGGCGCCGGTGTCGCACCTGCACGCGGTCGCGGATACGAAAGAACTGCGCGCGGCCTACGAGCAGGCCGAGGAAAAGATCACCGATTTCGCCAGCGCGCTGGGCCAGAACCGCGCGCTGTACGCCAAGGTACAGGCGGTCGCGGACGCGCCGGATTTCGCGCAGCGTTCGCTGCCCGAGCGCGCGCTGGTCGAACATGCGCTGCGCGATTTCAAGTTGTCGGGTGTTGCGCTGGAAGAACCCGCGCGCACGCGTTTCCGCGACATCGCCAACGAGCTTTCCAGGCTCACCACGGCGTTTTCCAACGCGGTGCTGGACGCCACCGATGCGTGGCAGGAGCACATCCAGGACGAGCGCGACCTCGCCGGCATTCCCGAATCCGGCCGCGCGGTGCTGCGGGAGTACGCACGCGAGCACGAACTCGACGGCTGGCTGGTGACGCTGAAGCAACCGGCGGTGCAGGCGGTGCTCACCTATGCCGACAACCGCGGCTTGCGCGAACGCGTGTACTGGGCCTACCAGACGCGTGCATCCGACCAGGGGCCGGATGCCGGCAAGTTCGACAACTCCGAACGCATGGAGAAGATCCTCGCGCTGCGCCACGAGGCCGCGCAATTATTGGGCTTCGCCAACGCGGCGGAAGAATCGCTGGCGACCAAGATGGCGGAAACACCGAACGAGGTACTGGCGTTCCTGCGCGACCTGATCGCGCGTGCCAAGCCGGTCGCGCAGCGTGAGCTGGAAGAACTGCGCGATTTCGCACGCAGCGAACTCGGGCTGGAAGCGCTGGAATCCTGGGATGTCGCGTACGCGTCGGAAAAACTGCGGCTCGCGCGTTACGCGCTCGACGAGGAACAACTGAAGGCGTATTTCCCGCTGCCCTCGGTGATGGACGGGATGTTCGCGCTGGCCGGCAAGCTGTACGGCATCACGGTCGAACCCGCGCGGGAGCCGGTGGACGTGTGGCACCCCGACGTGCGCTATTGCGAAGTGCGAGACGCCAATGGCATGCCGGTCGCGGGCGTGTACCTCGATCTGTACGCGCGCAGCGGCAAGCGCGGCGGCGCCTGGATGGACGTGTGCCGCGCGCGTTTCCGCGATGGCGACGGCGTGCAATTGCCGATAGCGTTCCTCACCTGCAACTTTGCGATGCCGAGCGGCGAATGCCCGTCATTGCTGACCCATGACGACGTGCAGACGCTGTTTCACGAATTCGGCCATGGCCTGCACCACATGCTCACCCGCATCGACCTGCCTTCGATCGGCGGCATCGACGGCGTGGAATGGGATGCGGTGGAACTGCCAAGCCAGTTCATGGAGAACTTCTGCTGGAACCGGCAGGCGCTGGATCTTTTCGCGAAACACTGGTCGACGGGTGCAGGACTGCCCGACGACCTGTTCGACAAGATGCTCGCGGCGCGGCATTTCCAGGCCGGCATGTTCCTGTGCCGGCAACTGGAATTCGGCCTGTTCGATTTCCTGCTGCATGCGGACTACGATCCGGCGCGCGGTGCGCGCGTGCTGGAAACGCTGGAAACCGCGCGACGCGAAGCTGCGGTGCTGCATCCGCCGGCGTGGCAGCGGTTCCCGCACGCGTTCACGCACATCTTCGCGGGCGGCTACGCGGCGGGTTACTACAGCTACCTGTGGGCCGAGGTGTTGTCGGCGGACGTGTTCGGCGCATTCGAGGAGCACGGCGTCATCGATGCCGCGACGGGTGCGCGCTTCCGCGACGAATTCCTCGGCGTCGGCGCCAGCCGTCCCGCGCTGGAAAGCTTCGTGGCGTTCCGCGGGCGTCCACCGCAAGCCGATGCGCTGCTGCATTCCTATGGACTGCAGTGAAGCTGTCATGCGCCGCTGCCATAATCCGGCGCGATTGAAACAGGCCTGACTCGTGCAGACGCATTCCTGGCTGGCATCGGTGCTGGTGTTCCTGGTCGCGGTGGTGATCGCGGTGCCGCTGTCGCGCAAGTTGAAGCTCGGCTCGGTGCTGGGCTACCTCGCGGCCGGCGTGGTGATCGGGCCATACGGCCTGAAGTGGATCCAGAATCCCGACGCGGTCGCGGGCGTTTCGGAATTTGGCGTCGCGTTGCTGCTGTTCGTGATCGGCCTCGAACTTTCCCCGCAACGGCTGTGGGTGATGCGGCGCGCGGTGTTTGGCGCGGGCACGCTGCAGGTCGCCGGTTCGGCAGCGGTGATCGCGCTGATCGCGGTGTTCGGTTTCCACCTGGAACCGGTGACCGCGATCGTGGTGGGACTGGGCCTCGCGTTTTCATCCACCGCGTTCGGTTTGCAGATACTGGCGGAGCGGCGCGAGCTGCAGAGCCCGCACGGACGCCAGGCGTTCGCGATCCTGCTGTTCCAGGATCTGGTGGCGATTCCGTTGATTGCCGCGATCCCATTGCTGGCCGGTCACGCGGGTGCACACGCAACGAACGTCCCTTCCTGGGTATCGGCGCTGCGCGTCGCCGGCGTCATCGCGGTGGTGGTGGTGGGCGGCCGCTACGCGCTGCGGCCGGTGTTCCGCGCAGTCGCCAGGACGCAACTGATCGAAGTCTCCACCGCGGTCGCGCTGCTGGTGGTGATGGGCGTGGCGTGGCTGATGCAGCTCGCCGGCATCTCGATGGCGCTGGGCACCTTCCTCGCGGGCGTGCTGCTGGCCGATTCGGAATACCGCCACGAACTCGAATCCAATATCGCGCCGTTCGAAGGTCTGCTGCTCGGCCTGTTCTTCATCACGGTCGGCATGGGCGTGAACCTGGCATTGCTGGAACAGCACCCGTGGGTGATCGCCGGGCTGGTGGTCCTGCTGCTCGCGTGCAAGGCGCCGGCACTGGCGCTGGTGGGCCGGATCAACAAGCGCATGGGCAATGCCGACGCGCTGAAGCTGGTCGCGTTGCTGGCGGGCGGCGGCGAGTTCGCGTTCGTGGTGTTCAAGCTCGCGCACGAGCAGGGCTTGTTGTCGACGAAGCAACACGGCGTGCTGGTGCTGGTGGTCACGCTGGGCATGGCCGCGGTACCGCTGCTGGTGCTGGCGGCGGCAAAGCTGCCCCAACCGAAAGCGCCGGTGCGCGAATACGACACCATCGACACCGGCGCGCCGCGCGTGGTGATCGCGGGCTTCGGGCGCGTCGGACAGATCGTGGGACGCCTGTTGCGCGCGCGCGGCATTCCGTTCGTGGCGCTGGAAAGTTCCATCGAACAGGTCGACCTGTCGCGCCGCTTCGCCGGCACCGAGATTTTCTTCGGCGATCCGACCCGCGCGGAAATCCTGCGCGCGGCCGGTGCCGGCAAGGCCGACGTGTTCGTGCTGGCGACCGACGATCCGGATACCAACGTGCGCACCGCGCGCATCGTGCGGCGGATGTACCCACACCTCAAGATCGTCGCACGGGCGCGCAACCGCCAGCATGCATTCCGGCTGATGGACCTGACCTCCGATCCCGACGACGTGGTGCGCGAGACGTTTTACTCCAGCCTCAAGATGGCGGCGCTGACGCTGAAGGCACTGGGCATGGACAAGGAGCAGGCGCGCGCGGTGGTCGAACTGTTCCGCGAACACGACGAACGGTTGTTGCGCGACCAGCACCTGGTGTACGACGACGATGTCGCGCTGCGTCAGACCACCCGCGAAGCCTACGAGGAATTGCAGGGCCTGTTCGAAGCCGATACCGCGCGGCGGCAGGAAACGGCAACCGACAAGGTGTGAAGCACGTTGTCAGTGCGGGTCAGGGATGATCCGCCGCGGATCGAGCACAGCAGGTACTTGGTCCGGCGACATTCAAGTGCTCGGATGTGTCATCACCGGTGTCACCACCGGTGCATTGAGCGGCACGCCGCGGCGCGGCGCCAGTTCCATCGCGAGGTCGATGTAGCCGAGCACATTCGCGACATCCGATGGCGTGCGCTGCATGCAATCACGCGCCTCGCGGTTGGCGCCACGCTGCAGCAGCACGCGCGCGGGTTCGAAGGTCGCGTGCATCGCGCAGGCGTGCAGCGCGGTGACGCCGTGTTCGTCGGGGTGGTCGAGGTTCGCGCCCGCGTCCAGCAGCGCCGGCAGCAGCGCGCCGAGATGCGTGCCGTCGCAATCCGCGCCGGGCTTGGTGTGCACGCCCAGCAGCACCAGCAAGGGCGTCGCGCCGCTGCGGTCGGCGGTGTTCAAGTGCGCCGCGTCCTGCAACAGCGCATCGAGCAGGCGGCGGCAGCGCAGGCTGTCGCGGCTGTCGAAGCAGAAGCGTGCGGCCGCGTGCAGCGCGGTCTGGCCGCGTGCATCGACGAGGCCGGGCTGCGCCCCGAGTTCGCGCAGCACCGCCACCATGTCGGGGTAACCCAGCGCGGCGGCGATCATCAAGGCGGTCACGTCGTCGGCGTGGCGCAGATCGACCGGCACGCCCGCGGCGACCAGCGCGCGCGCGATGTCTGGCTGGCGCGCGCTGACGGCGGCCGACAACGACGACGCGCCGGTGTCCACCGTGAGTTTGGGATCGGCGTGCGCGGCCAGCAGCCGTTGCACGCTTTGCAACGCGCCCGCGCCGCTCGCGCGCAGCAACGCGGTGGCGCCGCGGCCGTCGCGCGCGTCCACCGGCAGGCCGAGTTCAAGCAGGCGCGCCACCGCATCGGGATCGGCGGCCGCCGCGGGCAGGTCTTCGTCGCGCAGCGGACGCCTGGGCAGCGCCCAGCCGTTCCAGCGCAACCAATGTTCGAGTCTGGTCGCGTCGCGCGCGAGCGCGAGGCCCAGTGGCGTTTCGCCGCTGGCGGCCGGGCTTTCCGGATCGGCGCCGTGCGCGATCAGCGCCTTCACCAGCGGCAGTACTTCGTCGGGCTTGCCGTCCAGCGCGACGTGCAGGGGCGTCGCGCCCGCGCGATCACGCGCGTTGGGATCGGCGCCGCGCACGAGCAGTGCGCGCAACACCGGCAGCATGCCCGGACGGCTGGCGTAGTGCAGCGGCGTGCGATGGTCGGCATCGGCACCGAACGCGTCGGCGCCGCGTTCGAGCATCGCCAGCGCGAGTGCCGCGCCTTCGCCGCCATCGAGGCGCGCGAGCGCTTGTGCGAAGCGTCCCGCGCCCGCGGGCGTGGCACCGGCGTCGAGCAGTTGGCGCACCGCGGCAATCGAGGCCGGCAGATGATCGAGCAGTGCATCGAACAGGCGGCTGCCGTCGTCGAGGCGTGCTTCGCCGTCGAGGCCCTGCTCCAACAAGCCATGTTCCAGCAGCCACGCGCGCGGCGCGGCGTCCGCGTGATCGGCGAGATCGAGATACAGCGCGGCGAGTTCGGTCGCCGGCCACGTGCGCACGCGCTCCTCGAAGCGCGCGACCACGCTCCAGTGCGCGAAGCGCAGCGCGTCCAGCAGGTGCTGCGGCGTGTCGGCGCCGGCTTCGGGTTCGTTGCCGCGCGCATGGCTGGCGGGCAACGCGGCTTCGGGATCCATCAGCGCGACGAGATCCCAACGTCCCGCCGCGCTGGCCTGGTCGATCGCGCTGCGTCCGTCGCTGCCCTTGCGCGTCGGGTCGGCGCCCAGTTCCAGCAGCGCGCGCACGCAGGCCGCGTTGGCGCGCGGCGACTGGCATGCCAGCATCAGCGCGGTGCGGCCGTGCTGGTCGCAGGCGTTCACGTCGGGATTTTTCTCGGCGAGCAGCGCGACCACGCCCGCCGCGCCCGCGCGCGCGGCTTCCATCAGCGGCGTGGTGCCGTAACGATCGGCCAGAGACACGTCCGCGTTGGCGTCCAGCAGCACGCGCGTGATCTCGACATGGTTCTCGCGCGCCGCGTGCAGCAGCGCGCTGCGCCCGAGCGCATCGACGGCGGTGGCGCGGCCCTTGTGCTTGAGCAGGATGCGCACGCCTTCCGGGTCGTCGTCGGCGATGCCTGCCGCCGCCGGCATCGCGGCATCGGCGTGCGCGCCGTGTTCGGCGAGGAAGCGCAGCACCGGCCAGTTCGCCGCGGCCGCCGCGACGGCGAGCGGCGTGGCCTGTTCGCGGTTGCGTGCTTCCAGCGGCGCCTGCGCATCGATCAGGATCGCGGCGACCGCGGGTTCCGCGCACAGCGCGGCGTGGTGCAGCGGCGTGTTGCCGTCGGCGTCGGCGCGCGCGGGATCGGCGCCGTTCGCGACCAGGCTTGTCACCATTTCCGGACGACCTTCGTGGCAGGCGCGCGTGGTGGCGAGCAGCGGCGTCAGGCCCGCGTGCGCGCGATTGACGTCGGCGCCCTTGGCGATCAACGCGCGCAGCAGATGCGTGTCGGGAAGTTCGGCCGCCAGCACCAGCGCGGAACGCTGGTCGCGCGCGCCCGCGGGCGGCGTCGCATCCGGATTCGCACCTTGCGCAAGCCAATCCATCGCAGCAGCGGCATTGCCGCTGCGCGCCGCCGCCAACAGGTTTTCATCCAGCACCGCTTGCGCGGGTGCCGCTTTTTCGGGAATGGTTTCCGCGACCGGCACCTCGGTTGGTACAGCAGGCGGTTCTTCAGATCGCTCGCCATCATTGCGCGATCTCGGCCTCGGGCCGGACGGCGAGGGGGGTTGTGGCGCGAAGCTCCGCACGCGTCCATCGAACAACAGGCGCAGCGTGCGATCGGCGACGATCAGCGAACACAGCGGCAACACCACGACCGCGAACAGGAACAGCGAGGCCGTGCGGATTTCGTCGGGCAGGCTGGCACCGATGCCCGCTAGCGACAGCGCGCCGAATGCGATCGCGAGTTGCGCGAGCGAAGCCGGCAGGAAGTGCGTCAGGAACAGATCGCGTCCGCGCGTGAGGTGGCGCGCGAAGGCGAGGCTGCGCGCCAGCGCGGCAGTGATCCAGGAATGTTCCTCGCCGGCGGGAAAGGCATCGTCCCACGCGAACACCAGGCCGAACACGGGCCAGAGCCGCCACAACACCAGCAGCGCGACCACCAGCGCGACCGCAAGGCCCAGTGTCGCCGCCAGCGACGGCGCCTGCGACAGCACGGCCAACGGCCACGCCACCAGCAGGAACACGATCGCGGTATGGATCGCCAGCGCGATCAGGTGCGCCGATCCGCGTCGCAGCGCGGTGCGCAGGAAAGTGGGTTCGCAACCGAAGCCGATCGCATGGCACACCGCCGCCATCGACAGCGATGCGCCGACCAGCAGCAACAGCAACGAGTAGCGTTCCCACGCGGGGGGAATCCAGATCGCGAGGAACACGGCGATCAGCGAAGGCAGAAAACAAGGCAGGGATCGGGACAGCGGCGGCCGGCGGCGGGGCTTGGTTTGAGGCATGAGGGCATCGGAGGCGGCGGACGGCCCCAGTATAAGGAAGGCGCATTTACGAGAAGTTAGGCAGCGCCGTTGTGCGCGACGGTGTGCAGCACGGCCCGCTGCTTTTTGTTCGCGCCGAGCGTAGCGGCTGGAGGCCGCGGAGTCGAAACGCTCGACCGTTGTCCTTCGACTTCGATGCCCTGCGTCTCCGCCCGGCACGAACGAGTCAATCCGGGCGCCACGCTCGAGTTGCGGACTTGCACGGACTGCGCCGCGGTGCGATAGTCCGCCGTAACGAAATTCATACAAACGTATGAAAGACCCGAGGCAGGCCGCTTTGCGGGCATGGATTGGGCGCCGTACCCCTTCTTGATGTACAAAAACATTCGACTGGAGATCCACATGAGCAAGCATCCGATCACCGCGCCCAGACTGGCTGGCTTGGCGCTCGCCACCCTGAGTGTCGCCGTCGCCGGCGCGCTGGTCAGTCCGGCGGCCATCGCATCCGGCTTCCAGATCAGCGAAAACACCGTGCAGGCGATGGGCCGCGCGTACGCCGGGCGCGAAGCCGCCGGCAACGACGCTTCGGTGGTGATGAACAACCCCGCCGCGATGGTCGACTTCGACACTTACGCGGTGCAGCTCGATGCGACGGCCATCAACGTCAGCACGCAATTCCACGGTTCCGGTACCGATGCAATCGGGCAACCGCTGTCGGGCGGCGATGGCGGCAACGGCGGCGGCGTGCACGGCGTGCCGGCGATCAGCTTCATCGCGCCGATCGCGCAGAACTGGCGGCTCGGGTTCGGCATCAACGCGCCTTTCGGCTTGGCCACCGAATACGACGCCGGCTGGATGGGCCGCTATCAGGCGCTGAAGACCAGCGTGAAGTCGACGGACTTCACGGGTTCGATCGCGTGGGCAATCAGTCCGCAGTTCTCGCTGGGCTTTTCGGTCATCGCGCAAAAGACCACCATCGATCTTGGCAACGCCATCGACATGGGCGCGGTGATGGCGGCGCCGCCGTTCAACCTGGCGCCGACCTTCCTGCCGCAGTCGGCGGACGGCGCGGTGCGCATTCGTGGTGACAACTGGAAGTGGAGTTGGGCGGCCGGCGCGGAATGGAAGCCAACCACGCAGGACACCCTGGCGCTCTCCTACCACGCCAAGATCAATCATGACTTCACCGGCCAGGCCTATTTCACGGTGCCGGCCAGCGTGCAGTTCGTGCTTTCGCAACCCGGCGTTCCACCGTTGTTCCAGAACACCACGGGCAGCGGCCAGTTCGCCACCCCGGCGACGGCGTCGTTGAGCTACTGGCACAAGACGATGGGTCCGGTGTCGTGGGGCGCGGAAGTGAGCTGGACCGGCTGGAGTTCGTTCAGTCACCTGGCCATCGATTTCGCCAATCCCTACCAGCCGAACATCGACCAGTATTACGGCTGGAAGAACACCTGGTTCGGTTCGCTCGGCATGGATTACCGCTTGAGCGACGCGTGGACCTTGCGCGGCGGCGTGGCTTTCGACCAGACGCCCACCCAGGATTCCACGCGTGATCCGCGCATTCCGGATGGCGCACGCAAGTGGATCTCGCTCGGCGCGGGCTATACGCCCACGCAGAACCTGACGCTCAATATCGGCTATACGCATCTGTTCGTCGACAACGGCGACGTCAACGACATGAGCGCGACCGGCGACCACCTGGTCGGCAGCTTCGACAATTCCGGCGATCTGTTCGGCATCTCGATGCAGTACAAGTTCTGACGCGCCGCTTCAAGGCCGGCGCAGTGACGAGAACCCCGCCGCAAGGCGGGGTTTTTTGTTGCGTCCGGAAACGTCCGCAAGGTGTCCGCGGACACCGGGCGTGGCGATTCGCACGCCGCAAGCGCTTGATTGCCGGTGCGTTGTTCGGGCCACGCGTGTGGCATGCAGGATGCAACCTGGACGCAGGAAGCAACGATTCATGCGACAGCGTCGTTTCGCTCGGCGCAACGCGCTCGACACCTTCGCGGAAAATGGAATGCTCGGCTATTACCTCGACCTTGCACTGCGCAGCCTGAAACGCAACACGCTGCTGACCGCTTTGATGATCGTGGCGATCGGCTTCGGCGTGGCCGCGTCGATGATCACGTACTCGGTGTTCCGCGCGGTGTCGGGCAATCCGATCCCGGACAAGTCCGCGCAATTGTTCACGCCTCAGATCGACAGTTGGGGACCGCAGCAGAGCTTCAATGGCGATGGCGAGCCGCCGCAGGCGCTGGACTACACCGATGCGATGGCGCTGATGCGCGCGCACGCGGCGAAGCGGCAGACGCTGTTGTATCCGGTGCAGGTGTCGCTGATGCCGGGGGGCAACCGCAGCCTGCCGCTCAAGGCGAACGGCTACGCGGTGTACGCCGATTTCTTCCCGATGTTCGAAGTGCCATTCCAATTCGGCAGTGGCTGGGACGCGACGCAGGACGAAAGCCGCGCGCCGGTGATCGTGCTGAGCGGGGAATTCAACAACAAACTGTTCGGCGACACCAACAGCATCGGACGCGAAATCAATCTCGACGGCCACGACTACCGCATTGTGGGCGTGACCCGGCACTGGGATCCGGTGCCGCGCTTCTACGCCTTGTTCGGCAGCAGCGGATTCGAGGAGCCCGCGGATTTCTACCTGCCATTCACTCGCGCGCTGGATTTGCACATCGACACTGCCGGCAACAACAGTTGCCGCAAGCCCACCACCATGCGCGGCTGGGATGACTGGCTGCACAGCGACTGCGTGTGGCTCACGCCGTGGGTGGAACTGGACAACGCGAACGAGGTCGCGCGCTACCGCAACTTCCTGGAAGGCTATTCCGCCGACCAGCAACGCGCCGGCCGCTTCGGCTGGACGCCCAACGTGCGCCTGCGCGACGTGACGCAGTGGATGGCGTACATGCACGTGGTGCCTCCCGAGAGCCGCATCTCGCTGATGGTGTCGCTGGGCTTCTTCCTGATCTGCCTGGTCAATACCGTCGGGCTGCTGCTGGCGAAGTTCATGCGCCGCGCCAGCGAGATCGGCGTGCGTCGAGCATTGGGCGCATCGCGGCGCGAGATCTACATGCAATTCCTCATCGAAGCCGGCACCGTCGGCGTGGCGGGCGGCCTGCTGGGATTGCTGCTGACCGCCGTGGGCGTATCGGGCGTCGGCTTGCTGTTCCGCCCCGAGATCGCGCGTCTGGCGCACGTGGATTTGTCGCTGGTGATGCTGACGCTGGCGGTCGCGATCGTCGCCACCGTGATTGCGGCGTTCTATCCCACCTGGCGCGCGGCGCACGTGCAGCCGGCCTGGCATTTGAAAACCAACTGAAACGGGGCTCGCACATGCAGATCCAGCCCATCATCGCCGCGCTGCGCCAGCACAAGGCCGGCACCGTGCTGATCGCGCTGCAGATCGCGCTGACCCTGGCGATCGTGTGCAACGCGCTGTTCATCATCCACCAGCGTCTGTCGCACCTGACCGAGCCCACCGGCATCGACGAAGCCAACCTGTTCGTGATCGGAAGCCAGTGGGCGGGTCAGCATTCCGAGCAGCAGATCGACGCACAGATGCAGGCCGACCTTGCTGCGCTCCGGCAACTCCCCGCGGTGCGCGACGTGGCACCCGCCAATTCGTATCCACTGCGTGGCGGAGGCTGGGACAACTTCATCACCATGAAGCCCGACCAAGTGCAGAAGACCACCGACGCTTCGGTCTACTTGAGCGACACGCACCTGATAGACACGCTCGGCCTCAGGCTGATCGCCGGGCGCAATTTCCGCACCGACGAAATCGAGCCGATGGGGATGCGCGAAAACAAGACGCCGGCGGTGGCAATCGTGACCAAGGCACTGGCCGACAAGCTGTATCCCGATGGCTCGGCGCTGGGCAAGACCTTCTACACGATGAGCACGACGCCGACCACCATCATCGGCATCGTCGCGCGCCTGCAGCGGCAGGAAACCGACACGTGGTCACGCGATTACGTTTACCAGGCCATGCTGTGGCCGCGGCGCCTGGACATGTCGTTCGGCACCTACTACATCGTGCGCGCCAAGCCGGGCGAACTGGCGGCCGCGATGCGGGAGGCGCCGAAGGCGCTGTACGCGCAGAGCCGGTTGCGCGTCATCGATCCGAAAGACGGCGTGCTGAGTTTCGCCGACATCCGCCATCGCGCCTACGACAGCGACCGCGGCACCGCGATCCTGATGGGCATCATCTGCACGGTGCTGCTGGTGATCACCGGCGCGGGCATCATCGGGCTTACCAGTTTCTGGGTCGGCCAGCGGCGCAAGCAGATCGGAATCCGCCGCGCGCTCGGCGCGACGCGGCACGACATCCTGCGCTACTTCCAGACCGAAAACCTTCTGATCGCCGGCGGCGGCGTGGTGGTGGGCGCGGTTCTCGCGATCGGCTTGAACCTCTGGATGATGCGGCAACTCGCGACGGACCGCATGCCGCTGCTGTACGTGCTGGCGGGCGTGATCGTGCTGCTGTTGCTGGGGCAGGGTGCGGTACTGGTGCCGGCGATGCGTGCGTCGCGCGTGTCGCCGGTGGAAGCGACGCGGACCATTTGAGGAGACGCATGTTCGCCTACTACTTCGACCTCGCGCTGCGCAGCCTGAAGCGCAATCCGGTGCTCACCGCGCTGATGGTGCTGGCGATCGGGCTCGGCATCGGCGCATCGATGACGATGATCACCGTACTGCACGTGATGAGCGGCGATCCGCTGCCCGGGCGCAGCGCGAAATTGTTCGTGCCGATGCTCGATCCGCGCACGCCCGACCATGCCCAGAATGCCCATGCCGGCATCATGGGCACGCCGGACGCGTTCACCTGGGTGGATGCGATGAACCTGCTGCGCGAGCATCGCGCCGACCGGCAGGCCGCGATGAGCTCGGGCTCGGTCGCCGTCACGCCGGCGGATGCAAGCCAGCATCCGTTCTTCGAGAACGGGCAATACGTGACCGCGGATTTTTTCCCGATGTTCGGCGTGCCCTTCGAAGCCGGCACGGGCTGGACGAATGCGCAGGACGATGCGCGCGCGCGGGTGGTGGTGCTGAACGCCGAACTCGCACGCAAGCTGTTCGGCGATGCCGCTGCGATCGGCAAGCTGGTGCGCCTCGACAACACCGAGTTCCTCATCATCGGCGTGTTGCGCGACTGGCATCCGCAGCCCGCGTTCTATGCCCAGCACGGCGCGCGCGTGTTCGGCGGCGCCGACCAGTTCTTCATGCCGCTGCAGACCGCGATGGAATTGCAGCTTTCGTTTCGCGGTCATTTCTCGTGCTGGGGTGACGGCAGCGAGTCGCGCACGAGTGACCAGTGCACGTGGCTGCAGTTGTGGGTGGAACTCGACGATCCCGTCAAGGCGTTTGCGTATCGCCGCTATCTCGACAACTACTGGCGCGACCAGCAGGCGCACGGGCGCTTCCCGCGCAAGGATGCGCCGCCGCACCTGTTCGGCCTGATGGCCTGGCTGGCGCACGAGCACATCATCCCCGACACCTTGTCGATGCAGCTGTGGCTGGCCGTCGGATTCCTCGCGGTGTGCATGCTGAGCGCGGTGGCGCTGCTGCTCGCGAAGTTCCTGCGCCGCAGTGGCGAGATCAGCGTGCGCCGCGCGATGGGTGCGCGGCGGCGCGACGTGTTCGTGCAGTTCGGCATCGAGTCCGCGTTGATCGGCACGCTCGGCGGCTTGCTGGGACTGGCCATCGCGCAACTGGGCTTGTGGAGCATCCGCCAGCGTCCCGACGGCTATGCGCAGCTCGCGCAGATGGACGCGGGGATGCTGATCGGCACGCTGGCGCTGGCGATCGCCGCGAGCGTGCTGGCCGGCGTGTTGCCGGCATGGCGCGCCTGCCTGGTGCCGCCGGCGCTGCAACTGAAAACCCAATGACGGAATGGCCATGACCGAATTCAAGCCCATCCTCGCGAGCCTCGGCCGCCACAAACTGATCGCGAGCCTGCTGGCGCTGTTGGTCGCGCTCACCTGCGCCATCGTCTGCAACGTCGCCTTCATGATCCAGCGGCAGGAGGCGTTGATGAGCCTGCCGAGCGGCGTGGCCGAGGATCAGCTGGTGCTCGTCCAGAGCGCAAGCCTCGATCGAACCGCCAACCAGCTCGCGCGGCACGAAACCGATCTCGCCGCATTGCGGATGATTCCTGGCGTCGAGTCGGCCGTGGCCGTCGATGCGCTGCCCTTCAACGGCAACAACTGGACCAGCAGCGTGCAGACCTCGCCCGATGCACAGGCCTACGCACTCGCGAGCCTGTTCACCGGCACGCGCGGCGAACTGGGCACGCTCAGATTGAAGCTGGTCGCCGGCCGCGATTTCCGCGAGGACGAGTACATGCCGCTGGACGCCGGTCGCGGCAATGACGGCATTCGTCATGTACCGGCCGCCATCATCACCAGGGCCCTGGCCGAACGTTTGTTTCCGGGCCAGAATCCGCTGGGCAAATCAATCTATCCGTACGACAACCCGATCCGCATTGTCGGCGTGGTGGAGCACCTGCTGCGGCCCGACGTGGACGAGGGCGCCGACAACGGCCAGAGCATCCTGTTTCCGCTGCTGCCCGACAGCAACAGTGTCACCTACGTGCTGCGCACGTCGCCCGGCGAGCGGGCGCGCGTGATGCAGGAGGCGGCGGACACCCTGTATCACCTCGCTCCGGATCGCGTGCTGCGTGATCCGCAGACCTTCGCGCAGATGCGTGACGATTATTTCCAGCGCCAGCGCGAAATGATCGGTTTGCTGATCGCATCGGTCATCGGGCTGATGTTCGTCACCGCGCTCGGCATCACCGGGCTCGCGAATTTCTGGGTGCTGCAGCGCACGCGCACCATCGGCATCCGCCGCGCGGTGGGTGCGACACGCACGGACATCCTGCGCTACTTCCAGACCGAGAATTTCCTGATCGTCACGCTCGGCATCGCGCTCGGTGTGCTGCTGGCGGTCGCTCTCAACCTCGTGCTGACGGCGCACTACCAGCTCCCGCGCCTGCCGCTGTGGTACCTGCCGGTCGGGGCGCTGGCGCTGTGGCTGCTCGGCCAGTTCGCGATACTGGCGCCGGCGTTGCGCGCCTCGCGCGTGCCGCCGGTGGTGGCGACGCGGAGCGTGTGACCCATGGCGCGGTGAAGGGGACGCCTGCCGGCGCCCCGCTCACTTCAGGACGTCGGCGGTTGCTGCGGCTGTTGCGGTTGCTGCGCGCCGGGCTGCGGCGGCATGAACTTCTGGACCTTGGCCCGCACGCTGCTGTCGGTCTGCACCAGGTTGGCGATCTGCACGTAGCGCTTGGGCGACAACTGGTGGCTCTCGACCACGGCTTCCATTTTCTTTTCGCCGGACTGCTGCAGTTGGGTGCGCGCGTCTGCGGTCTTTGCTGCGGCGAGTTGCGGCTGGAGCGAATTCTTGATGTTCTGCACATCCACCACGGCACCCGCGAAGTTCTTCAATTCGGTGTCGCTCGGTGCGGGCCCGGTGTCGGTCTGGGATGCAGCGGCATTGTCTTGCGGCGGGGCCTGCTGCGGCGCGGGCTGGGTTTGCGCCAATGCGGCGGGCGCCAGCATGGCAATCGCGAGTGACACGGCAGCCGCGATGCCCGTGCGGTTGAGTGATCCGATCATTGCGTTCTCCTCGTAAGCGAAATGCGCGGCGCATGGAAGCGCCGCAATCACCGTAACGAGGCTTGCAACATGCGCGCAACCCCGCGCCGCGCATCAATTCAGGCGCAAGACGGGTTTCACACGAAATCCGAATACGTCATGAACCCAATGACAACATTTTCGCGTTGCGGGCATCAATCCTGCAGCGTCAGCAGCGATGCATTGCCGCCCGCCGCGGTGGTGTTGACGGTGAAGGTGCGTTCGGTCGCGAAGCGCAGGAGATAGTGCGGACCGCCGGCCTTGGGGCCAGTGCCGGAAAGGTTCTCGCCGCCGAACGGCTGCACGCCGACCACCGCGCCGATCTGGTTGCGGTTGACGTACAGGTTGCCGACTTTTGCGCGGCGACGGATGTGGTCGACGGTTTCATCGATGCGGCTGTGGATGCCGAGCGTCAGGCCGAAGCCGGTGGCGTTGATCGCGTCGATCACTTCGTCGAGTTCGCTCGCCTTCCAGCGCACCACGTGCAACGCGGGCCCGAACACTTCGCGGGTCAGCAGCTTGATCGACGGGATCTCGTACGCGCGCGGCGCGAAGAAGGTGCCGTGCTCGGCGCCTTCGGGTAACTTGGCCACGTTGATGAGCTTGGCCGAGCCGCGCATCACTTCCGCGTGTTCCTCGAGCGTCGCGCAGGAAGGCTGGTCGATCACCGGGCCGACGTCGGTCGAGAGCAGCGCCGGATCGCCGACCTTCAATTCGTCCATCGCGCCCTTCAGCATGTTGATCACGTGGTCGGCGATGTCGTCCTGCACGAACAACACGCGCGCGGCCGAGCAGCGCTGGCCGGCGGAATCGAACGCGCTGGTCATCACGTCTTTCACGAGTTGCTCGGGCAGCGCGGAGGAATCCGCGATCAAGGCGTTCTGGCCGCCGGTTTCGGCGATCAGCGCGGCGATCGGCGCATTGCGTGCAGCCAGCGTGCGATTGATGGTCCACGCGGTTTCGGTGGAACCGGTGAAGCACACGCCGGCGATTTCCGCGCGCGTCAGCAGCGTGTTGCCGATCACCGAGCCGCGACACGGCGCGTACTGCAGGACTTTTTCGGGCACGCCGGCCTGGTGCAGCAGCTTCACCGCCATGTAGCCGATCAGCGTGGTCGGCTCGGCGGGTTTGGCGATCACCGCGTTGCCTGCCGCCAATCCGGCGGCGACTTGTCCGGTGAAGATCGCCAGCGGGAAATTCCACGGCGAAATGCACACGAACACGCCGCGTCCACGCAGGAACAACTGGTTGGATTCGCCGGTCGGGCCGCGCAGGTCTTCGGGTTTGCCGAACAGCTTGCGCGCCATCGCCGCGTAATAGCGGCACATGTCGGCGGCTTCGCGGACTTCGCCGATCGCGGCGGGAAGGGTCTTGCCGGCTTCGCGCACGCACAGCGCGATCAATTCGCCGCGGTTCTGTTCGATCAGGTCGGCGGCGCGTTCCAAAACCTTCGCGCGCTCGTCGGCGGGCGTGTCGTCCCACGCGGTTTGTGCAGCGACGGCATTGTCGAGTGCGCGCAGCAAGGTCGCGGCGTCGGCATCGCGCGATTGGCCGACCACGGCGCGGCGATCGGCCGGGCTGGTGACGTCACGCGTTGGCGTCGAGGACTGCGCGCCGGGCACCAGCGGTTCCGCGCGCCACGGTCCGCGCCTGGCGTTGACGGCCTCGGCCAGGGACTTCAGTTCGTCGTCGTTGGCAAGATTGACGCCCATGGAATTCTTCCGGAGTGTGCCGTACAGGTCGACCGGCAGGGGAATGCGGGGATGCTGGTAATGGCCGCCGTGCGCCGCGCCGAACGCGCGCACCTCGGTGCAGGGATCGGCGACCAGGTCATGGATCGGCAGCGTCTCGTCGCTGATGCGATTGACGAAACTGGTGTTGGCGCCGTTTTCCAGCAGGCGCCGCACGAGATACGGCAACAGATCCTCGTGGCTGCCGCACGGCGCGTACACCCGGCACGGCACGTTCCAATGGTCGGGACCGACGACTTCCGCGTACAGGTCGGCGCCCATGCCGTGCAGGCGCTGGAATTCGAAGGGACGTCCATTTGCGATGTGACGGATCGCCGCGATGGTGTGTGCGTTGTGGGTCGCGAACTGCGGATAGATCACGTCCGCGCCGGCATCGAGCATGCGCCGCGCGTTGGCGAGATACGACACGTCGGTGTTGGGCTTGCGCGTGAACACCGGATAGCCGGCAAGGCCGAGTTCCTGTGCACGCTTGATTTCAGAATCCCAGTACGCGCCCTTGACCAGCCGCACGCACCAGCGGCGCTTGGCGGCTTTCGCGGTTTCGACCAGCCAGTCGATCACGAACGGCGCGCGCTTCTGGTACGCCTGCACCGCGAGGCCGAAACCGTTCCAGCCCGCAAGCGACGGATGCGTGAACACCGCTTCCATCACGTCCAGCGACAGTTCCAGCCGGTCGGCTTCCTCGGCGTCGATGGTGAGCGCGATGCCTTGTGCCTTCGCGAGTTGCGCCAGTTCCAGCACCACCGGGGTCAGCTCCGCGTGCACGCGTTCGCGCTTGGCGACTTCGTAACGCGGATGCAGGGCCGACAGCTTCACCGAGATCGACGGCGCGTCCAGCAGGTTGGCGGAGGGGCCGCGCCGGCCGAGCGCGAGGATCGCGTCGTGGTAGGCCTTCTTGTAACGCAGCGCGTCGGGCGCCGTGAAGGCGGCCTCGCCCAGCATGTCGTAGGAATAGCGGTACTTTGCGTTGTCGCCCTTGGCCGAACGGTCCAGCGCTTCCTCGATGGTGCGGCCCATCACGAACTGGTGGCCCATGATGCGCATCGCCTGGCGCACCGCGAGGCGGATTACCGGTTCGCCCGCGCGCCCGATCAGGCGCTTGAACGCGCCCGGCGCATCCGCGCGCGTGGCGTCGGCGAGGTTCACCAGACGGCCGGTGAGCATCAAGCCCCAGGTCGAGGCGTTGACAAACAGCGAATCGCTGGCGCCGAGATGCTTCTTCCAGTCGGCTTCGCCCAGCTTGTCGCGGATCAGCTTGTCGGTGGTGAGGCGATCGGGGATGCGCAGCAGCGCTTCCGCGACGCACATCAGCAGCACGCCTTCCTCGGAAGAAAGGTCGTACTGGCGCATGAAGGATTCCACCGCGCTCTGGTTGGCGCTGCGTTCGCGCACGCGCGACACCAGCGCCGCGGCCTGCGCTTCGACCGCTTCGCTTTCGCGCGCGGGAAGCGTGGCTTCGGCGAGCCGCGCCGCGACCACTTCGGATTCGTTGCCGCTCCACGCGGCGGTGATGCGCGCACGCGCGGCGCTCGGCGGCGCGGGCAATTCAGGGGCGAGGATTTCAGCCATCGGCGATGACTCGGATATGACCGCCCATTGTAAGGCTTGCGCGCAGCGCAGCCAATGATGCGCGGCAGGATGCAGGCGCCGTGACGGCCTATTCTTGCCGCGATGTGCGGGTGGCCTTATGATTCCCCGGATTGCGGTACCGCTGATGTCCATGATCACACGTCTTCCGGTGGCTGCCGAAACCGGGCAGGTGACACTGCTGCTGGCGCCCAACCGGGCGCTCAGCCGACAGCAGATGCGCCAGTTGACGTGGGAGTTGTGCATCGCGGCGTTGCTGGTGGCAGGCCTTGCGGCGTGGGGGGGCGATGTGTTCGCGCCGCTGTTCGCGCTGATCGAGGTTCCGGTGCTTAGCGTTGCGTTGTGGCTGGTCTGGCGCAGCGGCGATCGCAGGGAACGCATCACGCTGGATACGGACCAGGTCCGCATCGAGCGACTCCCGGCCAGGGGCCGTGCAGCCAGCACGTTTCCGGTGGCGTGGACCCGGGTGCAGGTACGGGAGCGCGGCGATGGTCATCGCCACGTGGTACTGGCCGCGCAAGGGCGCGAGCAGGAAGTGGGCGAATGTTTGGGCGACGACGAAAGGATGCAGTTGTCGCGATGGTTGAAGGCCTTGCTGTCCGGCCGCAGCGGCTGGCGCGACAACTAGAAGATTATTCGGGGTGCGAATACGATGATTTCCAGCAATTGCAAACGGCGGATCGTGGGGGCGGGCGCCGCCTTCGGTGCTCTGCTGGTATCCATGGCCGCCGCCGCCGATCCGCGCCCGTGGCAGCTCAATCTCGACAAGGGCGTCACCCCGATCTCGCAGCAGATCTGGAACCTGCACATGGCCGCGCTGTGGGTATGCGTGGTGCTGGGCATCCTGGTGTTCGGCGCGATGTTCATTTCGATCGTTCGCTTCCGCAAATCGAAGGGCGCCGTTGCGGCAACCTGGAGCCACAACACCTTGCTGGAAGTCGCCTGGACGGTCGTGCCGGTGCTGATCCTGATCGGGCTCGCGGCGCCGGCTACCATCCTGACCCGCGACATGTACAACGCCACCGGTTCGCAGATGACCATCAAGGTCACCGGCTACCAATGGCTGTGGCGCTACGACTACGTCAGCTACGACGGCAAGCCGGTCACCAAGGTGCCGACCATTTATTCGCGGCTCGCGTGGGACAGCAACACCGCGCGCCAGCTCGACTCGGGGGTCAGTCCGTGGAGCGTGGTGGACAAGCAAACCGGCTTCCACGATTACCTGCTCGACGTGACCCACCCGCTGGTGATCCCGGCGGGCGTGAAGGTGCGCTTCCTGATCACCGCCGATGACGTGATCCACGGCTGGTGGGTGCCCGATTTCGCGGCCAAGCGCGATGCCATTCCCGGCATCATGAACGACGCGTGGGCCAAAGTCGACAAGCCCGGCATCTATCGCGGCCAGTGCTACGTGCTGTGCGGCCAGGACCACAGCGCGATGCCGATCGTGGTCAAGGTGTTGCCGAAGGACCAGTTCAACGCCTGGCTCGCGGAACAGGAAAGCGCCGCGACACTCGACAAGGCCGCGCGCACCGCGCAGACCGCGCCGCGGAAACCCGACCCCGCGAAGGGTTGATGCGGCGATACGAACAGCAGCACAAGGCATTCCAGAGGATTTCGCACCATGTCAAGCACCGCGCAGGCCATCCATCACGAGGAACACCACCAGGGCTTCTTCGAGCGCTGGTTCATGTCCACCAACCACAAGGACATCGGCACGCTGTACCTGTCGTTCTCGTTCCTGATGCTGTTCGTGGGCGGCAGTTTCGCGATGCTGATCCGCGGCGAGTTGTTCGAG
>Ga0134126_10000690_pt1 | contig 42522 bp, 35 predicted proteins | sample KB31752_FD_96881 | JGI IMG/M metagenome (GOLD analysis project Ga0134126, IMG submission 96881) | Terrestrial soil microbial communities with excess Nitrogen fertilizer from Kellogg Biological Station, Michigan, USA - KB3-175-2 | ecosystem: Environmental > Terrestrial > Soil > Unclassified ...
CTGGATAGCGTAGGGCCGTTGTGGGATCGGGAAATCTAATTGTCGTTGACCTGCGAACGAGTCAGACCGGATCGGGAAATCCAGTTGTCGTCGGGCGGGATATACAGTTGTCGTCCATCACGCGCTCTTCGGCAATGGATTGAAGGAAGGCGGCTTCGTGCGGATCGAGCATCGGCTGACTCCTGTTCGCTGGCCCATCATCTCGGGCACAGGCGCGTGATTCTATCAGGGATAACTTTAGTATGTAACTCGAATGGTTTTTCCGGCGGCGCTTCTAGCGTTTTTGTAGTGATTCCGTGAGGACACGCGTTGACGAGCGTTCGGGATGAATTCGAGGGGCTTCCCATGCAGTCGAATACAGGCACGGTCGCGGTGCTGCCCGGCCTCCTTTCGGTGTTCAATCCGTCGCGTTATTGCAAAACCTCTGGCAGGCCGATACGTGGGAAGGCCAGCAGCGCCCCGCCGCGCTTGCGCACCCCAGCCAGAATTGTCTCACGCGGCACATGGTCACCAAGGTTTCGGCCGTTGACGATCACGTCGAGGTCGCGTGCCAGCAGCTGCTCCGTCTCGGCAGCGGCCCAGAGGATCGCGTCCCAGATGAGCGGAATCGGGTTGCCGAACACCCCGCCACCGATTAACGTCAACACCGCCAGACGCTGTCCCAAGGTGGCGGCGGCGAGCAGCGTCCCCAAGTACGCCGCACGCAACAATTGCTGGCACGCTCCCTCAAACTTCTCGCCCTCCAAGCCGGCTCCGCCATACCCGCCGCCCGCGATGGTGGACGTGAATACTTGTGCGATCCGTCTATTCTCAGAGTCGGTCACCGATCCCTGGAAATCGTAACCTAGGATTACCTGCGTCCCCTCGTGTACACCCACCCGGATCGACTCGAAGCGCGCCGTGAGAGCGGCGACGAGTGCCCCAGGATCGCGGACGTTGTGAGCCATCAGGTAGCCGCTCTGTATCCGCGCCACGTCCGGGCCGAACACGCCAGCGAGCAGGTTGAGTTGGTCGGCGTCCGTCTGGACAAAGCGTGTGCCGTCGCTCCTCGGCGCGGCATAGTGGCGCAACAGCGTCCCAGGAAATGCCGAGATGGAAGAGCGTGGCCCCTGCGTTCGGTCGCGGAAATACTGTACCACGGGCGTTACATAAGGCCCCGGCGACTCAAGGCAGTTGAACTGCGATGCGGCCTGGAATAACGATCCAGGTGCTGCCGTCGCCTGTAAGCCACCCACGTCGGTCACTGGACTGGCCCCATCGAGTACCCACAGGCGGAGTCTACCGCCGGTAGCTCCGGCCTTCCTGGCACGTTGGCGCAACTCGGCGACGGAGGGCGTCTCGAAGCGCCCGGCGTGCCAGGAATGTTCTCCAGCCCGGAGCGTGGCGAAACCGTCCGCGTCGAAAGAGAACGCCTTAGCCGGGTCTGCGTGGACGGCGAGTTCGGCCATCTCGACTAGGTCGGCGTTGCCCTGACCTGCCGAGTCCATGAGATTCTTGATCGCCACGGACAACTCGGAGCCAGTGGTCGGATTGGCCGCGTATTTCAGGAACAATTCAATCACGGATACATCCTTATCTTTCTTGTCCGAGGATCAGTATCCCCGGCTGAATCGCTTTTGCCGTGCGAGACACATCGATACTTCATAAGGATTCGCCATTGTCGATCTTCCATCGAACAAGCGCATCATCGACAACCTGCACGAGTTCGCGGCTGCCTCGGTGATGATGCGTGGGTTTGAACCCCTGGAGGTAGCCGGTGCGGGAACCGTCGTTAATATCCCAACGAGAGAGGCCGTTCTGATCCGAAGAGAATAATCGTTGTCCTTCGCTGAAGAATGCGCCTGCGGGACCGGCAAACGCTGTTAGTTGGCGAGGCCAGGGCCAATCCGCACGCCAGCGGACATCTCCACTACCCGACGCGGAAATGTCGAAGATGCGGGCACCGTCGATCATTTCCTGATCGTCGTCGCCGATCCCGCCCAGGGCGATCCGATGATCATCCAGCCAGGTCAGTGCATGATCCCAATAATAGTCGCGGGCGCAGATGGGTTTCCGTGTCGGCCCGTCTTCGGACTCCCACACGTTGCCGGAAATCCACGGCTCCAGGCTCCACGTCGTCGGTATGCCGACGGGATGCCACACCCAACCGTCATCGGCGATGCGAACGCCGTTTGGGCTGACGGAGAGCGCTCCGTGGAAATAGTCGAGATAATGAATCGGTCGCTCCTCTCCCCGTTGATAGCTTGTCGGCCCCCGCGCGGTCAACAAGGCTCCGGTGGAAGGATCGGACACGTCGAGCCGGTTCCAGGCCGTGCGATGAATGGCGATTACTCGCCCCGCGACCTGGGCAAAGGCGAACGAGAACGGGACTGTTTCCGCGTGGTAAGCGCCGCCGTCGAGCGCAAGCGTCACTTGGCCGGAGCGGAGATCAATAACTTGTCCGTAGCGCCCATAATCATGGACGATTGCCGCGAAATGCCCACACGGAGAATTATACAAGCGTCGCTTCAGGATGCGGCCACACCAGGGCTTGTGATCGGGTTCCGAAGCAAGACTTGCGAGCGCAAGGCGCTTCCACTCGCCGGTGCCGGCATCAAATTGAGTGATCCGATTATCTTCAGAGAGTAACAGCCAGATTGAACGGCCTTCTGTAACCATCGGAGAAATATCGACGATCTTGCCGGCCTCTTTTGGCAGATCGGTACTCTGGAGTTGGGGATTGAACGGCTCAGAGCGGATGCGAATCTCTGGCTTCCCGCCAACTCCCCCAAGGTCGCCAATCTCTGTCGTGGCGTATTCAAAGCACTCCTGGCAGACGATTTCGGTGGTGAATGGCCGGCCTTCCTGACGCTCGGCCACGCAGGATTTGCACAGCAATTCCGTATCCATGCCGGACCCGGTGTACCACCTGAGATAGCTGAGCCAGGGTTCCCGGCATACGCGAAGATGCCCACACAACGGAACCCCGAACGGCTTTCTGTCATGGCCACACGCCAGCATCTTGTCACCTCCGCATTCGACCATACTTCCTTTTGGCGTTCATGTCCCCATCACGGATCGATGCCGGTGTAATACATGCAGGTGGCGAGGATGTTGGGCGCAACAGTCAGTCGCTCTATGACTTCGTTACTCCATCGGAGATCCCTATTTCCTTCCGGGGTTTGGCGTTCAGCCCCGGAGATTGATTCGGAATAGCATGGCGAAGCTCTCTCATCGATGAACTTGACGGAAACGCTTTCGGAGGTTCGCTAACGCGTCGTCGGAAATGCCTGTCTCCATTAACATGAGTCTATCCAGGCGATCCAAACAAGGCGATTCGCGGAACAGGCGAGCCCCCTCGTCGTCGATGCCCGAATGATAGGACATCGACAGTTCCTCGAGGTTGTGCAGGGTTGGGTTGCACGTAAGCGCCTGGACGGCCTCGTTGCTCAGTTCGTTCTGATACAGAGAAAGTTTACGCAGGTTGGGCGCTCGCAGTGCCTGGAGCAGTCGGACGGCTCCCTGGTCTCCGAGGTGGCAGTGGTTCAGTTCCAGCGACCGCAGTTGCGGGAGGTCAATCGAGGACGGCAGGCCATCCAGCGAACCCAGGTGATTCGAGGATAGGATAAGGGAAACAAGGGACTGCGATAGCGGGGAGCGGAGTAGGGCGAGGAAGCCAGTCCCGGTTAACCCCGCAGAGGAAAGCCAAAGGTGACGGACGGAGTTCAGGAGCGATCGATCGAGTAGCCAGGAAAGTCCCTGATCGCTCAAGGGATTGATGTACAGATGGCGAAGGAAGGGCCAGGGAGCCACCTTGCATTCCTCGATTGCCGTGAAATCGAGAGCATTGCTCCCGTACGACAGATCGCGCACCTGACGCAGCGTAGGGCTATTGAACAAGCTAATCAGCCCGCCTGCCCCACCGTCGGTGTAGGAGAGATCGAGACGGCGAACTTCTCCAAGGTAGGGAGATTCGGCCAGCACCTTCACCCCCTCCGGCCCGAGCCGGTTGTGGCTGAGATTCAGGGCGCGGAGGCTCGCGAGTTGCGGCGACTGGGCGAGAGCTTGCAATGCGTCCGGTGTGAGAGGTTGGCCCATCATAGTTAGGTTGAGTTGGGTGAGTTGCGCCAGCCAGGGGGCACTGAGCAGATGATCGACCCCGCGAGCGCCGAACCACTCACATGCGAGTTGCAGGCAATTCATTCGCGGTGCGTTCATGCGGACGAGCAGGCCGAGCGCGTGATCATCGAGTCCGCAGCCGAGCGACATAAACTCCTTCAGATAAGGCCACGACTCACTGGCGAGAACTTCTAGTTCGGCGTGACTGGCCTTCCAGTAACTCAGTCGTAGTGTCTGGAGCGAGGAGAGCCGCCCTGCCACATGCGCCAGCCCGCCTGGAGGCAGTGACCCTTTCGGAAAGTGGATGTCACGCAAACGGCTCAAGAAGGGGCTGGCGGCGAACTGTTCAAAACCTGCCTCGCCAGGCTCAAGGTACAGCCCAGTTACAGGCTCCGCAGCGAACAGCGATCCGGCATATTCATTGAACTGAATAGCAGTTCCACGAGCATGACGGATGAACCCTCGGTGCCGCGCCTTCCACGGTGAATCGTGAACCAGCGGGGAATCAGGAAACCAACGACTACGATGTTCCTTAAGGAGTACTCTCATGCGACGGAGTAATCCTTCCCTCCGCGGATCGCTTTGGGGTAGACGGGCTTTTTCCACGGCCAACCGAATGTACTCCGCGCGGGCAACCTCGCTTTTGTTGCCATATTCTTCCAACCAGTCCGCGTAGACCAGTCGCAGCGCGTCGTCCTCTGGATGGTCGATGATAGCCTCAAAGAGAGCGTCACGGGTGGTTCGCACGGTAAACTCAGTCCGGGGCTGGTTGTCGATTCTGCCGATGACTTTATCAGCCTGCCGCTGGGCACGCAATGCCGTCAGTCTGAAAGACAGCCTGATCTGCCACCTCGTGCATCAGTCCCCTTGACTGATGCCGAGCTTCCTTGGGTGGCTGCGCCGGGAGGAGTGCCTCGCAACCGCCGCCGATGAGATCGGTTCGGCCCGTTTTCCTCCAGCGCCTTGCGAACCTCGAAATAGTTCTCCGGTTTGAAGAACGGCAACAGCGCTCGCTGCAATTTGCGGTCGCGCAAATGGCGGGCGACAAACACCGCGTGCCTAGTGAATAGGTCGATACCGGGTAATTCATGCAGGTGGCGACGTGCGTGCCCCTCGGTTGATGGGCGTGGCGTGCAGCGATCACGCCCACACGACGTAGCCGCATACCCCGACCACACTGCCCTTGTCGGTCAGGGCGAGCGCCAGCCGCGGGTGCGAGGCTCCGCCCTCGTCCTCGCTTAGCCCGATGCTCACGAACGCGAACCCGTGCAGCCCCGGCTGCGCCCGCAGCCAGTCCACGAACTTCGTGGCAGGCTGGCTGGTCTCGGACCACACCGCCTTCGCCGTCAGCGGCTCGACGTGGATGTCCACCTCCGGGTTGATCGTCCCCCGGAACAGCCGCTCACGGACGAACGACTCCGTCAACGCCTCCGGCACTGCCTCGTTCCGGTTGGCCGTGCTGAAGAACGCCCGATAAGGCCCGCCCTGGTCGTGGGCCGGTTTGATCGCCTTGAGCAACTTCTGCCCCTCGGCGGCCAGCGTGCGGCACCGCTCCAACTCGGCCGGGGCGTGGTCGTGCGCGATCTCGTCCCCCTCGCGGGCGATGTTCCCGCAGGAGTAACGCACGATCTGGGTAGACAGGTCGTTGTGCGACCACTCGTTCTCTTCCTCGTCCACCCCGTAGGTTTCCATGCACTCGAGCAACGGGGCGAGCATGGCGGTGTCTGGCTCGCACCCGCCCTTTTTCGCCTTGCCCTTTTTGCCCGCCGATTTCGACTCGGGCACCGCGGCGGGTTGCTCCTCCGACCGCGCGCTGATCTCCACGACCACGGCGAACTTGTCCTTCGCCTGCCGGTAAAACTCCCGCACCGCCTCGTAGGTGTCCAGCGCTGCCCGCTTGTCGGCCTCGGACATGAACCCGGCGTAGTCGGTCGCCCGCAGGTCGTCGTAGCGCCGGGCCAGCCAGTCCGTTCCGTGTTCCGTCAACCAGTTGGCCGTCCGCAGCACTTCGTCACCGCTGTAGGCGTAAAAGCCTAGCCGAACACCTATCGCCCCACCGAAGGGATTCCAGGGGCAGAAGAACATCTTCTCCGCCGGCTCTGGGTAACTGGAGAATCGGCCATTCGTGAGGCAGCGCTGCACCGCTTCCCACACCGGAGAGAGGGTGAGCGTCCGCACCGGCTTGAGGTTAGCGAACTCGGCCAGCCAGAACGCCTCGCGGTCCTTCGCCTTCAGCTTTTTCGCGGCAGCCAGAGTCTTATTGTTCCACGCCAAAATCTCCTTCTGGTCGAACGTCCGCAGAATAGCCCGTGCCGCTATCCGGCCAGTCTTCGGATCGAACCAGTGCTTGAACTCGCCCCGTTCCTGCTCGCGAAGCGGCTGGTACATCTCCTCCGGTGGGATGGTGCGAGTGAGCGCGCTGCCAAGCTCGACGGTGGCAACCCCGGCGAGGCTGCCGGCCCTGGTTAGACCCACGATCAGCCGCACCGCCAGGCAGCCGTGCAGCCCACCACCCTCGACTGCGACGTACCAACCGTGGCCCATGTCCGGGTGCTTCTCGAACCAGTCGGCCGTCTCGTTCCAGATGCGGTTGTGGATTTTCACGTCGGCGGTCCTGTGCCCGTAGATGGTCACCTCGCCGCCTTCCAGGGAATGTACTCCGAACTCGCGGGCGGGTTTGATCTCGATTTTCGCCCACGGATGCACCGTGCCGCGAAAGGCGGCCCGCACGAACTCCGGGGTAAGCTCCTCTGGGGCCTTTCCGCCTCGGTTGGCCGGCAGGCAGAATGGTTCCAATTCACCAAGGTCAACCGTGCGGATGGGCAGGCGGGCGAACCGGGCGGCGGCCTCGGCAGCGATGCCGCGGCATCGCTCCAGCTCAGCCGGATCGTAGTCGTGTTCCGGGTCGTCGCCATCGCGGGCGATGCGCCCACTGCCATACCGCACCGTTTTTTGAGACAGCACGTTGAATGGCCACTCGTTCGCCGGCGCGTTCGGCTGCACGCCAAACGAGTCCATCGCCCGCGCCAGGATGCCAAGCCCCTTGGGATCGAGGGCGGTGGCTTGTTCGGCGCTGGTGGCTTTTACCTCCACTTCCCCAACTTCCGGCAGCGGCTCAGCCGGGGCCGCAGGCAGGCGAGTACGATGGACGCACCAAAGTTGCTGCTCTGACACCCTCTTGAGGAACGCGGCGAGGGCTTCCAGCGTCTGCCACGCTGCCTCGAAATCCTTGTCATCCAGATGTTTGGCGTTCGGGGTTTTGGCCAGCTTGTCGTACCGCTTCCGCAGCGCCTTCTGGGTGATCTTTCCGAGCGCCTCCGCGTACCTTGCTACATCGTCTGGCCCGCTGATGGCCAGGTAGTGCACGAATCTATCGTCGCCGGGCGAGTCGTCCTCGTCGGGGTCCATCAACTCGTTCCAGTATACCTGATGGCCCAATACGCCCTCCCACTCGGAGGTGTCGCCGGATGCGTACACATCGAGCATGCCTTCCTTCAGGGTGAGCAGGAGGGAATGCCAGCCGCCGGCCAATCGCAGCCGCTCGCGATGGCTCATCCGCCCGACGGTGTCCCAGGTGTCGCCGCATCCTACCAAGTAGAACTCGTCCTCGCCGGTGACGGCACACAGCTCGCACCCCGGAGCGTCCTTCGGCAGTGGATCCTTGAACGCAGGATCGAACGGGACGACGGAGGCATAGGCAAACTTGCCATCGGGGAGGGTGTGTCCAAGTAGGAAGCGGTCGGCCTGCGCGATCAGAGTGAGCGGTCCGCGGCCCTGCTCCTCAAACGTCTCCTTGTCGGCGAGGCCGGCCACTCGGGCACCGTCAAGTAGCACGCGCGCGATGTTCAGGCGGTCCTCGCCGTTGCTCTTCCAGGCGACGTAGGCGTGTCCGAACAAGGTGCCGAGTGCCGGCTCGGCGTCGGTCTGTTCCTCGCTGGTGTACTCGTTGTACACTCCGAATCCTTGCGGATGAATACTCTCTTCGGCACTGAGCAGCAAACGGTTTTTCGGTCCACGCCGGGCGAACACCAGGATGTTGCCGACGACAGTAAGGGCAAGGGAATTGGCCTTGGTGTCTTCGAGTGGGGTCTGGAAGAAAACGGGCATGTGTAGGCGCTCCAAGTTGTTGGGTAGTGGTGTGAACAAGGTATCCGGCGGCAAGTCCCGGTTCAAGCTCAGCCGGCGGAGCAACAACCCCAGGATTCCAGGTCACACCCATCTGCGCTGAAAGGAGGACGCCCGACAGCAAGACGAGACGGGTTCGCCGGAGTGAGGCAGTCGCAGTCAGAGGCGATCCGATCTCCTCTGCCTGCTTGAAATGAGCGTCACCGGATCATGACATGATTAGCGGGCTTGAAGAACTGCATCAGTTCCCGCTGCAATTTGCGGTCATGCCGATGGCGAACTACGAAGATGTCTTGCTTGGTGCAAGGATTGATACCGGCGTAATACATGCAGGTGGCGATGTCACCTAGCACGTGCATAAGGTAGCTTAGCACTTCACGATGTCGGCACCCGCTCGCCGGTGCCGCTGCGATGGTCCCGCCAAGCGCCGCTGTGGTTCCGCGGATAGTCGCTGCCCGGGAGAGACCAGGCGCTTAGGCCTGCACCTTCTCCGATAACGTGAAGACGGTCCGTGGCGAAATTGTGCCTGGAACGCATGCTTGCCGGCCTTCACTCCTTCGCCACCACGGTGTCGTACAGCCCATAGTGGGTCAGCCCCTCGTGACTCTCGATGCCTGTATAGCGCAGCGAGGCGTCCTCGTAGCGGCGGAACGCGAACACCGCTTCGTTCATCCGCTCGGTGTTGAACACCTTGAGCCGCACGAGCATATGGAAGTCCTTCACCGTCAGGCCGGTGACAGCTAGGAAAAGGTCCGGCTCCAGCTTGGTGATGACATCCTGCAGCGTGTTTTCCCGGAGGTCGGTCAGGTACATAAAGGCGGGGATTCGCGTCGCGAACTTGATCAGCTTCTCCTGGACGAGCTTGCGCTTGGACTTGTACTCCTTTTCCTCCTCGGTGAGCTGCTTCCTCTCCTTGTCCGTCAACCCATTGTCTTTGGCCTTGTTCTTTAGGTCCTTGACCTTCTCGCTCTTGTTGATGATTGTCTCGATAATGTTGTCGCCCAGCGCGCGCCAGCCCTCGATTTGCTCCACGGCGGCCATTGCCTCGGGATTGTCCAAGATGCGACGCAGCGTATCGTTGTCCACGTTCACGAGCAGCGGGCTTTCCCACTTGCGAGCCAGCAGCGTGGCCGACGTGCCCGCCATTGCGATGTCGAGAATGCCGCCCGCGTCAATCTGCGTCATGTTCGCCCCGTCGTAGGCCAGCACCGGTAGGAACGACACGAGATCCTTGACCGCGTTCTCCGGGTTCGACTCGTTCGGCGAAAGGCCGATCCCGTACTCAGAGAGTTGCCGAAGCGCGCGCGTGGGTGCGAAGTCGAACACGAAGCAGATGGGCTTGAGAATCTCCTCCTCATTCGGGTTGTCGCCATTAGGGTTCTTGATGGACCACGGCGACTGCACGCGGAACGCGGCCTGAAAATAGGTCTCCGGTGACTTGAGGTTGCGCAACATCAGGATAGATGACCACTGCGGCACCGTGACGCCGGTCGTGAGCTTGCCGCACGAGAGCGTGATGGACTTGGTCTCGAATCCACTCCCGATGGCCTTGCGCACGGGCGGCAACGCCTCCAGTCCGATGCCGGCCGAGGCACCAGCGGCGACGACCACGTGGTAGTCGTGCCAGAAGGTGTTGTGCTTCTCGGCCAACAGGTTCGCCATCGCGTGGCAAGCCGCAACATTGGGCAGAAACCAGAACGAGTGCTGCAAGTACGGCAGCAGACGCATATCCGAATATGGAAACGGCGGCCGCGTGCCCGTCTTCAGATACTCGACCGCCTTGGGCGTGTAACCGCCGCGGATGATGTCGAGCCACTTCTGCACGTCGCTCTGGTGTTTGAACTGCGTCTTGGCACCCGTGCCCGATGCCTCGAAAAACGCGTTGAGATCAAACTCGTCGAACTCCCCGGCGCTCGCGATCGCCACCAACTCCTCGGGCATCTGGTAGGTCAGCAGGCGCATCTGCGGCAGCGCGCCGTAGGGGTTCGCTTTGCACGGGTTCTTCGCCGCGAACTCGTCCTTGGCGCGCTGCTCGTCGGTATACGTCCAGTTAAAGATCTGCTCCTCAATGAACTCGCCCGTAGCCAGCGCCTTGAACGGCGTGCCGGACAGGTAGAGGTACGCCTTGGTGGTGATCGGCAGGAACTCGATCTCCTTCTCCGAGAGTTCGCTGAGGTCTTCGTTCACATCTTCCAGTCCCCTGCCGTACTCGAGCTTGGTCTCCTTTTTGGCGACCGCCTCCTCCTCGCCCTCGAACAGTTCCTTCGCGGTGTCGCGCCATGCGCCAAAGTGGTACTCGTCGAAAACTACCAAGTCCCACTTCACCTTGTGAAGCCACTCGTTCTTGGGCTTGATGTTTCCTGCCTCGTCGCGGCCAAGGAGATCCTGAAAGGAACCGAAATAGACGACGGGCTTCTTGTGGTCAATCTTGGTCGGATCCATGTCCGAGTGGCGTGAAAGGTACTGCCATCCCTCGAAATCCACGTGCGAATCCAGCTCCGTTTGCCACGCATCTTCCACCGCGGGCTTGAAGGTCGCCACGAGCACGCGCTTGGCCCCGAGTTTCTTGGCGAGTTGATACGTGGTGAAGGTCTTGCCGAAGCGCATCTTCGCGTTCCAGAGGAAGCGCGGGACGGCGTGCATATCCTCCTTCCAAATCGAGTGGAAGTAGGCGTGCGTCTTGTTCACGGCCTCGGCCTGCTCCCCGCGCATCGCGAACGTCTCGTGATGCGTGCCGGTGAAAGTCTTGCCGGTGCGCAACTCGGTGAGCACGGTCTTCACGTCCTCGACCGAGCAACGCATCCACTCCAGTTCGGTGTTCTCGAAGTGCTTTTTGACGAGCGCCGCGCGCACGTCGTGGTCGGTGAAGATAGTGCCGTCGTCGCGCTCAGCAGACTCGTCTAGCTCGATGGTGTAGTTCTTGATGGCGGCGGTCTTGAGCTGCTCGGCGACGCGCTGCTTCACGTCGCGCGCGGTTTGGCCCACCTTGAGGAGACCCTTATGCGCCGCGTCGTCAATCGAGTAGGCGTAGATGCGCGGCCGGGCTTCCGGCTTGGGCGCGAGGATGTCTTCGATTTGCTTGGTCATGCCGCCTTCTCCTCGATCTTCTTGCGTCCATACCAACCAATCCAGGCCATGTTGTCATTGCCTTCAGTGTAGCCAAAAGCGCCCCAAAGAGAGATAATTCAATAGAGTCGAATGTGGACTGGGCGTTGGCTCCTTATCCGTACAGCCCAGCAGACCGATTTTAGCGTGTTTCGGAGAGTAAATATGTCCTTCGCCGAGTTGATGCCGGCCCTTAGCAGCCTGCCACGCGACGAAAAACTCCAGGTACTCCGTCTGCTGGCGTTGGAACTCACGCAAGAGGCAGGAGTGGACGTTTTTCAAGACGGCGCGTCCTATCCGATTTGGACTCCATTTGGCGCAAACGATGCCGCCCAATCTTTGCAGCGGTTGCTTGAAGAAGACCGGGTATGAAGATGATCCCTGGTGCCGAAACGTTTCCCTTCTTGCCCACGAACCCCGCCACGGGGCCGCTTGCATTGATGCCGTTACTTCCGTTGCGTCTGGAGTTGCCGCCCCAGTCCATTTCCGTGCTTGGTTTGCTCGACACAGCTTCGGCGGTTAACGTCCTTCCCTTGGACATCGGCCTTCAGCTCGGCGCGGTGTGGGACGATCAAAAAATGAGCGTCCAATTGACCGGCAATTTGGCCTCCGTTCCGGCCTGTGGCCTGGTGGTCTCGGCAATCGTTGGCCGCTTTCTGCCGGTTCGACTGGCGTTTGCCTGGGCGCAGACGAACCATGTGCCATTGATTTTGGGGCAGCTCAACTTTTTCGCGGAGTTCGATGCCTATTTTTCGCGATCAACGGCGCTCTTCGAGGTAAAGCCAAAATAGCCCATCCATCGCGTACGCGGGCCGATTTCGCGGCATGTTATGCGCGGCGTCGGCAATCGAGTAGGCGTAGATGCGCGGCCGAGCTTCCGGCTTGGGCGCGTGGATGTCTTCGATGGTTTTACTCATCGCTCTCACCCATCGGACGGACCATCTTCTCGATGAACGCGATCTCACTGGCGGAGATGCCGTATTTGGCGTAGAGATCCTCGTCCGTCCACCGCTTCGTCCACGCCTGCGTTGGTACAAACGAGTAAACCTCACGCGTTGTGCCTTGGGCTGGCTTATGCAGAAGAACTAAGAATCGCGTCAGCCGGCAGAAGAGGTAGGACAAGGCGCTCTCAGCCTGCCTCTTGGAGTCGAACGGGCCGATGCAAAGATAAGTCTCAGAAGATATGGTGCCCGGCTCCCCGAGGAAAGGCGTACTAATGACCCTGTGGGGGTAAGTGTCTTTGTTGCCCGTCCCCGGACCAGCTCGTCCTGTGAAGAGCTTCCATCCATCGATGAACTGGGTTCCCGCCGAAATAGATTCTCTGGGGATGTAGCCCGTCCCGCCGTTCTGATAGACAAGTAGGTCGCCGCTGCGCTTTGCGACATTGCCTTTGAACGTTGTTTCCAGGCCGAACGGCTTTCTGGAACTAACGAGGCGAGTGAAATGTTTGCCTTCGGGCAGTAGCAGCGGGGCCTGTTGGCCACTCTCGACCGCCATGACCTTCTTGAGGATCGACAGCCCCTCATTGAAACGGATAAACACGTCCAGGCCATCTTCAAGAAGCCGGCGAGTTGCTATTGAGACCGGCCAGTCCTTGAAGTGGGTGGTGACGCGACAGGGGCCGGGATTCTCCCGGTCCCAGAGGAAGTAGCAGACACCGCCCTTGAGGCCCACCCCTGGAAAGACGTCCGACGCGCTGAGGAAATCGTCGATTGACCGCAGGCGATCGTCGGACAGCATGGAATCTCGGAACTCATCCAGCCCCTTGCCCCCGGCGAACCAACGGGAAGGAATGATCATCGACAGGTAGCGTGGCTCCAATGCCTTGGCTTGCTCGACGAACTTGTCGTAGATCGGCGCGGCACTCGTGCCGTAACCGCCGTCGTCCAACTGATACGGCGGGTTGCCAATGATGACGTCGAACTGCATATCGCCTCCAAACAACTCGGCGAGCCGAGTCTTGATGTCATCGGTGTGGATGAACGCATAAGCGTGCGTTTCGAGGTCTTCGCCGCGATCAAGGGTACTCTTGCTGGCACCGCAGTAACTGCACTTATCACCCACCCACGTGTGTTCGGTGCGTTTGAACCAGATGTTGCCATCATCGCTGGCAAACGACTTGGCAATCGAGTGCTTGCCTCTGGCGTTCTTCGAGCAATACACGCTCCGCCGTGCCAGCAGACTCGTGAGATGCGTGATGGCAATGCCAAACACTTGCTTCGTGACAATGTGATCGACGCGCTCTTCCAAGTCCGGAATCTCGGCCGCCAGACCCTTGTTGAGGCGGCTGGTGATTTCACGCAGGAACACGCCCGACTTGGTGAATGGGTCGAGGAACCGCACCGTCTTGTCCGCCCAGATGTTCGCACCGTCGTTGCCGGCAGCCCACGCCTCGGCCAGCGTGTCCAGCATCCGGTTCGCGAACTCGGGCGGTGTGAACACCTCGTCGTTGGAGAGGTTCGCGATGCACGTCAGCACGTCCGGGTTGCGGCCGCGTAGTGCAAAGCTCGCCTGAATGCTCATACGGCCTCCTTCGGGTAACTGTGCCTGGGGCGGTACTACGAGAGACCCAATCCTACCTTCAAGCTATCATTGAATTTCTGAAGCAGCGAGGGAGAAAGGCTCCCCAACACCTGGGCAACGGTGTCGGCATACACGGTGTCGAGTACCAAGCTGGACACGACCGAATCGACGAGTAACCCGGTCCCATTGCCTTCGGGCGTGCTTACGTCGATGAACAGGCAGGCGGGGTCATTCTTCATCGTCAGGTTTTTCGTAACTTCCGCAACGACAATCGTGTTGACAGTGGTAGCATAGGTGTCTGACTGGACCACCACGGCTGGACGCTTCTTGCCGCGTTGTCCCGAGGGGTGCGGAAATCGGACAAGGACCACGTCGCCCCGTTTCATGGCTTCTCCGGAAGATCATCGTATTCATCCCAATCTTCGTGTTTGACTCGCTCCCAAGCCAGAGCCTGCAATTCCTCCCTTGTCCACGGGCTGTCGTCATACTCTTCCTTGAGGCGCTCGTATTCTTCGATACGGACCAAGACGAATGTCTCCTTGGTTCTGGGATTCACGATGCGTGGCGGGTCGGCCCCGGGATTTTCCAGCGCCTGTATTTGCTGGTCGGTCATTTCAATCATGATCGCCTCCTTTCCGTCATCCTATCGTGATCGCATGCTGAGAGTCTGTCCCAGACGGGTGTGTTCTGTCCGAGCCGCGACCGTTAGGGAGCGGTTTTTTGAGCCGTTGCTCCACCGCTCCCTAACGGTCGCGGCTCGGAAACACCCCTTCTGGGACAGTCTCTGAGAACCCTATCACGTCGGGTTTGAGGGCGCGTAGTGCAAAGCTAGCCTGAATGCTCATACGGCCTCCTTCGGCTTGTCGCCGGCGGTGGCGGCGGCCAACTCGCTTACCGTCATGGGCGGATACGTCCTCTCCGGCGTGAAGATCTCGTGCTTGCCGATGTTGGCGAACAGCGAACCCTCCGCGCTGAAGGCAGACGATTGGGTGAGGGTGGCCAGGCGGAAGTCGCGCCGCTGGAACTTGCCCTTGCCCAGGTAGCCCCACTCGGCAAAGGTTATCGGCTGGCCGTCGTGGGTGCGCATCGTGAGCGCGTCGCCATGCACGAGGTTCTGCGACAGCACGTAGGACGCGGCGCGAGAGAGTTCGTCCGACTCATTCAGATTTAGGTACTCGGCGAGGATCTCCAGCACATTGGCGCGGCACTCGGCGATGTTGTCCGCCAGCAATTCGATGCCGTAGATGCACATCAGCGCGAGCAGCGCATAGTGCCGCCGCTCGAAGTCGGACTTTCCGTACTTGAGTTCCACGGCGGCGAGCTTGCGCTGCACGATCTGCACGAGGAAGTTGCCGCTGCCGCAGGCCGGCTCCAGGAAGCGCGAGTCAATGCGCTCCGTCTCGTCCTTCACCAGGTTGAGCATTGCCTCGACCATCCACGCCGGGGTAAAGACCTCGCCGTGCTGCGCGACGCGGTGTTTGGACTTGACCAGCTTCATGGGCTAACGCACTCCAAGATAGCTCTGCGCCGCGCGGACGACCATTGCGGTTATCCTGTTAAGAGATGGGGTGATTGTAAGCGCGAGCGCTTCCCTGGCCACGTTGTTCGACCTTTTTGCTCGGCCGGTGTACTCTCCTATGAGGACAGCCCCGTGTTCCAGGGAAAACCAACTTCACAAGTTGGATGGCATGACAGTCCTCAAGCCGGTGGCCAAGTGTAAAACCGGCACTGCTACGGCGCGGCGGGTGGTCGCTTACTGTCCTGCCGCCGAGTTGTGACTAAAGGCGCGGGCCGGAACCGCCGCCCTTCTGCTTGCGCTTCTTGTCTTGGCGGTGCGCCGACTTCCGCCCGGGTCGATAGCCCTGCTTCGGCAGACCCCGCTCGCCGACCGCTTCGCCGCGTGCCGGATTTGCCACCGCATGGTAATGATCGCCGCGAGCCGTCTCATTCGCCTGCCGTCGCCACCAATGAGATCGGTCCGCCCCGCTGCCTCCAGCGCTTTACGGACCTCGAAATAATTCTCCGGTTTGAAGAATGGGAACAGCGCTCGCTGCAATTTGCAGTCGCGCAGGTGGCGGGCGACGAACGCTTCTTGCTTGGTGAATGGATCGATGCCGGTGTAATACATGCACGTCGCGATGTCACTTGCGACGCCGAGAAATTGGTATCCCGGATTTAAGGAAATCACGAGGCCATGAGGTTTTACATGCTTTCGATATGTTTGACGTCCAGTATTGGCTGCCCGACTTTGGGTGCGGCTGCACGCGGAAGATTGATTGTGAACGTGGTGCCACTTTCGGCGGTCGAGATCACGTCGATTCGGCCGCCGTGCGATTTGGCGACTTCGCGGGCGATGTAAAGGCCCATGCCGATGCTGCCTGGGCGGTTACTCTTCGGATGTTCGGCACTGGAGCCTCGGATGAGCGGGTCGAATATCTTGGGCAACTCGCCGGGGGGAATCGGATCGCCCCCATTATGAATGTCGATGAAGACATTTGCCGATTCGCCGCGAAGCGAAAGCGTAACGGGGGAATCTGCCGAACCGTGTTGGATGGCGTTACCTAGCAGGTTGGAGATGGCTTGGCGGATGCGGTCTGAATCCCAGAGGCCATTTACGTCACCGTCAATGCGGAACTCAATTACACGGTCGGGGTAGGCAGCGCGATACTCCGCAATCAGTTCACGCCCAAGGGCGGCTAGGTCCATTGGCGCGGGTTTGACTGGCATGCCCGTTCCCAACCGGGTGCGAGTATAGTCGAGTAAGTCGCTGATCATGCGTTCCATTGCTGAGGCGCTGCGGGTGATTTTTAAGCCGCACTCCACGATTTCGGCCTTATCATTGACCATTGGCAGGACATTCGCCGTCATCGAAATCGACCCCAGGGGATTGCGTAAGTCGTGGCTAAGAATGGCAAGGAACATATCGCGTGCCTGATCGACCCGCTTGGTATAACTCCCCACGGCTTTGGAGAGAGACTGGTCAATCGATTCGTTGAAACGGGTCAGATCATCGACATTCCGCTCATCGGCAGCGGGTTTACTGTCGTGCCAAAGCTGAAGCACACTGGCGCGTAATGCGCGGTATTCGCTCATCACCTCCAACATGTCGAATCCCAAACCGAGCCGATCCATCGCATGGGCATTGGAAGCGCCGTCCAAAGGGTCGTTCTCACGCGAGTTGTCCAGACCTTTGGATTTCGTCGCCCGCTCGGAAACGGATTGGGGCAATTTCATGTCCCGAGCGGTGGCTTGCAGGATTTGCGGGGCGTGGTCGCGCAACGCCAGTTGGTCCAGACGCTCACCGGCACCAATACTGCGCGCGAATATCTCCCATTCGAGCAAGATCGGTTCAAGATTGGATAGAATAAAGTCTGCAAGGCGCATCGGCAACTCCTGACCAGCTTCACTTACGTCGAGCGGATGGGCCAACCAAACTCGGTACTCCTAATGTATCGGATTCCCGTCTACCGATAGCTATTTCCCGCCCTTCCTCTTTCCCTGACGCCGCTCCTGCGTTTTCCTTCCTGGCCGGTATCCCCTCGACTTCGGTGGTACGGCCCCACGTTCTCCAGGTTTCTCGCCCTTGGCAGGGTTGGCGACGGTGTGGTAGTGGTCGCCCTGGACAGCGTCGTTCGCCCGCCGCCGCCGCGCCTCCAGCGCCTCCTTGGGCGGTTGTGCCGGGATCAGCGCGTCGCACCCGCCCCCAATCAGGTCGGCGCGCCCCGCCTGCAACAGCGCCTCGCGCACCTCGAAGTAGTTCTCCGGCTTGAAAAACTGCATCAGCGCCCGCTGCGCCTTGCGGTCCCGCAGCCCCTTGCTAACGGCCACCGCCTGCTTCGTGAACGGATCGATCCCCGTGTAGTACATGCACGTCGCGATGTCGAACGGCGCGGGGATGAAATCCTGCACTTGATCGGGGCGATAGCCGTTGCGCTTCAGGAACACGGCCAAATCGATCATCGCATGCAGATCGGAACCGGGATGGCTGGCGATGTAGTAGGGCACGAGAAACTGTTTCGGTTTGCCGGCCTCGCGCGACGCCGCTTTGAAATCCTTGGCGAAGCTCTCGAAGTTGTTGTTTTCCGGCTTTTTCATCAGCGACAAAACGTGGCGGTCGGTGTGTTCGGGGGCCACCTTGAGATGACCGCCGACGTGATGCTCGGCCAACTCGCGCATGTATTCCGGCGACAGTTGGGCCAGGTCCATGCGGATACCGCTGGCGACGAGAACTTTGCGGATGCCCGGTTCGGTGCGGGCGCGGCGCATCAATTCGACGAGGGGACCGTGATCGGTGCCGAGCAGTTTGCAGATGGTCGGATGCACGCACGACAAGCGCTTGCACTTCGCCTCGACCTCCGGCCGCGTGCAACGCATTTGATACATGTTGGCCGTCGGGCCGCCGATGTCGCTGATGATGCCGGCAAACTCAGGATCATCCGCCAACTTACGCACTTCCTGCAAAACAGACTCTTGCGATCTCGATTGGATTATTCTTCCCTGATGGGCGGTGATCGAGCAGAAGGTGCAACCGCCGAAACAACCACGCATCAGCGTTACGGAATCCTTAATCATCTCGTAGGCCGGCACCGGCTCGCGGTAGGACGGATGCGGCCGGCGCGTGTAGGGCAGATCATAAATGGCGTCCATCTCGACTTGCGATAACGGTAGCGCCGGCGGATTGACGACGACGGCTTGGCGTTCGTGGAATTGCACCAAGGTCTGGGCGTTGAAGGGATTGGTGTTGATGTGGATGAGACGTGTCGCCTCGACGAAAGCGAGTTTGTCGGTTTTGACTTGCTCGAAACTGGGGAGAACGCTGAGTTCACCAGCCCGAAGCGCCAGCGACGGCTTTGACGGTTTCGCCCCGTCGCTGGCGCTTCGGGCTTGTAGAGATTCCGACTCTTTCGCTCCCAAAACATACGCTACACCACGTAAATCGCGCAGATCCTTGACCGTCTCTCTGGCCGCGAGACGGCGAGCAATCTCGACAATCGTTTGTTCGCCCATGCCGTAGACGAGCAAGTCGGCCTTGCTATCGAGCAGGATCGAACGGCGGACGGTGTCGCTCCAGTAATCGTAGTGGGCCAATCGGCGCAGCGACGCCTCGACGCCGCCGGCGATAATCGGCACACCGGAGAACGCCTCGCGCGCGCGATGACAGTAAGGCAGCGTGGCGCGGTCGGGACGCAGACCGATGCGGCCGCCGGGCGAATAGGCGTCGTCGTTGCGGACTTTCTTGTTGGCCGTGTAGTGATTGATGAGCGAATCCATGTTGCCGGCGCTGATGCCGAAAAACAAGCGCGGCCGGCCGAACTGCCGCCAGGCGTCGCAGCTATGCCAGTTCGGTTGACTGAGGACCGCGACGCGATAGCCGGCGCGTTCGAGGACGCGCGTCAGGATGGCCATCGCGAAGCTGGGATGATCGACGTAGGCATCGCCGGTGACGAAGACGACATCGACGTAATCCCAGCCGCGCGCGCGCATCTCGGCGGCGGTCGTGGGAGCCAGCGGCGCGGCGTAGCGCTCATTCCACAAAGGGAGGGACAGCCGGCCAGGGCCGTCTGCACCGGCCGAACGAGAGAGATTCATTGGCGTTCCGAGCTAGAGGTCACGAGAGCCGAACATTGGGCGGCTCGCTGCTTGCGCGATCCTGTTCGCGGAGCAACGGTCATTATAGCGGATGGGAGAACGCGAAGGTGCCGAGGGATGGCGCGAATGCTTCAAATGAGAGGCGAGTGGCCAATACCTTGGCCGCGCTCCCCCAAACAGGAGCGCGGCACGGTTTGTCCTCATCGTCGATAGCTGTAATGGTAAGCGGACCTCCCGGTGTACGGGTTATAGGCGCGCTGGACCTGAGCGGATCTCCCGGTATACGGGTTATAGGCGGTCCGGCTCTGGTCGCGTGTGCCCGTATACGAGTTGTACGAAGTCTGTCCTGAGGCGTGGGTGCCCGTGTACGGGTTATAGCCCGCCGCGCCACGGCCGCCATGTCCGGTATAGGGGTTGTAACCGTATGCCCTCCCGTACTGGGCCGGTGCCGCCCCCGCGTGCAGCAACCCCAGGAGGAGCGCCAAACCGCCCAGTTTTTTCAGCGAAATGCTCATCGAAGTTCCTTTCGGATAAACGGACCCCAGCGGAGACACCGGCTCACGTAAGGCGATGTCTCCGCTGCCGGTTTGGCTACTTCTTCTCCTCTTTTTTGCGGATATTCTCCAGGTTGTGCGCCGTGATTTTGATTTCCTCCTTGCCTACCTGGGTCAGATCCAGCGAGGCGCGGAGCTTCATGGGCGAGCCAACGGGCACGTCCTTGTCCGTGGCGTAGTAGTACAGTTTCTTGGCCGAGTTGTCGGTGACCAACAGGTTGAACCCCTGCGTCTCGATCACCGTGTAGCGCGGCCCAGAGCCGCCGGCTTCGCCACGCTGCGCTTGGGCCGGCTGGGAGCGGGCCATGAGGATCACGGCGACCACCATCAGGGCGATACCAACGACCATCGGCATCCGATTCTTCCAGTTCGCGATCATGATTTTTCCTCCGAGTCGATTCGTGTTGTGGCGGCATCACCCGCCACAACGCTTCAAACAATGGGCAACCCAAAGTAGGCTGCACGCATTCCCGTTCCCACCTCCACAAAGGCAGTCACGAATGACAGCGGCGCGCGATGCCTCGGAAGTATTCCGTGCCTCGCCGTCAACGCCGCCGCTTCATGCCACTCAGGTCAATCCATCACTGGCCCTGATGGTTCTTAATCATGGTCTCAATTTGCTTCTTCACCGCGTCCAGATTAAAGGAGGCCGGATCCTGCATGGGAGGGTAGTCCACGGCAGTCAGGGCGAGATCCTTGACCTTTTCCTGCACGAAAACGAAGCGCCAGAATTCGCGGGCGTAAAAGTCCATGAAATATCCCGGCGCGCTGTTGTTCACGGTCGGGGTTTCACCGTAAGTGACGTTGGACAGTCGCTCGAAGGGATCCTGGCGGAGATTCGTGATCGTGGGCATGTCGGTGGCGATTTTCGGACCAGGCCAGCCCGACGGTTGTTGGATGAATTGGAACTTCATGTCGTCGAGGCGAATAGCGGCGAACTGAGCCCCGCTGAAGTAGTAGATCTCGTGGCGTTTGGACGGCCCCTTGCCTTCAAGGAGATCCATTTGGTTGTAGCCATCGAGATGGTTCTTGTAGGTGCGCTCGCCGATCTTCACGCCCTTCAAGAGCTTCTTGCTGATGTCGGGATCGCCGGCCGCCGCGACAAAGGTCGGTAACCAGTCGAGACCGGAGAAGATGCCGTTCTCGACCGTGCCCGGTTTGATGTGTCCCGGCCAACGGGCGATACATGGGACGCGGAAGCCGCCTTCGTAGGAAGTGCCTTTGTTGCTCTTGAACGGCGTCATGCCGCCGTCCGGCCAAGTGAATGTCTCGGTGCCGTTGTCGGTCGTGAAGACGAGGATGGTATTGTCGGCCTCGCCGATGTCTTCCAGTTTCTTCATGATCGAACCAACGATGTCATCGAGTTGGGCCATGCCGGCCTCTTCGAGTCCGTAGTTGGCTTCGCCGCTCATCATCGCCTTGTACTTCGGCGATAGGAACGTGAAGATGTGCATGCGCGTCGGGTTGTGCCAGATGAAGAACGGCTTGCCATCCGCCTTGGCCTTGTCCATGAACGCGAGCGTGGATTTCAGGAAATCGTCATCGACCGTTTCCATGTTGAGTTTGACGCCCTTCGTCGGGTGCGGCGGCAAGGGGCCATCGTCCTCAATCTTTTGCTTGCCGATCTTGCCCCAGCGCGGCATGACGGTTTTGTCGTCCTTCTCGGTCGCCCAGGAGTGCAGCACATTGCGCGGGCCGTACTTCGCTCGGAAGGCCGGGGCTTTCGGATACGAATGCCAGTAGGGATCCGACAAGGCATCCAGATGGTAGAGATAGCCGTGGAATTCATCGAAGCCGTGGAGCGTGGGTAAGTACTTGTTCAGGTCGCCGAGGTGGTTCTTGCCGAATTGCCCGGTGGCATAACCCATCGACTTGAGGATGGTCGCGGTGGTGCAGGCCTGGGCCGGCATGCCGACATCGGCTCCTGCCTGGCCTACGGTCGTCAGGCCCGTGCGGATAGGCAATTCGCCCGTGATGAAGTTGGCCCGACCCGCCGTGCAACTTGCCTCGGCGTAATAGTCCGTGAAAAGCATGCCCTGAGACGCCATTTTGTCGAGATTCGGCGTCTTGCCGGACATCATGCCTCGATGGTAGGCCCCGATGTTCCAAATGCCAACGTCGTCGCCCATGATGACAACGATGTTGGGCTTCTTGCCATTGCCTTTGGCGCGGGCGGCCACCGGAGCGTTTCGGTCGGCGAGGGCGAGGAGTTCGCCCTTGTCCACGCCGTCGCAGCAGCACGCCGGGTCGGAGTCGCCGGTCTCGGCCGGCTTCGTGGTTTTTGCTTCCTCAGACCGCACGGCGGCGTCGGCTTTTCCGAATGGATTAAGACGGCCAGACGCAGCGAGGTAGCCGAACAGAACCCCCACGGCGAGCACCGCCGTCATTTGCAGTCTCGTGTTGCGGAACATGGACTCTCCTTTGAGTAAAACAAGCGGAACGATTTGCCAGACCAATCGAGACGAGAACGGGTTACTTGGTTTTGTCCTTCACGCAACGGAAGCCAACGTGCGACATGCCGGTATCCGGCGAACACCCATGCCGGGCGCTGGGCCGATAACGAGAACAATAACTGTCGTTGCACAGAAACGAGCCGCCCCGCTGCACCCGTTGGGGGGTGAAAGGCCGCGCTGGGTCCAGGCTCCGCTCCGGACCAACCGGGTTGACGATCGCGCCCAGGCCTGCCCGCTGGCGGTAGAGATCGCGCTGATACCAGTCGCCGCACCATTGCCAGACGTTGCCGGCCATGTCGTACAGACCATAGCCGTTGGGCGGAAAAGATTTGACCGGCGAGGTGCGCTCGTAGCCATCCTTGACGGTGTTCTTGTGGGGAAACTTGCCCTGCCAGAGATTGGCGCGGAGGTTGGTATCCGCCGGCTTGTCGTCGCCCCAGACGTAGGGTTTGTTGTCCAGGCCGCCGCGCGCCGCGAACTCCCACTCGGCCTCGGTGGGCAGACGCTTGCCCGTCCACTTCGCATAGGCGACCGCGTCGAACCAGGAGACGTGGACGACAGGGTGATCGTCCTTATCCTCGATGTCGCTGCCCGGCCCTTCGGGATGCTTCCAGTCCGCGCCGGGCGTCCACTTCCACCACTGCGAAAAATCGCGGAGATTCACCGGCTCCATCGGCGGCGTGAAGACGAGCGATCCTGGAACCAGCTTGTCCGCGGCCGGTGGCGGCGTACCAGGCCGCGACTGCCGAAGGATGTCCTGCACATCCACCGGCTTCTCGGCCGTGGTCACGTACCCCGTTGCCTCGACAAACTTGCGAAACTGCGCATTCGTGACATCGGTTTCATCCATCCAGAAAGCGCCCACGCGCACGCGATGGGCCGGCTTCTCGTCCGGCCAGCCGAGTTCCGAATCGGTGCCCATGCTGAACGTGCCGCCGGGTATCCACACCATGCCGGCAGGGGCCGAATCGTGTTGGATGAAGTTCACCAGTCCGAAGGTGGCTGCAAAAGCGGCAACCGCGAGGCCGGCAAGCAAGAGCGGTCGGGACATGGAAGACTCCCATCTATCGATGCCGTCTCTCGGGTGAAGTGGTGATGCCGCACTTTATTTGAGATGTAGCTGTTGGGACCGCTACCATCCGCGAACGCTCGCGGACGATCCTTGTTCGGGGCGCAAACCATCCGGCCATTGGAGTCGCTATCGTTGAATATCGCGGAATATGGGCTTCCGCATTTACCTGCTGAACTGTTAAAGGAAGAGTATCAGCTACGAAGTGAGGTTTCTATAGTATTCTGCGGTCTCGTCCCTTTTTCATGATCCTGAATTTGGGGAGCGTTCCGCGTTGCCGGCGACATCAAGGAGTGCCCAGATCGGGCAGACGGCCTTCACACACATCGCGTTCCCACTCGTCGAGCAGCGGCCAGCCGATGGCGCAGGTGCCGAAGTCGGCCATGTACTGGTACTGTGTCAGACGATCGATGGCCTTCTGGAGGATGCGCGGATCGCGGCGAAAGACGGGGCCGTGGCTGGGCAGCAAAAACTCGGCGTCGTCGCGGTTGATGCGTTTGAGCGACGAGATGAAGTGTTCCAGGTTCGAGCCGTGATGGGCGTCGATAACGCCGACGCAACTATCCTTGTAGATGTTGTCGCCGCTAAACAGCAGGTTGCCCATCTTGAAACTGAGCTGTCCTTCGGTGTGACCGGGCGTGTGCCAGACCTTCAGACGCAGATCGCCGACGGCGATGGTGTCGCCTTCATTGAGGAGAATATCGATCTTGCAAGGAGGCAAAGGAATATCAAATCCCTGCGCCGTGATCGAAGCGAAGGTGATGATTTTATCGCCGCTTTCCAGCGGATCGACGCTGAGCGGGTGAGCGGCCACCTTGGTTTTGAGGACTTCCTTGGCGCGGGCCAGTCCCTGGATATGGTCGGCGTCGGCGTGCGTGGCGATAATCATCTTGCAGGTGGACAAGCTGAAGTCCATTTGCCGAATCATCTCGATGATTTCGTCCACGGCGTCGAGATAGCCGATGTCGATGAGCAGGAACTCACTGCCGCCGTCGATGAGATAAACATTGACGCCCAGGCGCCGGCCGGCCTGGTAGTTCATTTCGATGACCCGAGGGAAGATATACTTCCGTGCCAGCATGATTTCTGTTCCCGCAAGAGAGGACAATCCTGCTTTTCATGATAGAGAGGGGGAAGGGAGATTCAAGCCTGTACAGTGGGCGGCTTGCCGGAAGGATGGGATGGGCTGCCCTTGTCCGGTTCGCGTCCGCCTGATGGAATGAATGAGGGCATGCGCAGCAGAATCAGCCCCTTAACGGAACAGACCTATTTTCAACGAGGGGCCACATGCCGAACCTCACCATCACCATTCCCCATCAACTCAGCAAGGAAGAGGCCAAGCGGCGTATTGGCGAGCAGGCGGCCACGCTGCAAAGTCAGCAAGGCGGCATGCTCGAGCGCGTCGAACAACGCTGGGACGGTGACACGCTGCACTTCCACGTTGGCGCGGCCGGGCAATCCGTCTCCGGCAGTGCATTGTTCTCGGACCAGAGCGTTCATCTGGACATCGCTTTGCCGTGGATGCTGTCGCTGCTGGCGGGCACGGTGAAAAAGCAGATCGAACAGCAGGGACACAAGCTTCTGGGGCACAATCCCAAGAAATAAGAGCGTTCACATCTTCGTAGGGTCGAGCAACAACGGGAAGAATTGTCCCTCGACTCGCTGCCCCTTCCCGATGATCGGCACGCCCTTGAGCAGCGGCGTGTTCGTGTTGGAGATGATGCCGTCGCGGAAGGCGTTGAGAACCGTGGCGCGGCGCGGTCGATCCGTCGAGTTCTCGTAGGAGCCATGCACCATCAGCGGATGATGAAAGGCGGCTTCGCCCTTCTTCAACTCAATGGCGACCGGCTTGAACTGCTCGCGCTGCTCCGGCGTGAGGACAGTTTGAATCGCGTTCATGTCGCCGGCCAATCCCGTGACGGGCAGCAATTGCCAGCGATGACTGCCGGGCACATAGTGCAAACAACCGTTGTCGCGCGTGGCATCGTCCAGGCCGATCCAGCACGTCAAATGCGCCATCGGCTCCGTCCGTGTCCAGTAGGAATAATCCTGATGCCAGGCGACAACGCCGCCATGTTGGGCCGGCTTGCAGAATAGTTGATCGTGCCAGAATCGCACCGTCCCACCGAGGAGTTGGCTGGCCGGCATCGTGAACGCTGGGTTCCACAGCATATCGTGGAAGCCCGGCTTGATGCGCCACGCGCCCAGGGCGTGAAACAGTACGCGCGATGGATCGGGCGATTCGTTCGAGTGGTATTCGTGGAACAACTCATTACCGGGACATTTCGGATCGAATAGATCCTGTAATTCGATCCGCAGTCGATCTACTTGTTCATCGCTCAGGATGCGTATGCCGGAGAGATAGCCCTGTTCGTGGAAGAAACGCACTTGCTCATCGGACAGGCGATAGCGCTGCCACTCGGCTGCGGATTGCGGAAGCGTGAACAAATCGCTGACGAGATTGTGGCGGCGCGACAAATCTTCGACCATGACACCCTTCTCCGCACTCGACAGGCTCCATACGGTGACAGTGCGGTCAGCTTACGAGTTTACTGCGGTGTTTCCAGGGATTGAGGACTTGCCATGAACGCATCGTATCTCGCCGACAAGTTCGCCACGGCGCTGCCGTATGATCGCTACGTCCAGACCGGCACCGACGAGCAACAACGGCGCTGGCGACAGGTATACGAGTTGGCGCAGCTGACCGATGCGCAGAAACAATTCGTCGCCGGCTTTGGCCGAGATATGAAGGTGCTGATTGTCAGCGGTATCTGGTGCGGCGACTGCGTGCAGCAGTGCCCGCTGTTGTCGCGCATCGCTGAGGCGAACGCGGCTCGCATCGACCTGCGTTTGCTCGACCGCGACGAACACCGCGATCTCGCCGACAAGGTGCGCATAAACGGCGGTGATCGTGTGCCGGTGGCACTGTTTCTCGCCGAGGATCATGAATTGTGCGCCGTCTTCGGCGATCGCACGCTGAACCGCTATCGCGCGTTGGCTGCGCGGCAGCTGGGGCCATCGTGTCCGACGGGCATCGTCGCGCCGGGCGCGGAAGAGTTATCGGCGACAATTCAGGATTGGCTCAACGAGTTTGAACGTGTGCAATTGATGCTGCGTTTGAGCGCTCGGCTGCGGCAGAAGCACGGCGATTGAGTAGCAGCGAAGCTTTGCGTTTCGCGCTGCTTGCGTTTCGCGCGAAATGCCAAGCAGCGCTATGCGCTTAGATCGCCGTGGGTGTTCCCGTTGGATCAGCTAGTTCGGCGGGACAAATTACATGGCGCAGCCAGTGCGCATCATCGCGAGCCGGATGGTCGGCGCGGAAGTGGACGCCGCGCGACTCGGTGCGCTGCAAGGCCGACCAGATCATGAGGCGAGCGACCGTGAGCATGTCCTGCAATTCCCAGCCGGCCCGCGCTTTGAACTCACGGCCCAGGGCGTAACGGCACCAAAAGGCCACGGTCCGCTCGGCCTCGATCAGTCCGGCCCGGTTGCGCGTGATGCCCATGTGTCGAACCATGAGACTGCGCAGCGAGTTGGTTAAATCGGTCACATCGAGCGCGGGGCCGCCGGTTTCCGGCTTGAAGTCCGCCTGCACGGGCGGTACGACGAAGGTATCCGGCATACCTTCGGCCCTGGCGCTGGCACCCTGACCGCAAGACGTACCGTAGACGAGTCCTTCGAGCAGACTGTTCGAGGCGAGGCGATTGGCACCGTGCAATCCGCTCGACGTAACCTCGCCGGCCGCCCACAAACCAGGCAGTGTCGTGCGTCCTTGCATGTCCACCGTGACGCCGCCGACCATGTAATGCGCGCCCGGCCGTACCGGGATGGGATCGTGCGTAATGTCGATGCCGAACTCCGCGCACACTTTGCCGATACCGGGGAAGTGTTCGCGAACCTTGACCGGATCGAGGTGCGACAGATCGAGATAGACGTTAGGATGTTGCGTGCGTTCCATGCAGCGAACGATGGCCTGGGCGACTACGTCGCGCGTGGCCAATTCGGCGCGCGGATCTTCATCGAGCATGAAGCGAACGCCATTCTTATCGCGCAGATACGCTCCCGCGCCGCGCACCGCCTCACTGATGAGGTAACGGCTGGAACCGGCGACATACAACACGGTCGGATGGAACTGCATGAACTCCATATCGCGCAGCTCGGCACCGGCACGATAGGCGGCGGCCATGCCGTCGCCGGTCGCCACCGGCGGATTGGTCGTCTCACGATATACCATGCCGGTGCCGCCGCTGGCGAGAATAGTCTGTTTGGCCCAGATGAGCAACTTGCCATGCTGCTTGCTATGCACCAGCGCACCGACGCACGCCCCTTCATGAGTCAGCAAGTCGATGGTGAAAGTGCGATCCCAAAGCGTGATATTGGGTGTATTCTTGGCGCGTTCGATGATGGCACGCATGACCTCAAAGCCGGTGGCATCGCCCAGCGCATGCACGATGCGATGATAACTATGGCCGCCCTCAATGCCGGCTTCCTCATCGAAGCGTGCGCCGCAGCCGATTAAGTCGTCAATCTGCCGCGGCGCTTCGCGCACCACCATCTCGACGACGCCGCTATCGCACAAACCGGCACCGGCCGTCAGCGTATCCTCAATGTGATTCTCGAAACGATCCTCTGGCGAACGCACGGCGGCGATACCGCCCTGGGCAAAGTTGCTGTTGCTTTGGCGTAACCGATCCTTGGTGATGACCAGCGCCCGCAATCCGCGCGGCACGGCCAACGCCGCGCGCACACCGGCGATGCCGACGCCGATAATGAGTAAATCCGTGAAGACGTGCGGCGTCTGCTTGGGACCGAAGCGAACGAGATAGCGTTTGGGAAACGTCATGCGTGTTCCTGAGTGAAGCCCCGATAGTTATTTTGGCAGAAGGTCACTTACGGGGCTTGACGCGGTTGAGAATGAGAAGGAGTTGACCGCTACCAAGCCGGAAGGAAGTTGGCCGTCCCTGATGCCCATCACGACAGCACATTACGAGGTGGTCGCCTTCCTGCTTGTAGATGCCAAGAGAATCACCAGGAAGAGGCCAATCGACTCGGAATCTTCCATGCCCCTCATCTACAATAAATGCGACAGGTAAGGGCGAAGCAACCTCCTTTCCCGAACTAAAACACAGATCACCGTCACGGAGTTTTACCTGCCAGACTACACCATCGTCGCCCCACGATTCTCCAACCCAATCTCCTTGAAGATGTAGGTTCTCTTCCATTTCCCCTGTCACCTTTTCCGGCCCACTCCCGATCACCATTCCCACCGCCAAGATTATCGCCAGTGTTGACATCGTTTCGCCCTCCCTGAACTTCGTTATACCCAGCCGGTGAGTGTATCCGCGAGAGCTGGTCGCACGCCAGTGGATTCGGGGATCGAGGCGTTCGCCCGATCCGTCAGCGTTCCCCCGGACCAATAAGCCATGAGAAAACCAGCACTATCCCTCCCCACACGACCGTACCGGCGATACTGAACCATAGCCCGAGCCGGCTCAAGTTTTCCGCCTGAGTCGTAACCACCGCTCCGGCCGGGTCCATCGTTCCCGCGCGCATTTTGGCCAAGTCACGCTTCATCATGTATCTATTGCAAAGCCCGAACGGGATGCCGAGTAGCCCTGGTTGCCAACCACAACAAGGAACCAGGGCGAGGACGCCAAGGACGAAACCGGCACAACCCAGCCACCACAAAAAATTACCACGATGCGGTTCGCAGTCCAGCCGGAAGCAACCCGGCCGCTCCCACGGCGGGACAGGTTTCTCCGCTTGGATATCGGTGCGATTGACGTTTCCATCGTTGAACATACTTCGGCAACTTATTTGGAGCCGTTTTAGCGAGCCTCCTGCGTGAGCGGGGGGAGAATGCAGTGAACACTCCCCCCGCTCACGCGGGAGGGCTGCGCCATTTGGTTAGCGCCTCTTATTGGTAGGGCAACTTGTTCGCTCGACGCCGCACGTCCGCTTCATTCTTCTCCCACCAAAGCCGACAGATGGTCCAGTATTTCGCGGCCCCCCAATCTTTTTCGGGAATGTGATGGTGTACGAGCATAGAGGATGCCACTACGAGCAAACCCGGTTCCGCGTCTTCCTGCAAAACCACTTCCATCAATGCCAGCGTAACCCGCGCATCGTGGATCGGCCCCAACTGCTTTGCCAAGTCGCGCCGTTTCTTCAAATCAGATTCCCGGCGGAAGCAATCTATCTTCTCGATGACCTCGTCCCTCACCTCGCTCGAACCCTTCTCCGGCCCAATTCCAACCGTCATCCCCGCCGTCAGGATCATCGCCAGTGCTGACATCGCGATCGCCCTCCAGAACTTTCGATGCTACCCGCCATCAGCCTATTCCTCCGGTGGCTTGTTGAGCCAGCGACAGAGGGCGGAAGTAAGGTTCCAACCGATAATAGCTCCAATTGCCCCCCCAAATATCCCCCAGAAAAGTAGACTTCTCGCCCAATCTCCGATCACCGCAAAACTACCCCCTGGTGGGGTAGAGCGGAAGAACAGCGTGACGCCCCAGGCCGCAGCCAGAGCGCCGGCGAGGAAGCCAAACCATCCACCGAGGATAGACAAGGTGGCGCGAAGGGATTCATCGACTCGCATGCTCAAGAATTTCACCACGAAACACACGAAACACACGAAAAAAAGACAAAAACAAAAACAGAGGAGGTTGGCGTCTCATTCATTTTCTTCTTCTCTCTATTGTCTTTTTTCCGTGTTTTCCGTGTTTTCCGTGGTGAAATTCTTATTTTTTCTTCGACATCTGCTCGGTGAACTTGCGGAAGGAATCGCGGTAGCCGGGTGGTGGTTGACCGCGGTCGGGTCCGTGCGTGTCGGTATCCTGTCCCGAGGATGGCGGTTGAATCGTTCGGCCACCGATGCTGGGCAGTTGCGTCGCCTGTTGCGGCGAGGCCGGCGTATCCGTGTGCAGTTTTTCGGGTGGTGACAATTGCTTGCGCTTCGCTTCGAGGTATTTCTTCCATGCTTCCTCCGAGACGCCCGCATCTTTGAGGATTTGCTTATTGACCTTCTTGGCGAAGTCTTCGAGCTGCATCTGCGCGGCGCGATGCTCGCCCGGCTTCGATGGTTTTTTCGGAGCGGCTTGCGGATCGCCGCCGGTTCCGTGGTTGTTATCGCCGCTGCGATGGGTGCCGCCGCCGGGCGTGTTGCCGCCCTCGGCGTTACGCGATTTGCCCTCGCCGGACGAATTTTTCTGCCCCTTGTTGCCCTGTCCGCCCTCTTGGCCCTTGGCATCGCCTTCACCCTGTTTCTTATCGCCGTCGCCGGGTTTCGACGTGCCGGCGTCTTTCGAGCCGTCGTCCTTGCCGTCCTTGCCTTCGCCCATCGGTTTGCTGGATGAGCTTTTGCCCGGCTGAGGCGGCTTGCCCTCGGATGCGCCGTCCGGTTGCCCTGCCTGTTTGAGTGCGTCCTCGGCTTTCTCACGCGCCTGCGGATCGCGGGCTTGCTTCGTAATCTGTTCGAGCTTTTGTTTCGCCGCTTCACGCTGCTTGCCATCCTGGCCCTCTAAAGCCTTAACCAGATCCGAAATATCCTTGGTTGTGGCATTGCGTGCCTGAGCGCCGGCGTCGGGTTTACTCTCGCCCTGAGCCGTCTTTTCACCCTCGGCGCTACCCGTCGAAGGCTTGGATTCGCCTTGCGCGGACGCATCGCCCTTCGGCGTTGAACCGCGCTGTTTCACCTCGGCCTTGCCGTCGTCCTTGTTATCGCCTGTTCCCTTGGCTTCGCTGCGGGTATTGCCTCTGACATTGTCCTTCGCTTCGCCCGCTCCTTCTTGCCCGGCTTGCTGGCCCTTGGGGTCCACGGGCTTGCCGTCGCCCTTGGCGGAATCCTGTCCCTGGCCCATCGGCTGCGGTTTGCCCTCACCGGCGTTCTTGCCCTCCTGCGGATTGCCGCCTGCCTTGCCTTCGCCTTGTTGCGGAGCCTTGTCGGGTTTGCCCTTGCCCTCGCCCACTTGACCGCTACCGGGCTGGTTCATCGGCTTATCGCCCTTGGCCTCACCCTTATCGCCCGGCATCGGATTGGGTTGATTATCGCCCTTGCCTTCGCCCTGCGATGCGTCCGATCCAGTTTGAGGCTGCCCCTTGCCTTCGCCGGTTTCCCTAGCCCCCTGTTGGCCAGCCTCCTTGCCTTCGCCCTCGGACTTCTCGCCGGCCTCGTCGCCGCTATTCGGCTTATTCTGCGGTGCCGCCTTGCCTTCACCCTGATCGCCCTTGTCGGGCTTGGCTTCGCCTTGCTGTTGTTCCTGCTTCTTCAGAGCATCCTCGATGGCCTTCTCGGTTTCCTGCTCCTTTTGAGACAGCTTATTATCCGAATCGTTTTGCTGCCCCTTTTTGTCATCGCCGGCATTCTGTTGCTCGCCTTGCTTGTCGCCATCCTTTGGTTGGGATTGCTCGCCCTTCGCGCCTTGCTCGGCTTCCTTGTTGCGGGCTTCCTGTTCCTTGCGCTCTTGCTGGCGTTCCTGGTTTTCCTGTTGGCGTTTCTGATCCTGCTTGTCCTCGTGCTGTTTTTTGCTTTGTTCCGCTTGCTTTTTCTCTTGTTGACGCTTCGCTGCATTGTTCTCCGGCTCGGTGAGCATCACCCGATAATGCTTACTCTCGGCGATGTTGGGCTGAGGATAATCGCAGGCATCGCCGGCTTCGAGCCAGTATTCCAACTCCATGCCGGCATGCAGCGCAAACGGCCGGCCTTCCTCACTCTGGACGCGAGACAACTCCACGAAATCCTTATACTCCACGTCGCGCGGATAGCCGCCACCGGCCAACCGCAGCTTGTCGTCCGAGCGATACGGCTGCCCTTGCAGCTTCCCGCCGCCGACAATCTGCATGCGCAGCAACAGACTCTTGACGCCGAAATCATCGCTGGCCCTGCCTTCCAGATGTAAGAGGGCGTCCGTTGGCAGCCGAATGTCCTGGCCGGGTTTGGTCAACTCGACGGTCGGCGGCTTGTCCGGGATCACGACCACCGGATAGGAAACCGGATCGCTGTACGCTTCGCTCTCGGTCGAAGTGAAGTTCAAACGATATTTACCCTCTTCATTGAGGACAAAACGAACGAACAGCGTTTGCGGCTCCTCGGCGGTCACTTCGCCGGGCACGATCTTGAGACCGTCCTTGCCCTCAAACTCCAACCGGCCGTCGCGAAGCGCGCGGTTGGTATGGACGCGCAGAAGAACCTCGGTGCCGCGCAGTTCCTTCAGTTCGCGCTCACGGCGAATCTCATCGGCGCGGGCCGTGTAGGGACGGAAATGATACATCGCTAGAAAATAGGTGATGGCGGGAGCAGCGCGGACGCTGACGCGGTATTCCTCGGTCGCCGCGTCGCCGCCGGTGATCTTGTACCACAAACCATTCTTGACCTCGATCGCCGACAGCGAGGTCGTCCATTCACGGTTCGTCTCCGGCAGCAATCGGCGTTCAAGCCAAGGCTCGCCCTCATCGTAGCGATACAGTAATTTGACGGCGTCGTCGGCCTTCGGGTCGGGCCGTTTGCCGGCCACTTCAACGACGAAGTTGACGCCGCGACCGACCGTCACCGTCGTGTTGCCGCCCGCAGGCTTGAGGAGGGTCAACTGTGTGCGCGTGGAGACGCCGACCTGACCGAATGGATTGAAAGCGCGTGCCAGCAGCGAGAAGAATGGCGACGGCCCAAGCAGCAAAAACGAGACGACGAAGGCGGCGACACACAAGGCGGCTGCGCCGCCCATCCAGGCGGCGCGCCGGCCGCTGATGGCGCTCTCCAGATCGACATGCGACAAATCCTTGGCCGCACGCTGACCGAGAGCGCCGCGAATGGCCGGCGGCAACGGCTGAGCATGCAGATCGACCCAGTTGACAATGCTGTTTTTCGCTCCTGGCAGCAGTTGCTCCACTTGCCGGGCTGCATAGTACGGGTTGACGCGCAAACGCAATGGCCGAATGACCATGAAAAACAGATAGACGGCACTGATGGCCAGAAACGCATAGAGCGAGAGTTGCCGGGTGTGCTGCGATAGTTCGAGTCTGCTATCGCACAGAACCATGCCCACAATGTAGGCCAAGCTGAGAGCAGCGAAGCCGAGCAGAGCGGCCGTCAGGTCGAGCAGGCGAATGCGGCTCTCGGCCCTGGCCAACTGCGACGCGATAAAGGCATCGTACTTGCTGTTCGACGCCGGCTTGACGCGGCCCAGATCGGTCGCCATAGGAGGCACTCCGTGGATGGACTCTCCTCGCCTGTCGTGAACTTTCTCTATTATAAGAGCGGATTGCGCCAAACCTCAATGAGTTTCCGCATTCTGAGCGGGGACGCCAGCCCCCTGAGGGTTCGCTTGGGACGCTTACGCCAGAGTAAGCTCGGGAAACTCTTACTTCGCCGGCCGTTCGACCTCGGCGGCATGGAAGGGATTCCCTTGCCGGCGCTGCGGGCTGGCCATTCATTGTGTTCGTGCCTCTTGACAACTTCCCGCGTTCACGGCATCTCTTCCGCCCACACCGTCTGATACGCATCCAATGCCTCGAAATACTCGAACAGACGTCGATAGAACGGCAATACCGAAAGCGTGGCACTGTCGCCAATGACAAGCAGTTTGCGGCGAGCGCGCGTCAGAGCCACGTTGAGACGGCGCACGTCGGCGAGGAAGCCGATTTCGCCCTCGACGTTGCTGCGCACCAGCGACAACACAACCACTTCCTTCTCGCGTCCCTGAAAGCCGTCCACGCTGTCGATTTCCAGTCCGGCCACCGGCAACAGTTCACGCAGACGACGCACCTGCGCGGCATAGGGGGCGATCACCGCGATGTCGCTCGCCGATACGCCGGCCTGCAAGAGAGCGTGGACCTTGCGCGCGACCAGGGCGGCCTCCTGCGGATTCAGCCGGCTCTCGCCATCCGGTTCGACTTCCTCATCGTAGCCCGCGCCGGCCGTGTCGATGAACTGCACCGGCTGCTCGGTCAACGGCTCCGCCCGCACACCCGGCAGATCGCACAGCCGATGTCCAGCCACCGAGGCATCGGCGATTAACGCATCCTCGTAAAACTCCCGCGACGAGAAACCCATGATCGCCTCGTGCATGCGATATTGCACATCAAGGCGGCGCGTCACCGTGGCACCGTACAAACTCACTAGCCGTTCGAGCAAGCTGACGCCGAAGCCCAAGCGCGCGGCATCCGCGGAAACCACGGTCGGCGGTAGCTGGCAGTGATCGCCGGCGAGGACGACCCGCGCCGAACGCAACAGCGGAATCCAACAACCCGGCTCAGTCGTCTGGCAGGCTTCGTCGAGGACCAGCAGATCGAAAGGCCGGCGGCCGATGATTTCGCTATCGAGTCCCGTCATCGTGGCGCAGAGGATGGGGGCGGCGTTAAGGATGCTCTCGACGGCCTGCGCTTCCAGGCGGCGTGCGTCGGCGAGCAAAGACCGCCCTTCCTGACGTAGATCGCGGCGCGCGCCGGGTTCGGGACGCGCCCGCGTCCACTTTTTCGCTTGTCGGAACAGAGCGAACGCCTCCTTGGCGAACTTGCGCGCCAGCTTCACGTCGGAGTGATTCTCCACCATCAGATCGAGGGTATGCTCGCGCAGCTGCGGCAAAACACGCGCGGGATGGCCCAGACGCACGGCTTGCTCGCCGTGCGCGAGGAGGCGTTCGAGCAGGTTATCGACCGCCAGATTGCTGGGGGCGCAGACCAGCACTTTCTCGCCGCGACGAACGGCGTGACGAATCAACTCGACGAGCGTAGTCGTCTTGCCGGTGCCCGGCGGACCGTGGATGACGGCCACATCCTTCGCGGCCAGGGCGAAGCGCACGGCTTCACGCTGCGACTCGTTGAGCGCCGCGTCCAGCGGCGTCATGTCGGGCGGCGGCGCGAACGAGGGCGCTCTCGCGCCGAGCAAAATGTCGCGCAGTTCGGCGAGCCGATCGCGCTGCGCGGTGCGGGTGCGGTCGAGCGCCTGACGTTGGCGCAGGCGAGCGGCCTCATCGTGAGCGAGATCGAGACGATAGAGGGGCTGCTCGCGCTCGTCGTCCGGCAGTTCGTTGAAGGCGACACGCACGAAGTTAGGGCCGCGCTCGCTGACAACACCGCGCCAGCCGTTCGCATTCTTGCCGCCTTGCGGCGACAGCAGCACCGGTGTGCCCGCTTGCAAGCGCGTCCACGGCAGCGATTGATTGAGATTGCGCTTGCCCAGCGTCAAAAGAGAGCGACCGCCCAAACCGGCGTACTCATCGCGCACGACGAGATCGACAAGGCAATCGCCGCTTCGCTCGGCCTCGCCCGATTTTCGACGCCGGATGCGCTCCAGAATTTGCCGCGCCTCGGCTTGCGATTCGAGTTCGAGCAATTCGGCCAGACGTTGGAAATGATCGAGAGACATCGACAATCCGATTGACCAATCCGCAAGGGTAGGGGCGAGGTTACACCGGCCATTCGCCAAACCATTGACCTAGCCGGAAGGATGAGCGCGGCGCACGGCGTTGACCATCTCGTCCAATTTCGACAGAAACCGCGAGCGATCCTTCGGCGTCATCGGCGCCGGCCCGCCGGTCACGTTCCCACCTTGGCGTAGTTCGTCCATCAGATCGCGCATCGCCAGGGCCGAGCCGATGTCGTTGTCGGTGAACGGATGGCCCTTGGCATCGAGAACGCGAGCGTCCTTGGCCAAACAGCGAGCGGCCAACGGAATGTCGGCGGTGATAACGATGTCGCCCGGCCCGCTCTGTTCGGCGATCCAATCGTCGGCCGTACCGAAGCCGGGACGCACGACCAATTCCACGAGCGCATCGATCGGCACGCGCAGCGGAGCATTGGCCACGACCGCGACGCGCATGGCATAGCGACGAGCGACGCGATAAATCTCCTCTTTGACGGGGCAGGCGTCGGCGTCGATATAGATGGTCAGCATTCCTCACACCCTCGCTCGAACAGATGGCGCGCGGTTCGGCCACTGATAGCCCCACAACGCAGCAACTCCGCGGCAATAAGTTCGACCGCGCGCCAGTGTGTCTCTTGCGCGAGCAGATGTTCGGCCTTGGCCAGCAGGCGGCGCTGAAGTCGTTCGGCGCGTCGCTCGCCGGCGCGTTGCACGGCCAATTGCCACACATATTGCTGATCGCGTGCGGCTCCGCCCCAGGCGTAGTCGCCGCTGTGCTTCGCCTCGGCCGCGATGCCTCCCAGGGCGATGAGCATCTCGCGTTCCAGCCAATCTTCCGATGGCCGAAACACGCTCTTACCCAAGGCGCAGTGTCCCGCGTGCAGGCTATCCGGCAGAATGCTGACGCGCTGCACCGGCCGGCCAAGTATCAGCGCGAGGACGGCATGGCCGGCTTCGTGGTAGGCGGTGGCGGGTTGGTAGGTCGGTTCCATGTTTTCGATACTACTTTCGCTGACAGTCACAATAGTCCTTGCCGATCTTCTCCGCCGGCTCCGCGGGCTGCGGCGTTGGGTGGAGTCACTCGGGGGACTGCTTCTCCAACACACGCCGCCAACGTGCCGGCACGCCACGATAGGCATCCCGGTAGGCCGCCTCCAGTGGCACATTGACATACACCTCCGGTTCCAAAAACAGCGGCATATCCGGCAAGACATCGCCCACGGTCAGCGGCTGCACGAACGCACGCTTGATGTGTCCCGCCGAATACGCGGCCAAGGTCAGCGCCTTGTTCGCTGGAGCGGTGTAGCGGCTGTCACTGATCTCCGCCCAGATGACGCCGTGAATTCCTTGCGGATCGCGCGGTCCAGGAGGTTGCAGGTCGAGAATCAGCAGATGATAGCCGCGGTAAAGGGCCGCAGTCGCTTTTTCCACGAACGATCGTAGGGCGTGACGACTAGCCTTGTTACCTGGCGAGACGATCTCCACCAGAGCGATTATGCGATCGTCGCTGCTATGACGGATCACCAAGGTCCGCTGCTTGAGTACGTACTCATCCATCTCAGTTTCGGCCGTGTACGCGACCTTCGGGGCGGCCGTGGCCAGAGCGATGGAGCCTGAGTGATTGTTCGTGCCGCTCGCGCCGTTGGTGCCGTTATCGGAATCGGTCTGTAAAGTGAGGACATCGGGACCGAAAGGACCGGCGATCTGCTCGGCCATCGCATAGTAATCGGGGGGCAAGACGCCGCTATTCAGCGCGTTGCTGATCGCCGGCATCCATAGCGTATGGAAATGGTGAAACGTGCCGGCGTTAACGCGGGACCAATCGTGGACAGGCATGGCGATTTCTCCAACAACAATCCACGGATGCACGATCTTGCCCGATTATACCGAAACAACCTGTTTTCAGGATGGCGAATACAGCCAAGGCAATAATCAGTGGCCGGTCGCGGATGATGCGCTTCATGGTTGTTGCCTCCTCGGAACTTCGTAGTCCGTCTCCTGCCCCCAGCGGAACGCGAATATTTTTTAATCCGTGGATAAGCATGCGGAAAATCAGCGTGGACGCTGAAGGCGATAATTGACCTAAACTACAACGAAAATCGGAGCGGTTGGCGAGTTTATCTGGTGGGGCGAACCATGCGCTGTCATACTGGAGTTTATCTCCTGCTTTGGTGCCTGCCCGAGATCACTCTGAGGAATCGATGCCATGACTGAACTGGAACGCTCCCATCTGCTGCTGGCTCGCCGTACCTTCTTGGGCCGCACGGCCGCCGGACTTGGCTCGCTCGCCCTGGCATCGCTGCTTGAACCTCGCTTGTTCGCCGCAGACGCCGGCGTCACAATTCCCCACTACCAGGGGGCGCTTTCTCGACGGCACTTCACGCCGAAGGTCAAACGCATCATTTGGCTCTATATGGCCGGTGGTCCCTCGCATCTGGAAACGCTCGATCACAAGCCGAAATTAACCGAGATGAACGGCAAGCCAATGCCGGAATCGATCACCAAAGGGCAGCCGATCGCCCAGTTGCAAGGAGCGAAACTAACCTGCATGGCTCCGCAACATCCCTTCAAGAAATGTGGCCATTCAGGACAGGAAATATCGTCTATCTTTCCCAGCCTCAGCAAGATCGCCGATGATATTTGCATCATCCGCTCGCTGCGCACCGAGGCGATCAATCACGATCCAGCCCACACCTTCATGAATACCGGCACGACGATTTCCGGCCGGCCGAGCATGGGGTCGTGGTTGTGGTATGGACTCGGCAGCGAATGCGACAATCTGCCGGGCTTCGTCGTGCTGACGTCGCTAGGCCGGCACGGTCAGGCGCAGCCGATCGCCACGCGGCAATGGCACAGCGGCTTTTTGCCGAGCAACTTCCAGGGCGTTGAGTTCCGCGCCACCGGCGATCCGGTGCTGTACGTCAACAGTCCCGGCGGCGTCACGGTCCGACAACAGCGCGACGTGGTGGACACGACGCAGGCGCTCAACCGCCTCTATCACGACGCCACCGACGATCCCGAGGCGCTGACGCGCATCCGTCAGTACGAGATGGCCTTTCGCATGCAAACGAGTGTGCCGGGCTTGATGGATCTATCCGGCGAGACGAAGACGACGCTCGACCTGTACGGCACCAAGGGCGGCGATGGTTCGTTCGCGTCGAACTGTCTGCTGGCGCGGCGCTTGGCCGAGCGCGGCGTGCGTTTCATCCAGCTCTATCATCGTGGCTGGGACCATCACGGCGGTATCAAGCGCAGCATCGAGTTGACCGCCCGCGAGGTCGATCGAGGGGCGGCGGCGCTGGTGCAGGATTTGAAACAGCGCGGCTTGCTCGATGAGACGTTGGTGGTGTGGGGCGGCGAGTTCGGCCGCACGCCGATGGCGCAGGGCGATGGCCGCGATCACCACATCAAGGGTTTCTCCATGTGGCTGGCTGGCGGCGGCATCAAGGGCGGCGTCACGTATGGGGCGACCGATGAGTTCGGCTACAACGCTGTCGAGAATGTCGTTGAAGTTCACGATCTGCATGCGACGCTGTTGCATTTGTTCGGCATCGATCACGAACGGCTGACGTTTTTGTTCCAGGGCCGGCAGTTCCGGTTGACGGATGTATCCGGGAAGGTGGTCAAGGGAATTTTGGCGTAGAATTCAAGATAGCCGCGGGCGGTTTGGCGGTAAGCTCGATTTGTGCCCATTTTTTCGCCGCAGCTGACCAAAAAGCCAGCCTTCTTGTAGGAATTACGGGGATAACACACTTCCCGTGTTCCCAACAAGGAGTCTGGCATGGCCCGTATAACCAAGCGATAATGACAACGCCTCTCCAGAACTTCAACGACAACAACAGACCAAAAAGAATCGCGCCGTCCGACGACAATTCCGCCAGAGTACCACGACCAATTGCCCCGGCCAGCACACGCGAGAATGCCTGGGTTACATGCGAGTCGTCAGCGAATTGAAGAAATTCGGTGTCCATAAGATCTGCCGCTCCACGGTGATCAAGATCCTCAAGGAGGATGGTTTGGAGCCAGGACCGCGACGCGGCGAGGGCAGACGTGCGACGTAAAATCGTTCGCCGAATGGGAGCGTGCCCTGCGTTTGCGGTGCGCGCCGGCAGACGCTTCCCCAGTGGCCAGGCTCGTCCGCGTGATGCGTTTTCTTCCGCGTGGACGTGTCTACGGCGAGATAAGCTATTGGTGTGAAGTGCGACCGAACACCGTGAAACCGCTCATTTTTCCCGGTGTCAACATTTTCACACAGGACGATGTTGCTCTTGACCGAGTCAGCCGGCTTGCTATACTCCCCGCCCGTCGTAAGGCACAATGTCCATTAACCATCCCACAAGGATTCTATGTCGCGCATTTGGGTTCCGCTGGTCGTGGTGTTGGCGGCCGGGTGTCCAAGCGCCCCGTACCGGACGTTGAAGCCCAACTTGGAGAGACCGCGACCGATTGAGGCGCTCGATACGGTGTTCCTCGAAGAGATGACGTGGATGGAAGTGCGCGACGCCTTGAAGGCTGGCAAGACAACCATCCTCGTGCCGACCGGCGGAGTCGAACAGAACGGTCCCTACCTGGCCACCGGCAAACACAACTACATTCTCCGCGCCACCACCGAGGCGATCGCCCGCCGGCTGAACGATGCTCTGGTGGCTCCGATCGTGCCCTTCGTGCCTGAAGGGGACATCGAACCACCGAGCGGGCACATGCACTATCCCGGAACGATCAGTCTGACCGAGGACACCTACGAGCGTCTGCTTAGCGACATTTGTGCTAGTTTACGCACGCACGGCTTCCGGCACATCGTCCTTCTCGGCGACAGTGGGGGTAATCAGCGTGGCATGCAAGCCGTGACGGATCGGCTCAATGCCCGCTGGATGGGCGGCACGGCCCGCGCGTATTTCATTCCCGAATACTACGACTATGACGGCGTGACCAAGTGGCTGGAAGGGCAAGGCATTCGCCTGGAGAATGACAGCATCCACGATGACTTCGTGGTCACGGCTCAGCTGATGGCGGTGGATCCCACCACGGTACGTTTGCAGCAACGCCTCGCCGCCGGCCAGTTCCGCATCAGCGGCCTGGACCTCGTTCCGGCGGAAACCACCGCCTGGGGCAAGAAGATCATCGACTATCGCGCGGAATCGACCGTCCGCGCGATCCGCAAGGCCATCCCCGGCGAGGCCGGCGGAGCGTTGGCCGGACACTGACAATCGCTTCCTCCACGGCCTTTCTTCGGTCGCCGTGCCTCCCTCTTCCCATCCGCCGCGAAACTCGTTATTTTTCACAGCAGTCCCACCGATCCCGAACCTTCAGCGAGACGGCTCCGCCATGCGCTTCTTGCAAACCGAGTATCTTCTCAAGGGTGTCTACCTCGGCCTCGTGCTGTACGCGGCCTTGCAGCAGGCGGCGACGCCGGATCATCCCTGGGACGCGCTGGCGCGCGTCAACCTGCTGGCCCTGGGCGGTCTGTTGCTCGCCCTCGTTCTCGCGGGGTTGGCCAAGTTGCGCGAAGGCTATCGCGTTCGTGGACGGTTCCTTGTTTTCGCGCTGTTTTTGCTGCTGGAAAGTCCGACGTTGGTTTACGCCGGCATCCTCGGCGGCACACTCGGCGGCATCGCCTGGGTCGATCAACTCGGCATCGTCAAGGACGCGGGACTGAAGGATCTGTTCCTGCGGGCGCTTGGCGGCGGCGCGGCTGCCGGACTCGCCTTCGGCTCACTGCGGCAAGTACGCCATCGGTTGACGCGCATCGGTCTTATCCTGGCTCTCGGCGCCGGTCTGGTCGGTGGTCTGCTCTACTGGCTGGGTCAGTTCGGCAACCTCGCGCAGAAGCATCACCTCGAAGATCAAACCGTCTTCGCCGTGCAAATCCTGCTGAGCATCCCGTTTTTCTATCTGCTGACCTTCGCCGGACACGAAGAAGAATCGGAGGTCGAAATCGGCGTCATCTGCGCCAGTCTCGGTCTGGGGCTGGGCATTCTGACGTATGATTATATGCAGGTTCGTTCTTTGGCGTTCGTCCTGCCCGCCGTGGTGTATTTTGGCTACACGATGAAGGTGCTGCCGGGGCTGCGTGTTCTCAAGCACGCTTTTCGTGGTCTCAGTTATGCGCGTGTCGGCCGGCATCGCCGCGCCTTGCAGGCGTTTCGTCGTGCCTTGCAACTCGATCCGAACAATCAACTGGCCCGTAATGGTTTCTGGGACGTTCACCGCTCGCTCGATCTGGAAAAGCTCGCCGACGATCCGCAGACGTTGGCTCTGGTCGATCTCGACCTGTGTTTGCAGCGGGCCGGCTCGCTGCTTTTGCAACCGGGACCGTCGGCCGGCCAACTCGATGAGGCGCAGCGCTTGCTCGATCTCGTGCTGCGCTTGCAGCCGGCCCTGCGGCCTTCCGTCGATTACTGGCGCGCCGTCGCCTACACCCATGCCCGCCGTTACGATGAGGCGGCCAAGGAGCTGGAACACGTTCTCGATCCCTCGCACTATGGCCCCGGCAATCCCCAGCGGCACAACGTCCTTCTGGCTGCCTGGCAGCTCGTGCTGTTGTTGCACGACGAGCTGCGCCGCCGGGTCGGTCAGCCCCAGCTCGCCCTTCCCAATCGCCGCATGGAGGCCATCGCCACCGTGGAGCGCCATCTGGCCGACAATCCC
>Ga0134126_10000691_pt1 | contig 42513 bp, 62 predicted proteins | sample KB31752_FD_96881 | JGI IMG/M metagenome (GOLD analysis project Ga0134126, IMG submission 96881) | Terrestrial soil microbial communities with excess Nitrogen fertilizer from Kellogg Biological Station, Michigan, USA - KB3-175-2 | ecosystem: Environmental > Terrestrial > Soil > Unclassified ...
GGCCGAACAGGCGGCTTTGCCGCGCGTTGCAATAGCGTGAAAAACTTCCCTTTGTTGGTGTGCATAGAGGAATCATGGAGTCATTGTCCACAGTCAGTTACTTGGCGACAAGGGATAGTCGCGTAAAGCAATCTCACAAACAGTCTCAGGAGTAACCGTCATGGACATTCCCTCAGTGCTCGTCGGCGTCGTCGTCGGAGCCGTGCTCGGCGCGATCGCGATGCTACTCATCGCCAAGAACAACCCGAAAGAGGCCGCGGCGGCCACGGTGGACGTCGCGACCGTGATCGCACACGCGAAGGCGCTGACGGCCGACCTTCCGGGGGGCACGCTCGTGCACATCGTCAGCGGGGCCAGCGAGGCGAAGATTGCGACGCCAATACCCGATTCAGTCGCAGCGTCCTCGTCCGAAAAGACGGCCTGAGCCGTGGCCGTCACCTTCGTAATGCTTGGGTTTCTGGCCGGCGCGCTGGTCAGTCGCAACCTCTGATGGCCGACCGTCGTAGCTGGGAGTACCGCACCTTCAAGATCGTCGGCGACCTCGCACAGCTCGACCAGCTGTGCGTCGATGGCTGGCGATTGAAGATGATCGCCGAGCGGCAGAAGGACGGATCGTTCATCGTCTTGCTGGAGCGCGAGAAGTCGGCGATCATCGGCGCATGACGAGGCGGCAGCGTCGGCGCGCGCGCGTACGCCGGAATCGGTTGCGGCGTGTCCGTCCGCTTGCATGGACCGAAGGATGGTTGTTCTCTCAGGAACTGCTGCACGACGACAAGCACGGTGTCACGACCGATGACATATTTGCGCTCTATCGTCGCATTCAATCTCCCTCAACCGCAGGACAGAACAATGCGTGAGACAGGCACCTGCAAATGGTTCAGTGACCCGAAGGGGTTCGGCTTCATCACCCGCGACGGGAAAGAGAACGCCGATCCGAAGGAGCGCGACGTGTTCGTGCACTTCTCGGAGATCGGCGAGTTGGGCGCGAACGGCAAGGTGGCCGTGCTCAAGGGATTCAAGTCCCTCGCTGAGGGCGACCGCGTGGAGTTCGAAGTCGTCCAGGGCGTGAAGGGATTGGCGGCGTCGAAGGTGACGAAGATCGCATGAAAGCCGATATGCGGGCACCGGTCGATGGCGGCAAAGACTACCTCCTCTACGTCGAGGCGGAAACAGACTTGGAACGCTCCGTGCTGGCGCTTTTTGTCGATCGCCGCACCGACGATCGGGAGATCAGAATCGTCCACGCCATGAGCGGGCATGGCGGCGCGGGGAATGTGGAGAAGGTGTTCATGGCGTGGGGCGCGCGGAAGCCGTACGTGCCCGTGGCAGACGCCGAGGCGCAGGCGGTGGTGGCAGGGGTCGTTGCCGATGGATAGCACCCACGTCATCGCCCTGATCGCCGCAAACCTGATGGTGCGGAACGCGCTGATCGTGAATGCGGCCAAACCGGATCGGCGGGACGCGGTGATCGCCTCCCTCGGCGACCCGATCGACGAGGCGAAGGATCTCATTCGGAGCGTCATGAGCGACGAACCGAAACTGCCCGAGGCACCGAACACGATGGCGCGGCGCGGCCTGCCGCCGGATGTATGAACGGGCGCCCGACTTCGTCGGCTACGGCATCGATCGCGACGCTGACCGTCAGCCCCGCGACGTATGACGAGATCGCCGCGAAACTCCGCAAGGCCGACTATTTCCACTGTCTCCGCGAGGATGGCGTGATCGACATGCGTGGGCTCGGGTTGGTGCGTCTCCCGTCCGCGACGGTGCCGAAGCGGGGATCGTGACTGCGCCCGTGGCGGAAGATCCGGGCCTATCGGTAGCTGTCGCAAAGCCCCAGCCGCAAGAGCCGCGGATCGCGGCGTTGAAGAAACTCCCGCTCGTCGTGCGCAAGGAGTTGCTCGCGTCACTTCCGCCGGCTGATCGTGTGGCGATCGAGCACGACTGGAAGCTCTGGGCACGGCCGAAGCAGTTGCCGCCGCCGGGGCAGTGGGAAGTGTGGTTCTGCCTCGGGGGGCGCGGCGCAGGCAAGTCCAGGACGGGGGCCGAGTTCGTCCACTGGAAGGCCGAGACGATGCCGGGATCGCGTGGCGCGCTCATCGGCGCGACGTCTGACGATGTGCGCTATACGATGGTCGAGGGCGAGGCGCTCGCGCTGGATACTCCAATCGTAACGCCGTCCGGATGGACGACCATCGGCGCGATTCGAGTCGGCGACGAAGTATTCGCGGCGAATGGCATGCCAACGCGGGTAGTCGCAGTCTCGCCGATATGGAATGATCGGCCCTGCTTCAGTCTCGCGATTGACGGGGCGCAGCCGATCGTGGCAGACGAGAGGCATCTGTGGGTGACGAGCGACCGCAGGGAGAGGGAGCCGCGGCGTTCCGTGCGTGCCGCGAGTATCAAGACCACCCGCGAGATTGCCGATCGCGTCACCACGCGGAACCGGCCGGATCTCATCGAGCATGAGATTGCAATGAACGCACCGCTTCAGTTGCCGGAGCGGGAGCTTCCCATTCCTCCCTATACACTCGGTGCGTGGCTCGGTGATGGCGATACGCGAGGACATGGTCAGTTCACCTGTCATCCCCGAGATGCGGAAATCGTCGAGCGCATCCGCGCTGACGGTTTCGAGGTGAGAAAGCATCGCGAGTCGTATGCATGGGGAATCCTCAAGATCGGCGCGAAACTGAGAAGCGCCAAGCTCGCTAAGGCAAAACACATTCCCGTCGACTATCTCCGCGCTTCGGCTGCTCAACGGCTTGAACTATTGCGCGGGCTGATGGATACGGACGGGTATGTCTCAGAACGCGGGCAGTGTGCATTTGATAACACGAATGCCGCGCTAGTCGCTTCGGTCCGAGAACTGTTGCTGACGCTGGGATTCAAACCGGGAACGATTCAGGAAAAGTCTCCGGTGAGCATCAAGCACCGCATGATGTTCCGTCTCACCTTTACATGCAATCGGCGGACGCCAGTTCCGTTTCATCTGCGGCGCAAGGTCGTGCGTTGCCGCCTCGGAAAGGAATCGGCCGGAAGACTGATCCGGGCTGTCGATTCTGTCTCCTCAGTCTCGACGCGCTGCATTCAGGTGCTCGATCCAAGCGGCACGTTCTTGGCCGGCCGCGAGATGGTAGTGACGCACAACTCGGGAATCCTCGCGCACCAGAAGCCGCACAATCCGGTCCGCTACTGGCCGGCGAAGCGGCTCCTGAAATGGAAGAACGGCGCGCAGGCTCGCACGTTCACCGGCGAGGAACCGCAACGTCTCCGCGGTCCGCAGCATCATTGGGGCTGGCTCGACGAATGGGCCGCGTTCAAGTATCCGAAGGAAGCGTGGGACCAGTTCATGCTCGGCAAGCGGTTGGGGACGCTCGCACAGGCGTGCGTGACGACGACGCCGAAGCCGTTCACGGAACTGGTGAAGATCATCACGGACGCGGTCGACGACTGGTCGCTGCGCGGCGCCGATCCCGGCGATCCGATCCTCAAACGGCTCATCGCGACAGTCGTCACCATCAGTTCGAGCTATGAGAACCGCGGCAACGTCTCCGACGCTTGGTATGAGCGCACGATCAAAGCCTACGAAGGCACGCGGCTCTACGATCAGGAAGTGCTGGCGAAGATCCTGACGGATATCGACGGGGCCCTGTGGAAGATGGCGACGATCGAGGCCAGCCGGCTGATGCCGAATCCGGAGACGGGCGAGATGCCGAAACTGCCGGAGTTCAAGCGCGTGGTTGTCGCGGTCGATCCGGCCGTGACGTCGGGCAAGCATGCGAACGAGACGGGGATCATGGTGTGCGCCTCGGCCGGCTCAGGCTCCGAGAAACACGGCTACCTGAAGGAAGACCTGAGCGGGCGGTACACGCCACTACAATGGGGCACGAAGGCCGTCACCGCGTTCCATGAGCACAAGGCGGACCGGATCGTGGCCGAGGCGAACAACGGCGGCGAGCTCGTGAAGTCGAACATTCAGGCGATCAACGGAAACGTCCCGGTGAAGCTGGTGAATGCGAGCCGCGGCAAGATGGTGCGCGCGGAGCCGGTGGCGGCCAAATCCGAGCAAGGGAAAATCCACCATCTCGGCGTATTCGCGATGCTGGAGTCGCAGTTGACCACGTACACGCCCGACTCTGGGCTCGAATCGCCGGACCGGATGGATGCGTACGTGTGGGGCATGACCGATCTCTTGCTTGGCAAGCAGGGCGCGTTTGTAGTAGGTTGATGCGGCACCGCGACATCCGACTTCCTCACGCAGCTGACCGACCCTGAGCAACGGCATGGCCGATCCCGGCACGATGGTCGTGTGGCGTAACGGTCGCCGGGTGACCGTCCCCGCATCGTCGGCCGCGCCGGCCAACCGCATGATCGGCTGGAACGCGGGCCTGCCAATGGCCGGGATTGGCGACAAGGTCATGAAGACGACGGGCGCGATCCCGTTGCGTGGCGAGGCGCCGTCCGACTATCAGCGCACCGGCACGACCGTCCGGATCCGGGGCTGGGAGCGGCATCCGGTCGTCCAAGCGTGCATCCGGTGCATCGTGGATATCGCGAGCGCCGTGCCGCTGCAGGTCTACCAGAAGGTGCCGGCCAAGAACGCCAGCGGCTTCTCGGACGAGATTCGCGTGCTGACGAGCGAGCATCCGCTGCAGCAGCTGTTCGATGCGCCGAACAGCTTCATGAGCGCGCAGCGGTATCGCGGCTTCATGCTCATGCACTATCTCGGCTACGGCAACTCGCTGACGTTCCTCGAGCGCCCGGTCGGGAACGGGGAAGTGACCGGCACGCCGGGAAGTTCGGTCGATACGAACACGCGGTTGCCGGTGAGCCTTCGGGTGATCCACCCCGAGGACATCACCACCGTCTACGTCAATCACAAGGGCTACCCGCTCTGGTATATTTGGCTGGACACGCTGGGGTACCCGCACACGTCGCCGGTGCAGGACATCTTCCACATCCGCGACCTGTCGATGAAGGGCGTGGTGTTCGGCTTCCCGCGGCTCGCCTCGGCGCTGAACGACATCATCGGCGATGACGAAGCGAGCCAGTTCGTGCGGCAGATCGTCACGAACAACGGTCAGCCGGTCGGCTATGCGATCGTCAACGAAGAGACGACGATCGAGGAAGCCGAAGTCGCGGAATCAAAGTTCCGTGAGAAGATGGTCACGCGCGGCGGCCGCGGCTCATTCGTGTTCATGGGCGGCGTCTCGGACGTGAAGTCCTTGGCGTTCGACCTCTCGAAGCTGGAGTTTCCAGACCTGCGCCGTGTCGCGCGCGAGGACATCTGCGCTGCGGCGGGGGTCGATCCGCGCATGGTCGGCATCACGACCGCGACGCGGGACGCCGGCCTGTCGGGGACGCAGTACATCGAGGCGCGGGTCCGGCTCATCAAACAGACGATCGAGCCGATGATGCGCGCGATCGAGTCGGAGTTGAATCACTGGGTGTGCCCCGAGTTCGGCGCCGATGTGTATGTCCGGTTCGATCCCGACGCGCTCGCGGCGCTCTCGGAAGATCGGGACAGCACCAGCAAGCGCGTCCTCACGGAACTGCAGGCCGGCGCGCGCACCGTGCAGGAGACGCGCGAAGTGCTCGAACTGCGGCCGGACTATGACCCCGAGGACTTGCTGGCCCCGCTCACGACGGTGGCGATCAAGAGCGTGGAAGTGGCGCTCGAACCGCCCACGCCGCCGAGCTCTCCCGCGCTCACCAGCGACGGGTCGCCCGTGGTGCACCCGGAAACCGGCGAGCCGTTGCACACGGCGCCGGCTGGCCCGAAGCCGCCACTCGCGTTGCCGAGCGGGAGCGACGATTCCGATGTTCCGGACGACGACGAGGAGGTGCTCCCCACCGACGAAGGCACGCTCGGTGGCGCGCCGACGCCCGTCCCGGGAAAGACGGGAAAGAAGGAAAAGGACGCCGTGGGGCCGAAGGCGACGGACCCCGGCACGAACAAGGACGCGCAAGAAGTGGACCCGAACAAGCCGGACTCGGGCGGGATCGGGCCGAAGGTGAATGACGGGCTCGCGGAGCCGAAGGCGAAGCGCGCGGCGCGGCTGGCCGTCGTGACGGAAGGCTCCGTGCGGAGCGGGCATGCGGTCTATCAGCGCGGGATCGTGCTCACGCCGGAACAGCGGACCTCGCTCTGGCAGCAGTTCGATGCGCGCGCAACGAAGGAGGAGGCACCGTTCCGGCGCCAGGCGTTGCAACTATTCAGCGAGGAGCGGGCGAACATCGCCGCGATCTTCGCACGCGTGGAAGCGAAGGGCGGACCGGATGACGCAACGATGGCGAAGAGCGCGCGCGCCCAAGTGCGGCGGGCGTATCGCCCCGACGGCGAGGTCAAACTGCGCTGGGCCGATCGGTTCCACCCGCTGATCGGCGCGGTCTACGGCAAGGGCGCGGACCATGTGCTCACGAGCCTTGCGGCGCATCGGAGCGCGATGCGCGCGGTGTGGAGCGTGCGCGACGACGACCCCACGGGCAAGAAGAAGCCGACGGACACCGAGCCGACCTTCGATCCAGCGGCGGGCATCCCGTTCGACTTCGATCTCCAGAATCCGGACGTGCAGCAGGCGGTGCGCGCGCGCGCCGAGCGGTTGGCCTCACTGGTGGGCGACACGACGGCGGAAGCCATCAGCGAGGCGATCGAGTTCGGCCTGCAGGAAGGGTTGTCAATCGCGGAGATCGCGACGCTGGTGGATCAGACGGCGTTCGGCGGCCGTGATCCGGTGCGCGCGACAATGATTGCCAGAACGGAAACCGTGGGCAGTCTCAACCAAGGGGAGTTCGATACTGCCGTGTCGACGGGCATCATCACCGGCAAAGAATGGTTGACGCAGGGCGACGAGCGCGTGCGCGATACTCACTACGCCTGCGAGCGCGAAGGCATGCTGGCGCTCGACGCGCGCTTTCAGACGAATGGAATGCTGCGCCCGGGCGATCCGGCGGGACCGGCCGACGAGGTGATTAATTGCCGGTGCACGCTCACGTTTTACGACACACTCGAACCCGGCAAAAGCTCACTGGAGAATCCCGGCGCGCCGCTCGATCGCGCGGAGGCACGCACCTTCCTGATTCGCGGCGTCGAGCATGTGCTGCTCGCGCTCCCGCGTTCCACCAACGGCACCCACTGAGGACTTGATCGATGCCACTCCCGAAGCCGAAGGACGGCGAGAGCCGCGAGGACTTTGTCGCGCGCTGCATGACGAGCGACGCCGCGAAAGAGTTCGAGACGAAGGACAAGGACGGCAAGAACCAGCGGCTCGCGGTGTGCGAGGCGCAGTATGATGAGAAAGACAACAAGAAGGCGGAGGCCGACGACGAGTTCGAGGTGCGGTTCACGCACAACTCGACGCTGGCCGATGGCGAGCCCACATGGGGCGATGTCGACAAGACCGCGCTGCCACGATTGGCGTTCGCGGACAAGGGCGAAGCGGACAAGAAATCCACGTGGGGATACCCGCACCACTGGGTCAAAGGCGGCACGAAGAAAGACGCGGACGGGATCTGGACGGACGGCACGCTCTACCTGCACAAGGGCGGCTTGGCGGCGGCGTGGTCGGCGGCACAGGGCGGGCACGGTGGCGGGAAGGCGGACGAGGCGGTGATCGCCCACCTCGAGCGGCACCGCAAGGCGATCGGCGTCGACGACGCCTCGAAAGACAAAGAGTCGCAGGACTCCAAGAAAAAGGACAAGGGCAAATCCATGATCTACAAGGACGAGCGCTACACGGGCCAGTTCACGATCTCAGCGCTGGTCACGCGGGCGAGCGACGGGTCGAACGCGGCCGACCTGCCGCCGGGATGCTGCGCCAAGATGACGGGGGTCGCCCTGGTCTACAATGTGACCGATGACTATGGCACGCGGTTCGCGCCGGGGTGTCTCGCCAAGACGATCGCCGAGAAGGTGCGGCCGGGGAAGGTGCGCCTGTTCGCCGACCATGAAGCGCGGACGAAGGCCCATGTCGGCACGGTGACGGACATCAAGGACGTGGGCGATACCGCAGTCATGACGGCCGTGATCTTCGACACCGAAGCGGGACGGGCGATGAAGGAGTACCTCGAGGCCGTCACGCAGTCCGGGAAGGTGACGGGGGCGGTCACGGGACTGTCGGTCGGCTTCCGCTCGCGCGAGGACGAAAGCGTGACCGTGGACGACGGGGACGGGCCGCAATGGGCGTGCTTATTCAAGGAGATCGAGCTTCGCGAGATCAGCGTCACGCCGGTGAATGCCGTGCCCGGCACGGACGTGATCGCGGTGCGCCGCGAGCGCGCCGGAGACGCGGCCGAAACGGATGGGGGCTTGCTCCATCGCATGCTCGCACGTATTCTTGCCGAAGTACCGGAGAGCGAGGCGCAGGCGGTCTATCGGACCGTGTATGCGTCGGCCGCCGACCCGGCGCATCACGACGCGGACCCGACCGGAGCGACACCGGCGGCGCAACCCGCACCGGACGGCGCCCGAGGATCGGAGAGCTCCACCGCGTCCGCAGTGCCGAAGGCAGCGACCCTCGACGAGCGCCGGAAAATCCTGCGCGAGGCGATGGGGACGACTGCCGCAGCCGCCACCACCTAAGGCCCGGCTGACCGACCTGATACGCAGCGCTCCGATCCAGACAACTGACCATGCCTGACCAGACGATGCCCGGCATCACGCTCGAGGCGAAGAACCGCAAGGCGAACGACCTGCGCGGCCGCGCGAACGCGCTGATGCTCGAGATCATGAACGACGACAAGCTGACGGCCGAGCAGTGCGCGGCCAAAGCGAAAGAAGCGAAGGACCTGACCGAGCGCGCGAACACCATCGCGGGCTTCACGGCCAGTGAGGAAATCGCCCGGCAGGGCGGCAACGGCGACCTCGTGGCCGAAGTCCTGGACGCGGACCGCGCGTCCAAGGGCGGCGAGTACACGCGGGCCACGCTCGGCTTCGAGCCGGCCGCGCTGATGCGACCGATGCAGGAGCAGATCAAGAAGCACACCGAGGAAGTGCGGATGGGCTTCGGCTCCGTCTACAACTTCCTGCGCGTGGCGCGCGGCGAGGACGCGGTGGACGTGTCGAACGCCAGCCGCGCGAAGTTCCAGCAGAAGGTGCTGAAGGACAACCTGACCCTCCAGCGCATGATCACCGGCGCCACGGGCGATGTCTCCGGCGGCTCGTTCCTGCTCCCGCTCACGCAGGTGCAGTCGATCTTCTCGCTCGCGAACGTGCAGCAGGGCCTCCTGCAGCGCGCGCGGGCCTTCACGGTGCCAGGCCGGTCGCTCCGCATCCCCTACCTGATCCAGAGCGATACCAACGCCTCGACGGTGCTGAACCGTCCGATGGCCGGTCAGATCGCACAGGTCGGGATCGTCGGCGAAGGCGCCACGAAGCCGCAGGCGACGCCGCAGTTCGGTCAGCGCATGCTGAACGTGCTGAAGTATGCGGCGTACACGCAGGTGTCCGACGAAATGCTGATGGACGACTTCACCGGCGAACTGCCGCAGGAGTTCATCAACGCCGTCGGCCAGCAGGCGCTCAACTCGCTGAACGAAGACATGACCATCACGGGCAGCGACACGACCGGCACGACCACGCCGGCGGGCGCGCTGTTCGCGGGCGCGGCGTACAACATCGCCGTGAACCGCGCGGTCGGTGGACAGATCGGCACAGCCGACCTGTTCAAGATGTATAGCGAGTTCACGCACGGCCCGAATGCGGTCTGGCTGGCATCGCGCCGCACGGTCCAGCAGCTGTATGCGCTGTCGCTGACCAGCTCGTCGCTCGTCACGTTCCTGCGTGACCTGAACGGGCTGCCGTCGATGATGATCCTCGGGTACCCGGTGGTGCTCACGGACATCCTCAACACCGTCGGCACGGCAGGCGACATCGCACTCGTCAACCCGGACTTCTACGCCTTCGCGCTGCGCCAGGCGCTGACGGTCGAGATGAGCCGCGACTTCGCCTTCACCTCGGACGTCACGACCTATCGGTTCGTGGTTCGCGGCGGCGGCATCCCGATCAACGACGGCAAGTACGCGTACAAATATGCGGGCTCGGCCGGCGTCGACGAGCACTCCCCGTTCGTCTACCTGAACTAATCGATCACTCGCCGAGTTTAGGGGAACGGTAGGTACACGGTAGGTACGAGGATTGCGCGGGGCGGCGGAGCTGTCGAGGCCGCCGCCCCGCTTCCACTTTGCGGACGAGGACTCTCCCGGTGAAGATGCGCGCGGTCGTGCTCCAGAACGATCTGGACGGCAACCGGATTCAGCCGGGGGCGCTGTTCGACGCCGATGAGGGACGCGGGCGGCAGTTGATCGAGAGCGGCTATGCGATCTCGCTCGAGCGGCAGGATTATGTGGGCTGGGATCAAGCGTTCGGCCGGCAGTTGGCCCCGCTCCCCGAGGAGACGCAGTATGGCCGGCGCGAACGCGAGGCGTTGGCATCGCCGCATCCCCGCGTGCTGCAGTTGACGCAGTACGATCCGGGGTGCGCGGCGTACCGCTACCATGCCGCGTTCAATCACGCGGCCGACGTCGATGGCACCGGAGCCACCAGCGCGTTCGTGCGGTACGGAGAATCCAATCCGTACTGTGACCTGCGGCAGTATGACGGCTTCCGGCATCGCATCGGCGTGTCGAACCTATTCGAGACGGCCGACATCGTGCACGTGCACATGGATTACACGACGCTTGAGCAGGGGTGCATGAATCGCTGGCCCGATCGCTCGAAGCAGTTGCTCGTGCGGCACTACCACGGGTCGCAGGGGCCGGAATCCTTCAAGACGGACTATCGGCTCGTGCAGCAGGCGCTGGATGAGCAGGTCGGTGCGATCCAGATCGGGGCGCGCCTCTACCATCCGCGGCGCTATGGCGCGCACATCCCCTGGGTGCCGATCCCGGTGCCGTGCGCGGACTATGCGGCGCTGCGCGCGAAATACTGGGTGCCGGTCGAGGAGCGGCCGAACAAGCGCATCCGGATCTGCCATTCGCCGACCAACGAGCGGGTCAAGGGCACCACGCAACTCGATTTCGTGATGTTCGAGCTCATGCAGAAAGGCTGGCCGATCGAGTACATCAAGGTCATGGGCAAAAAGCACGCCGAGTGCTTGAAGATCAAGGCGACGTGCGACATCACCTTCGACTCGTTCTGGCTGGGCATTCAGGGATCCGGGATCGAGGCGTCGGCGATGGGCCAACCCGTGATCGCGGGCGACTCGGAGGTGCGGGACGACTATCTCGATGAGATCGGCGAGTGCCCCTACACGTTTGCGAAGGACCACGAGGATATCGTGGGCGTGCTCGAGCGCTTGGTATTCGATGAGGCATACCGCGCGAGCGAGGCGGCGCGCACGCGGCGCTATGTGGAGGCCTATCACGATTACCTGCCCGTGGGACGGAAGTATTGGCGGATCATCACGGCGGCCCTCAAGGAGCGGAATCTTGTCGCCGCGTGAGGCTGGTGCGAAGGGCGCGAAGCCGGCGCGCCGGCTATTGCCGCGGATCAAGGGCGCGAATGTCCTATGTCCGAGGCACGGCAGTTCGGCGCTGGCCGGCCCGAATGCCCGGCGCCAGATCGTCTGTTTGCAGTGCGGCTGGACGGCGCCGTATGACCATCGAGTCGTGCTCACGCCGCGCGTTGAACCCAACGAGGAGCGCTGATGGCCGCCACGACGATTGCGCTCTCGGCGGGCAACGCGCAACTCGGCCTGCCATCGACGCTCCTGCCCGTCTCGCTGGCGGTGCTGGTCACGGATGGCAGCGGCAACCCGGTCGCGGGCGTCACCGTGAACTGGCAGGTGGGGACGGGGGCCGGAACCCTCACGTCACCGACCTCGGTCACGGGAGCGAACGGGATCGCGACGAACGGGTGGACGCTGGGACCGGCGACCGGCCAGCAGATCGTCACCGCGGACGTCGCGGGCTTGGCGGGCACCCCGATCGTGTTCACGTCGACCGCCGTACTCGTCACGCCGGCCGACATCACGACGTACTACCGCATCCAGACGAGCGCCGAGGTCGTGAATGGGCTGATCGCGGAACTCATCAGCGAGGCCCAAGGGGAGATCGAGGGCAACAGCGGGAAGTGCCTCACGATCAAGCCGGTCCTCTGGTACGACGACGCGACGACGTTGCGGATTGGCGAGGGCGTCTCGAACCTCATCCTAAAGTACGTGCCGGTCGATCCCGCGAGCATCGTCGTCAAGAACTACATGGGCGTAACCATCGACCCGGCGACGTACACGGTGCGGCTCGACAAGGGGCTGATCGTGGGACTGCCGGCGAACGGTCCCGGCGCCTTCTTCGCGGGTCCGTGGAGCCTGTTCAATCAAGGTCCGTACACGATCGCGGCGAACGCGGGCTGGGGCACCTCACCCGATTATGCGACGATCTGGCTCCCGCTCATCCGGCGGGCGGTCATTGATTATGTGGGATATCTGTTCCAGCAGCGGGATATCGGGGCGTCGGCGCTCAAGGCGGCAGGAACGAGTGTCACGTACGCGATCGATCCGATCACGGGCTTGCCTGACCGCGTGGCGCGGGCCATTCGGAAGTTGCGCGGGCCAGTGGTGACCGGCCAATGAATCAATCGCATATCACCTTCGAGGTCATCACGCGCGAGGTCGCGGGGCTCGCGCGCGTGGTCATCAGCGTGCTGCCTGATGGGGTGATCCGCGTGCTCCTCCCGATGGGATTCCGTCATGAATAGCGCGAATGCGGTGGGCCTTCGGGATCAAATGTTGCGGCTCTACACGCGGACGAATCAAGGCGTGCGCGGCAACGTGCGCCCCGTGTTTACGTTCGCCGCGAGCTGGTGGGGCCGCATCGACACGATGACGTCGAACGTCCGCACGGCGCAGGACAAGACGCAACTGCGCTATGATGCGCAGGCGCAGTTCGCCGACGAGTGCGTGGTGCCGTCGCAGGGCATTCTCAAAGACGAGTCGGGCACGATCTGGTGGCTGCGCGGCATCACGGCGATCCGCGCGACGCGCACGATCCTCGTCGGGCTCGATCGCATCGACGAAGAACTGCGCAAGACGTTCGTCCTCACCGAAGGCGATTCCGTGCTCGATGGTGTGCACCTCGTCGATCCCGTCGCGCAACCCGGAGATACGGCATGAGCATCCTCGCGGTATCGGATCGCACCCAAGAGACGGCGCAGAACATCGGCGCATCGACGCCGATCACGCTGCTGGGCGCGGCTGGGATTGGCTTGCAGGCGTTCCCCGCGCGGCTCGACGGCGAACTCGTGCCGTACACGATCGAGCACGAGACGAGCGGCCAGTGGGAGGTCGGCGAGGGTGTCTACAATCACGCCGCGAAAACGCTCGCGCGTACGATCGTCTACGACACGTCGAACGGCAACACGTCACTCGTGAACTTCGCGAACGGCATCGTCGACGTGTGGATCGACTTGCCCGCCGAGAAGGCGGTGATGCTTGATGCGGATTCGAGCAACCTGACGGTGCCGGGCAACCTGACGATGCAGGCGGGGAACACGATGGCGCTCACCGGGGCGACGGTGAGCGGCGCACCGACGTGGTCGAGCAATCAGGCGATCACGCTGAGCACGGCAATCCAGCCGAACGTGACGACAATGGCGGCGCTCGCGAGCGTTGGCACGATCGCAACGGGCACGTGGAACGCAACGCCGATCACGACACCGTATGGCGGGACGGGCCTCACGACCTACGCGGCGGGTGACACGCTCTACTACGTGTCGGGCACGACGCTCACACGCCGCGCGATTGGCGCGGCGAACACCATCAGCCTGTCGAACGGGACGAATCCCACATGGGCCGCGAACCTGCCGTACGCGACGCTCCCGACCGGCAACGGATCGTGGGATACGGGCGCGGGGACGACGATCACCGTCACGCGCTCGCTCACGGTTTCCGGGACGCTGACGGGCACGCTGACCGGCAACATCACGGGCAATGCGGCGACGGCGACGGCGCTCCAGACGGGACGCACGATCAACGGTGTCACGTTCGACGGCACGACCAATATCACGGTCACGGCGGCGGCGGGCACGCTGACCGGCACGACGCTGAACGCGACCGTGGTGACGAGTTCGCTGACGACCATCGGGACGCTGATCGCTGGGGCGGTACCGGCCTCGCTGGTGACCGCAGGGACGTTCGGCACGGGTGGCTACACCTTCCCGAGCACGCTTGCGGTGAGCGGGGCGCTGACCATGAGCGCGGGCGGTACGCTCTCGTCGGGTCAGACGCTGGCGGCGGCTGGTGCGACGATCTCGGGCGCGTTCACGGCGTCCGGCACGGTCGCCTTCACGAACGCCTCGCCGTTTTCGCTGACGAACGCGCAGGTGCTGACGCTCTCGACGACGGCGCAGACGGTCGGCGCGGCGACACTGACGATCCCGAACTTCGCGGGCGTCAGCGATACGTTTGCGTTCCTCGCGCTCGCGCAGACGTTCTCGAACAAGACCGAAGCGTCTCCGACGTTCACCGGCACCATTGCCGGTACGCCGACCGTCGCGAGCGCATGGACATGGTCGAGCGCGCAGACATTCGCGACAAATACGCAAGTGTCAAGCGCGGCGTCCGCGGCGTTCATCATCAACGGCGCGACGAGTCAGGTTCGCGACCTCCAGTTCGAGACGGCGGGCAGTCTGCGATGGGTCATCCGCGCAAACGCCACAGCCGAGAGCGGCGGCAATGCGGGGTCAGACTTCAACCTTGTCGCGCGCGACGATACGGGCGCGCAGATTGACGCGCCGATCTCGATCCCGCGCGTTGCGGGCGGCGTGATGACGCTCGTACGCCCGTTGCGGGTCAGCAACACGATCGGCGTCAACACTGCGCCCGCCACGACCGTCGGCATCAACATGATCTCGACGCTGACGGGCGGGACGACGCAGAGCGGCATTCTCTCGACAGCGACGATCGACTCCACTGGCACCAGCGTGGGCCGCGGCATCTACGCGAAGGTTGCCACGGCGGCCGCGTCGTTCACGCTCACGAATGCCTACGGCATTCACATTGATAGCGGCGCGGTTGGTGCAGGCTCGACGATCACGAACCTGTATGGCCTGAAGATAGAAAACCAGACTGCGGGCGCGTCTAACTTTGCCTTGTGGGTCGGTTCTGGCCAGTCACGGTTCAACGATGCTGTCGTTTTTCAAGGCTCGATGTCGCTGAACGCAGTGAACATCACCGCATCCATCATGGCATCTTCCGCTAGCACACGCGCGATCTTCATTGATCCCACTCACATCGCGGCGGCGAACAACGATTCTCTAAACGGTATAGTCGTTTCTAATCTATACACACCTGGCTCTTTCACAGGTCTCACCACGGTCGGGATTCGCATTGACGGATGGAACATATCGGGATTCACATCACCTGGTGACCCCGTAATGCTTGGCGTCGGGCACTTGACACAACTCAATGGTACAGGAGCGACAAACGCCTACGCTATCAAACTCGGTGCGGGGCCGACAGGAGCCACGAACAACTACCTGATTCATGCCACGAACTTCCAACTGACGAGTGCGGGAGCGGGTACCTTTGCCTCAACGCTGACGGTCACGGGCGGCTTCGGGTGCAACACCAAGACACCGCAGACGGCCTTCGCCTCGGGCGGCGCGGCCCCAGCGGGCGGCACGGGCACGGCGGCGGGCGGCTGGGACACGTCCGCCCATCGCGACGCAGCAATCACCCTGCTCAACAACATCCGTTCCGCGCTCGTCGCGAACGGCATCATGTCCTAACCTCACGCCTCTCGGAGCATTTTCCATGACAACGCCCCCGTTCTTCATCAAGCACCTGCGCACCGAGTACACGGGCGATCAGGCGACGATCTACTTCGCGCGTGCCGCGACGGCGCCCGATGGCTCGGTGCTCATGGGCATCCCCGAAGCGCTGCCGACGACACAGGCCGCGCTTGGCACGCTCGCCGTCGCGAACGGGGCGGATGCGAGCCGGTGGGGCGATCAGGAGGTCGGCCAGACGCTCGGCGCGGCGATCGTCGTCGACAAGGACGCGATCCCTGCGCAGGATGCCGTCATGGATGGCGACACGGTGGTGACGCCCGCAGTGGCGACGGTTCCGGCCGTGACGCATCTTCTCTGCGGTGGTTTGCCCATCGAGTTCTGATCGTCGTCTCACCGTCTCACTGGAGTTCTCCGCATCATGAGCACCGAGTTGAAGATCGTTCCCATGAAGACCGAGAAGTTCCGCGTGGCGTACGAAGCGATGCAACGGATCGCGGCCAAGACGCTCGCCCCCGAGAGCGAGGTCAAGCTCGCGCTCTTGGTCGCGGCATATCAGAAAACGTATGACGGGACGACGGCCGTGCTGAAGAAGATCGAGGCCGCGCATACGCGCCGTGTGGGTCGGCAGGATCTGCTAACGCCCGAGGGGGTCGTGCGGCGCGATCGCGTGCTCGCGACCTCGATCATGGTCAAGCTCCCGAAGATCCTGATCGTGCGCGGCGACCTGCCGGCAAAGGACGACGCGCCGACGGACGCGGAGAATCGGCAGTCGGTGGCGTGGCTCGCGGCTGCACTCGGCCCGTTCTACGATCACGGCCCCGATGGCAAGGAACTGCTCGGCTTTGCGCTCGACGACGACGCGCTGGCGGCGCTTGAAGCGGCCGCGGATGCGCCCGTGGATGCGCCCGTGCCCGTTGCGGACGCCCCCGAGGCGAGCGCGTAAATGTTCGGCCGTCAGCCGCTCAGCACGGCGCCCTTCTGCACGCTCGATGTGCGGGCGGTGATCAATGCCGTGCAGCGGCTGATGGCGCGCGACTTCTCGCAACCGTTCTTCGGTGTCCGCGACTTCTCTGGCCCGTTCATTCGCGTACGCGACGAGACGCGGGGAGTGCCCTAACCCATGACACCGCCACTCGGGACACAGAAGGTCATCTTCATCGGGAACGCGCACCTCGTGCGGCACGAAGTGCGCTACTACGATCCCGTCAGCAACACGTTTCTACCGTGGAGCGGGCCGGGCACCGTCTCGATCTGCACGTCGTCCACCGACAGCGCGGGTGTCACGACCTACACGCCGATAGCGGGCATGGGGCCGTTCAATCTGATTCAGGGGTTGAACGGCATCCTGTACTGCGAGATTCCGACCAGCGTCGTCGCCCTGCTGAACACGGATGCGTTTATCAACACCGTGGTCTATCAGGTCGTGATCGCGGGCGGCTCAGATGAACTGCAGAGCGTGCAGCCGCTGTTCGTGGCACCCTCGCGGTTCCCGTCCCCGTGAGGCATCCATGAGGATGTTCGTGGACGCGCGGAGCAACAAGGCGGCGGTGCTCTCCGCGATCCAGCGCGGGCAGGTCGACGGCTTGACCGCGATGGCGTATCCGGTGTTCAACGAAGTGCGGCGCCAACTGCGGCACGGCTACCATTCGTCGCTCGGGAACTGGGGGAACTTCGCCATCGGGAACAACGTCAACCATGTGACCATCAGCCCGGTCACGGTGAACGACGACGGTGCCTCGATCACGGTCGGCACCGATCTGGACTACGCGCTGTTCTGGGAGATCGGCCACCACAACATCTTCACGCGGCACTTCGAGCGCGATGAGAAGTGGCGTCCCGCGTACGAGGCCACGCTGGATGAGGCGCGGGCGGCGTTTGCCAGAACCTTCCATGCGGCCTTCACCGGATCGTCGTCCTTCGGGATTGCAAACGACGTGGCCCAGAGCGTGAGCTTCGGCAGCGGCGAGGGCGTGGACATCATATGATCCTCCCCACCGGCCACACGAGGAGCACGAATGCGCTGATGGAGTCGCTCCGTTCCACGCTCCTGGAGTTCGAGGACGTGAACGGGAACACGCTGGAGGACATCATTGGCGAGAACCTGTATCGCCGTGCGGCGCCTGCCAATACCGCGTTCCCGTACGGGGTGATGCGGCTCGACACGCGACGCTCGAACGGGTTCAATCCGCTGCGCAAGACCGGCACGCTGGAAATCCAGCTCTACGGCCGCCCCTCCTCGCAACTGGAGGATATCAGCGACGCGGCCGATCGGTGCGAGCAAGCGATGGCATTCTACGTCGACAGTTCTGGGGGCGGATTGGCATTCGTGAACGATGTGCAGCGCACGGAACTGCCGGAAGGATCGGCGCCCGTGGATGGCGAGACCTGCGGTATCCGTCTAGTATTCACGCTGGTGATCTGGCCCGCATTCTTGAGTAGCTTGACGCTTTCCTGACTCTCTCCCGATGGTAGCAGGCCCAACGCAGCGCGCTTACTGATGGGACACGACGATGCCGAATCCCTTGAGCTCTTGGAATGGTCAGATTCCCACGGACGTACTGCTCGATTCGGGCATCTTCCTGATCGGAGCGAGCCCGCAGAATGCCTTCTCAGCGCAGGAGGGAGGCCTGAAATGGGACCCCGGCAAGACCTTGCGCGAGATCGACTTCGACGGACGTCGGAGCGCAGTAGCCGGTCTGGACCGCACGGTGTTCTGGAAAGCGAAGCTCACGGCGACGCTCCTCGAGATTCCGCTCGCCGCGTGGTCGCAACTGGAGCCGGGCTCGGTGCTGGCGACGGTCGCGGGCGGCCCGTCCGGCGCGACACAGGTGCAGCCGAAGCCCGCAGGAGTGCTGTACGCAGCCGGCGATTACATCGCCAACGCGCGCATCGCGTGGCAGCGCACCGATGGGACGTACTTCCAGATCCGCATGCCGAAGGCGCTCGTGGTGAAGTGGGACATCGCCGGCACGGACAAACAGGAGGGCAAATGGGCGGTCGAGGTCGAGCCGCGGCTCGACATGGGCGTCTCGGGCCAGCTCGTGAACAACCCGCCGTACGTCGGCGAGTACTTCTCGGTCCAGCCGTAAACGGCTCTCACGGCTTCACGGAGCGCGGCGCATGAGCACAGACGACGAACTACCCACGATCGACCTGAACGCCCTCGTCCGGCCGGTGGCGCGGATTCATCTGGACGACGCGGACTATGATGTCCTGCCAATCCAGGGGGACGCGATCACGGTGTTCGAGAAGGCGGCGGCGGCCAAGCGCGCGCGCGCGGCGAGCGCGGAAGCGGACACTGAGGAGGAACGGAACGCGCGCGTGTTGCAGGATCTCGACTGGGCACGCCGGATCGTGTATGCGGTGTGCCCGCAAGTACCGCGGGAGCGGGTGGGCACGATGATGATCGGCCAGCTCATGGCGATCGCGGAAATGTCGGTGGATCCGGTGCGCCGGGTGCAGGAGGTGAAGGAGCGTGCCGAGGGAAAAGACGGCGGCCCAGCGTAGCGGAAGGCGAGGAGGCGGTTGGGCCGCTGATTGATCATGAGATCCAGTTCGTCATTGTGGAGGTGGCGGTGGCGACGGGTCGAGATGTCCTCGCGGTAGCGCATGAGTCCTTCGCCCTGACGCTCTATACGCACTGGCATCTGGAACAGCGGCGCCGCCTCACGATGTTGACGCAGAAGTCCGAACGTCTTGACCTGGCGGGGCTCATGGCCGGAGCATACCACGATCCGAAATCCCTGGTTGATCGGCACGCCGAGTTCATGGAGTCGGTGTCGCTGATCGCGCCGCCGCGGCGTGCTGCCCAAGTGGCCGCGAAGCGCGCGCAGGATGTCGCGGCCGTCGTGCGGGCGATGCTGGGCGCTCCCGACGTCCATACCGTGCTCCCGAGCTAGCCGTTCGTGGATCTCGAAACCCTCGCCATCCGCTACGAAACCCTCGGGGAGGACGAGGTCCGGCAGAGCATGGACCGGATCACGGACTCCACGCGGCAAATGACGCTGACGCAGGCCAAAGCCATCGAAATCAACGAGGCCGGGCGTCAGGCGTGGGAGCGCGGTTCCGTGGCGATGCAAGCGCACGGCTTTCAGGTCGGACGCCTCCGGCAGGACTTGGGCTCACTCGTTGGCCGACTCACAGGGACGAGTCTTGCGATTGATCGGGTCGGCTCTGCGCTCGGCGCGATGGCAATCGGCAACGTCGCCGTGATCGGCGTATTGGCCGCGATTGCGGCAATGGCCTATGGGTGGGAGCAGCTTTCGCTCAAGCTCAAGGGCGTAACCGCTGACCAAGAGAAAGCGATTGATGCCTTTGAGAAAGCGCAAAAGCTCAAGGAAGCGGGCGGCAAAACGGGTGAGGCCGAGACGGGCTTAAAGGCCGAAGTCGCGAAGATGCAGGCCACATTGGACAATGTGAAGTCGGTGCTTGCGGAAGCCGAAGCGAATGGCACGAATAAGCCCGCGATCGCGTCCCTCAGGATTGAAGTCGCAAATGAGCAGAAGGCGCTCGATGCGCGAAAGGCGCTTCTCGACGCGGCGAGCGCTGAGCGCGATAAGGAGATGGCGCGCGAATCGCAGCAGAATGCCACAAAACATGCCGAGGAGCTGGCGAGCGCCATCAAGCACAACGAGGCGACGAAAGCGCAGTTTGCCGAAGCGCTGCGATTGGAGAAGAACTATTACGCGGCGGCAAAAGAGTTGGCACGTTCCGGCAATCTCGCGATGGCGGACGAGTTCAACAAGCTTGGCGACATTTTGCAGGAAGCGACAAAGCCGAAGAAAGAAAAGCGTACAACGACACGCGACCTGCCTGGCCTTACAGATTTCCTCGCCGAGCAGAAGGCGGAAGTCGCCGCGATGCAGGAAACGCACGCCTTGCAGGTGAAGTTGGAGCAGGACAGCACGGATTCGACGGCCCAGAAATATGCGAAGATCGAAGCGCTCGATCAGGCGTATCTGATCGAAATCATGTCGATCTACGGGGCCGAGTCGAAAGAGTACGACGCGATGCTCAAGGAAATGGAGGAGCATCGGAAGCAGCACACCGACGCGATCGTGGCCGAAGGACGGCGGCAGACGCAACTGGAGAACGCGGAGGCTGATCGCCAGTCGACGCAGGACGAGCAGGAACTGAAGCGGCGCGAGCGCGTGGCCGAGAGCTTCGCGAAGAGCACCGCCGACATCATCGCCGAAACCTTCAAGAAGGGGCTGGCGAAGGGCGGGAACGCGAGCAGTGCGTTGCAGGGGTTCGGGGACGGGCTTCTCAAGCAACTGGGCGGCATCTTCGTGCGCATGGGTGAGAAGTCGGTGGCCGCGTCGGCGCCGCTCGCCATCATCCGGGCTGGCCTCTCGAACATCTTCACGGCACCGGAAGCGTCACTCGCTGGCGGCTTGGCGCTGATCGCGCTGGGCGAGGCGCTGGACGCCATCGGGAGCGGCGGGGGCGGCGGAGGCTCGGGCGGCGGTCCGGTGCAGTCCACGCTGGCTCCTATCACGTTTGGCGGGTCGATCTCGGCCGCGGGCGGGAACGCGGCCGCGGCGTCGGGACAGATCACGCCGATCACGCCGGTGAACGCGACGATCATTGGCCCGAACGACCCGCAGGCCCAGCGGCAACTCGTGCAACTGCTCGCAAATGCCGCGCGGAGGAATCTCTAAATGTCATCCCCGGCGTTCATTTCGTTCACCGATGGCACCGGCGCCGCGCAACTGGACAACGGCATGACGGCCGGCGCGATCGCCGACGGCTCCCATTTCAAGAACTGGGTGTCCGACTCTGATCCGATCGGGCCGGAGGTCAACAACCTCGGGACGGGCGCGTTGACGAAGTTCGTATTTCGCACGGACTACACAGCGAGCTTTGACCTGACGGACATCCCGAACAGCAAGAGCACGATCATTGATCGGCTGTTTGTGTGGCTCCGCGCGGGCGGGACGGTCAGCGTGACAACGGGCGACTCGCTGGGCTCGGTCTACGCGACGTGTTGCCTCGCGCCCGGCGCGAAACTCGCGAAGAAGATGGACAACAAGAGCGACATCACGTGGACGGTATCGCTCAAGTTGTTGAATGTCGCCGGGTCGCCGGTGCCCATGACGTGTTTGTATAACTCCTAGCACATGGGATCAACGAGCGTTACCTACCGCGTGCGCGTACGGAACGCCACGGACACCGGCGATGCGCTGGTGCTCACCTCGTTGCGAGGCGGCACGAATCCGGTGATCGCGAAGGCACCCACGGGCGACGGGCAGGAGCTCGATCCCGTCACGGGCGTAATCGCGACCGGCCAGTACTCCATCGACATCGCCGACCCCGTGATCGTGGGATCGTCGCCGCCGTCGCGCGTCGTCACCTCGCAGCTGTTCGACGCGAACGGTCGGCAACTGCTACTCTCGCGGCGCTGCTACATCGAGGAGTCGAACGATGGCGGCTCGACGTGGCCGCTGACGGTGATCGCGGGCTACTTGATGAACTACCAGCTCACGGATGCGGTCACATGGACGTTCTCGGTCGGTGATACGCGCCGCATCCAGAATACGCTTCAGGCATGGGACGGCGTCACGGGCTTCGGGACGCGCGGCGCGCTGTTCGGTGGCCCGCTCGCAGGCGGAGGCTGGGGGCCGGTCAACGATCGCGGCGGCTGGAAGTTCAAGGTGGTATCGGCCGGAGCGGGCAGCGCCCCGTATTTCAGCGCGAGCGTCGAGTTGAACTTCGTGAGCGGATACCGCGGCATCAACGATCATGTCTCGCGTCGATACTCCGATTTCCTGGGCAGTGGCGGCTTGGTGGAACAGGTCAATCAGACGGCGCAGGCGTACTTCTCGCCGATGGTCGCGAAAGTGCCGGCCTCGAGCGGACGGTTCGGCTCGATTGATTCCGGATATGGCTTCCCCGGCTTTCCTGGCCTCACGCTCAGGATTCTGGAATACATCGGCGCGGCGAACAACGGCTTATTCATTCCGGGATCGCTGGACATTGCGACCGGCTCGCCCGCGGGAACGGGGCCAGCATGGTTGCTGAATGCGCTGACGAATGATGAGATCGAGACGCTCGATGTCATCTGGCCGGATGCGCTGGCGTTGCCGACGGTGGGCCAGATTCTCTCGGTGTCGGTGTATACCTCGACGCCGACTACCACCTCGCCGGTCTACGTGGACGCGCATCCCGTCGATATCGCGGCGACATTGTACGCGCAGGCAGGGATTCCCTTCGATAACACTTCGGCGATCAACACCACGGCGGCGCTGGGCGACACGCTCCGGGTGGCCCTCCGCGTGACGACGACGCAGACGTTGCAAACCTTTTTGGAACAGGTGCTGTTCGGCCCATTCGGCTTTTCGACCAGAACGAATGCGGCCGGCGTGCTGGAGTTCTTCGTCACGCGATTGAAGAGCGCCACGCCACCGTCCGTGACGATCGGCACCGCGGATTTGCAGGACGCGAGCGGGATCATCTTCGAGAACGATGAGGCGACCGTCTATTCCAGCGTGCGCCTCAAAACCAAGATGTTCTGGGCGTATGCGCCGAACACGCAGACCGATACGAACAGCCGGCCGCTCGACAGCGTGATCGAGCAGGACGTACAAACCGTGGTCGTGAACGCGGATGCGAATGCGTTCGTCACGCGGGAGATCGTCTACGAAATCCCCGGCTATATCCATGAGGCGTCCGCCTATGGCAACGCCGTTGATCTGCCTGCCTATACCAACGCGATCGCGCTGGAGATTTTCGACCGTTTCGGGCGCGGGGGTCCGGTCTGCGATGCGCTCGCGATCAACGCCGCATCGGATACGGGGTTTGGTGTGGGCGACTTGCTCTATATCGAGCCCGCGCACTTTCCGAATGCCAACTATCGCTTTGGGGACAATGCGGCGGTTGGGCCACGCATCATGCAGATCCTGCGTCGCTCAGAGACGCCGAAAGGCCCGCTCGTCAAGGTCATTGATGCGGGCTCGAATGTCACGCCGGGGGTCGCACCCACCATCACGATCGCCGGCAATCCGGGAGCGCCGCGCACCGTGGCGGCGTTCACGATCACGAACGCGGCCACGATCAACGCGGCGGCGAACCTCGTCACGGCGGTGCAGGTTGGCAGCGGCGCGAGTGCGCCGACGAATGGCGTGAACTTCGCGCGGTACGCGCCGGGCACATGTCCCACGGCGGCCGTGAACCTGCCCGCCATGACACCGGGCACGAAGGTGTGGGTGCGCGCGCGGACGGAGAATCAGGGCGGCTTGCCGAGCGCATGGACGGCGTGGACGAGCTTCACGCTGACGGCGATTTCATTCGTGACGGGGCTCGGGGCGTCGCCCATCTATCAGAACGCCGCCCAGATCAACTGGACGCCAGCGAATAACACCGATCTGGTGGATGTGTACTTGTTCGAGGGGTCGTCGCCGCCTGCCGACTGGTCGGCGTCCTTCATGGGAACGATGCTCGCGAGCACCGCGTCGGCGCTGATGCGAAACCTCGATGGTCCGTCCGTCCAGTATCAGGTGGCAGTCGCGCATCGCGATCCCAGCACTGGCGCGAATGGCGTGCTCGTCACGGGCACGTTCACGACGAATAGTGCCTCGATCGGCACGGCGCCGACGCCGCTCGCGTTCTCGATCATGCCGACGACGCAAGATGCGTCGCTGCAGTCGGGCATCACGCTCGCGCTCTATGCGGCGAACCCGATCTATGACCTCGTGATCGAGCGTGCGCCGGATGTATCGGGCTCACCCGGCACGTTCGTGTTTCTCTCGCAGGTCGCGGGCCGCTCGCAATACTACACGGACTGGTTGCCGAACGATGGCGTGAAGCGCTGGTACCGGATCAAGGCCCGGCTCTCCGGCGAGACGGATTCCGCATATCTGGCGGCGCAGTCTGGCATTCCGGGTGGCGTGCTAAACGTGCAGCCGATCGGTGCGGGTGTGGGGATTATTCCCGTCACAACGGCACCGGCGGGCAAGATTCGCCGCTTGGCGGCCGTGCTCGCGGCGGGCACGCACTCGGGTTACACGCCCGGCACGACCACGACGCGCATCGAGTTCGAGGGCAACGGCGCCGGCGGTGGAGGTGGTCAGTTCAGCTCCTCTGGCAACGTGGGCGGTGGCGGCGGTGAGTACGCTTTCGGTGCGGTCGACGTGAGCCCAGGTGATACCTACGACATCGTCGTCGGCGCTGGTGGCGCTGGGTCAACGACGGGGAGCTCGACGAACGGCGGCGATACGAAAGTCACGCGCGTCTCAGACTCCCATGTGGTGATTCAGGCCGTAGGCGGCAAGGCTGGTGATGACGCCTCGAATGGCGGCGGCGGCTCAGGCGGCGTGGGTGACGTCACGATCAACGGCGAAAGCAACTCGTCCTACGATGATGGCTATGCGAGCAACAGCGGCCTCACGACTATCCTTCCAGGCGCCTTTGTCCCGCAGTATGTTAGCGCGCGCGGCGGCGATTCCCCGCGTGGTGGGTTCGGCGGCTTCATTGGGCCTGGTGTCGGCAATGTCGCACCGACGATCCCCGGCGGCGGCGGCGGCGCGCAGACGTTCCAACCGGCAGGATCGAACACGAAGGTCGTCCAAAATGGCGCGGATGGTATCTGTCTCGTCTGGGAGTGGAGCTAAACGATCATGAGATTGCATCTTCTCGCCCTGCCGCACACCGTGACCGATCGGACGTTCTCGCACTGCGCATTCAGTGGAAAAGTCTTGCGCTTCGCGCCGATGTTGCGCGCGCAGGGCTTCGACGTCATCCACTACGGCGTGGAGGGCGCGGAGTCGGGCGCCAACGAGCAGGTCGATCTCATGACGCAGGAGGAACACCTCGGCCTCCTCGGTCAACAGCGCTATCACGAAAACGGCACCGGCTTCGTGGGTGACAAGGCGCTGGTCGGATCGGAGCTGTATCGGCGATTCAACTTCCGGTTGCACGACGAGCTGGTGGATCGGCTCGAGCCCGGCGATGTGATCTGCCTGCCGTTCGGCTACGCGCATGACAACGCGATCCGTGGACTGGAGTTGCTCAAATCGGGCGAGGCGCGCGCGGTTGAGACGGGCATCGGCTACCCGAACCCCTGCACGATCTACCGCGTGTTCGAGTCGCAGGCGTGGCGGCACTGGGTCACGGGGAAAGAGGAGCGGGATGGCGCAGGGTGGGACTCGCCACGTCAGGAGTGGGTGATCCCGAACTATTACGTGCTCAACGATTGGCCGGTCGTGCTGGAGCCCGCGAATCGCAAGACGGTCGTGTTCTTCGGTCGGATCAACGAGTCGAAGGGGTGCGCGGTGTTGCCGGTGCTCGCGCGCGCCTTTCCCGGCTTGCATTTCGTGATGTGCGGGCAGGGCGATCCGGCACCGTTCCTCGGGCCGCCGAACCTCGAATACCGGCCACCGATCAATGGGGACGGGCGTGCGGAGTTTCTGGGGAACGCGGCGGCCGCGATCTTCCCCTCGCGCATGATCGAACCCTTCTGCGGGGCGGCCGTCGAAGCGATGTTGTGCGGCACCCCGGTCTTGACATCGGACGCTGGCGCGTTCACGGAGACAAACTTGAATGGGATCACGGGGTATCGCTGCGCGGATCAACGGGCGTTCATCGCCCGATTGAGTGCCGCGATATTCTTGGATCGGGCGACGGTGGCGGCGTCGGCGCGCGCGCGGTTCTCGACGGAAGTCTGCGGGCCGATGTACGCGAACGTTTTTGACGATGTCGCACGCGCCATGCAACGGCTGTCTCTGCCCGCACGCGTATCGGCGGGTGCCGCGTGATCGCCATCCTGCAACAGGCCTCGCTCGTCCAGTGGTACTATCTGCTCGGCATTGCGGCCATCATCGGCGGGGGCATGCTGTTCGTCTGGCGGAAGGTCGTCCGGCCGAGTTACCGCTACATCCGAGAGCGGATGCGGCGCGTCACGGAGGCATTCGACTCCGTCGCCGCGATCCGCAAGGAAGTATTCCCGAACGGCGGGTCGTCCTTGCGTGACGCGGTCAACAGCACATCGCATACGGTGCGCGAGATGTCCCGCGCCGTAGCGATGTCGATCGCACAAAATCGCTCGCTCGCCGAGCAGATGGAGACGGGCATGTTTGAGGGCGACGCAAACGGGCTGATCGTGTGGGCGAACCGCTCGCTCCGGCAGGTGACGGGCCTCCGCATGGAGCAGATCGTCGGCAGCGGCTGGGTGAACGCAGTGCATGATGATGATCGGCGCCGCATCGAAAACGACTGGGCGATGGCGATGCACAACCAGCGACCGTTTATCGCGATGTTCCGATTTACGCACGTCGGGACGGGCACGTCGGTGCCAGTGCACTGCGAAGCGTACCCCATCTTTGCGAGCGAAGATACGACGTCCGGCTGGCTCGGCTTACTGCGCACGCGGGAGGTAGAGGCGTGAAGCTCCGAAACGATGTCTCCGAGGTGCGGCGGTTGATGGGTCGCACCGTCCTGGGCATGTTGTCGTCGCTGTTGCTGGCGCTGATCTCATGGGGCGCGGTGCAATTATGGGCATCGAAGCTCGACGTCTCGGTGTATGCGGACGACCATGCGCGGCTCGCGCTCCATACGCAGATCGACTCGCTGCGACTCGCGCACATCGAGCGGCAAGTGTTCGCGATTGCGTGTCCGCGAGGGCACAATGGACGCTGACGAGATCAAGCGCGATGTGGCCGTGGTGTGCCACTGGTACGAGGAAGCGCCGAGCGTGGTGTCCTCGACACGCGTCTTCACGGCCGTGCTCATCGCGCTCGGCGCGATTGATCTCGTGCTGCTCATCGTCTATGTCGTGACGTGCTTGCTCCGGCATGAGAAGCCGGACGCAAACGCGGTGGCGGCCATCGCATCACCGCTCGCGCCGCTGATCCCGTCCGGCGCCGTCGCGATTTACGCCCGCAACAAGGGAGCCTGACATGAAGGAATGGATCATCGACCGCGACGATCAAAATGCGGGGGAGGCGACTCGTGACCTGGCGCATTGAATACTTCGACCGGATCGAGGACGTCTACGCGAAATACGGCGAGAGCGGCCCGTGGCCGATCGGCGTCATGTATCCGGATCCGGAGTACCTCGAGCATCGCATCAACGGGAAGCCGCTGATCTCGCCCGAGTACCGGCAGGTCTGGGCCGCGCTGCGGCCGCCGCTCGTGGTCGAGTTGCCCTGCGGGCATTTCTGCATCGACATGGTCACGATGGCCGATGGCGTGCCGGGCGATCACGGCTGGGAAGTCTCCGGCCATCCTGCGCAACTCACCGTGAAGCCGAGTATCAACATCAAGAACGGCTACCACGGCTTCATCACCGACGGCGTGATCTGGGATGATGTCGAGGGGAGAACGTTCGCCGAGCGGCGCGAGAGCTTTCCCGACCATGTAGAGCACGCACGGCCGATCATATGAAAGAATGGACGTTCAACCGCGACGACCAGAACGAATACCGGACGTATGCGACGATCCTCCGTGAGGACGGCTCGCGCTTCGGCGACCTGCTCGAGCTGCCGTGGAAGGGCAACGCGCACGATGTCTCGTGCATTCCCGGCAATCAGCACTACCTGCTCGATCTCGTCTGGTCGAAGAAGCACGCGGGCGGCCGGTACTGCTACCGCGACGTGCCGGGACCCACGGGCGAACCGAGCGATGAGCGCACCGGCTGTGAAATCCACAGCGCGAACATTCCCGCGCAGTTGCTCGGCTGTCAGGCGCCGGGGTATGCGCGGGTGCCGATGATGCCGATCAACGGTTTCCCGCCGCAGGACGGCGTCGCAAGCTCCGGGGACGCGACCATGAACTTCTATCGCGAGTGCGGTGTCGAGAACTATCTCGCGTTGAACACACCCGATCTCGTGGCGCTGTTCGTGCGTGAGCATCCCGAGGCCGCAACAATCGGGGTGCAGATCAACAACCCGCCCGTGGGCTTGCCGCCCATCGAGGTGGACGCATGACCGCGCCCGCGATCTCGGTCATTGTTCCGACGGTATCGTGGCGCGCCGCGCTCTATGCGGAGGCGCTCGCTGGGCTCAGCGCCCAGACGCTCCCGCGCGAGCAGTTCGAGATCGTGACGGCGTGCGATGACTCGACCGATGCCACGAAGTTCAACCGGATGCTCGCGCGGTGCACCGGCGAGTTCGTGCTGTGGCACGCCGACGATGACCGGTTGCGACCGCACGCGCTGGAACACATGCTGGCAAAGGCGCGCGCGACAGGCGCGCACGTGATTTCGAGCGATGTGCAGACGTTCGGCGATCTCGGGCCGGGGCCGATCGCGCATTTCACCGATGGGCCGTGGACGTTCCAGAGCTTTCGCCACGGGCCGCCGATCTGGATCACATCCCTAATCGATCGCGCGCGGTGCATCGCGGCCGGCGGCTTCGCGTTCGACGCGCTCGTCTACGCGGATTGGGCCTTGTGGTATGAGCTCTGGAAGGGCGGGGCGCAGAATGCGCACGTGAGCGAGGTGCTCTGGGACTACCGGTCGCATAGTGATCAGGCCTCGACCCGGATCGATCCGAAGGCGTGCCGCGCGGCCTTCTATGCGAGGTATCCCGAGTTGTTTCCGGGGTAGTGCGTTCCGGACCGGCACGCGGTATACTTCACTCGGATTCCCAACCCCTCGACTACCACACGATCCTGCAGCGCCATTCCCTTCGGAGGATTCGATCATGAACAAGCATCGCGACGACGGTGAGGTCATGAGCCACAAGAGCCACGCCGACCACGAGAAGTCGCATAAGAAGAGCGGTGACGCCGGTGCGCTCGGTCCCGACCAGGGCATGCCGCGCAACAAGCGGGCTGACCCGATGCACGACCCGCTCGGCGATGCGTCCCACGACGCCGGCGCGCTCGGGCCGGATCAGGGGACGCCCCGCAGTGACGCAGGCTCGCCCACCACGCACGAGCATCCGGAGTTCGACGGTGGCGCGCACGAACACTCGCCGCACATGCCGGGCACCGCGCACGAACCGAACTGCTGAACCTGCGGACCCTCCCGCGTCTCTCTCCTCATCGAGGAACCGAATCGATGGCAGCCAAGATCTACGACAACACCGTCGAGCACGGGAAGGCGAACGTGCCGGGCCACCCGACCGGCGACGGGAACACGACGGAGCAGCCGAGCGATAGCGGCGCGACGTCGACGAAGGTGCAGGAACCGCCCGCCGAGGCGGCAAGCACCGAAGGGCCGGACGCGGCGGCTGGGCTGGCCTTCAAGGCACCGCCCACTTCGCCGCTGAAGGGTGAGAGCTCCCACATGCCGGGGTCCGACTCGACGCCGCACGTCTGAGCCGTGGCCGCACTCCGTAGCTACATCGTGACCGCCGCCGTTGCCCTGCTCGTGGGCGCCGGCGGCGCGCTCACATTCGCCTGGCATGCATGGCGCCCGAAGCAGGTTGTCGAGACGTCGGCGCCAGCCGTCCGGCAGAAGGACTCAAGCCTCGTGGTGCAGCGTGTGCCCGACGCGCACGCCAAGCCGGCGCAGACGATCCCGAAAGGGACGACGGTCGAGCGCGTGGTGCATGTCGAAGTGCAGTCGAAGGCGATCGCCCCGGTTCCTGTTTCCGTACCTAGCGATAGCGGCAAAAATGAGAACCGAGTGGTCGGCTCCACTCCGGTTGAAAATCCATCACACGCCGTTGCTGTGGCATCGGTGCTGTGCCCGCCGGTCGGTATCGACCTCACACTCTTGCGTCTCAAAGATGGGACACAACGGGTCGTCGCCTCGAGCAAGGACGGGATCGTCCTGGACTCGGTGTCGGTGGATCATCCAGTGTCAGACGTGGCGCCCGCGCGCGTTCTGGCGTGGTCCGCAGGGCCGATCTGGGGCGGGGGCGACAATGGGGCGGGCCTGAACGTCACGCGTGACCTGGGCTTCCTCAGGGTGGTCGGCGCGGCGCTGCGCGCGCCGGCGCGAGGGCCGGTCCCGATTCACACCGTGGGATTGCTCGCGGTGAACATCCGCTTTTGATGGCGAACCGCAAAGCGCAGCGCGTGAGGCAGCTGGCCGTCGAAAAGGCGATGCGCGGAACGCTCGAAAAACTTCTGGGCGAGGGGTTCCAACTCTTGCCGACCATTGAAGATACGGCGCGCGCGGAGATCGCGTTGGCGCACTGCGTAACAATGAAACTGCGCAGGATGCGCCGCCGAAAGGCTTGACGCGATGGCTTGAAAATGGTATGGATCAGCCATGCCAGAACAGCGTGCGAAGGCCGTCGAAGCGGTATGCGATGTATGCCACGGAACGGGAAAGCGCCCGAGCGAGTGGGATGCGCTCACGGGTGCCGTCGTCGCGTACGGGCCGTGTGGCTCCTGCCTTTGCCGCGGGCAGGTGCTCGTGAACGCGCCGGCGGTTGCGCCGGAGCTGGTGGCGGCGTAACGTAGTAGCTCGTACCCGCGCAGATTCTGAGCACTGCTGGACGGATCCGCAGCCGTTGGCCCCGAGCGGCGCGCACCATCGGGGCACTCTCCATTTCCGATAGCGGCGTGGTGCAGGTGAACCCGCCGGCCAGAGTTGCGCTTGAGCCGGCGGCAGCGTAAGTTCCTTCCCATGCCGAGCGCCGCTTGAAGCCGAACTGAGAAACCGGCCCGAGACCTTTCCGGCATCCGACGGGGCACGACCCTTTAGTGGGCGGCCGTCAGTGGGTGCGAGAAAAGTGAGAAATACGCGCATACGTCGCGCCCTGAGTGGATGAACGGCCCTGTCTCAGCGGGGCCGTTTGTCTTTGGCAGTTATGAAAGTCCTTTACAAGCACTTGCGGGAATGAAAGTACTTGTATAAAGTGCTTGTCATGGACAGACGCGAGGACGAAATGAACGCTGCGGAAGCCGCCCGATACGTCGGCGTCTCTGTGGCGGCGGTGCATCAGCGCCGGGAGAACCCGCGCAAGCAGCTGTCCGCCCGGCAGGTCAATGGCGTGTGGGTCTACTGGACGCCCGATCTCGATGCATGGCGCCTTGAGCGCAAGGCAGCGGCACTCGCCAAGCTGGAACATCTACAGTAGACGGGACGGGTCGCCCACATGCGGGCGGCGCGAACACGAAGCGGAGGGCGATCGGATGAATGAGGCAGACGCACGCGAGGTCGAAGCGCGTAAGGCAGGATGGCTCGGCAAGCGCCGGACGTTGATCACGGCGACGGACGCAGCGAAGGTGCTGGGCTTCTCGCCCTGGGGCACCCAGATTGATGTCTGGCTGGACAAGCGGGGCGAAGCGCCAGAGCGTGAGGAAAACGCGGCCATGCGCCGAGGGAAGCGGCGGGAACGGTTGGTGCTCGAAGCGTACGCCGACGATGAACAGACCGAGATCGCGTTTGCCGATCCATTCCACGTCCTAACGAATCCGCGTGTGCCGCACCTCGGGGCGACGCTGGATGCGCAGCGGCTGGACGACGGTCGCTCGGTCGAAGCGAAAACGGCGCGGTGGCCCGGTGCCGAGTGGGGACCGCACGACACGGACATCATGCCGATGCATTACGCGACGCAGTTGTATGTGCAGATGATCGTGACCGCGACCGACGTCGCAGACCTGCCGGTGGAGTTCTACGGAGAGGAGTATCGGCGGTATCGTCTCCACCGCGATCCGGTGACGTCGGAGAAGATCGTGGACATGCTCGGCGAGTTCTGGACGAACTACATCGCCACGGGCAAGGTGCCGCCGATCGACGGCTCGAAGAGTTATGCGGCCTTCCTCCAGCGGCGCTTCGCGAAGCACACCGAGGCCGTCGTGCATTCGAACGCGGCCGTGGATCGGGTGGCGACCACGCTGGCGCTGGTCCGAGGACAGATCGCGGCACTGACCGCGCAGAAGATCGAGGCAGAGAATACGATCAAGGCGGCGATCGCGGACGCAAAGAAGATTGAAGGGCCGAACTGGCAGGCGTCCTGGTCGAAGGCGAAGGATGGTGTCAAGGTGGACTGGGAAGCAGTGGCGTATGATGTCGCTGGCGAGCTCGCGCTGTCGCGCGCCGCGCATGCGCACCAGCAGATCACGCCGGATGGCGTCGTGCGGGAGCGGGTGGAGAAGTTCTCGACGCCGAAGCCGGGCGTGCGCCGATTCCTGTTCAAGTCGGAAGAGGACACGTCAGGGGAGGCGGACGCATGAGCACCAACGACGCGCAGGAATCCACGGCACTCGCGAAGCCGGAGGACGCGAAAGACGAGGCGACGGAATCGCTGAAGAAGTTCCTCGAAAAGCATCGCGAGGCGATCGTTTCGGCGGCGGCGAATCGGATCAATCCAGACCGGGTGCTGAAGGTGGCGCTGCTCGCCGTCACGAAAGCACCACAGCTCTCGCACCCCAAGACGGATCGCATGAGTCTTCTGCGGTCGATCGTCTCCGCGGCCTCGCTCGGCTTGGAGGCGGGTTCGGCGCTGGGCGAGGCGTATCTCGTGCCTTACTGGAACAAAAACACGGGCCGGTACGATGTGGAGTTGATCATCGGATACCGTGGACTGGTGACGCTGGCAAGGCGCAGCGGGTCGATCAAGAGCGTGGACTCCCGTCCGGTGTTCGAGGGGGAGCGCTTCGAGCCGCATTATGGCACGGACCCGAAGATCATTCATGTGCCCGACTTCTCCATCGCGCGGACGCCGGACACGCTGACGGCGGTCTACACGGTGTGGAAGTTGGAGGACGGCGGCGAGCAGTTCGATATCATGAGCAAGGAAGAAGTTGAGGCCATCCGCACGCGGTCGAAGGCGAAGGACAATGGACCGTGGAAAACCGACTACATCGAAATGGCGAAAAAGACCGTCACGCGTCGATCGGTGAAGATGGTGCCCATGTCCATCGAAATGGCCGAGGCGCTGGATGATGATACGCGGCGCGAGTTCGGCGATCTGGAGTTGGGCACCGTGACCGATGAGACGGAGGCGCTCGACGGGAAGGGCGCGAACGCGAAGCTGGCGGCGATGCTTCCGTCGTCCACGAAGGCGAACGAACCCAGCGGACCAAGCGAACGGCAACGTCGGCTGATCGAGAACGAACACACGCCGGGCGCGCTGGGCGATGAGGACAAGGAAGAACTGCGGCAGTTGAAGCTCGATCATCCTGAATGGTTCAAGGCGGCGTCGTGAAGATGAGCACGGGCTCGCTCGACCTGCACACGCGGGGGATCGTGACCTGCGTGTGCGGGAGCAAGCGGGAGATCACGATCCCCGCGGAAATCGGCGTCCCGCTCCGGTGCATCTGCGGGCGGACGAACGAGGTGCGCCTCGTGGACGGGGCGCATGTCTTGCATTGCGGCGCGGAACCCCCGCAGGTGATCGACACGGCGAACGTATGGGGCGTGTCGGCGCGGGGGGACCGGATCGCGCTGCTGTTCCCTGGCCGTACGCGGGACATGAGCGAGGATGAGGCGTTGACGCTGGCGGCGTGGCTGGTGCATCTCGTCGGGCGTGACACGCGGTTCGCGGCGATTCGTGATGCGGTGCGCGATCTATGATATCGGATGAGGGCGTGCAGGGATCGCTGTTCGGCTTCCCCATCGTGGTGGACGAGACGTTGGAAACGCCACCCATCGCGTTCTATGCTCGCTGACCACGCTGTCAATGATTCGCCGCGCTCTTGCACGCGGTGCAGAAAACCGAGAGACACAGCGTACACTCGTTGCTTCAGATGCCGTGAACGAGACCAGATCGCATATCGAAAGTGGTGCGAACAGAATCCAGAAAGGGTCCGTGAATACGGAAAGCGCAACTATGCTCGGCATCCCGAAAGGGCCAAAAAAAGCGCACGCGAATGGGCAAAGAAAAATCCAGAAAAACGTTCGCGTATAATGGCCTTTCAGAACGCTAAGCGTAGATCACGACAGAAGGCGAACGGTGGGCGCGGATTCACAAAAGCCCACTGGAACAAGCTCTTAGCAAAATGCGGAAACGTTTGCGCGTATTGTCGGACAGCCCCAGCGACGAGTATTGACCACTTCATGCCGCTTGCGGGTGGTGGTAAGCATGATTTCTCCAATCTCGTTCCGGCCTGCAGATCCTGCAACTCACTCAAAGGACAGAAAGACCCTCGGACGTGGATCGTTGAACGATTCGGAGAAGAAAGACTAGAGTTTGTGCGCTCAATCAGGCTTCGGAAATAAACTGATCTTGCCGTGACGCGGGCTACCCCCGAGCGACAGCAGGATGAACTACGGGACTGAGTACGAGCCGTGGGACTCGAACCCACAAGATGCGCATTTTGAGTGCACGATGTCTGCCAGTTGCATCAGCCACGCTCATGGGCTGGCGCGTCTTGCGCACCACGCCCCAGACGCTCAAATCCCGTGAGACCCTTTCCCTCCTCACCGCACTGCTCACATGAAGAAACGCATCGATTGGGTTCCTGAAATGTCCGAGGACGTCCGCGCCGGTGATTACGACACCGCATGGGAACTGGAAGAACTCCGCGAGCTATGCGAAAAGGCGAAGCGCACGCTTGACGTCCTCGACGGGAAGGTCGCGACGATCCATCGCGTGGCCTTCGCCGTGCGCATGCTCGGCTGGGCGATGGTGTTCGGGATGCTGGGGTTCATCGCCGTGCGCGTTGGGCTTGCACTGGGAGCCGGCTGATGTACGCGCGCGAGGAATGGCTCACGCCACAGCATGCGCTCATCGTGCTCTTGCTCGCCGCGCTGTTCGGCACGCTCGCGTTCTTCATGGCGGTCGATAAGGCCGCGACGCAGTGCGCGACGTTCACCGATCCCCCGCTTGTGACGCCCGCGAAGGCGAAACGATGACCTCACGTCTCACCGTGCTGGACATCGTGGAGACGACGAACGTCGCGGTCGCAGACATGCGGCCGGGACGCGTGGCGCTCGGGTTGTTGGTCGGCGCAGAACCGGCGCTGTGGGAATCCGAGGCGCTCCTGAACGCCAACGCGCTCTTTCGGTGGCTCGTCTCGCGCGGGGCGTCGAAATGAACGCCCTCGCGCAGTCCATCGTCCAGATGGCGGCGAAGGTCGGGCCGTCCGCGCCACCCGTTCGCATCATCCTCGACTTTCCGGGCATCCGGCCGTGGGCGCTCATCGAGGTCGAAGCCGAGCATCTCATTCTCATCGGCGCGGACCGGCTCGAACGCATCAAAGCCGAGTTTTCATTCACAGGAAGCCCTACGCCTGAGGAAGTCAAGGAGCTGACCGTGGGCCGGTGCATGGGCATCGAGATCGAACGATTCGGCGCGAAGCCGGACCATGCCGCGCTGGCCGCGCGCGTCAAGAAGTTGTCGCTGCCGAACGACTGGCCGGATCTCGATTGACATGGCGATGATCCGGATGATGCTCAAATGTGGCTGTCGCGCCACGACCTCGTATCCCGGCTTGCGGAAGTGGCCGGCGCTCTCCGAGGAGGAACGTGCGGGGATCACGAAGCAGGTGGTCGACGCCCATCAATGTCCGAAGCCGAAGAAGCCCGCGCCTGCCACCTCAACCGTGCCGCAGAAACCATGAGCCTCACCGAATCGTTCCGCACCACCATCGACCACGCGCGCCGCCGGTTCTCCCGCCGTCTCGCGGGGGCGAGGATCGGGATCTGCGTCGATGAGGCCACGGCGGGCGACCTCGCGGCGCTGCGCTCGCTGGAGTACCGCGGGCGGTTGCCGCTCGTCCGGACCTTCAATCACGGCGACCCCGCGAGCGCAGAGCGCATCCTCACGCTGGCCGACGAAGGCTTCCCGCTCCTGGTCACGATTCCCTTCGGCAAGGGGCTGGGGCCGGTCGTACCGGGCATGACAATCCAGATCGACCACGAGCCGGATGCGCAATCGCCGGCCGTGAGTCCGGAGCAATACGGAGGGACCTTCCGTTCCACGGTGCAGTTTATGCGGAAACGGCTACCATCCTCGATCCCGATTGTCACCGCTGGGTTCTCGGCGACGGCCTCAGTGAACTGGATTGCGCGCGCGCTGTCGGCGGGTGGCTGCGACGCGGACGCCGTGTGCTTCAACATCCTGAGCCCGGGGCGGACACTGGTGCCAGAATATCTCCGACAGCTCGCGGTGGTGCAGGCGGCGATGGAGCAGGCCGAATGCGAGAAGCCGCTCTGGCTCACGGGTGTCGGATACGTGGCCGCTGGCGCGCGATCCTACGCAATGGCGCTCGCCGATCTCTTGGCGTTGCCGGAACTGCGGACGGTGGAGCGGGTCTATCTCGGACCGCTCGCCGGCGAGGAGTCGGCCGATTGGCCGTTCGCGTTGTGCGCGCACGATCCTCAGCGAACGCCTCGGCCCGCCTTCAGCGTCCTACGCAAGGCGATGCTTCGTCCATGACGCTCATCAGCTCCGTTGTGTAACGCATGCGGTAACGTGGCATTGTTACAAGTAACGGTGTGTCTGTGTATGTATCTACAGCTTAAGTCTGTCTCTCGTAGTTAACTAACCACCTTGCGAGAGCGCGTAACAAGCGTTACCGTAACCGGCCATGTACTCGAAACTATTCGCGTCGATCCTTGATTCTTCCGTCTGGCTCGAGCCGCTGCCTACGCGCGTCGTCTGGCTCACGTTGCTGGCTGCGAAGGATGGTGACGGGTTTGCGCGCTTCGCCTGTCTGGAGAATCTGGCGCAGCGTGCCCGCGTCACGGAACGAGAGGCGGAGATCGCTGTGGCGAAGCTGGAAGCCCCCGATACCAGGAGCAGCAATCCCGACCACGAAGGCCGGCGCATCGAGCGCGTTCCGGGTGGTTGGGTCGTGCTCAATGCGACGTTCTATGACGAAATGGTTCGGCGAGAAGATGAGCGCGCGGCGACGCGGAAGCGTGTCGCGCTCCATCGGCAGCGGAAACGCGGCGAGGCGACGGCGCCCATCATTGAACCGGCGGCGGTCACGGTCAAGACGGATCATGGAGAATCCGTCGATCCGGCGTTCGAGAAGGCGTTCGGACTGTACCCGAGCCGCGGAGATCACGGAAATCCGAAAGGCGCGGCGCGCAAGGCGTGGCGCGCGCGGGTGCGGAGCGGCATCTCGGTCGACGAGCTCACGAACGGAGTCATCCGTTACGCCGCGTTCATCCGCGCGAAGGGCACCGAAGGCACCGAGTTCGTCAAGCAGGCCTCCACCTTCTTCGGCCCGCAGCGGTTCTGGCTTGAGCCGTGGACACCGCCGGCACCGTCAAACGGGAACGGATCGTCCTCCAACAAGCTCTCTGACAGTCGCGCGGCCATCGCGAAATGGATGGAACACTAGAAATGGCGACGAAACAAGCCATCGGGCTGATGCTCGCCTATCTCCACGAACTGTTCCCGTCGCGGCCGCCCATCACGGAGGCCACGCTGGAGGCCTGGATGGTGACGTTCGAGGACGTGACCGATGACTATGCGATGATGAACGCCGCCAAGCAATGCGGTGCCGAACCGGAGCGGCGATTCTTTCCGGCACCCGGCGAGATCAGGGTCTATCTCCCCCAGCCGTCAGCGGAACCGGCGGCGGAGACGCTCAAAAAGATCGAAGCGATCGGCGGCTTCAACTGGCAAATGCGCTGGTGTCTCCCCACGGTCGAGGCCGTGCGCGCGCACTTCGGGGAGACTGTCGCGCAGGCGTATGGGCATGTCGGCCCGCATCGGCTCGGCTCTGACACGGAAATGACACGGGAGATCGCGGAGCGGGACTTCGCCGTGGCGCTCGAGCAACAGCGCGCCCGCTCCCGCGCGTCAGAGCCCGATACGCGGGCGATCGCGGCCAGGAGCTGCACTCCGGCACTTCCCGCTTCCAACAGCGCCCCACGGGACGACGGCGAGCCACTCAGCGCGATCGAACGCTGGTACGCCGAGAGGGATGGTGTCTCAAAAAGGCTACAGCCGCCGTCCTCCTGAACTCATGCTCGGTGTTGCCGGATGTTGCCGCGTGTTGCCTCTTGCGCGGCGGAGCGTGAGTTATTAGAATATAACCGTAAGCCTTGTCGGTTCCTGTTCGTCACCTCTCACGGAGCACCCACACCATGTTGACCCCGGCTCAGATTCTCTCCTCCTCGCGCCCGACGTCCGACCGCATGGCGACGCTTGCGACGCGCAACGCCGCGAAGCATACCCGCGCCGAGCTGGAACGCTACGCCGCGGTCTCCTCGGGCTGGGTCCGCGACATGTGGCTCGCCGCGCTCGTGCTCCGTCGCGTCAATGCGACCTGCGCCGTGTGGGGCGACCGGCACAAGGTCGTGTTCGACCGGCATCTGGGCGAGGGCGAAGCGTGCGACCTCTACGTCTGCCACTGCGGGTGGGAGCGCGCGTGGGCCGATGTGGATGCTGAGAACCGCGAGCACCCCGAGTATGTAATCCTCGACGCAGACGAAGAAGCGGAGGCACTGCTCGCGCTGGAGGGCCGTTAACATGGCGACCCGTGAAGCGATCGACATGGCCCCAATGGCGACGTACATGGCGCTGAAGGACGCGGCGCTCGCCGTCCAGGCGCTGGCATCGCGAATGGAACCGGGCGAGTCATTCGGGTTGGCCTATCGCACCGCGAGCGTGGGCGAACTCGGGAACTTCGCCGCGCAGCTCCGCGCCCGCGCCGACGAGTTCGACGTGCGGCCGATGTCGTGCACAGACTGCGGAACGCGGCATACGAAGGCAGAGGGCTGCTACGATGGCCGCTAATCGGCGTCTCGTGCTCATAGAGGCCAGCCGCGTGGCGCTGGCGGCGGATGCCGAGGTGCGTGCGCAGACGCCGCCCCACGGGGATCGCGGGCCGTTCTACCGGTGTCCGGCGTGCGGGATGCGTTCCACGATCCGGCACACCGTTCGCGAACATCTGCTCCTCTGCGAGGCATACCGCGCGCAGATCTTGGGGTTCACCCGCTGGCTTCCGTCGTTGCCAGCCCTTCTCTCCTAGTCCCATGAAACCACCGACCGGAACCGCCCTGGCGTCGCTGGCACAGCGCACCGTCACATTCCTCGATGTGGTGCCGCTGGCGAAGAACAGCGCACCGTATCGCAAGGAAGCCGACGCCATCAAGCAGGGTATGCAGCGCGTCGTCGACGCGTTCGACGCGATCGACCACTCGGTATTCGCGGCCAAAGTCGAGACGGCAGCAGAGGCCCTCGCCGCAGCCTCACGCACGAACACGATCGGCTGGTCGTCCTTCACGAACCAGCAGCGGGAATACTACCGAGGCGTGGCGCGGGTCGTGCTCGCCGCCGTCGGGCTGTCGGAGGATGGACGGTGACGCGCCCTCGGCCATCCCACCTCGCCATCACGCAAGCGGCGAAGTTCGCGCGCGTGAGCCAGCCGGCCATCACGAAGGCCGTCCGCGAGGGACGACTCCCGTGTGAGCCCGTGTTCGGGGTGAAGATGATTCCCCTGCGGGCGCTCCGGCGCTGGATGCGGGCGCGCGGCAAAACTCGGCGGTCGTCATGAGCCACGACGGCGGACAGTTCTTTCTCGATCATCTCCACGAGATGAGCAAGCGCGCCGCGTGCGTGCGGTTCGGCCTCGAGGCGTATACGATCGGCGTGCAGGATGGATTCGCGGGGCGTCTCGAGGACAACGGATATACGGGCGCCGCGCAACGCCGGGACTATGCGCAAGGCTACCGCGTCGGATACGGCACGCGCCCCGTGAAGATGGCCGAGAGCGGAAGTTGGCAGTTGAGGCGTGGGTTCGGAGACGGAGCGGTATGGCAATGATCGACGCGGTCGAGGTCGAGCGGATGCGCGTGGAAGCGGAGCGCTGCCGATATAAGACGGGCACGCTCGGGGTGTGGGCGCGGCACTGGCTCGCGCTCTACGAGTTTTCACTCGCGGCACTAAATCCTGGCGGTTGCGCATGCAAGCATCCAGATCTTCTCGGGTATCATAGCCGGAATGTCTGTAACCCTTCGGCGAGAAGACTCCGTGGCTAACGGCGATCCTTCGGGCTGGGAGCTCGCCTTGACCGCCGGCATCGTCTCACTCGCAATCATGCTGGGCGAGGAACGGAAGGCCGAGATTCTCGCAAAGGCGTCCGTGCCACCGGAAGGCTGGGAACGGCGCGTCGCCCGCTGCTGCGATCGGGCGCATGCGGAGTGCCACGGGTTCGGCGTCAAGTACGAACTGCATCACATGCCGAAGTTGCGGCTCGAGGTCTACGAGTGTGAGTGCGTGAAGTATGAGTTGCTTTATGCGCCGATCCTCTTGGCGAGTGATCGGATGCTCGTCGCGGAGGTGGTCGCATGACGCTCGCCACAGCATGCCCAAAGCCAGCGAAGGCGACGGACTCAGAGAAGCGAGTTCAGGCGCTGGTGAAGGCGTGGGGCCGCAAAGACCGCTGGCGCTCGAAAGCGATCGCGAACGCCAAAGGGAAGCCACGGACGAAGGTGAAGTCCATCAACCCGCGCGCGACGAAGCGCCGGCATGAGCGGTACACGAAGTTGATCCGCTCAGACTTCAACCTCCGTCTGCGGTATGCGGCATGGGATCGAAGCAACGGGCTCTGCGAGTGCGAAACGTGTGCGTACTGGCGTGGTGCTGATTGCCTCTCGCTCTTGTCGATCGTGACGGATATGGCGCAAGAAGCCGAGATCAACGCGGCCTTCACACCACCCGCAGTCTGGTTCACCAAAGGTGGCACTGAGCCGCACAAACGCTTCCGCTCCACCGAAGGCCAGTTGCACCACCTCCCGCGCGGGTACACGCTGACCGAACGGGAAAGTCCTGAGGCCATCAAGCACGTCCGGTGGATGTGGAAGGGATGCCACGAACGGATCGAAAGTGCTTTAGGTACTCGTCGCCGGTTCTTGAAGTCCTAACCCGCTCTCCTGAGGAACGAAAATGCCGACTGGATATACCGCTGATGTGGCCGACGGGAAGGTGACGGACTTCCGCACGTTTGCGCTGCGATGCGCGAGAGCAATGGGCGCGACGATCCTGCAACGCGATGAGCCGATGGACGCGCCGCCACGTCTTGCGGAGCCGAGCGACTTCTACGCGAAGCATGAGCGCGAACTACTCGACAAGTTGTGTCTGCTCGACGCGATGACGGAAGCCGACGCCCAGCGCCAGCAGAACGAGGAGGCGATAGCGCGGGCGAAGTTGCGCGCCGACAGCCGCCACAAACGCCGCCAGACGCGTCAGCGGTACGAGGCGATGATCCGCGACACGGAAGCGTGGGTGCCTCCGACCGCTGACCATGCGGGCCTGAAGAAGTTCATGCTCGAACAACTCCGCGACTCCGTGAAGCTCGATTGCTCGGAGTACGCCGAGGAAGAACCGGCCCCCGAATCGCCCGCGCAGTGGTTGGCACGCCAGCGAGCGCAGACGGCGAAAGACATTGGCCGCGCCCAAAGCGAGTACGCCGCAGAAGTCTCACGCGCGAACGGGCGCAATGCGTGGATTCAGGCGCTCTACACTTCGCTGGAAGTCAAAGCCAATGGATAACCTCCCCACGAAGTACTACCACGGTGGCCCTGACGGCTTCCATGTCGGTGGCTGGATTCTGCCCGCTGACGAAACCGGAGCCAAGACGTTCGGCCCGCAGGTGGCGGCAGAGAAGGGTGTGCCGGAGACGGTGCGGACGGATCGGGTGTACGTCACCCCGCTCATGGCGTGCGCGCTGATGTTCGCAAGTGGGCACCGCCGCCCGATGATCTACGAAGTGGAGCCGGAGGACGTGGTCGAAGTCGATCCCGATTACCACGGCGATCCGCATGAGTCAGGCATGTGCCTTCGCGCTCGCATCGTGGCGCGTCATCCGGTGCGCCCCTCGGACGTTGAGCAGGTGCGCCGCGTCATCTTCGGCCTCGGAGCATCCCATGCCTGACCTTCCTTCTCTCGTCTCCGCAGACAGAGTTGTACCCACCCACTTTCATTCTGAGGACTGACCCGTGACCACGATCTTTCTGGAGAAGGGCAATCACACTGCCGAGTCAGGCA
>Ga0134126_10000692_pt1 | contig 42509 bp, 39 predicted proteins | sample KB31752_FD_96881 | JGI IMG/M metagenome (GOLD analysis project Ga0134126, IMG submission 96881) | Terrestrial soil microbial communities with excess Nitrogen fertilizer from Kellogg Biological Station, Michigan, USA - KB3-175-2 | ecosystem: Environmental > Terrestrial > Soil > Unclassified ...
GCCCGCCCCGCCCCGCCCCGAACGTGCCGCTGCCGCCCCCGCCCGCCCCGCCCGCCCGCCGACCGCGGCGACGCCCCCGACGGCCCGAGCGTCAACGACGTGGTTGTTGCTCTCACGTCGCTAGAACGACGTGGCTGTTACAGCCACGTCGCTGCAGGGCCGGAAGTCGGCCGATGATCTTGGTGTGTTTGGTTGTGCGCGGGGAGAAAGTCCGGTTTCGGGTGTCCGTAAGGTGATTCGGCAGGCTACGGAAGGTCGTCAGCGCTATGCGCTGAGGGATTTCCGCGATCCTGGCCGGTGCCCTCCCGGACGGGCTCCGTCCCCGGCAGGCGCACCAGATCAGCCAGCTCGGCGAAGCAATCGCGCAGCAACTGTTCCACCCCGGGTGACTGCCATCCGTCGCGCACCAGCTCCCGGTGATGGCCGGCCGCCGTCCGGAGCACGGCAACGGCCGTGCGGGCCACCAGTTGCACCCGCAGCCGGGCCGCGGCCTCGTTTGGCCCGGCGCTCTGGCATACCTCGCCGGCCTGTTCCGGCTCATCAGCCTGCTCTGGCCTGGCGCCAGCCCGCTCTGGCCTGGCGGCAGCCTGCTCTGGCCTGGCGGCAGCGGCCTGACCTGGCTCCGTCTGACGATCCGCCTCGCGGGTCAGCAGGGCGTCGGTGATCGAGCGCTCCAGGCGGCGCAGCGGGGCCGGGGTAGCCTGCCGCAGCGTGGCGATCGGGCGCGGCAGGTCGGTCAGGATCCAGGCGCCCCCGGTCGCCGTGTCGGTGGCCAGCTGGCCGGCCACCGCGGTCATGGCCCCGGCGACGGCCTCAAACGGGGTCTCCTGCGGCGGGCGGTCGCGGATCGCCTGGTGCAGCACGTCGATCCAGGCCAGCGCCTGCTCCGCCAGCAGGTCGTCCTTGCCGTCGAAGTAGCGGTAGAAGGTCCGCTCCCCGACCCGCGCCTCCTGCGCGATCTGGGTCACGGTGGTCGCCTCGTAGCCCTGCTCGGCGAACAGCCGCGCCGCGGCCTGCCGCAGGGCGGCCCTGGTGGCCTGCTTGTTGGCCTCGCGGCGCCCGGCCGGTGGGGTCGTCATCCCCCCATCATGCCAGATCTGGCAGGGCTGCCACTTTCTGCTAAAGTGGCAGTCATGCCAAATTCTCAGGCTGGCCCGCCTCGACTTGCCCTGGCGACCGGGCTCGCAGCGGGTCATCACCACGGTCACCTGATCAAGCTGCTCGGCCTGGTCGTCATCGTCGTCGTAGTCGTGGTCATCGCGTGGCTGGCCGCGGCCTGGCTGATCCGGCGCCGCCACGCCGCTCCCCGCGCGCGTTCAGAGGCCAGACCGGGCGGCGAGCCGGAACGAGCCGACCCCGGCCGGGCCGCAGGCGCGGTGCACGCCGAGCGGCTGACGAAGACCTACCAGATGGGCAAGGTCGACGTCCGGGCGCTGGATGACGTCAGCGTCGAGATCGCCGCCGGGGCCATGGCCTGCATCATGGGCAAGAGCGGCTCGGGCAAGTCGACCCTGCTGCGCCAGCTCGGCCTGATCGACCGGCCGACCAGCGGCCGGATCTGGCTGCACGGCCAGGAGGTCACCGGGCTGTCCGAGGGACGGCGCGGCGAGCTGCGGCTGACCCGGCTGGGCTACGTGTTCCAGGAGTATGCCCTGCTGCCCGAGCTCACCGCGGCCGAGAACGTCTACCTGCCCGCCATGATGGCCGGCCAGGCCGGCCGGGCCCGCCGCCGCCGGGCCGCCGAGCTGCTGGACCTGGTCGGGCTGGCCGCGCGGGCCCGGCACCGGCCCCGTGAGCTGTCCGGCGGCGAGCAGCAGCGGGTGGCCATCGCGCGCGCCCTGGTCAACCGGCCGCGGGTCATCTTCGCCGACGAGCCCACCGCCAACCTCGACTCGGCGTCGGCCCGGACGGTGATGCTGACCCTCAGGAAGCTGCGCGACACCCTCGGCGTGACCGTCGTGTTCGTCTCCCACGACCCCGACGACGCCCAGTACGCCACCCAGCTCATCCGCCTCGGCGACGGCCGGATCACCCAGGCCGACGCCGTCATCCAGGCCAGCGAAAGCCACGAGACCAGCGAGGTACGGCCGTGACCAGCATGCGACTGTCGGCGTTCCTGGCCGGCCGGGCCCTGGCCCGCAGCAACTACGGCGTCGCCGCCGCCACCACGCTGATGATGCTGCTCATCTACATCAGCCTGCTGTTCCTGCCCTCGCTCATCCAGGGCGCCATCGACCGCGTCAACTCCGCCCTGGTCGACAAGCTGACCAGCAACGTCGTCATCACGCCGGCGGGCAGCGGCACCACCATCGACGACGCAGGCTCCTACCTGACCAAGATCAGGAGCACCGCCGGCGCAGCCGCCGCCACCGCCGTCTACCACGTCGGCACCCAGGTCTCTTACGGCGCCAGCTCTGGCTCCTGGACCGTGGACGCCATCGACCCGGCCAGCTTCGGCCAGGTGTTCACTACCCCGCGCAACCTCATCGAGGGCCACGCCCTGTCCGCTGGCGACACCAACCAGGCCCTGCTCGGCATCGGCATCGCCGGGGCCGGGCAACCCGGCGTGCACGGCTACCGGGCCTCACTGCGGACCGTGCACGCCGGCGACAAGGTCAGCATCACGCTGACCAGCGGCAAGGCCGTCACGTTCACCGTGGCCGGGATCTTCAACGACCAATTCCCCCAGGCCGACGGCAACGCCTACATCACCCAGGCCGAGGCCCAGAAGCTCGAGCCCGCCAGCGCCGGCCGGGCCACCGCCATCTACGTCCGCACTCGGGCCGGCACCACCGACACTCAGGAGGTCAGTCGGCTGACCCAGCTGCGCGGCGGGATGAAGTTCGAGACCTCGGCCGACCTGGGCGCCGCCGTCCAGGACCAGACCGCCAGCTACCAGCTGATCAGCGACATCCTCAAGTTCATCTCGCTGGTGATGGCCGCCATCACGATCTTCACGATTACCTATATCGACCTGGTCAGTAAGCGCCGGCATATCGGCATCGAGCGGGCCATCGGCATCCGGGCGAGCCCCATCGTGCTCAGTTACGTGCTCAAGGCCTGGGCCTACGCCCTGGCCGGCATCGGCACCGGGTTCGTGCTGTTCCGCTTCGCGGTCACCCCGCTGGTGCACAGCCACCCGTTCCGGTTTCCGAACGGGCCGGTCACCCTGGCCACCACCTGGAACGAGATGAGCCGTGACCTGGTAATCCTGATCATCGTGGCCACACTGGCCGCCCTGGCCCCGGCCCTGCGCTCGGTCCGGATCCGGATCCTGGACGCCATCTGGGGCACCTAGAACCGAGCATCCGGCCGGCCCGTTCGTCAGACGGCAGAGTGCTCGACCACGTCGGTGGCGTTCCACTCGCTGTCAAACTCCTGGAGGAAGTCCTCCAGGACAGCGTGGCGCCTCTCTGCGACCCGCCTGGCGCTGGCCGTGTTCATTCGGTCCTTCAGGAGCAGCAGCTTCTCGTGGAAATGGTTGATTGTCGTGCTGTTGCGCTTGAAGTACTCCTCCGAGCTAGCGTGGAACTGCGGGTCCTCGTCGGGGTCGTAGATCAGGTGGCCCGCGTAACCGCCATAGGCAAAGGCGCGGGCAATGCCGATCGCGCCCAGGGCGTCCAGCCTGTCCGCGTCTTGGACGATCTTCCCCTCGATTGTCTCGACCGTTGAGGCGCTCCCCGCCCCCTTAAACGACATGTTCGCAATGATCTCAGCCACCGCAGTCGCGCACTGTTCTGGCACTCCCAGGTGGAGGAGCCACTCTTTGGCCATGCGGGGGCCCTTGTCGTGGTCGCCCCCGTTGAGCTTGTAGTCGGAAATGTCGTGGAGTAAGGCCGCGAGCTCAACAACGAAAGTGTCGGCGCGCTCTTCCTCGGCCAGGCGCACCGCGAGTTCTGACCAATCGGCTGGCAGGCCACATCGCCGATCTCGACGGCGCCATACGCATCGAAACAGCATAGGTTCACCTTTCCGCGGTAGCTGATATATAGATCGGTAAACGGGAGGGCGCAGAAGCCATGAGCCCTGGTGGCGGGGAGGGGCTTATTACGTGCCGCCGTCACCGAGATCGCGCGCATCCTGGCCGCCGGCGGGCACCTGGTGCTGGCGATCGTGCATCCGATCAACTCGGCCGGCCGTTTCTCCGGGGACAAGGGCGACGCGGGCCGCCCGTTCGTCATCGGCGGGTCATACCTGCAGCCCGAGCGCTACGTCGACACCGGCACCCACGATGGGCTGACCGTGACGTTCCACGGCGAGCACCGGCCGCTCGAGGCCTACACCGAGGCCCTCGCCGACGCCGGCTTGCTGATCGAGCGGCTGCGCGAGCCCACCGACCCGGATCCGGCCCAGGCCTGGCACCGGGTCCCGTTGTTCCTCGACATCCTGGCCACGTCCCGCCGGCGCTGATCCCGGCCGGGCGCTGATGGTGCGCCGCGCCCAGCCGGGTCGGGCCGGGGATCGCGGCTAGGACCGGCCGACGACGAACATCTGGCTGCTGCGGTGGGCGTCTTCGTAATAGCCGACGGCGCTGCACTTGCCGGAGCGTGAGCAGGCCAGCGAGGTCAGCTCGGAGTAATGCCCGCGGTCCAGGGCGGCCATTCCGGGAACCGGCTGCATGCGGCCCCAGACGCCGTTGCGCTGGCTTATGACGAAGGCCCTGCGATACTGGGACGGGTCCGCCGCCGGGGTGTAGAAGCCGCCCGCGGCGCAGTTCCCCGACGCGCCGCACGACACCGAGTCCACCATGGCGTACATGCCGCTGTTCAGTGCCGATCCGGGTACCTCCTGTGCTTTCGCCCAGCGGCCATTGTGCTCGCTGGCGATCCAGGCCTGCTCGCGCTGCAGGTTACTGCCGGGCACGTAGAAGCCGCCCGTCGCGCAGTTGCCCGCCGACGCGCACGACACCTGAGTCGCGAAGGCGCTGCCGCCCCGGTTCAGCGCCGCCAGGCCGGGCATGGCCTGGGCCTTGCCCCAGACGCCGTTGCGCTCGCTGGCCACGTAGACCTGGAAGCCGGCCTTGTCGTGGAACCTGCCGGTGACCACGCAGTTGCCCGCCGAGACGCATGTCAGCGACTTGATGGTCGAGCCGTGCCCGGTGTCCAGGGCGGCCAGGCCGCGCACCGGCTGGGCCGAGCTCCAGCGGCCGTTCCGCTCGGTCACCAGGAACGCCGTCGTCTGATCGCTCGGCGGAGCGCCAAACCACGCCCCGCCCGCCAGGCAGTCGCCCGGAGCGGTGCACGAGACCGACTCCGGTTCCGGTGTCGACGATGCCGCGAACCCCTTGATCGCCTGGGCCTTGCCCCACGTGCCGTGGTGCTCGCTGACCACGAACGCCAACGGCGTCTGCTTGGCGCCGCCGACGGAGCCGACCGCGGCGCATTCGCCCGCCGCCGAGCACGACACCGAGTCCGCGGAATCCATGCCGCGCTTGGGCGAGAACTGCTCGATCCCGGCGATCTCCCGCGCCGTGCCCCAGGCGCCGTCATGCTCACTGATTACGAACGGGCGGACGAAATGGGCCGCGTTCCAGTACGTCCCGACGATCGCGCAGTTTCCCGCCGACGAGCAGGACACCTGGGTGATGCTGGGCCCGGCCGGGCCGTTCTCGCTGTCGATCGGGTACCCGCCGAGGTTCAGCGCGGCGATGCCGGGCACCTGCTCCGCCTTGCCCCACACCCCGTTCTTCTGGCTGGCCAGGAAGACCCAGATGTTGCCGCCGCTGTCGGTATAGGTCCCGCCCGCGGCGCAGTTGCCGGCCGAGGCGCACGACACCGAGCTGAACCCGGATAGCCCGCTGGCGCCCTGGTTCAGCGCCGCGGTTCCCGGTGCCTCGCGGGCGGTGCCCCAGGCGCTACCCGAGGCCGGCGTCGCCGCCTGCGCCGTCGCGGCGGTGCCCGCCGCCAGGGCCAGGAAAAGCGCCGCTCCGCCCGTCCCGGCTGTCCGTGCTGTCCAGCGTCCTCGCATCGACCTCACCGTCTCCGATCGCCCAGAGCCATCACCATGATGGACGCGTTACCAGCGAATCTGGTGCACATGGCGCTCGTCTGGCCGGTCCCGGTTTGACCAGGGCGTCGCGGGGCTAGGTTCTGCCTGGTGGCGCGGTACAAGGTGACCTTCGACATGCCGCTGCGCCTGGCCGCCGGTGAGCGGGCCATGGCCATCGCCGGGCGGCTGCACGACCGCCTGCAGGCCACCCGCGTCCGCGGAGTGGCCAGCCCGGAGGTGGCGACCTACCGGATCCGCCGCGGGCGGCTCAGGGCCGCCACCGTCGCCATGACAGTCCAGGCCCCGAACGCGGCCCAGGCCGCCGTCATCGCCATGGACGTGCTGCGCGCCGCGCTCGGAACCGACGGCCGGTCGTGGGATGTGGCCGGAACGGGCGCCACCATCGTGCCGGTGCTCTCCGTCGTCCGGCCGACACCAGCCGCACCAGCCTGACCACCACGCCCGCCGTCCCCTGGCCTGACTCCCGGATTGCGGGTTTAGCGGCGGACTCGATAGCTCAGGTGCAGGACTCGGTCGCCCTGGATCACCGTGCGCGGGTCCTCGAGCAGATGCTGGGCATCGGCCGAAGCGAAATACCGCTTGCCCGTGGCGAACACCACCGGCACGACGTCCATCGCCACCTCGTCCACCAGGCCCAGGGCGAATGCCTGCCCGCCGACCTCGCCCGCCGACCTCGCCCGCCGACACGACCACGGTGCGCTCGCCGGCGACCTCTTGGCCTTCGCGATCGCTTGTGCCACATCGCTGATGAAGTAGTAGGACGCCTGCCGCGGCCGGGGGTGAACTGGACTGTGCCCGCTGGGCTGCCAGTCGTCGGGCCGGGGCCGGTGCGAGACCACGATCACGTGATCGCCGGCCGGCGGCGACCCGTCCCAGCCGTTGGTCATGTCGAACAGGTACCGCCCGATCACCATGGCCCCGATGCCCGCCCAAATCGGCCGAATGTAGTCAGCCGAGGCCTCACCGGATCAGCCGGAAGCCGATCAGTCGTGCAGCACCTCGGCGCCGTCGCCGAACGGTACCCGTCGAGCGAGATGGAGATGTCACAGATCACTGACCTGCTAAAACGTGGGGTGAGCGATGGGATTCGAACCCACGACATCCAGGACCACAACCTGGCGCTCTAACCAACTGAGCTACGCCCACCATGTCGCGCGGGGCAGCTAGCGGCCCGAGCGGTTGAGAGAACTATACCGGTCACCGATCACTAGGCAGGACCGGATTCCCCTGGGCCGGCCGGCGGGCTGGCCGGCGAAGGGGCCGCATTGGTGAACCGGGCCGCGATCCGCCGGGCCGTGAGGGTGTCAGGACCCGGCTGGGGCACGAAGATGGCCTCGCGGTAGTAGCGCAGCTCCTTGACGCTCTCCAGGATGTCGGCCAGCGCCCGGTGACCGCCGTGCTTGGGCGGGCTGGCGAAGTACACCCGCGGGTACCAGCGCCGGGCCAGCTCCTTGACGCTGGACACGTCGACCATCCGGTAGTGCAGGTAGTCGTCCAGCTCCGGCATGTCCCTGGCCAGGAACGAGCGGTCGGTGGCGATGGAGTTCCCGCACAGCGGGGCCTTCTTGGGCTCGGGCACGTGCTGGCGGATGTAGCTCAGCACCTGATCCTGGGCCTCGGCCAGGGTCACCCCGGAGGGCAGCTCGGCCAGCAGGCCGGAGGTGGTGTGCATCTCGCGGACCACGTCAGGCATGGTGTCCAGCGCTTCGGGCGGAGGCTTGATGATCACATCGATGCCCTGGTCCAGCACCTTGAGGTTGCCGTCGGTCACGATGCATGCGATCTCCACCAGAGCGTCCCTGGTGAGGTCAAGCCCGGTCATCTCGCAGTCAATCCAGACGAGCCGGTCGGTCATTACTCCACCTTATAGGCCCGGCGGGCCAGGGCGGCGATGTGACCAGGCACGGGGGCGGCCGGGTCGACCTCGGCATCGGGCTCGGGCGGGCCGAACGTCAGGGCGGCGGGGATGACGCCGGCCCAGGTGCCGAGCTGGTAGTCCTCGGGCTCGTCGTGGGGCGGGCCGGAGCGGACCTTGACCGAGGCCTCGGCCAGCGGGAGGGCCAGCACGGCGGTGGCGGCGAGCTCCTTGCGGGTCGGCTGCCGGGCATAGTCCCACTGGCCGGGGGCGAGCTGCTCGGTGACGGCCCGCAGGGCGTCGAGGCGCTCGGGCCCCTCGGTGACCAGCCGGGCGGGGCCGAGGACGACGGCGCTGCGGTAGTTCATGGAGTGGTTGAAGATGGACCGGGCGCAGACCAGGCCGTCGAGCAGGGTGACGGTCACGCACACGTCCTGGCCGGCGGCGGCCAGGAGCGACCGGTTGGCCGACGAGCCGTGCAGGTAGAGGGTGTCGTCGATGCGGCCGTAGCCGGTGGGCAGGACGACGGGCGCGCCGTCGATGATCACGCCGAGATGGCAGATCAGCCCGGCGTCGAGCACCGCGTACAGGTCGTCGCGCCCGGTCCGGGCCCGCTCGCGCAGCCGGTGCAGGGTAGTCCGGGGGCTCGCCGACAGCGGCATTTCGGCACTCATGAGGCCTTACCGTACCGGTAGGGCGGCCTTACCTGGCGAGCGAGATTCCGCCGGGCGCCGTTTAGTCAGAAACAAGGGGTGGCACCGGGGGAGCGGTCGCTACCGGACCCGGGTCAGCGCCGCGGCGCGGGCTACCTCCTCGCCGAGCAGGCCGGTGAGTGCGGCCGGCTCGTAGCTGTCCCGGCGGGCCCGCAGGGCGGCCGGGTAGCGGGCGCCGGGGCCGATCCCGGACTGGCCGGGCGGGGCGGTCTGCGTGGCGGACCAGCCGGTGAGCCGCCCAATGTCGATGGCGCCGGGCCCGGCGCAGGCCACGCCGGGCACCTGGGACTCGCCGAAGTGGCCGCCGCGGGCCCACAGGCGGCGGCTGGTCACGGTGAGATGGCTGTCGGGGACCGGCTCGGGCTGCCCGGCGGGCCAGGTGCGCGCGATGCTCCAGGAGTCCAGCCAGGCCAGGATCTCCTGCAGGCGGGACAGCGGGCCGTCGGTGAACGGCTCCTGGGCCGAGGCGACCACGCGGATCTGGACGCAGACCCGGCCCTCGTTGTTGACCTCGGCGATGGCGGCGGGCCGGGGCTGGCCGTACCGGCCGACGGGCTCGACCGGTGCGCACAGCGAGCGCGCGGCCCGGACGACCGGGATGAGCTGGACAATCTCGCCGTGCAGGGGGTTCCACACCAGGTGAGGGGGTCGGTCGGCCTGGTCCATGCGCTGGGCCGCGGACCGGGCCGAAACGGTGCGCGGGTCAGCCCCGATAACCCCCCAGACGACCCGAGGGGCGCCGCCCTTCAGCGGTCCGCCGTCTCCCGCGGCCCGGACATACCTGACGGCTGGCATCCATGCATCGCTCACCGCGCTCCCTCCGAAACGACCCCGTTGGCCGGCGCCCTCGTAGACCCCTCCTACTTCCCTACTCCCAAGTAAGTGAATAGTCCATACGCTGTACGTCCCAAGACGAGACAGGAATTATGGGGTTACAGTCTGGACATCCGGACAGCCAGCGGGGCAGGCCAGGTCAGCAGTGACGAGTGAGAACACCGGCGCGGGGTAGCCGGGTCCCTGGCAGCGATGATCCGCGTGGGCAGGCCAGGTGGATTTTGATGAACGGCCTCGGTGGTCTGGGGGAGCTGTGGCACATGGAGTGAATCTCGGGTGGGTGCTCACACCGGCTTTTCGGCTGGCCTGGGGGAGACTCACTCGTGTGGCGCTGCACGCCACGCTACGCCGCCTGCCGCCGCGCCGCCTGCCGCTGGGCTAGGTCGTGATTGAGCGCGCACCGAATACTCGACGTGAGTCCGCTGAGCTAGCCGGAGCGCTAGCTCAGGGTCACCACGGAGCCATTTTCCGTAGCTGGTTTCCCGGGCCCGGGAAGCTTATGCGAGGCCCGGCGCCCCGCTCTCGCCGGGCCTCACAAACAAGACGCGCGGCCGGCGCAGGCGGTTCACAAAACTCCTGAAGATTCGGTGACTTTTTTCAGGCCCCGCGTTCCCGCCGGTCAGCGGACTACGGCGCGACGCACCGGGTGTCGCACAGCCGGTGCGAGAATCCCTCGATGAACGCCCGGCCGACCTGCCCGGGGCTGGTGATGTCGAAGGCGATGCCGCCGGTGGCGTTGGCGATCTGCCTGAGCGCCGCGAAGTCGCCCTCCCGGCCGATCATCAGCACCACGATCTCGACCTTGCGGTTGGGGTTGAACAGCGCGTGCAGCTTGCTGACCAGCTGGGTCGGCGACATGTCGGCCTGGGGGTCGTCGATGCCGGCGGTCAGCACGATGACGGCGTTGGAGTAGCTGGGCTTGTAGCTGGCCCGCATCTGCTTGTAGGCGGCCAGGATGCTGTCGTACAGGGCCAGCGGGGCCTTCACGGGGTGCAGGGTCTCGTCGATGTGCTCGAGCTCCTGGCGCCGGGTGATCAGGCCCAGGTCGGCGGGCAGCGGGCCGACGGGGACGAGTTGCTGGTAGGGCAGCCCGCCGCGCAGGTGGCTGGCCACCTCCCACTCGCCCATCTGGGTGCTGTCGGAGAACAGCGACAGGCCCAGCACCGAGGTCTTGGTTAGCTCCTGCTCGACGGTCGTGCCGTCGGGCGCGACCGGGGTGGCCATGGCCGCCGAGGAGTCGATGAGCACCAGGTCCCTGGAGCCGAGGCCGAGCTTGCGCCAGACCTCCAGCGTGGTCTGGGCCTGGCTGGCCGTGGCCGCGGGCGAGCGCTGGAGCACCTGGTCCCTGAGCCCGAAAGCGGCGGGCGTGGCGTCCACGGCGCCGCTGGCCGAGCGGAAGCCTGCGTAGCGGACCTCGGCGGCGGCGTAGGCCCCCTGGAGGGCCTGCCCGAACTCGGTGGCCGCCTCGTGCTGGAGCGAGCTGGAGGTGGTGATGACGTACGGGTAGTCCAGCGCCGGGCTGCCCAGCCCGGCGCCGAACCCGGCCGGGTACTGGGCGGCCAGGGGCTGCTGCGGGTTGGCCCGGTCGTAGGCGATCACGGCCTGCTCGCTGGTCACGGTGATGGGCCGGCCGTTGAACGGCGGCTGCGCGGTGGTCACGAACGAGGCCAGTGAGGTCGGGTCGTCGAACTGCGAGGTCGCCTCGGAGCTGAGCGCGAACCGGGTGAAGGCGTTCCTGGCGCCGGGGCTGTGGCCGAGCAGCCGGCTGAGCTCAGCCAGGGTGGCCAGGCCGGCCGAGGTGGTGGTGGGGTCGGGCAGGTCCACGTGCAGGCCCATGGCGGCGGGCGGCCCGCCGTCGGCCGCCGGCAGCAGCACGTCCCAGCCGACCGGGGCGGCGAACACCCGGGTCTTCCTGGCCACCGCCTGCGGCGTCGCGATCATCAGCGGCGACTCGGCCACGTGCACGCCGGTCGGCCGGATGACCTGCGCGCCCTGGGGGAAACTGCGCCCCACGTAGATCCACAGGCTGGAGTCGGGGATCCAGGCGTCGATGGCCGGGCCCTTGCGGGCGGCCTGCCCGTCGATCTGGCCGGCCACGGTGGCCGACGGGGCCGCGGCCACCTGGACCTCGACGCACCGGCCGTCGGCGGCGTGCTGCTGGCGGTTGAAGCTCTGGGCCACCCGGCCGATGGCGGGGGCCAGGTCATCGGTGACGGCGACGTTCAGCAGGACGGGGTGATTGGTGCACGAGGCGTGGGCGGCGATGGCCCGCGCGCTCAGCCCGCCCATGACAACCGCCGAGACTACGACGGCAATGGCCACCAGTGCCCCGATGCTGATCCGCCGGGGCTTGGCCGGCCGGCCCGATCCTCGTGCTGCCGTGTCTTCGCGTCGTGCCACACCGCGTCCTTAGTCCGGCCGTCCCGCTGCCTCCTACTGGCCTCGGTCGCTGACTATAGCCGCCTGGAGTGCGCAGATGTGCCGACTTGCCCGGTTTGGCGCAGTCGGGGCGGCATCCGCCCGGCGCGGTTCCCGCGGGGCGGGCAGACTGGGGGAATGGCGAGCCTGGAGCACATCGGCGACGCGGACGACCCGAGGCTGGCCGACTATGCCCGGCTGACCGACGTGCACCTGCGCCGGAGCCTGGAGGCCGAGCACGGCCTGTTCATCGCCGAGGGCGAGAAGGTCATCCGGCGCGCGGCGCAGGCGGGCTACCCGGTCCGCTCGCTGCTGGTCGCCGACGACAAGCTGGCCCTGGCGCAGGACCTGGTGCAGGCCGTCGGTGACGCCACGGTCCCGGCCTACGTGGTGCCTGCCGCCGTGGCCGAGCAGTTGACCGGGTACCACGTGCACCGGGGCGCGCTGGCCTCGATGCGGCGCCAGTCGCTGCCCGCGCTGGCCGACGTGCTGGCCGACGCGGCCAGGATCGTGGTGCTCGAGGACATCGTGGAGCACGCCAACGTGGGCTCGATTTTCCGCTGCGCGGCGGCGCTGGGCTTCGACGCGGTGCTGCTCGCGCCGCGCTGCGCCGACCCGCTTTACCGGCGGTCGGTGAAGGTGTCCATGGGCGCGGTGTTCGCGGTCCCCTACGCCCGGATGGCGGACTGGCGGGGCGGTCTGGAGGAGGTCCGGGCGGCCGGGTTCCGTCTGGTCGCCCTGACCCCGCTGCCCGATGCGGTGCCGATCGACGAGGTGCCGGCCTCGGGGCGGCTGGCGCTGCTGCTGGGCACGGAGGGGGACGGGCTGTCGGCCCGGTGGCTGGACGCGGCCGACCTGGCGGCACGGATCCCGATGCGGCGGGGCGTGGACTCGCTCAACGTGGCCGCGGCGGCGGCCATCGCCTGTTATCTGCTGGCTCCGGCCTAGCGGCTCGATGGCCGCTGGGGTGCGGCCCGGGTCGGGGCCGTTCCTGGGCTGGGCTATGGTGTATGCATGCGCATGTATCTACTGATGAGCGTGGTCGCTGGGGTGGGAGCTGGCCGGGTGGGGTGGGCTGGCCAGGTCGGGCGGGCTGGCCGGGTGGGCCGGGTGGGGCGGTGACGGCGCGGACCGAGGCCCCGTCGCCGACGCCGCGCGGTGAGGCCATGGTCGCCGAGCTGAAGTGGGTCCACGGCATGATCCGCCGCGACCTGGCCACGGTGCGCCAGCTGGCCGCCGATGTCCAGGACGGGCGGCCGGCCGCCGAGGTGACCCGTGGGCTACGGTCGCTGGCCGCCCGCGGGCCCCTGTGGCAGCTCAGGATCAACTGCCTGCGGTACTGCCATTTCGTCCATTCCCACCACCACCTCGAGTCGGCAATGCTGTTCCCGGCCCTGCGCCAGGCCAACCCGGCGCTGGGCCCGGTGGTGGACCAGCTGGAGGCCGACCACCAGCGGGTCTCGGTGCTCCTGGACGAGGTCGAGGCGGCGGCCGCGAACCTGGCCGCGGCGGAGGGCGCCGAGGCCAGGCAGGCGCTGAGCGCGGCGCTGGAGGCGCTGAGCACGGACCTGCTGGCCCACCTGGCCTTCGAGGAGGAGAACGTGGCCGACACGATGCGGACCATGAACGGCTGGCCGGGCTGGTGAGCCCGGCCCCGTCGTCATCGGTCACCCCGGCGCCGGGTGGAACGCCGGCGTCGGGCGGGCGGGCCGCGTCCTCGAAGCCAGCCGCGTCCTCCGGGCCGGCCGCGTCCTCGGAGCGAGGCGGGGCCGAGTACGAGTGCGCGCGGGCGTGGTCGGCGCTGACGGCGGCGCACACGCGGGTCGCTGGTCGGCTCAGCGACGCGCTGGCCCAGGGCTTCGGCCTGACCATCAACGACTTCGAGATCCTGCTGCGGGTCGATCACGCGCCTGATGAAGGGGTGCGGCTGGGCGAGCTGAGTTCGGCGGTACCGCTGACCCAGCCCGCGCTCAGCCGGGCCGTGGCCCGGCTGGCCGCGCGCGGCGCGATGACCCGGTCAGGGGTGCCGCTGGACCGGCGGGGGGTGCTGATCACCATGACCCCGGCCGGGCGGGACCTGCTGCGGCGGGTCATCCCGGTGCACGCCGGGGTCGTCCGCGAGGTGCTGCTGGACCGGCTCAGCCCCGAAGAGCAGGACGTGCTGGCTCAGGTGCTGACCCGAGTCGCCTCAGGCGCCTAGCCCCCGACCACAACGGGCTCCCATCAGGACGGAAGTTCGTCAGCGTATATCGCGGACGAACTTACGCGATGACGGCCGGCCTAGAGGGTGATGGCGCTTTCCTGGCCGGCGGTGAGGGCGGAGGAGTGGTGGTGGGTGCCGCCGGGGTGGCTGTTCGCGGCCAGCTCGACGGTCGTCCGGCATGCGTACCAGCTCACAACCGCGAAGGCGGCCGCCGGGAGCAGGAGCAGCGCCACCCTGGTGTCGCGGGCCGGGGACGACAGCCAGATGAGCGAGCCGACCGTGCCGATCTCGCCGCCCACCCCGATCAGCGTCACGAACGCGGCGACCAGCAGCGACAAGCCGGTGGCCTTGACCCGGTCGACCTCGTCGGAGCGGGGCAGGCACAGGCCGAGGACCAGCGGCCCCATGACGACCACGGCCGCGAACAGCGCCAGCAGGATGGCGAACCGGTCCAGCGCCACGCCGGGGAACACGGTGCTGGTCGCGCCCGCGGCGGCGGCGATGGCACCGACGGCCCCGCCGAGGGCGGTGATGTTGGTGGCCCAGCTGTCCTTGAACGACCACGACGCCGAGGCGTAGATGGGGCGGCGCAGGAACGACTGCCGGGCGGGCTCGGGCTCGGACGGCCGAGTGGGGGCGGGCTGAGCCCTGGCCGGGCTGGCGCCGGCGCCTGAACCGGTGCCCGGGCCGGTGCTCGAGTCGGGGTAGAGGCCGGAGCCGGGGCCTAGATCGGCGCCGAGCTCGGTGATGGTCGCCTCGGTGCCGTAGATCTCCAGGACGTTCTCCCCGACCGCGACGGCGGGTGCGGTCAGGGAGGTCATTGGGTCACCGTTGGCCATGCCCGGACGCGCCGCGGGCGGGTGCGGGTCGGCCGCGCCGGTGGCTTGGTCCGGGGCCGGGCTGATCCGGCGGGCCAGGATGAGGATCAGGGCGATGGTCAGCGCCGCCAGCGCCACGGCCACGGCCAGCGGGACGGCCAGGTCGTACCACGGTCCGACCTGACGCTGGACGACCAGCTGGACCTGCTGCGGCACCAGGGCCGCCGTAGCGGCTTTGCCCGCGCCGTCGATGACCAGCGCGGCTTGGGCCAGCGGCACGGGGAACCGGCTCCGGAACCGGATCCGGACCCGCGTCACCTGGTCCAGGGCCAGCGGGCAGTGACGGGCCGTACCCGGGCTGCAGGCGATCACGGTGCCGGTGACGACCCGGTGGTTCGGGGTGATGGGGACCAGCTTGTAGGCCACCGCGCGGGCCGGGGCGCCGCTGTCGGCGACCAGGATCGTGGTGATCCAGGTGCCGGGGGCGATCTGCGCCAGCACCGGGCTGGTGCTCGCGATGCTGAGAGCCGGGACCGGCGGCGCCGCCCTGACTCGGGTCACGCGCGCCCGGGTCGCCCGGGCTGGTGCGCCCGGGGTGGCCCTGGCTGCGGGCCGGGCGGCGGCCAGGGCCGGCGCCGAGGCAGCCGGCAGGGTCAGCCAGCCTAAGCAGGCGACGGCGGCGACCGCCACGGCCGCGGCCAGGCGGCGCCCGGCCTTGACGGCGGCCGCCGTGGCCACGGTGGTGACCGGCTGGCAATGGCCGGCGGTGCCGGCGACCGTAGTGGCGGTGACCGTGGTGGCGGCGACCGTGGTGGCGGCCAAGGGGGTGGCGCTGGTCGGCCGGCGGCGGCCGGCGGGGCGCGGTGCGTCCGTGGCACGGCTGGGCATGGGCCGGACGATACCCCGATCGGAGCGCCGGGGTGGGCCACTCTCAGCCGCTCTACCAGGCAAAACGCACATACCAGCCAGGCCAGCGCGAGCCGCGGCCGACAACTCGGGCCGGGTAGCTCAGACCGTCACGATGGTCGGCTCACCGGCTCACCACGTCTTGCCGGCCTGCTCCCGGACGGTGCGGTTGATCCGGTTGAAGAAGTTGGTGAGCGCGATTTCCATGGTGATCGCGGACAGCTGCCGCTGGTCAAAGCGGGCCGCGGCCTCGTCCCAGATCTCGTCGGTCACGCCGGGCGCGCCATCCTGAATCCGGGTCGCGGCCTCGGTCAGTGCGAGCGCGGCCCGCTCCGCCTCGGTGAAGAACGGCGTCTCGCGCCACGCGACCACGTTGTGCAGTCGTTCGTCGGTCTCTCCATGCTGCTTGGCCGACTGAACCCCGGCGAAGACGCACGGGCTGCAGCCGTTGATCTGGCTGGTCCGCAGGTGGATCAGCTCGAGCACCAGCGGGTCCACGCCGCCGGCCTGAATCGCCTTGGTGAGCTGCTGGACCGCGGCGATCACATCGGGATTCGCCGGGCCCTTGATGCGTGCTTCCATCGGTCCTGCTCCTTCATCGGTTACCTGGGGCCGTCCGGGCCCGTCATCACCCACGACGGAGCAGATCCGGGAAAGGTAACTACATGTCCCACACCAGCCCGGCGGACCCGGTGGCCCGGGCGTTCGAGGCGGAGCGCGACCGGCTGCGCGCGATCGCCTACCGCATGCTCGGGTCGCACGCCGACGCCGAGGACGTGGTCCAGGAGGCCTGGCTGCGGCTTGCCGGGCAGGACGAGGCGACCATCCGCAACCTGGCCGGCTGGCTGACCACCGTGGTCGGCCGGATCAGCCTCGACGTCCTGCGATCGCGCCAGGCTCATCCCGAGGCGCATTACGACGAGCGAGTACCCGAGCTCGAGGTGACGGCCGACGAGGGCACCGCGCTCGACGACGACGTGGCGCTCGCCGACTCGGTCGGACTCGCGCTCCACGTCGTCCTGGAGTCACTCGGGCCGGGTGAGCGGCTGGCGTTCGTGCTGCACGACATGTTCGCCGTGCCGTTCGACGAGATCGGCCAGATCCTCGGCAGGTCCGCCGGCGCGACCAAGATGCTGGCCAGTCGTGCCCGCCGGAAGCTGCGGGCGACCGGGCCGCCGGCCGCGGGCCGTCGGGAGCAGCGGCAGGTGGTCCAGGCCTTCCTGGCGGCGGCCCGCCACGGCGACTTCGAGGGGCTGCTGCGCGTGCTGGACCCCGAGGTCAGGGTGACCGTCGACACCCCCGATGGGGTGGTTATCATCCTCGGCGCGACCAAGGTCGCCGCCGGCGCCCAGCTGTCCTCCGGCACGGCCGCCCAGGGGCGAGACGTGCTCGTCAACGGCCTGCCGGGGGTGGTCGCCTGGCGCGAGGACGGGACCCCGCTGTCGGTCTTCGCGTTCACCATCGCCGACGGCCGGATCGTCGGCATCACGGCCGTGACCAACCCGGCCCGGCTCGCCCTGATGGACCTGCCGGATCCGGGGTGAGCCAAGGCCAGGCCCGGGATCAGCCGGTCAGGCCGGGTCGGACTGGGTCGGGCGGCGGCGAGTCAGCGGAAGCCTCGTCCTGGTCTGCTCGTCGGCCGGGGTGTAGACCACCATCCGGATCTCCGGGCAGGTCGGCACGTCGAACTCGGTGGTCGTGAAGCTCATGAGCCCGACCCGGCGGTGCTGGAACCGCCGGATCCGCTGCTGCGGCCCGGCCACCTCGTGCCGGTCCCACAGCTCGGCGAACTCCGGGCTCAGGGTGGCCAGGCGGCGGATGTTCTCCTCCCACTCCGGCTCGCCCACATGCAGGGCGTAGGCGGCCCGCATCCGCGCGACCATGTAGGCGACCTCGTCGTCGTAATTGACGAACTGGCCGCGCGCCTGGGGCTCGGTCACGCAGCACCACAGCGTGTTCCGGTGGATGCACGGCAGGGAGTGCCAGTCCCAGAAGAAGTCCTCGGACGCGGAGTTGGAGGCGATGATGTCGAAGCGGCTGTTGATCAGCGTGGCCGGGACCGGGTCGAGGGTGCGGAGCACCTCGAGCACCGATTCTGGGACCACCTCGGAGACGGTGAAGGACCGCACCGGCGTGGCCTCGGCCAGGCGGTAGAGGTGCCAGCGGCCGGCCTGGTCAAGCTGGAGCGTCTGGGCCACGGCGTCCAGGACCTGAGTGCTGGCGTTGATGGGGCGGCCCTGCTCGAGCCAGGTGTACCAGGTGACGCCGACCCCGGCCAGCAACGCGACTTCCTCGCGGCGCAGGCCGGGGGTACGGCGGCGCGGGCCGGGCGGCAGCCCGACCTCGTCCGGGCTGATCCGGGACCGGCTGGCCTTGAGGAACCGGCCCAGCTCGGCCCGCCGGGTCTCGATCGCGCTGTGTTTGTTCAGGTCGCTGTGTTTCTTCAGATCACTGGGCTTCTTCAGATCGCGGTGAGCGCTAGCTATCACCATGGTGCCAACCTAACGAGAGCCTCTGACATTCTGCCCGCCCGCGTCAGGGGCCAGGCCGAAAGCGCCAGGGGCCGGGCTAGGCGGGCCCGGTGAGCAGGGTCCACGGGAGCGGGCCAGGCGTGGCGCCAGGGCCGGCCGCCGGGACCAGTTCCGCGCAGCCGGGCTGGCGTTGCGCCGGGACGCCGGGCAGCACGCCGGCGGTGTTCGACGCGATGACCCGCCCGGTGCCGCTGACCAGGACGGCGGTCCGGCCAAGACCAGACAGGCCCGGCAGCGCGAGCTGCTCGACCTGGGCGGCGAGTATGTCTGCCCCGGCGACGCCGGCGAAGCGGCCCTCGACGCTGACCGGGACCGACACAGTGAACGTGTACTGATGGGTGCAGATGTAGTCAACGTAGGGCCCGGCGACCGCGGGGTGCCCGGTGCGCTCCGGCACGCGATACCAATCGGTGGTGGTGTAGTCGTAGAACTCGGCCGACTCCGGATCGAGATCCACGTACAGCTGGGACAGGCCCGCGCCCTGGTCGGCCCACCACCACTCGATGCACCGGGGCGCGTCGGCCAGTGCGCCGGGCGCCAGCACCACTCCGGCGCCGACGGCCAGGTCCGCGTGCTCGCTGAGCACCCCGGCCACGGTCGGCCGCAGGGCCGTGAGATCGGTCCGGCGCAGCAACCGCCCGGCCCGCCCGGCCTGCGCGGCGATGGCGGCGGCCTCTTCGCCCAGCGCCGCGACCGCGGCCAGCACCTGCTCGACCCGCCACGTGACGTCGGCCAGCACGGCGGCGCACCGCTCGTCCCACCCGCCTCCGGACCCCGCAGCGGCGTCAGACCCCGGATCTTCCCCGGACCCCGGGCCAGCGTCAGGCCCCAGGTCGGCCCCGGAGCCGGGGCCAGCGTCAGGCCCCAGGTCGGCCCCGGACGTCAGGCCGGCGTCCGCAGTTGGCTCAGCGCCGGCGACCGGCACCGGCGCACCCCGCTCGGCCGTCGTCGGCCGGGGCGGCCCGCTCACCGGGCCGGCAATCGCAGCCGTAGGTCCAGCAGGCGCTCGGTCTCGGCCAGCACGTGCCGCTCGGCCAGCAGGCGCGCCTGCTCGGGACGCTGGCTCTCGATCGCGTCGATCAGCGCCTCGTGCTCGCCGGCCACGGCCGGGGCCTGCGCCTCGGTGACCGGCAGCCAGACCAGGTCACCCACCTCGGACCACAGGTCCATCTCCTGCCGGGTCAGCCTGGGGGACTGGGCGGCGGCCGCGATCTCGATGTGGATGCGCGCGTCCGCCCGGCGGCGCTCGGTCAGGGTCCGCGCACCGTACAGTCGCTCGACGTGCCCGCGCAGCGTGGTCACGTCTCCGCCAAGCGCCCGCTCGGCGGCCAGCTTGGCCGCCGCGCCCGCCACCGCGGCCCGGTGGTCGCCGATGTCGCGCAGCTCATGCGGGGACAGCAGCCGCAGCGGGCGCTCGAGGTGCGCGGGCTGCCGACCCTGGGGGGCCCGCACGAACGAGCCGCCGCCGCGCCCGCGCCGGGTTTCCACCAGGCCCATGGTGCGCAGGGTCGCCAGCGCCTCGCGCAAGGTCACCGGGGAGACGCCGAACTGGCCTGCCAGCGCACTCTCGGGCGGCAGTCGCTCGCCGTCCAGCAGGAGGCCAAGCCTGATCGCCTGGATGAGGCGCCGGGCCACCGTCTCGGCCCGTCCGCCAGCGTCGATCGGCGCGAAAAGCGAGCGCGCTCGCAGGCTCGGCACCGGGGCCGGGGCGGGCGAGGGCAGGGCTGCCTGCCGCGCTGACAACGAGCCGGTCACGACGGGGGACCGGTCTCATATCGCACGCTTGACAGCATAAACATATAAGCCTGTATCTTATCGGAAATATTCAATGTGCCCGTGGCCGCGCAGGTCCGTCACCGCCGTGCTCGCCCATGTCCGATCGAGGGCGGCCGACTGGTGGCCCGGCGCAGCGGATCGGGCATCCGGTCGACCGGCATAGCGGGACTCAACCGGCATAGCAGGACTCAATCGGAGGGGCACGGATCATGCAGGATGCCGCGACGGCATCGGGCGGGAACCCCGCGACGGCACCAGGCGGGAACCCCGCGACGGCGGCGGGCGGGAACCCCGCGACGGCGGCGGGCGGGAACCCCGTGATGGCGGCGGGTCAGGACGCCGGCCGGGCCGCCGGGGGGACGCCCGCGGTCCGGCTGACCGGGCTGCGCAAGTCCTACGGGCATGTCGCCGCGGTCGCCGGGGTGGACCTGGAGATCGCCGAGGGGGAGTTCTTCACCATGCTCGGCCCTTCGGGGTCGGGCAAGACCACGCTGCTGCGGCTGATCGCCGGGTTCGAGCGGCCCGACACCGGTTCGGTCGAGCTGGCGGGCCGCGACGTCACCCGCCAGCCGCCTTACCTGCGCGACGTCAACACCGTCTTCCAGGACTACGCCCTGTTCCCGCACATGACCGTGGCCGAGAACGTCGGCTACGGGCTGCGGGTCCGCCGGGTGGCCAGGCCGGACCGCCGCCGGCGAGCCGAGGCCGCGCTGGAGATGGTGCGACTGCCGGGGCTCAGCGACCGCAAGCCGGTCCAGCTGTCCGGCGGCCAGCGGCAGCGGGTAGCACTGGCCCGCGCGATCGTCAACGAGCCAGAGGTCCTGCTGCTGGACGAGCCGCTCGGTGCCCTGGACCTGAAGCTGCGCCAGGAGATGCAGCTGGAGCTCAAGCGAATCCAGCGCGAGGTCGGCATCACGTTCATCTACGTCACCCACGACCAGGAGGAGGCGCTGACCATGAGCGACCGCCTGGCCGTGTTCAACCAGGGCCGGATCGAGCAGCTGGGCACGCCGGAGGCCGTCTACGAGCGTCCGGCCAGCGAGTTCGTGGCCGGCTTCATCGGCGTCTCCAACCTGCTGGAGCGCGAAGGCCGGCGGTTCACCATCCGCCCGGAGAAGATCCGGCTGCTGGACGAGGGCGAGGCGCCCCCCGCGGGCAGCCACGCCGAGCCGGGCCGGATCGAGGAGGCCACCTACCTCGGCATGGTGACCAGGTACGTGGTCGAGCTGACGGCCGGCGGGCGGCTGACCGCCGTCGCGCAGAACCTGGAGACCGCGGCCGCCGAGGCGCTGGCGGCACGGGGCCGCCCCGTCACCGTCGCCTGGCGCGACGACCAGACCTACGAGATACAGGGCCATTCCCGGACGGACGCCGAAGCATCACCAGAGTCACCAGACACAGCGTCGCCGGATGAGCAGAAGGAGAACGCATGAGACGCAGCGGGATGTGGACCAGGGCCGGGGCGATCCTTGCCGCGGCGTCCGCGCTGGCACTGGCGGCCGGATGCTCCTCGTCATCCAGCGGGACGCCGTCGGCCGGCTCCTCGGGCGGCGGCGGCGCGACCTCCGGCCTGACCGCGCCGGAGGCCAACGCGCCGGTGCCGTCGTCGGTCGGCAAGACCGAGGGCAAGCTGAACCTGATCGCGTGGGAGGGCTACGCCCAGCCCGAGTGGGTCAAGCCGTACGAGGCCGCGACCGGCTGCCAGGTGAGCGTGAAGTACGCCGGGTCGTCCAGCGAGATGGTGTCGCTGATGGCCAACGGCGGCGGCGGCCAGTACGACCTGGTCTCCGCCTCCGGCGACGCGGACCTGCGGCTTATCTATGGCGGTGACGTCAGGCCGATCAACATCGGCCTGATCCCGTCGTGGAAGAACTTCCACCCGTTCCTGCAGTCGCCGCCGTTCAACACCATCGGCGGCAAGCACTTCGGCGTCTCCTACGAGTTCGGCCCCAACGTGCTGCTTTATTCAAAGACGACGTTCCCGACGGCACCCTCGTCCTGGTCGGTGCTCTACGACAAGAAGTACGCCGGCCAGATCACGGTGCCCGACAACCCGATCCAGATCGCGGACGCTGCGCTTTACCTGTCCAAGACCAAGCCGAGCCTGGGCATCACCGATCCCTACGAGCTGACCCAGTCCCAGTTCAACGCGGCGGTGAGCCTGATGAAGGCCGAGCACCCGCTGGTCAAGAAGTACTGGGACCTGGCCTCGCAGGAGATCTCGCTGTTCCAGAGCAAGACCACGGTGGTCGGCGCCGCCTGGCCGTATCAGACCAACACCCTGGACGCGGCGGGCGACAAGGTCGCCGACACGATCCCGAGCCAGGGCGCGACCGGGTGGGCCGACACCTGGATGCTGGCCACCAAGGCGCCGCACCCGAACTGCGCCTACAAGTGGATGCAGTGGGTGACCACGCCCAAGGTGCAGGCGCAGGAGGCGGACTACTTCGGCGAGACGCCCGCCAACCAGCTGGCCTGCCCGCTGATGAACAAGATCCAGAAGGGCTCCTGTGACGCCTACCACGCCAACGCGCCCGAGTCGTACTTCAAGACGATCTCGTTCTGGAAGACCCCGCTGGCGCAATGCGGCAACGGCAAGAGCGACTGCATTCCGTTCCAGCAATGGGTGACAGCGTGGACCGGGATCACCGGATAGCGCAGGCAACCGCATGGCACTGACCTCGATCCGGCCCGGCCGGGCGGCGGACGGCCAGGCGGAGGGGACGGCCCGCGTCTCGGCGGCGCTCTGGCGCCGCGCGTGGCTGCGGGCCACCCTCACCCTGTCGCCCCCGCTGGCCTGGTTCCTGGTCATCTACCTCGCGTCGCTTGTGCTGATGCTGATCACGGCGTTCTGGACGGTCAACCCGTTCACGAACACGCTCGAGCACACCTGGACGCTGGCCAACTTCCGGCAGCTGCTGACCGCCACCTACCTGTCGATCATCGGCCGGACGGTGGGGATGGCGGCGATCGTCACGGTGACCGACGCGATCCTGGCCCTGCCGTTCGCCTACTACATGGCCCGGATCGCGTCCCGGCGCGGCCGCCAGCTGCTGTTCACGGCGGTGCTGCTGCCGCTGTGGGCCAGCTACATCGCCAGGGTCTATGCCTGGATCGTGATCCTGCAGAAGGGCGGCACGCTGAGCTGGGCGCTGACCAAGCTCGGCGCCGGGTCGGTGAACATCGGCTATACCAACACCGCGATGTGGATCGTCTTCTCCTACATCTGGCTGCCGTTCATGATCGTGCCGGTCTACGGCGCGCTGGAACGGATCCCTGACTCGTTCCTCGAGGCGTCCGGTGACCTGGGCGCGCGGGCCTGGCGGACGGTGCGCAGCGTGGTGCTGCCACTGGTGCTGCCGGGCATGGTGGCCGGGTCGATCTTCACGTTCTCGCTCACGCTCGGCGACTTCATCACGCCGCTGCTGGTGGGCGGGGCGAACTCCAACTTCATCGGAAACGTCATTTACTCCAACCTGGGCACCGCGGGGAACCTGCCGTTCGCGGCGGCGCTGGCCATCGTGCCCATCGTGATCATGGTGTTCTACCTGCTCGGCGCCCGGTCCCTGGGCGCGTTCGAGTCGGTCTGACGGCGGAGAGAGGAAGTAACGATGGAGGGGCGGCTGGCCCGGATCGGCCTTCGGATCTGGGTGGGCGGCGTGCTCGCCTTCTTGTTCGTGCCCATCGCGATCATCTGCTTCTACGCCTTCAACTCCTCGAACGTGCAGAGCTGGCCGATACGCGGGCTCAGCACCAAGTGGTTCTCGGTGGCCTGGCACGACCCGCAGGTGCGGGCCGCGCTCGGGCTGTCGCTGAAGGCCGCGGTGCTGGCGACGGTGATAGCGCTGCTGCTGGGCACGGCGGCGGCGTTCGGCGTGCACCGGTTCCGGTTCTTCGGGCGCGAGGCGGTGTCGCTCCTGCTGGTGCTGCCGCTGTCGCTGCCCGGCATCATCACCGGAATCGCGCTGAACTCGGCGTTCAACTTCGCGGGCGTCAGCCTGTCGCTGCTGACGATCGTCATCGGGCACGCCACGTTCTGCATCGTGGTGGTGTACAACAACGTGCTGGCCCGGCTGCGCCGGGTGTCCGGGTCCCTGTATGAGGCGTCGGCCGACCTGGGCGCGCACGGCTTCTTCGCGTTCCGCACGATCACGGTGCCGACGCTGTCGACGGCGCTGGTGTCCGGGGCGCTGCTGGCCTTCGCGCTGTCGTTCGACGAGGTCATCGTGACCACGTTCACGGCCGGGGCACAGAACACGCTGCCGCTGTGGGTGTTCGGTGCGATCCGGCTCGGTCAGCAGCTGCCCGAGGTCAACGTGGTGGTCGTCGGGGTGCTGGCGCTGACCGTGATCCCGGTGATCATCGCCGCGCGGCTGACCGGGGCGGGCGGCATCACCCGGGCCTCGGCCGGCGCCGTCCGCACCCCCCGCGACTAGCCCAACCTGATAACAGCAAGACGCGGCTGGCCGCCGCCAAGCACGATGGTCGTGGATGTCCCGTTGGGTACCTCCTGAGGTACCCAACGGGACATCCACAGCCGTCAGCGTGGACGGCAAGCTGATAACAGCAAGAAGCGGCCCGCAAGCGCCGTCTGCCCGTGACTGGTGGTGCGGGTACCAGCATCAGCCGGCTCTCTCCAGTTGGCCGCCGGGCGGGCCAGGCTCGAGTCATGTCTACCGCGCTGAACAACCGGTCGATCGCGCCTGTGGCCCGGCCGGCCGGCGGCTCCTGGGTCATGCTCTGCCTGCTGCTGGCCGGGCAGTTCATGGGCCTGCTCGATGTCACGATCGTCAACGTCGCCCTGCCCACCATCGGCCGGTCCCTGCACGGGTCCGGCGCCGGCCTGCAACTCGTGGTGGCGGGGTACACCATCAGCTACGCCACGCTGCTGATCACCGGGGCCCGGCTGGGGGACATCTTCGGCCGGCGGCGGATGTTCCTCACCGGGGTGCTCACCTTCACCGCGGCCTCGCTGGCCTGCGGGCTGGCCCCGACGTTCGGGTTCCTGATCGGCGCCCGGCTGGTCCAGGGGGCGGGCGCGGCGGCGATGATCCCGCAGATCATGAGCGTGATCCAGCAGCGCTTCGAGGGCTCGGCCAGGGCCAGGGCGCTGGGCGCCTACGCGGCCGTGCTGGCCAGCGGCGCCGTCGCCGGCCAGGTGGTGGGCGGCGTGCTGGTGACCGCGAACCTGCTCGGTACGCAGTGGCGGCCGGTGTTCCTGGTCAACGTGCCGGTCGGCCTGGCCATCGCCCTGGCCGTGCCGCGGGTCCTCCCCCGCGACGAGCCCCCGGCCACCCGGGCCAGCCAGGCCGCCAAGGGTCTCCTGCACCGGCTCGACCTGGCCGGGCTGGCCACCGTCCTGCCGGCCGTGTTCCTCATCGTGACGCCCCTCATGCTCGGCCACGAAGAGCGGTGGCCCGCCTGGACCTTCGCCAGCATGGCCACCGGAGTCGCCCTGGCCGCCCTGTTCGTCGTGGTCGAGCGCCGGGTCGCCGCTCAGGGCCGGGACCCGCTGCTCGACCTGCGCGTGCTCCGCTCGCCCGGCCTGGCCTCCGGGCTGGCCGCGGTGGCCATCTTGATGGTCACCTACGGTGGGTTCCTGTTCAGCCTGGCCCTGCACCTGCAGGCGGGCCTGGGCGACAGCGCGCTGCGGGCCGGGCTGACGTTCGCGCCCAGCGCCGCCGCATTCGGCCTGTGCGGCTACTTCTGGCGGCGGCTGCCGCGCCGGCGCCATCACCTGATCACCCCGGCCGGGAGCCTGCTCGGGGCCGCCGCCTACCTCGGGCTGGCCTTCGACCTGCGCAGCGGCACGACCGGCGGGTCGTGGCTGTACCTGGCGCTGATCGTGCTCGGCGGCTGCCTGGCGCTGGGCTTCAGCCCGCTGGTCACCCACTCGCTGGCCGGCGTCCGCCCGGCCGACGCGGCCAACGCCAGCGGCCTGCTGACGACCACGTTCCAGCTCAGCCAGGCCGTGGGCGTGGCCACCTTCGGCAGCCTGTTCCTGACCCTGGCGGCCGGCCACGGGCCGCATGCCTCGGCCCACGCCGTCGCGGTCACGTTCTCCGGGCTGGCCGTGCTGCTGGGCCTCGGCGCGGTGGCCAGCCTGCCGTTGTCCCGGCTCGTCGCGCGGGCAGCCGCCGGGACCGAGTAAGGCCGGAGGCCCTTGTTACTCGTAAATCCCTGCCTGGACCGCCAGCTTGGTCGGCCGCTCGCTGGTCAGGGGGGCCACCGGAGAGTCGGCGTAGCAGGCCCGCAGCCGGGCCGACGCCTGCGGTGGCGCCCCGACCCGATCTAGGCCCAGCAGCGCCGCGCCCGCGACCGGCGGGATGTCCACGATCCGCGGCGTGGCCGCCGGGAGGCCGGCCGCCAGCTGCTCGCTGAGCCGGGCGCTCAGCAGCGGGTGCTGGGTGGTCAGGATGCTGCCGCCCAGCACCACCGGCATCGCCGCCTGGGTCAGCCCCAGCCGCCTGGCCGCCGTGATGGCCATGTTGGCCACCTCGTCGGCCTGTCGCAGCAGCAGGTCACGGGCCACCTGGTCGTCGTGCAGCGCCACCTCGAACAGCACCGGCACCAGCCCGTGCAGGTCCGTGTGGCTGATCTTGTTCTGGTAGCAGCCGATGGTCACGTCGCGGACCGTGTCCAGGCCGAAGTGCGCGGGCACCGCGGTGCGCAGCTCGGTCTCCGGGCCGCGGCCGTCCTCGGCCCTGGCCGCGTGCCACAGCGATTCGCGGGCCAGGTCGCCGCCGCCGCCCCAGTCGCCGCTGATGGCGCCCAGCGACAGGAACCTGGTCGTCTCCCCGTCCGGGGCCACGCCCACGCAGTTGATCCCGGCGCCGCAGGTCACGCCCACTCCCCAGTATTTGCTAACACCGCGCCCTCCGTCGTCGTCCACGCCCGCCCGCAGCACCGCGAACGTGTCGTTGACGACCAGGCTGGAGCTGGTCCAGCCCCGGGCGTGCACCAGGTCGGTGAGCAACTGCTCCTCGTCGGGCAGGTCGGCGCCGGCCAGGCAGGCCGAGGTATGGCGGGCGATCAGCTCGCCGTCGGCTACCCCGGCCTCCCGCGCGGCCGTGGCGACCAGGCCATCCAGGACCCGGAACGCCTCGTCCATGCCGATGCCCTGGAAGTTGGACCGGTCGCCGCGGACCTGGGCCAGCAGCGTCCCGTCCCCGGCGACCAGCGCGACCTCGGTCTTGCTGTTCCCGCCGTCGATGGCCAGGACAGCCGGCTCTCCCGCGGGCAGCTCCTCAGTCACCGGGCCATTCACTGGACCCACGGCAGGAACGCCGCGTTCTCCGCCACCAGCCGGTCAGCCAGCTTGTCGGCCTGGTCGTACTGGCCGACCAGCGGGTGGGCCAGCAGCGCCATCGCGACCCGGTCCCGGCCGCCGCGCAGCGCGGCGTCCAGAGCCAGGTCCTCGTAGGCCGACATGTGCGCCACCAGGCCGCGCATCAGCGGGCTGAGCGGGGCCGCCGTGACCGGGGCCGCGCCGCTGGCCGAGATGACCGCCGGGGTCTCGATGACCGCCTCGTCGGGCAGGAACGGCAGCGTGCCGTTGTTGCGCACGTTCACCACCTGCCGATCACCTTTGTCGGTGAGCAGCGAGAGGAGCAGGTCGACCGCCGCCTCGGAGTAGAACGCGCCGCCTCGCTGGGTGAGCAGCTCCGGCTTGTGGTCCAGCGCCGGGTCGGCGTACATCTCCAGCAGCTGCCGCTCGATCTCGGCCACCGCCTGAGCCCTGGTCGGCTTGCCGCGAGACTCGGCCACCACGGCGTCGTGGGCCCAGTAGTACCGCAGGTAATACGACGGCAGTGCACCAATTTCGCGGACTAGGCTCTCCGGTGCGCCGACCGTCTCCGCCAGCTCGCGGCCGTGGGCCTCCAGAAGCTCGGGCAGCCGGTCGATGCCGTCCACGACCGCGGCCCGCTCCCAGGTCAGGTGGTTGAGGCCGACGTGGTCGAGGTCCACAGCCTCGGGCGCGACCCCGAGCCAGCCGGCGAACCGGCGCTGGAACCCGATCGCCACGTTGCACAGGCCGATGGCCCGGTGGCCGAAGTCCAGCAGCGACCTGGTCACGATCCCGACCGGGTTGGTGAAGTCGATGATCCAGGCGTCGCTGGCCGACCGCTGCCGGGCCCGCTCGGCGATGTCCAGCACCACCGGCACGGTGCGCAGCGCCTTGGCCAGCCCGCCCGCGCCGACCGTCTCCTGGCCCACGCAGTTGCAGACCTCCACGGGCCAGGTCTCGTCCCGGTGCCGGGCGGCCTGGTAGCCGACCCGCAGCTGCAGCAGCACGCCGCCGGCGCCGTCCAGGCCCTCGTCCAGGTTCTGGGTCCAGCTCACCTTGGCCGGGTGGCCGTATCTCGCCATGATCCGCGCCGACACGGGACCGACCGCCGCCAGCCGGTCCTGGTCCGGATCGACCAGGACCAGCTCGGTGACCTTGATGTCACCGGTGAGCCTGGCGACGCCGTCGACCAGTTCCGGGGTGTAGGTAGAGCCGCCGCCGATGACAGCGAGTTTCATGAGAAGGCCCTCACTTCCGCGCCGGACTGCGCCACGTGGCAGGCGGCATCGTGATCTGGAGCGAGCTGAGCCAGCTCCGGGGTGACGGTCTGGCAGATGTCGATGGCCAGCGGGCAGCGCCAGCGGAACCGGCAGCCGGGCGTGGGGTCGATCACCTTGGGCGGCTCGCCGCGGTCGGTCTCGGCGCCGATGTGCGGCTCGGCCCGCGGGTCGGGCACGGCCGAGACCAGCAGCTGGGTGTAGGGGTGGCGGGGATTGCCCAGCACCTCCTCGACCGGGCCGGCCTCGGCGATCTGGCCCGCGTACATGACGATCAGCCGGTCGGCCACGTAGCGGGCGCTGGCGATGTCGTGGGTGATGTACAGGATGGACACGCCCTGCTCGTCGCGGAGCTGGGCCATCAGGTTCAGCAGGCCGATCCGGATCGAGACGTCGAGCATCGAGACCGGCTCGTCGGCGATGATCAGCTTGGGCCGCATGGCCAGCGCCTGGGCGAAGCCGACCCGCTGGCGCTGGCCGCCGGACAGCTCGTGCGGGTAGCGCTGCAGGGCCTGGTCGGCCGGGGTCAGCCCGACCACCTCGAACACGCGGCGGGCCTCGGCGTAGCGCTCGTCGGGGGACAGCTCGGGCCGGTGCAGCTTGAGCGCCCGCAGCACCCCGTGCGAGATCCGAAACACCGGGTTGATCGAGGCGAACGGGTCCTGGAACACCATCGGCGCGTCGCTGGAGTACCGCAGCCGGTCCCCGCGCGAGCGCATGTGCGACAGCGGCGTGCCCTGGAAGTAGATCTCCCCGCCGGTGGGCGTGTAGATCCGGGCCAGCAGCCGGGCGATGGTGCTCTTGCCGCTGCCGCTCTCGCCCGCCAGGGCCACGATCTGCCGTTCCCCGATGGTCAGGCTGACCTCGTCCACGGCGTGCAGGGTCTTGCGGGACAGCGCGTTGCCGATCTTGAAGTGCTTGCTCAGCCGGTCGGTCCGCAGCAGCGGCGCGGCCGCGTCGGCGGTGATCGGGCCGGGGCTGGCGGCGGCCTGCTCGGTCACGGCTCGCTCCTCACGTCTTCGGCGGCCGGGGCGGCGGCACCCTCGGCTACGGCGCTGTTGCGGCCGTCCTCGTGCAGCAGGCAGCGCACCAGCCGGCCCTCCACCTGGTACAGGTCGGGCGGCGTCGTCTTGCACCGCTCCATGACCTGGGGGCAGCGGGGGGCGAACCGGCAGCTCTCGTACTCCCGGCTCAGGTCCGGCGGGCTGCCGGGGATGCCGGTCAGCCTGACCTTGGGGCCGCGGATGGACGGGAACGCCTCCAGCAGCCCGGCGCTGTAGGGGTGCAGCGGGTCGTCGAAGACGTCGCGGGTGCGGCCCAGCTCGGCCACCTGGCCCGCGTACATCACCATCAGCCGGTCGGAGTAGTGGCTGACCAGCGACATGTCGTGGGTGACGAAGACGACCGCGAAGCCGAACTGCTCCTGCAGGTCCTTGATCTGCGCCATCAGCGAGCGCTGCGCGACCACGTCCAGCGCCGAGGTGGGCTCGTCCATGATGATCAGGTCCGGCGTGAACAGCATCGCCATCGCGATCATCGACCGCTGCCGCATGCCGCCCGACAGCTGGTGCGGGTAGCTCTTGAGGTGCGCGGGGTCGATGCCGACCATCTTGAGCACCTCGGCCGACCGGTCGGCGATCTCCTGGCGGGAGGTCGTCCCATGGGCGCGCATCGCATCCTTGAACTGCGCGCCGATGGACATGACCGGGTTGAGCGCGTTCATCGCGCTCTGCATGACCACCGACAGGTCCTTCCAGCGCACCGCCGCGAGCTGGGAGTCGGTCAGCCCGACCAGGCTGCGGCCCTTGAACAGCACGCTGCCGCCGGTGATCGCGGCCGGGCCGCCGAGCAGGTTGGCGATGGCGAACAGCAGGGTGGACTTGCCGCAGCCGGACTCGCCGACGATCCCGACGAACTCGCGGGGCTCCACGTCCAGGCTGACCCGGTCCACCGCGGTGACGGTGCCGCGCTCCAGGGCGTAGGTCACGGTCAGGTCGCGGACCTCGAGCATCGCGGCGTTGGCCGCGGCCGCGCGGTCGGCGGCGCGGGATGCCTCAGCTGGCACGCTTGACACGCGTCTTCCTCCTCACCGGCCGCAGGGCGGGGTTGCCGATCTCGTCGAAGGCGTAGTTGATCAGCGCGAAGGACGCGCCGAGCAGCAGGATCAGCACGCCGGGCACGATCGTCCACAGGTACTGCCCGGTCTGCAGGGCCTCGTTGTTCTCGGCCCAGTAGAGCATCGTGCCCCAGCTGTTCGAGTTGGGGTCGCCCAGTCCGATGAACTGGAGGCTGGACCCGAACAGCACCGCGTACAGGGCGTTGGTCAGGAAGCTGGCCACCAGCAGGGAGGTCATCGTGGGGATGATCTCGACCATGATGATGTAGAACCGGCGCTCGCCGCGGACCCTGGCCGCCTCCAGGAAGTCCCGGTTGCGCAGCGACAGGGCCTGGGCTCTGAGCTGGCGCGCGGTGTAGGACCAGCCGGTCAGCGTGAGCACCACGACCAGGACCAGGGTCCCGGCGTTCTGCACGTAGGTGGCGATGACGATGAGCAGCGGGAACAGCGGGATGACCAGCAGCACGTCGGTGAGCAGGCTGAGGCCGCCGTCCCACCAGCCGCCCAGGTAGGCGGCGGCGACGCCGATCACCACCGCGATGGCGGTGGAGAACAGGCCCACCCCGATGGCGATGATCAGCACCTGGCGGGTGCCCCAGATGGCCTGGGCGAAGATGTCCTGGCCCAGCGCGGTGGTGCCGAGCAGATGGGCCCCGGACGGGCCGAGGCTGCGCTGGTAGATCTCCGCGCTGGGGTTGTCGTGCGCGATCACGCCGGGGAACAGCGCCAGCAGGATGAAGATCACCAGCAGCGCGGTGCCCACGGTGGCCTTGCGGTTGGACCGCACCGCCCGCAAGATCCGGGACAGCGCGGGCCGGGCGCCGCGGCGGGCCGGGCCCGGCGCGGGGGCGACCTCGGGCGGGGCGCCGGGGCCGGTCGTCGTGGAGACGGGCATCATGGCCATGGCGCTACCCCCTCGACCTGGTCCGCGGGTCAAACACCGCGGTGGCGATGTCGGCCATCAGGATGGCCACCAGGACCGCCACGGTGATGAGCAGGAACAGGGCCTGCATCAGCGGGTAGTCCTCGTTGTTCACGGCCTGGAGCAGCATGTAGCCCACACCCGGGTAGTTGAAGACGTACTCCACCAGGATCGCACCGCCGACCACGAAGCCCAGCGACATGGCGAACCCGGTGAGGTTGGGCAGGATGGCGTTGCGCGCGGCGTAGTCGAACATGATCCGCCGGCCCGGCAGGCCCTTGGCCCTGGCCATCCGGACGTAGTCCTCGGCCAGCGTGGTCACCATGGTGTTGCGCATGGTCAGGACCCAGGTGCCGATCGTGGTGATCAGCAGCGCGGCCGCGGGCAGGATGGCGTGCCACAGGACGTTCCCGACGAACGAGCCGGTCGCCGAGGGGATCAGCGTCACGTCGTAGCCATTGGAGGACGGGAACCAGGTGAGCTTCTCCGAGAAGATCAGGATCAGCATCAGGCCGATCCAGAAGTACGGGATCGCCGAGGTGATGACGAAGGTCGGCGGCAGGATGCTGTCCATCGCCCCGCCACGGCGCCAGGCGGCGACGATGCCGACGCCGGTGCCGAGCAGGAAGGCCAGGATCGTGGTCACGCCGACCAGGCCGAGGGTCCAGGGGATGGCGTCCAGGATGACCCGGCCGACCGACTCGGGATAGAAGTAGAGCGAGGTGCCGAACTTGCCGGTCGCGATGTCGCCGAGGTAGCCGACGTACTGCGAGATCAGGCTCTGGTGGGTCTTGACGCCGAATGCGACCTCAAGCGCCTTCAGCGCCGACGGGTTCACCGGGCCGCGGAACTTGGCCAGCATGGCCAGGGCCGGGTTGCCCGGCATCAGCCGCGGCAGGAAGAAGTTGAGGGTCACGGCCGCCCACAACGTCAGTATGAAAAAGCCGAGGCGGCGGAGAATGAACCTCACGCGCTCCTCCTGTCAGTCATTCGCCGTTCCTCCCGTGGGCCTGGGGTGCGCCCGGCCCGGGGCCGGGCGCACCAGGACACGGTTTGTTACACGGTTGTTGTTACTTGGGGCCGAGGTTGAGGAGCATCTGGCCCCAGTCCGGGTAGTTGTACGGCGCCGGCTGGGCGTACGGGTTGCTCTGCGTGACCCAGCCCTTGAAGTTGAGCGTGCTGTACTGGTACCAGTCGACCGACTCCGTCACCGGGATCACCGGCACCTGCTTGAGCATGACCGCCTGCAGCTGGTTCACGATGGCCTTCTGCTGCGCCGGGCTGGTGGTGTTGGCGAAGGAGTTGATCAGGGCGTCGGTCTGCGGGTTGGAGTACCGCTCGAAGTTGGACCCGGCAGCCTGGCCGATCGGGGCCGAGTTGCCCGAGTACAGCCACTGCCGCAGCTCGTAGTAGGGCCCGGGCCCGCCGGTCTCGCTGCCGTAGGCCAACTGGTAGTTGCCGTCGTACAGGGCGGCCTGGTAGGCCGGCGCCGCCATGTCCTTGGGCGTGACGATGATGCCGACCGCCTTGAGGTCAGCCGAGATGGTGTTGACCGCGGCCACCCAGTCCGAGAAGCCGCCGTTGTTGATGATGGAGAACTGCAGCTTCTGGCTGCCCTTGGTCATGACGCCGTTGACCATCTTGAAGCCCGCGGCGGCCAGGATCGACTTGGCCTTGGCCGGGTTGTAGGCGTAGTTGTTGCCGTAGGCGGCCGCCTGCGAGGTGTCCAGCCAGCTCGAGAACGTCGGCGTGACGATCCCGGCCTGGTTGGAGGCGGGCTCGTAGCCGTACTCACCGATCGTCGAGGCGCGCGGCCGGTTGATCGCGTAGGCCATGGCCTGGCGGACCGCGGTGTTGCTCAGGATCGGGTTCTTCAGGTTGATGAACATCGACACGTTGGCCAGCGGCGGGAACCAGTAGTGGTTGGCCGGGCTCTTGGACAGGTAGAACTTCTGGATGCTCGGGATGAACTGACCGCCCCACTGAGCCTTGCCGCTGGCCAGGTAGGCGTTAGCCGTGTCGTTGGTGGTGAAGGCCGGGTAGTTCACCGTCTTGAGCTTGGGCTCGCCGGGCACGTAGTAGTGCGGGTTGGCCTGGTAGGTGATGTTCTGCGGCGTGCACGGGTTGACGGTGAACGCGCCGGTGCCCACCGGATGGGTGTCCGGGTACTTCACCGGGTCGCCGACGGTCGACCAGATGTGCTGCGGGACGATCGCGATCTGGTCGGCGATGTAGTAGAAGTACGTCTCGGCCGGTGACTTGAACGTCATCACGACCTGGCTGCCCTTCTGGGTCACCGCGGTCAGCGGGCCGCCGGCGTTGGCCCAGACGGCGTTAATGTCCAGGCCCTTGTTCTTGTTCAGCAGGTTGAACGTGTAGGCCACGTCGGCCGCCGTCATCGGCTTGCCGTCGCTCCACTTCACCCCGTTGCGGATGGTGAAGGTCAGCGTCTTGGCCGCGTTGCTCCAGGCGAAGCTGGTGGCCAGCCACGGGGTGGTCTTGTTGTTCTGGAGAGCGTTCACGAACATCAGCGGCTCGTAGACCGGGCCCAGCGAGTAGCCGATGTCCGACAGGTTGAACGGGTTGAAGTTACAGGTCCACAGGCTGCCGCTCTCGTTGTCGATCGTCAGCACGCTGTTGCCGCTCGACCCGCCGCTGCCTCCGCTGCCGGATGTTCCGCTGGATCCGCACGCAGCCGCCAGCAGGCCGGCCGCGACGAGGACCCCGATCGACGCTATTCGTCGTTTCATGAGTAGCCCTCCGAAATGATCATGCGGCCCGGCCTTCCCGTGCCGCGCAAAAAGGCATGTACCGTACCTTTCACGCCTAAGCGCCCGTGTTGATGTTGACTGTCAGGTTCGTGACGCCAGTGTCATCAGTGACGTCTGTGATTGCAGTGTTTGTAATTGCAGTGTCGGCGATTTCCGTGATTTCCGCACCATCGGCGGCCGCCAGGGCCACCGGGGCGTCCGTGCTGCTCGTGGCCGCGTCGATGGCCAGGGCGACCGCGCCGAGCAGCGGCGCGTCATAGGGGAAGCGCCCCACGACCAGCTCGGGCGGAAAGGGCGGCCCGGCCCGCAGCGCGCTCTCCAGCCGGGGCGCGATCCGGTCCCAGGACCGGACCAGGCCGCCGCCGACCGCGATCCGCACCGGGTTGATCAGGATGGCCAGGTTGACCAGGTGGAAGGCGAGCTCGGCGGCGAAGTCGTCGACCAGGCGGCTGAACGCGGGGTCGCCGTCGCCGGCGCTGAAGACGTCGGCCGCGGTGACCCCGGGCGGCCGGCCGGGCTGGCCGCTGGCCCGGCGGGCCAGGGCGAGACCGCTCACCATCTCCTCGAGCATGGTGCGCTGGCTCAGCTCCAGGCCGACATCGGCCACGCCGCGCAGGTTGTAGCCGAACTCGCCGGCCGCGCCGTTGCCGCCCACGATGACCTCGCCGCCGGCCACGATCGCCGCCGACAGGCCGGTGCCGAGGTTCAGGTACATACCGGGGTCGCAGTCGTGCAGCGCGCCCCAGCGGACCTCGGCCGCCGCGGCCGCCTTGGCGTCCGTGGCCATCCGGAGCGTCGCGCCGGGGAAGGCGGCCCGCAGCTCGCGGCCGAGGGCCAGGCTCTCCCAGCCGTCGATGGCCGGGGCCAGCTCGACCTTGTCCTCATGGGGGATGCCGAACGTGGACGCGCCCACCGCGACCAGCTCGCTGTCCGGCGCGGCGGTGGCCAGCAGGCCGCGGGCGGACCGGATGGCACGGTGGAAGACGATCTGGGCCTGATCCTGGGGGGCTGGATCCTGGCGGGCCGGGTCCTGGCGGGCCGGGTCCTGGCGGGCCGGGTCCTGGTGGGCTGGGTCCTGCCCGTCCAGGCGGTCCTCGGCGGCGGGCAGGCCGACAGGCTCGGCGACGGGCGCGGCAGGGTCGGCGCCATCGGTGCGGACGCCACCATCGGTGCGGACGGCACCGGGGGAGCTGGTGCTTACCGTGGCCGAGGCCAGTCGGTTACCCTGCACATCGCAGACCGCGACGGCGATTTTCGTCCCGCCGAAGTCAAGGCCGAGCACGACCGGAGGGCGTCCCACCCATCACCTGCCAGAACCTGGGATGCTTGCGTGTAGATAGTTAGGACAGTATCCTAACTATCTGGAAGCTAACAAGGCTCGTGGCCGAAATGTAACCTGACATCAGGTCCGTGCCGGAGCGTCCCCTGCGGTGCACAGAACGACGGCCTGTCCAGGCCACGGTGCCACATCGCGGGCGGGCGTGCCGTGCGGAATCGTATAGTGCCGCGAACTGCTCCTGGCCGCGGCCCGGTGCAGGCTGGAACGGTTCAGGTAAGTTGCCAGGCTGATGGTCGCGAGGCGCGGGAGGACTGCTCGGTTGGACATGATCTCGTTCGGCTCGGTCTTCCTCGAGCTGGTCTTCGGCCACGTGCGCACGCTGCCGGGGCCGGGTGAGGAAATCTTCACTGACGAGTTCGCGGTCTCCTGAGGCGGAGCGGTCACCAGCGCGAGCGCGGCGGCCAGGACCGGCGTCAAGGCCGGGCTGTGCACGGTGCTCGGCGACGACCTCGGCTCACGGGTGGTCCAGGAGTTCTGCGACCAGCGCAGCGTCGACATCGCGCCGTCGCTGCGGGTCCGCCGGGCCGCGGCGGGCATCACGGTGGTGCTGAACTTCGACGGCGACCGGGCCTTCGTCACCCACATCCCGCCCCGGTCGGCCAGCGAGCCGTCGGAGCTGGACCGCTGGCGCGCGGTGCTGCGCCAGGAGCGGCCGCGCTGGTGCTACCTGCACGGCCAGGAGGGGATCCCGGACCTGATGCGCCAGGCCCAGGCCCAGGGCACCAGGACGGTGCTGGACATCAACCTGGGCGACGAGCGGCACCGCGACACGGTGATCGAGTGCATCCGACTGGCCGACGTGTTCGTGCCCAACGAGGCCGAGCTGCTCCGGATCGCGGGCGCGGACAGCCTGGAGACGGCGGTGGCCGCGGCCACGAGCTGGGACACGCCCACGGTGGTGACCAGGGGCGCGGCCGGGGCGCTGGTGATTGGCCCGGACGGGGTGACCGACGTCAGCGACGGGGTACGCCAGGTCCGGGTCCGCGACCTGACCGGGGCCGGGGACAACTTCGCCGGCGCAATGATCGGAGCGCTGATCCAGGGTGCGCCGCTGCTGGCCGCGGTGGTGGCCGGCAATGCCGCGGGCGCCGAGGCGGTCAGCCACCTGGGCGCGGTCGGCGAGGTGGAGGTGGTCGGCTTCAGCTCGGCCGGGCGGACCCTGGGCGCGACGTTCGTGGAGAGCGTGGCCGCGGCCGCCCTCAAGGGCGCGGTAGCGGGCGTCACCGAGCCGGCCGCCGGACAGCAGGGCTGGGTGCAGCAGCAGGGCGCAGAGCAGCAAAGCGCGCAGCAGGCAGAGAGGGAGAATGAGCAGTGAAGCTGGCAATCCTTGGCGGTGGCGGGGTCCGGATGCCCGCGTTCGTGCGGGCCGTCCTGGCGACCAGGCCAGGGGCCTTCGACCAGATCACCCTCTTCGAGCCGGATCCGGCCCGCCGCGACACGATCTGCCGCCTGGCCGTCGAGCTGGGCGAGCTGCTCGGCCACCCCGGAGTGGTCACGGCGACCGGGGATGCCACCGAGGCGTTCACCGGGGCCGACTACGTGTTCTCGGCCGTGCGGGTGGGCGGCGACCGCGGCCGGGTCATCGACGAGCAGGTGGCGCTGGAGCGCGGCATCGTGGGCCAGGAGACGACCGGGCCGGGCGGCGCCGCCATGGCGCTGCGCACGATCCCGGTGGTGCTGGAGTACTGCGACCTGCTCAGCCGGGTCGCCCCGGACGCGGTGCTGATCAATTTCACCAACCCGGCCGGCCTGATCACCCAGGCCATCTCCGCCCAGGGCAAGGTGAACGCGGTCGGGGTCTGCGACACTCCCGGCGGCACGGTCATCCGGCTGGCTCAGTTCCTGGGGAACGGGCACTTCGACGTCGCCGGCTCCTACGCGGGCCTGAACCACCTGGGCTGGATCGCCTCGCTGCGGGTCGACGGCCAGGACCGGATCGGCGAGCTGCTGGACCGGTTCGAGGAGCTGCAGCGCTTCGACCACCGGTTCGCGGGCTTCGACCCGGCCATGGTGCGCCGGGTCGGCGCGATCCCGGCCGAGTACGTCTACTACTTCTACGACCCGGGCCGCTACGTGGCCGGGGTGGCCAGGGCCGGCAGCAGCCGGGGCCAGGACGTGCTGCGGCTCAACGAGGAGCTGCTGGGCGGGATCGGCAAGGCGTTCGCGGACGGCGACGTGCACGCGGCATGGTCGGTCTACGACACGCTCATGGGCGTGCGCCGGGACACCTACATGCGCACCGACACCGAGGGCGACAACCACCAGGGCGAGGCCCGCGCGCACCGGGCCGAGACTGGCGCCGCCGCCATCGACTCGGCCCAGATCGGCGGCTACGAGGGCCTGGCGCTGCGGGTCATCGACGGCCTGTCCGGCCGTCAGCCCGGCGACGTCATCGTCAACTCCGCCCATGGCGCCAGCCTGGGCCTGGACGCCGGTGACGTGGTCGAGATGCCGACCAGGGTCGACCCCGGCGGCCTGACGCCGCTGGCCGTGCCCGAATTGCCGCGGGCGGCCAAGGCGCTGGTGGAGCAGGTCAAGGAGTACGAGCGCGGCATCGTCGAGGCCGCGATGACCGGTGACGCCGGCCTGGCCGGGGTCGCGCTGGCGGAGCACCCGCTAGTGCCGGGCATCACCGCGGCCAGGGAGCTCGTCGCCGCGTACCGCGAGCAGCACGGCCAGTACCTTGCCTACCTCCGGTAGGCGGCCCGCCGGCGCCGAGGCCGGCGGCCGGCGGACCGGCGGCTACCCATGGCTCAGGAGGCGGCGATGACGATCACCTCGCCCGGCGCGGCCGAGGGGACCGGTGGGCTTGGCGCCGGGATCCCGGCCGACGCCATGGCCCCCGACCCCCGGCTGGTCGAGCACGGCCCCGGCGAGATCGGCCAGGCCGACGTCAGGGCCGGCGGCCAGGCCGCCCGGCCCCAGCTGCTGCGGGCGCTGAACGAGCAGCTCCTGCTCAGCCACATCCGCCGTCTGGGCCGCTGCTCGCGGGCCGACCTGGCCCGGCTGTCCGGCCTGTCCAAGCCGACGGTCTCGCTGGCGCTGGCCAACGTGGAGCGCTCCGGGCTGGTCCGCGAGGCCGGCCAGCGCACCGGCGTGCCCGGCCGCTCGGCGCTGCTGTACGAGATCCGGCCCGACGCCGGGTACGTGCTGGGCCTGGACATCGGCCAGCAGTACCTGCGCGGCGCGCTGGCCGACCTCAGCGGGCAGATCATCGGCCGGGAGACGGTCCGCTCCCGCGCCACCAGCGTGACCGGGCGGGTCGCCGAGCTGGTGGCCCTGGCCGACCAGCTGTGCGGCGGCGCGGGCATCGCCCGGTCCGAGGTGACCCAGACCGTGATCGGCAGTCCCGGCGTCTACGACCCGCGCCGCAACGCCATCGCGCTGGCGGGCGGACTGGCCGGGTGGGGCAAGCCGACCGTGCTGGCCGGCCTGCGCGAGGCGTTCGGCCTCCAGTTGGTGATCGAGAACGACATCGACGCCGCCGCCGTGGCCGAGCGCGAGCACGGCCACGGCAAGCGGGTCCGCACCTTCGCCTTCGTGTCCATCGGCACCGGCATCGGCATGGGGCTGGTCATCGACGGCAAGCTGCACCGCGGCGTGCACGGCGTGGCCGGCGAGATCGCCTACATGCCGCTGTCCGAGGGCCAGGGCAGCTCGCCCGAGGACGCCAGGCGCCGGGGCACGCTGGAGGCGGCGGGCGCCGCGGCCGCGGTGGTCCGGGCCGCGCGGCGGGCCGGGATGCGCGGCTCGGTGTCCGCCCGCCGGGTCTTCGAGGCCGCGGCCAACGGCGACGAGCGGGCTTGCGCGGTGGTCGCGGCCGAGGCCCGGCTGGTGGCCAAGGCCATCTGCGCCATCATCACGGTGGTCGACCCGGAGCTGATCGTGCTGGGCGGCGGCATCGGCCAGGCGCCGGGGTTCGCCTCGGCCGTGTCGGCCGAGCTGCGGGCCCTGGCCCCGGTGCTGCCCGACGTCCGGGTCAGCGCGCTGGCCACCGACGCGGTCGTGGACGGCTGCCTGGCCTCCGGTGCCGAGCTGGCCTGGCAGCGCCTGACTGCGCTCCTTCCCTCGGCCGCCCCCGACGGCCTGGCCGCCGCCAACGGGCCGCAATTACCGGCCGCCCCGTAGGGGCCAGCTACGTGCTATGACACGTAACCCGAAACTGGGCAGAGACCGGGCGGACGCGGCTCGTCTGCCGTACCGGCCGTAACATGCCGCTGGGCCGCCCCTGCCACCCCGGGTGCCCCACGATGCGGTCGATCGGATTCCGGGTTGTGACCTGGCCGGAAACCAGGCCAACGACGTGGTTGTTGCTCTCACGCTGCTGCAGCGACGTGAGAGCAACAACCACGTCGTTCGGCCGCCCGCACCAAGATCATGATGAGAAAGCGGCGGGGTCAGGCGGGCTAGGGGCGGCCGGAGCGGATGTAGTCGGTGGTGGCCGGGCGCCACAGGAGGATGACGGCGGCGACGCCGACCGCCCACAGGGGCAGGTAGATCAGCTTGCTGACCAGCGGCCCCGGCTCGATGACCGCCTCGACGAAGCTGAGCGTGCTGAGCACGGACAGCACCGTGGCGACGATCCTGGCCCAGCCCCGGCCGGCCTGGTTGGTCCTGGCCATCACGACCCAGAAACCGATCGTGACCAGCCACACGATCACCGACGCTGTCAGCTCGGCGTGCGCGTTGGCGGTGACGCGGGCGTGGCTCCACTGCGGGTGGGCGTTCTGGATCGCGGTGCTGATCTGCCCGGCGGTGATCAGGCTGACGATCAGGTCGATGGCCGAGAACGCGGCCCCGGCGTACATCAGCCGCACGGCGTTGCGGACCGTGCTCGGCATGGGCTCCTGCTGGAGCGGCGGCAGGGGCTGGGCCCTGGGCGCGGAAGACTTGGGCTTGATGGCCCTGGCGGGCGCCGCCTTGGCCTGGCCGGATCCGGCCTTGGGCTGGCTGGCACCGGGCTTGCCCTGGCTAGCACTGCCTTGGCCGGATCGGGCCTTGGGCTGTCCCGCTCCCGGCTTGGCCTGGCCCGAACTGGGCTTAGGCCGACCGGAGCCGGGCTTGGGCTGGGCCGAACTGGCCTGGGCCGAACTGGCCTTGGGCGAGCGCTCGGCCGACTGCTTGGGCTTGGCCATGGCCGCTCCTCTGAATGATCATCGCCGTGCTGGCAGGGGCACCTGCCTCAAGAATGCGAGCCTAGGACAAGCGAGCTTAGGTCACGCGAGCCTAGGACATCCGCTTCCAGACAATGATGGTTCCCCATGAGTTGGTGACCTGGTACCTGGGCCTGAACCCGGCCGAGTACAGGAACTTGGTGACGCCCGGGCGGCCGCCCAGGCCAGGGAGGGATTTGGTGCCCTTGGGGCGGCCGCCGGGGGGGCGCCAGACGACGATCCAGCCGATGTTGATGCGGCCAACGCTGTGGCGCACCATGATCATGGCCCGGCCGTTGTTCGGGAAGTGGACCCCGTTCTGCACCTGGTTCAGGATGTTATAGAACGGGATCCGGTCCATGCCCAGGATGGTGGCCAGGGGCACCCACGAGGTGTACGACAGCGCGCGCGGATGGCCGTCGGCGGTGGCCTGGACCAGCGCAGGCGGCGGAATGCGGAAGCCGGTCACGTTCACGCCGCCGCGCTGGCCGAACGGCAGGTCGACCACGATGGAGTTGCTGTGGTCGCGGGCGATCGGCCCGTCCACGGCGGGCAGCGAGGACGGCATCGTGGCCCCGACCTGGGACCAGCCGGCCTCGAGGAAGGCCCCGGCCGCCAGCACGGCGACGGCCAGGCCGGCCAGGACTGGCTTGAGGTGCTGGCACAGCCACTGGATAGCCGCCCCAGCCAGGATGGCCGCCCCCAGCAGCCCCAGCAGGGCGAGGCGGTCGGCCTCGCGCAGGGCCGACATCCCGGGGATCCTGATCAGCCAGGAGTAGGGCATGACCTGGGAGACAGTGACCCCGTGCCAGTGGGTCGCCAGGGGAATGTAGGTCTTGCTGCCGATGATCAGCGTCGGCCCGAGCGCCATCGCGGCGCCGACCGCGAACAGCAGGGCCAGCCACCACATGTGGCCACGCCGCAAGTTGAGGAGCAGGCCCAGGACGGCCAGGCCGGCCAGCACGACGCCGAACACCGGACGCCCCTCGGCGGGCTGGCTGAAGTGGTAGGCGCTGGCCAGCTGGCCGAGATGGAAGTGGGCCAGCCGGGGCGAGGGAGAGAACAGGGTGCCCAGGCCGACCCCGTAGTTCTGGTAGCTCTCGGTGAGCTGGGTGATGGAGGACGGGAGGATCCGGGTGCCGTGGTTGACCACCTGACCGATCATGGCCAGCAGCTGCGGGCTGGCTACCAGCAGGGCCACCGCCGCGCCCAGCGCCAGGCCGCGCAGCTGCGGCAGGGCCTGGCGCGGGCCGGGCCGGAACATCAGCCGGATCAGCCAGGGCAGCAGGACGCCGATGGCCAGGAGCACCGCAAGTACGGCCGACTCCTGGTTGGTCAGCACACTGGCGCCCAGGATGACGCCCAGCACTATGCCCTGGCGGATGCCCGCGTTGCGGCCGTGGCTTTGCGATGACACCTCGCTGGGACGGCCGATCGCCCGGCGAAGCCGAATCGTCGCCTCCAGCGTGAGCGGGAGGAAGATCGTGCCGATGGAGATGTTCAGGTGGTACAGGTTCTGCCAGGTCACCATCGTGGACAGGCCGAACAGGGCGCCGGCCGCGATGGCGCCGGGGTGGCCC
>Ga0134126_10000693_pt1 | contig 42390 bp, 40 predicted proteins | sample KB31752_FD_96881 | JGI IMG/M metagenome (GOLD analysis project Ga0134126, IMG submission 96881) | Terrestrial soil microbial communities with excess Nitrogen fertilizer from Kellogg Biological Station, Michigan, USA - KB3-175-2 | ecosystem: Environmental > Terrestrial > Soil > Unclassified ...
CAAAGCGCTCCGCGCCCACCTTCGTCAGCGCCGCCGTCAGCGTCGTCTTGCCGTGGTCCACGTGCCCGATCGTCCCCACGTTCACGTGCGGCTTCTTGCGCTCGAATTTCTCTTTGGACATGGTTACAAGGCCTTTGTAGAAAAATTGCTCTTCAATAAAATCCAGCCGCGAAGGACTGCTGTTCGATCCTGCGATCAGGGTGATCGCGATTCATCCCGAGTTTCAATGGTGCTCACGACAGGAATCGAACCTGTGACCTCTTCCTTACCAAGGAAGTGCTCTACCGACTGAGCTACGTGAGCGTTGCTGCTTCGCACGGCAGGTTCAATGGAGCGGGAGACGGGAATCGAACCCGCACCATCAGCTTGGAAGGCTGAGGTTCTACCGTTGAACTACTCCCGCACTGGCAGTGTTCTCTGGCGGACTGACTACTCCGTTGCATTGAAAATCGATGCCGCAAAATTCAACTGGTGGAGGGAGGTGGATTCGAACCACCGAAGGCGTAAGCCAGCAGATTTACAGTCTGCCCCCGTTGGCCGCTTGGGTATCCCTCCTGAATGGTTCTCGATTATTTCGTCGACGCGTCCCGCGTGCGGCGTGCTTTCTTTACGTCACCGACCGCAGAGGCTGCGCAAACATCCGCGCCAATCCATCAGTACAACCGGGGATACCGTCATGAAAATGACGCCAACACAAAACCCCGGGCGTGGCGAGACATCCCGGAGCAAGGTCAACCTCTTACAAAGACCGCGTATTTTCGCGAGCTTTGGCAGGCAAGTCAACCTCAAGAACAGCCTTGGAAGAGGCAGGTTCGGTACAGATTCGCCTACCGCCATGGGCGCTCCCTTGCGTAAACGTTTACACCCACCTAAATAGGCGCCATTGAAGGAGAGTTTTGGAGTTTGGCAAGTACATACCAGCTTTACCAGAATTCCGGACGAACCACGGTGTGGGGCAATACGGTCGGCACCAATACCGTCGCGGGCACCGGAACAGGCAATTCGCAGTCGCTGACGGTCTACGGCAACGTGCCCGCACAGGCCACGCCGCCGGCGGCCACCTACAACGACACCATCACGGTGACGGTGACGTACTGACGGTCGCGTTCAGTCGCCGGCCCGCAGCGTGGCCAAGTCGGTTCCCGTGACATCCAGCAGGGTCAGGCCGCCGTCCTGCACGCGCACGTGCGCGGTGTCATTCAACGCTTGCAGCACGCCCTGTTCGGTTTCCATCGCGCCGGCGGGTTGCAGACACGCCATCCTGGTGGAAATCATCTGGCCGAAATGCAGGGTGCCGTCATTGCCCGACAAAAACGTGCCGCCATAGCTGTTGCAACCGCCACGGCCGGAAACGCGACCCTTCTCGTCGAAACGCAGCGTGGCATGCACGCCGTCGGGAATCGGCTTGTCGCGCAACGCCACGAAATGCCACTGTGTTCCTGCCAGTTGCACGGCCGTGGATGGCGCGGATGACGGCGCCGCGCTGGCACAGCCACCCAGAACGATTGCCGATGCGAGCCACAGGGAAGACAGGCGCATGGCATCCTCCTCGAACCGCCTTGCACGTACCTTAAGACGCAGCGCCTGAATCGCAGCCTCGATCGCGGTTTCGCGAATTACGGGATTTCGCGCTTCGTCAATCGACCGGCGTGCACATCGATCACTTCGCGGGACGCGGGATGATCCACTTGCAGTCCGGGAAACCGCAGCGAGCTGTCCGTGCCGATGGCCGTCACCGTATAGCCGTCCAGATCGAGGGGTTTGCCGGTGCGCACCCGCTCGACGAGCCAGGCATCCAGCGCAGCGCTTCCACCGCTCTTTTCAACGGCCTCGAGTCCGGTCTGCACGACCAGATAGGCGTGGCCACCGGGATGCCCGCTGAAAAAGCGCGCGCCGCCGTCCTGATCGACGCACAACGCGGTGTTTTCATCCACGCCCAGGCCGACGATCGCACTGCTGTGTTGCGTCTTCGCCAGATTCGCGATGAAGGCAAGCAGGCGCCCCAGCCGGGCGCGAGTGTCGAAATGGCTGTCGGTAATGACTTGCGCGCCATAGAGGGGCGGAAGGTGCAGGAAATCGTCGACGAGCGTGACCGCCGGCCCCAACGGGTCAGCCAGGGCTTCCGGCGAGGTGATGCTGCCGCCGTCGAGCGCGCCGTAGCTGTACTTGCCGAGGATCGCCAGACCTGCGCTGGTGCCGCCCAACGGCCTGCCCGCGCGCACGTGCGCGTTCAGCAAGGCATTCACCGGCGTGCCCTTCCAGAAATGCACGTAGTTGGCCTGGTCGCCGCCGGCAATGAAGATGCCATCGGCATGGCGCACGATATCGAGCACGCGCGGATCGGTGGACTGCCTGCGGTCATGGAAGATGATCGTCTGCACCGAGGCCACGCCGCCGACGTCGTGGTAAATGTAATTCTGCAATTCATCGTCGCCGGACGCGCGCAGGATCACGATGTGGCCGTGGCCCGCATGGTCGACCAGCCACGCGAAGGCAGCATCCACTTCCTTGCCGCCGCCCATCAACATCAGGCCGCCGCGTGTCGGGGAAGGCGTCTTCGCATGGATGTCGCCCACCTGGAAATATTCGTAGCCGGGCGCCGCGGCCGGCGGCGCGGTGCGCGCCGCGACAGGCAGAAACATGACCGCGCACGATGCGACGGCCTGCAACAGGCGCAAGAGGCGACGGGCGATCATGAAGGTTTCCGCTCCGAGGTGACGATGCGTTTACCGGGACGATCCTTCGCCGCGATTCCCCCATCACGAAAGATAGCGACGCCGAATTCCGCACGCCGGACGATCGGATGGATGCACGGACGCCGCGCCGTTGTTATTGTCGCCGCCGTGTCCGCCGACCTCGACGACTGGTTCGTACGCGAAATCCTGCCGCACGAGGAGGCGCTGCTGCGTTTCCTCGCGCGCGCGTGGCCGCAGCGCGACGAGGTCCACGACCTGCGCCAGGAAACCTACGCGCGCATCTACCAGGCCGCGGCAGTGCAGCGCCCGCAATTGCCGAAGGCCTTCCTGTTCGCCACCGCACGCCACCTGATGACCGACCGGCTGCGCCGCAGCCGCGTGGTTTCCATCGAGGCCGTGGGTGATTTGCAGGACTCGAACGTCCTGACAGATGAGCGCTCGCCCGATCGCTGGCTGGATGCGCGGCAGATGCTGAAACGGCTGGCCGAGGCATTCGACCGCCTGCCGGACCGCTGCCGCGAGGTGATGTGGCTGCGGCGGGTGGAGGATCTGCCGCAGAAGCAGATCGCGGCGAGATTGGGTATCAGCGAGAAAACCGTGGAAAAGCAGATCGCCAAGGGGTCCCGTTTGATCGCGCAATATTTCTACGGCGGCGTGCGCGGCGACGACGCGCCGCTGCCACGTCGTTCCCCGCGTATACGCGACCATGCCGACCGACAACAGCAGCCGGATTGAGCGCATCGCCGCCGCCTGGCTGGCGCGCCGCGACGCCCGGGAATGGGATGCGCGGGATCAGGCGCAGCTCGAGGCATGGCTGGACGATAGCGAGGCGCACCGCGTGGCGTGGCTGCGCCTGCTTTCTGCTTGGCAGCAAGCCGATCGGCTGAAAGCGCTCGGCGCGGGCGTGCCGGCTGGCCACGTTCCACCGCGAGTCCAGTGGAATTTGTCGTCGCATTTCGACGCGCGCCACACGCAAGCGCGCGAACGCGCCTTCGCGCGCCAGCGCACGACCCGCAGGCGCCACGCCTTCGCCGCCGCGGCCGTGCTGGCGTTGACCTTGACGGCCGCAACGACAGTGTTCTTCTGGCGCAGCCGTGTTCCGCCGGCACCACCGGCGATCTACAGCACGACTGTCGGCCAGAGCGCCAGCGTATCGCTCGCGGATGGTTCCGAGGCCACGCTCAGCAGCGACACCCGCATCGCCGTGGACCTCTCGGGTGGCGAGCGAAATATCGCGCTGGAGCGCGGCGAGGCGTACTTCGAAGTGAAGAAGGATGCCGTGCATCCGTTCGTGGTGCACGCGGACGGACGCCGCGTGGTGGCCGTCGGCACGCGTTTCGCGGTCCGCCGCGATGACGCTGCCGATTTGCGCGTGGTGGTGACGCAAGGCCTGGTAAGGCTGGAACCGCCGCCCGGCAGCGGCGCGGCGACCACCCTGCTGCCGCCCGGCAGCGTCGCGCAGGTTTCCGGTGACGCGCTGGAAGTTCGCCACCTGCCTTTGGAGGATGCCCGCGAACTGCTGAGCTGGCGCGACGGATTCGTGGTGTTCCACGACACGCCGCTGGCGGATGCCGTCGAAGAGTTCAACCGCTACAACACGCGCAAACTGGCGATCGCCGATCCGTCCATCGCGAACCTGCGGGTGGGCGGGCATTTCCGCTGGTCCAACGACCAGGCCTTCGTGAGGTTGATCGAGCAAGTATTTCCGGTGCGGACGGAAGTCGAGGGAGACCGCATCGTGCTGTCGGGGAAGCGAGCCGAGGCAACGGGACGGAAACACGCGTTCCGCAACTGACGTAGGGAATTCCGCGAACCATTCGTCCTGTCCTGCAGGGGTGCGAATTCGCGCACGGGGAGAACGATATGCGTGTATTGCTTGCAATGCTGCTGGCCATCGTCTGCGCGCTGCCGGCGGCCGGAATGGCGCAAACCGTGGCACGTCCCGTCGACATCCCGGCCGGGGACATGGTCGGTGCGCTCGACGCGTTGGCCCGGCAGACCGGCGCGCAGTTCATTTACGACGCCAACCAGTTGCGTGGCGTGCGCACGGCGGGCGTGCACGGCACACTGGCCACGGGCGACGCCTTGAACCAGTTGCTGCGCGGCAGCGGTTTCGCCGTGAAGCAGGATGGCTCCGGTGCGATGGTGATCGTGAAATCCGCGACCCCGCCGCGCGCAGCGGAGCAATCGCCGCCGCCTCTCGCGCCCACCGGCGCGGCCGCGCCATCGCAGACCCTGCAGCAGGTGGTGGTGACCGGTTCACGCATTCCGCGCGCCCAGATCGAGGGTCCGGCGCCGGTGGTGACGATCACCGCGCAGGATATCCGCGAGCGCGGTTTCGCCAGCGTGCCGGACATCATGACGTCGCTGACGCAGAACCTCGGCGCGCTCGACAACAACCAGAGCACCGACGGTTTCTCGCCCGGCGCGCAGGCCGTCGACCTGCGTGGGCTCGGTCCCAACCACACGCTGGTGCTGGTGAACGGCCGGCGCATCGCCGACTATCCGCAATCCTACGACGGCAACAGCAATTTCACCGACATTTCCAACATCCCGACTTCGCTGATCGACCGGGTGGAAATCCTGAGCGGCAGCGCGTCGGCTGTGTACGGTTCCGACGCGATGTCGGGCGTGATCAACTTCATCCTCAAGGAGAAAGCCGACGGCACCACCATCGACTACCGCGTGGGCGACACCGAACACGGCGGTGGTGCCTCGCAGCGGCTGCAGATCAGCAGCGGTTTCTCGAAGGGAAAATTCGATTCGGTGTTCGGGCTGGAGTTCAACGACGTCCAGCCCCTGTGGGCGTATCAGCGCAGCTTCACCGACTCGCGCTTGGACAGCCCGGCCGACCCTTCCGACATCGTCGCGAGCCAAGTATGGACGCGCATCGACGAGAACGGCAACTACCTCACGCCTCCCAATGGCGCGGCCACCTGCAATGCACTCTCCGGTTACGACCGCGGCACCATTTTCTATGCGTCGCGCGATGGCTACGCGCCCGACAACAACGGCGGCCCGGGCTACTACTGCGGCAGCTATTACGACGTCGGCTACGGCACGCTGGAAAACGGCCGCAAGTCGGCCAACTTCTACGGTACCGCCACCTACCATGTGAATGATCGCATGGATCTGTTCCTCGACGTGCTGGCCGGCACCTCGCACCAGACGAGCTACAACACGCCGCTGCAATGGCAGAACTGCGAGCCGTTGAACGGCGATTGCACGCCGACGCCGTTCTTCGACATCGCGGATGTCGACGCCGATCATCCCAATGGACAGATCGAGCAATGGCAGCGCCGTTATTTCACCATCGAGGAAAATGGAGGTTTCCAACCGGGCGAAATCCGCAACATCAACAACACGCTGTCGCTGACGACGGGCATCAAAGGCAGCCTGGGCAGCGACGACCAATGGAACTACGAAGCCGCGTTCGGGCATTCGCAGAGCGAACTGGAAAGCAAGTGGCCGGCGCTGGTCGCCGCCAAGGCGCAGGCGCTGTATCTGGGTCCGTCATTGGGTGAATACTTTTATCCCGACGGCACCGACAGCGGCTACCAGATCTACGATGCCCCGCTCAGCAAGTTCTACACGCCGCTCACCGTCTCGCAGTTCCGCTCGATCACCCAGGATTCGATCGACAACGACAGGAGCCGTGCCGAGGACTGGTCCCTCACCATCAGCAATACCGAGTTGTTCCACTTGCCGGCGGGCCCCGTCGGATTCGCCGGCGTGGCCGAATACGGCAACCAGTATTTCGGACTGAAGGCCGATCCACTTTCGCTCGACGGCAGTTATTACGGCCTGCACAACACCGATGCGGTCGGTTCACGCGACCACACCGGCCTCGGCATGGAATTCAGCGTGCCGGTGTTCAAGCCGCTCACCCTGTCCGCCGCCGGTCGTTACGACAAATACCAATACAGCGACAATTCGTCGGGCAAATTCACTTATGCGCTGGGCCTGGAATACCGCCCGTTCGACAGCCTGTTGCTGCGCGGTTCGCTGGCCACCGGCTTCCGCGCGCCCGATCTTTCGTACCTGTACGCCGGAGAGAGCGGTTCCAGTTCAAGCGGCACGGACTACTACCAGTGTCGCCTGTATGAACCGGATACCGGACCGGACTACGCCGACAATTGTGATTTTGGCGACGTCGATTTCAACGGTCGCAGCCATGGCAGCACCACGCTGAAGGACGAAACCAGCAAGTCGTTCACCTATGGCGTCGTGTATTCGCCGACCCACAACCTCGACTTCAGCGCCGACTACTACAACATCAAGGTGAACAACGAGGTCGAATACCAGGACAGCGACACGATCCTGCGCGAGGAAGCCGACTGCCGCCTCGGCGAAACCGTGAGTGGCGCGCCAGTGGACGGCAATTCGTCGTTTTGCCAGCAGGTCGAAAGCCAGGTAGTGCGCAATTCACCGACCGCCGGCTACAACCCGAACGGGATCACCTCGGTGCTGGTGCTGCCGATCAATGCCGCGTTGGACCACACTTCCGGCGTGGACGTGGACGCGCATTACCGCCTCAATACCGACCGGCTCGGCAGTTTCGACTTCAACTTAGGCGCGACCTACGTGATCATGCACCGGACGCAATTGTCGCCCGATTCTCCGGTCGACAACGAGATGACCGACATCTACTACTACCTGATCCCCCGCACCAAGGCCAACGCCTCGGTGACATGGGACTATCATGATTTCACCGCCACTCTCTATGAATCCCGCCTGGGCGGCATACCGAATTACGACGGCACGCGCCGGCTGGCCCCGACCTTCCAGTACAACCTGACCATGGGTTACCGCATCGCGCCCAGCGTCAACGTGTCGCTGATGGTCGACAACCTGCTCGACAGCAAGCCGAGACGGGACGACACATGGACCAGCTATCCCTATTACTACATACCGTGGAACAGTCCCGTGGGCCGCGCCTACTTCCTGGAAATGAACGTGAAGTTCGGCGGCAGTCACGATCAGTGATCGGTGGCCGCACGGAATGCCCTGAGCAGTGCGTCGCGCAGATGTCATGAGGTCCGCTTGGCGCGTCTGCTTTTGCGCGGCCTGCATCGCATTGACGTGCTGCGCGCAAGAAGCGAGGGCGCGTGCATTCCGGCTGGACGACCTGCGCAAGATCGTGTCGCTCGGCGATCCGCAGATTTCTCCGGACGGGAAAGAAGTCGCCGTGGTCGTGTCCACGCCGGACTGGGAAACTGACAAGGCCACGGTCGAGATCGACCTGGTGAACGTCGCCAGCGGCGCGCGGCACGCGTTGATCACGCACCGCGAAAGCCTTTCCATGCCGCGCTGGTCGCCGGACGGTTCGCGCATCGCGTTTCTGGCGAAAGACCCGGAGACGAAGCAAGACCAGATCTTCGTGTTGCCGTCGAACGGCGGGGCCAAACTTCGCGTTACCGACAGCGAACAGGGTGTGGACGACTATGCCTGGAGCCCTGACGGGAAGGACATCGCGTTCGTCTCGCAGGAGCCGCCGCGCAATGCGGCAGCGATCAAGGCACACGACAAGTCATTCGAAATCACCAACGGCCATTTCCTGTTGACCGGGGAAGTGGCGCCCTGGCAATTGTGGGTGGTGCCGGCCGCGGGCGGCAAAGCCAGAAAACTCACGACGGGCGATTCCAGCCTCGGCACGGATGAAGGCGGCACGACCACGCCGGCGTGGAGTCACGATGGCCAACGCATCGCCTTCACGGAATACCCGGGCGTGCACTGGGCATCCTCTTTCCGTTCCTTCATCGCCTCGGTGGACGTCGCCAGCGGCGAAGTGCGGACACTGGTTTCCGATCAGACGTCGGATCACCCCGAGTTCGCGCCGACGGGGAACGCTTATGCTTTTTCACGCCCGCGTGGCGGCGACCAGAACAACGGCGATGCCGTGTACGTGAACGTCGACGGCAAAACCTTCGACGCGACGGCATCACTGGCGCGGCATTTCAGCAACTATCTCTGGATGCCGGACGGGCGCGCGCTGGTGACCGCGGGCGGATTCGGCACGCAAACCGCGCTGTGGGAACAACCGTTGTCGGGCGACGCGCGACGGATCGATCTCGGCGAGGTGGAGGCCAACAACGGCCTCGGCACGACCACGAGCAACGACACCACCAGCATGAGCGTTTCCCGGACCGGTGTCCTTGCCTTCATCGGCAGCACGCCGGAACATCCTTGCGAGTTGTACGTGCTGGATTCCTTGCGCGCCAAGCCGCGCCGCATCACCGATGTGAATGCCTTCGTCGACGAGCTCGACCTGGGTCGCACGACATCGATCGAATGGGACGGTCCGGACGGTTTCCACGAAGACGGCGTGCTCACTTACCCGGTCGATTACGAGCAAGGCCGCAAATATCCGCTCGTGCTCGTGATCCACGGCGGTCCGATGATCTCGTCCAACATGGCTTTCCAGCGATTGGCGCAATTGCTGGCCGCCGCGGGCTTCCTGGTGTTCCAGCCGAATTACCGCGGCAGCACCAGCCTGGGCGACGCCTACCAGCACGCCATTTACCGCGACACCGCGGACGGACCCGGCAAGGACGTGATGGCGGGCGTCGCCGCGGTGGAGAAGCTCGGGGTCGTGGACGAAAACCGCATCGGCGTGAGCGGCTGGTCGTACGGCGGCTTCATGACCGCATGGCTCACCAGCCACTACGACACCTGGAAAGCGGCCGTCGCCGGCGCGCCGCTCACCGACTGGCTGATGGATTACAGCATTTCCTGGTACCAGGAAGGCGATCTCTATTTCTTCGGCTCGTCGCCATGGACGGATGCGGGCTGGAAGATCTGGCGCGAGCAGTCGCCGATCAACTACGTGCGCGAGGTCAAGGCGCCGACCCTGATCCTAGGCGACGTGATGGATGCGAACGTGCCGCTGGTGAATGCCGAGGAGTGGTACCACGGCTTGCGCGACAACGGCGTGCCGGTCGAGTTCTACGCCTATCCCGAAACCTCGCATCTGCCGCACGACATCGTGCAGGTCACCGACATGTATCGACGCTGGACAGGGTGGATGGAGAAATACCTGCAGTGACGCGCAGAGGGCGCCCGAACAGTCGTCTTTGCGGAAGCGCTGTTTCCGGCTTCGACCAACATCGTGCGATCTCGTGCCTGCACGAGGGGCGCGCGGCGCGGTTGCCCCGCGGGGCGCCGCGTCGCGCGCTTTTCTTTGGACGAAATCGGTCTAGGATACGCGCCACCTGTCCGACGGGAGTCGCCCATGCGCAAGTCTTCGTTCTGGATCCTGACGTCCGCCCTGCTCGCGTTGTCGCTCAACGCCAACGCGGCGCACCGCAAACCCGGCCTCTGGGAAGAGACCAGCACCCTGCACTTCACCCAGGGCGGTCCGCAGATTCCGCCGGAAGTGCAGGCGCAAATGAAAAAGCAGGGCATCGATCCCGCGAAACTGTTCGGGGCGCCGCATACCTACCGGCAATGTCTGACGCCCGAACAGGCGGCCCAGGACGAAAACCCGCAGATCGGCGACAAGGACTGCACGATGCAGAAAGCCGTCTGGTCGGGCGACAGCTTCCACGGCGAGATGGCCTGCCATCGCGCCGCGGGCGAAACGCACGGGGTATTCAACGGCACGTTGACCGGCGGCGAAAGCTACACCGGAAACATGCACATGGAAGGCACCGACCCGCACCTGGGCGGCGCCTTCGTGATGGAAGGCACCTTCAACGGCAAGTGGCTGGGGCCGACCTGCGGCAAGGACGATCAGTAATCCGCGACAGGCGCTTCCGCTTCAGACGTTGAAGCGGAAGTGCAGCACGTCGCCTTCCTGCACGACGTAATCCTTGCCTTCCAGACGCAGCCGGCCCGCTTCGCGCGCGCCGGTTTCGCCGCGATATTTGATGTAGTCGTCGTATGCGACCGTTTCGGCACGGATGAATCCGCGCTCGAAATCGGTGTGGATTACGCCCGCCGCCTGCGGCGCGGTCGCGCCGCGCTTCACCGTCCACGCACGCACTTCCTTCTCGCCGGCGGTGAAGTACGTCTGCAGGCCGAGCAGCTTGTAGGCCGCGCGGATCACGCGGTTCAGGCCCGGCTCGTCGAGACCCATGTCGTGCAGGAACACGTCGCGGTCGGCGTCGTCCAGTTGCGCCAGTTCTTCTTCGATCGCTGCGCACACCGGCACGACTTCCGCGCCTTCGGATTGCGCGCGCTTGCGTACGGCATCCAGGTGCGGGTTGTCCGCGAAACCATCCTCGCGCACGTTGGCGATGTACATCAGCGGCTTCATCGTCAGCAGGAACAGGTCGCGGACGAGCGCCTTTTCCTCGCCCGACAGGCCCAGCGAACGCGCGGACCGGCCCTCGTTCAAGCGCACCGCGAGTTTCTGCAGCACCGGCTTCTTCGCCAACGCTTCCTTGTCGTTGGCCTTGGCCGCGCGTTCCGCGCGTTGCAGCGCCTTGTCCACCGATTCCAGGTCGGCCAGCGCGAGCTCGGTGTCGATGGTCTCGATGTCGGCGATCGGATCGACCTTGCCGGCGACGTGCACGATGTCCGAATGCTCGAAGCAGCGCACCACGTGCGCGATCGCATCGACTTCGCGGATGTGCGCCAGGAACTTGTTGCCCAGCCCCTCGCCTTTCGACGCGCCCGCCACGAGGCCCGCTATGTCCACGAATTCGACAGCGGTCGGGATGATCTTCTGCGGATGCGCGATGTCCGCAAGCTGCTGCAGGCGCGGATCGGGCACCGGCACCACGCCGACATTCGGGTCGATCGTGCAGAACGGGAAATTCGCCGCGGCGATGCCCGCCTTGGTCAGCGCGTTGAAGAGCGTGGACTTGCCGACGTTGGGCAAGCCGACGATGCCGCATTGAATTGCCATTGCAGTTCCTGTGAGCGGTGAACAGTGAGCGGTGAGCGGAGCACGGCTCTTGGCCGCTCGCCGCTCCACCGCTGACCGCTCACATTGTCGTCGTGTGCAGCCTTTTCATCGCTTCGTTGAAATCGCCGGCGATGATGCGCGGCAATTCGTCCAGCCCGCGCGCGACCGCATCCAGCATCGCTTTTTCATCCGCCACGGAAGGCTTGCCCAGCACCCACGGCGTGACGCGGTCCTTGTGCCCCGGATGGCCGATGCCGATGCGCAGGCGATGGAAACGGCCGTGGCCGAGGTGCTCGAAGATGTCGCGCAGGCCGTTCTGTCCGCCGTGGCCGCCGTCGAACTTCAGGCGTACCGTGCCGGGCGGAAGGTCGAGGTCGTCGTGCGCGACCAGCATTTCTTCCGGCTCGATCTTCCAGTAGCGCAACGCACCGGCGACCGCGATGCCGCTCTTGTTCATGAAAGTCATCGGCTTCAGCAGCCAGACCTGCTCATCGCCGATGCGCACGCGCGCGGTTTCGGCATGCAGCTTGTTCTCGAAACCGAAGCGCGCGTCCGCGCCGGACGCCAGTGCATCCACGAACCAGAACCCGGCGTTGTGCCGGGTGCGCAGGTGTTCGGCGCCGGGATTGCCGAGGCCGACGACGAGCCGGATGGCCATGGGGCGGAAGACCGAAGGTGGAAGCCGGAGATGAGGAGTTGCGCGCTCGGCGCGCTCCCCATCCCGTGTTCCGCGTCCCGGCGATTACTTCTCTTCCTTGCCGGCCTGTTTCTCGGCTTCCGCGGGTGCCGCGGCAGCAGCCGCGGGCGCAGCCTCGGCGCCTTCCGGCGTTTCCTCGACTTCCTCGCGGATTTCCTGCGCGGTCACGACCGGGTGGTCGTGTTCCTTGCCGAACTTCAGCTCCGGAATCTCCACGCCCTCCGGCAACTTGATGTCGGACATGTGCACGATGTCGCCGAGCTTCAGCTCGACCAGGTCCACTTCCAGGAATTCCGGAAGATCCTTCGGCAGGCACGAGACTTCGACGTCGGTCAACGCGTGCGAGACGACGATGCCGGAGGCCTTGCCGGCCGGCGACTTCTCCTGGTTGACGAAGTGCAACGGCACGCGCACGCGGATCGCCTGGTTTTCGTTGACGCGCAGGAAATCCAGGTGCAGCAGTTGCGGCTTGAATGGATGCTTCTGCACGTCGCGCAGCAGCACCTTCTGGCGCTTGCCGTCCACCATCAGGTCGAGGATCGACGAGGTGAACCACTCGTTGCGCGCGGCCAGGGCCAACGTGTTGTGTTCGAACTGGATGTTCTGCGGCGCTTCGCCCGCGCCGTAGACGATGGCGGGCACGTGGCCGGCACGACGCAGGCGGCGGCTCGCACCTTTCCCCTGGTCCGTGCGGCCCTGTGCCGCGATTTCATGGATCTTTGCCATTTTCGTGTTGCCTCTGTTGCAGTGATGCCGCCTCGCGGCGGCGAAAAAACTTCCCCGCGACCAGTGAAGTTCGAAAACGAATCGAGGGCCACCGACTTCGCCCAATAAGCGAAAGTCCCGTTGCCCGCTTTTGCTTGTTTGTCAATCCGCGTACAACTTGTTCAATCGACGTACAAACTGCTGACCGACTCCCCGAACGCCATCCGCCGCAGCGTTTCCGCCAGCAGTTCGGCGACCGAAAGCTGGCGGATCCTGCCGCACGCTGCCGCGGCCTCGTTGAGCGGAATCGTGTCGGTGACCACCAGCTCATCCATCTGCGAATTCTCGATGTTCTGCAGCGCCTTGCCTGAAAGCACCGGGTGCGTGCAGTACGCGACCACCTTCCTGGCGCCGCGCTCCTTCAACGCGGTGGCCGCCGCACACAGGGTGCCGGCGGTATCCACGATGTCGTCCACCAGCACGCAGATCTTGTCCTCCACCTCGCCGATGATGTTCATCACCGTCGCTTCGTTGGCGCGCGGACGGCGCTTGTCGATGATCGCCAGGTCCGCATCGTCCAGCCGTTTCGCCACCGCGCGCGCGCGCACCACGCCGCCCACGTCCGGGCTGACCACGATCAGCTCGTCGCTGGAATAGCGCCGCCAGATGTCGGCCAGCAGCACCGGCGAGGCGTACACGTTGTCCAGCGGGATGTCGAAGAAACCCTGGATCTGGTCGGCGTGGATGTCGACCGTCAGCACGCGATCCGTGCCGACCACGCCGATCATCTGCGCCGCCACCTTGGCCGTGATCGGCACGCGCGCCGCGCGCAGCCGGCGGTCCTGCCGCGCGTAACCGAAATACGGGATCACCGCGGTGACGCTGGCCGCCGAGGCGCGCTTGAGCGCATCCACCAGCACCAGCAGTTCCATCAGGTTCTCCGCCGAAGGCGCGCAGGTGGACTGCATCACGAACACGTCCTGCTTGCGCACGTTCTCTTCGATCTCGACTTGCACCTCGCCGTCGGAAAACTGGCCGACCAGCGCCTTGCCGAGTGGTTCCCCCAGCGCGTGCGCAACCGCGCCCGCCAGCTTGCACGAGGCATTGCCGCTGAAAAGCATCAGGTCGGAAGCGGTGTTCATGGCAGTTGACAGGAAATCGATTCGAGCCTGCTGTTGATGAAAAGTGCGGCCATGGATGGCCGCTTCCGAATCCCGATCCGTCGACAACCAAGAAGCTCGCCAGCGGATAAAGTCAGGCCGCGATCACGGACGATCGCAAAAACACATGTGGCTGGGGCGGCAGGATTCGAACCTGCGAATGCCGGGATCAAAACCCGGTGCCTTACCACTTGGCGACGCCCCACCAATCTCAATTTCTCTGACGCGCCAACGCCTCGTCCAGCGGAGACACGTTGACCCCGCGCGCTACCTGCGCGATGAAACTGCCCGGACACTGCGCCGCCACCTGGCGCGCGCGCGCCTCGTCCGCGCATTCCAGAAACACCGCCCCGCCGCTGCCGGAGAGGCGTGCCTCGCCGTGATCGCTCAACCAGTCCAGAGCTTCGGCAACTTGCGGATGGCGCCTGCGCGCCACCGATTCGAAGGCGTTGTCCGTGATGGCTCCGGAAACAAAGCCGTTTATTGTCGCGGGCAAGGCATTGCGTGTCAATTCAGGCGCTTGGAACAGTTCCGCGGTGGCGACATGGATGCGGGAGTCAAGCACCACGTACCAGCGGGTCGGCAGATCCAGCGGGGCCAGGCATTCGCCCACGCCCTCAGCCCAGGCGCTGCGTCCATGCACGAAGACCGGCACGTCCGCGCCCAGCGTCAGGCCAATGCCTGCCAGTTTCCCCCGCGAAAGCCCGGTACCCCATAACACATTCAGTGCGACCAGTACCGTCGCGGCATCCGAGCTGCCGCCGCCGAGCCCGGCACCGATCGGGATGCGTTTGATCACTTCGATGTCCGCGCCTTGCCGCGCGCCGGTGGCCTGTTGCAGGGCGCGTGCGGCGCGCACGGCCAGATCTTCTTCGGCACTGATTCGATGTAGCGTGCCGACCCGCTCGATCGCACCGTCATCGCGCACTCGCAGCCGGATCTCGTCGCCCCAGTCGAGCAACCGGAACACGGTCTGCAGCAGGTGATAGCCGTCTTCGCGGCGTCCCACGATGCGCAAGAACAGGTTCAATTTCGCCGGCGCGGGCCACGCGCTCCAGGCGTTCACTGGATGCGCCATTGCTCGATCAGAAGGCGCACGGAATACGGCGGCTTGGAAGCGAAAATCTTGCGCGGCAGCGGCGGTTGGCTGTCGGTATACCAGTCGCGGTACTGCACGTTCCAGCCGTCCTGCACCAGCGAGGCCGGCAACCCGTCGTCCCCGTACTGCACCTGCGCAGCGCTGGCCGGCGCGCGCAGGCCGCGCACCCACCAAGTCAGTTGTTCGACCGGCATGTGCCAGCCGAACTCGGCATCTAGCAACGCCTCGGCATCATCGCCGTGGATCGGCAATTCGCGCAGGCCGGTGAGCACCGCGCCGCCCTGGCCGCCCTGCAATTCGATCGTCTTGCCGGTGACCGGCGCGCGCAGCACGAGGAAAAACTGCGCGCCCTGCGCTTGCCACTGCAACGTGCCGCTGCCGCCATCGCGGCCATCGGATACCGCGAAATGACCATCGAAATTCCAGGTGGTGCGCGTGGCGAGCTGGCTTTCGCGCGCGTTCTGTCCCTCGGCCGCCTGTGCCGCCGGGGGGCGCGGCCGCACCGGCGCGCAAGCCGCAAGCATCAGCATTGCGACTATCGCCAGCCCCCGGAAAAAAAATTGCGGCCGCGGGTTCACGGCTGCAGCCGTTGCAACGTGGCGCGCAGTTGCCGGTTGGACGGATCGATTTTCCGCACCTGCGCGAACACCGCCTGCGCCTGTTCCTGCTTGCCGAGCTTCCATAGCACCTCGCCCAAGTGCACCCCGATGTCCGCGTCCTTGCTCAGGCCCCACGCGCGCTGCAGCGCCTGTTCGGCGACATCCGGATGGCCGAGCCGGTATTGCAGCCAGCCCCAGGAATCGATGATCGCGGGCTCCTGCGGTTTCGCCTGCAATGCCTTGCCGAGCAACTGCGCGGCTTCCGCCAGATCCTGGTTCGAATCGGCCAGCGTGTAGCCGAGCGCATTCATGGCTTCGACATCGTCCGGTTTCAAGCCCAGCACGCGGCGCAGGTCGGCGATTGCCGCGGCGGTGTCGCCGGCTTCGGCTTCGCTCAGGCCGCGCCCGTAGAGCATCTCCCCATCGTTCGGGATGGCGTGCAACCCGCGCGTGTATGCCGCGACGGCGGCCTGTGCATCGTCCGCGCGCATGTACAACTCGGCATCCAGTTCGAAGGCGCGCCGCAGCGAGTCCGGATCGTCCGCGTAGTCCTGTTGCAGGGCGCGCGCGACGCTATGCGCCTCGTCGTGGCGGCCGGCCTTGTCGAGCAACACGGCGCTGCGTGCCTGCGCGTCGAATGCGTGGTCGTCGTCATCGCCGACTTGCGCATACCACTTCAGCGCTTCGCCATCCTTGTCCAGCAATTCGGCAAGCTGGCCCAGCAGGAAGGCGCTGTCCTCGCGTACGTCTTCCGGCGCGCGCTCCAATTGCGAATACAGGTTCGCCAGCTGCACCTTGTCATTGGCGCGAGCGGCATAGGCGACGCGCGCAGCCCAGGTTTCCGCGTCTTGCGGCCCTGCAGCGAGCACGCGCCCGGCGCCCGCATTGTCGCCGTCCTGTCCGAGCAGCGCCGCGTACGCCATGCGCAAATCGGTGTCATCCGGATGCGCCGCCAGCGCGCGCACGAACAATGCCTTCGCGGCGGCACGATCGCCAGCGGCAAGTTTCATCTGCGCCGCCCACGCCAGGCTGGGCGCGCCGCCGAAACGCTTGACCGCCGCATCCGCCAGCCGTTGCGCGTAGGCGTGCCTGCCGAGTTTCTCTCCGAGCTGGCTGAAACCGATCCACAGGCCTTGATCCGCCGGCAACCTCGACGGCGGTGCGAGTTGTTCCAGCAATCCTCCCGCCAGCGCCGCATCGCGCGCCTGCAACAACGCGCGCCCGAACGCCTTCCAGTCATCCACTTTCCCGGAAGCGAGCAGCACGTCGAATTCGCGCGCGGCAGTAGCACGATCGCCACGCAACATCGCAAGTTGCGCGCGCGCGCCGACAAGCTCGCGAGGCGATGCACCCAGGGCCTGCCAGCGCGCCAACGCAGCCGACGCACGGGGCTCGTCCTGGATCGCAAGATTCAATTCGACCGCGCGCTGCGCGACGGCAGGGTCATCGGATTGCCCGGCCGCCATCGCGTAGTCGGCGGCGGCGCTTTTGGCGTCGCCGTGTTGCAAGGCGAACTCGGCGGCCAGCACCCGGGCCGCGGCGTCCTCGCCTGCCGGTACCGGCAGGTTCAAGGTGGCCAGCGGCTGCCCGCCTGTCGGGGCTTTCTGCGGCGCGGAGGCACAGCCGGCCAGCAGGAGTGCTGCGGCGGCCAGCACGCCGCCCCGTTTGAACTTAAAATGCCGCATCCACACACTACGCCTCGTGCCTTCGACCGCATGGTCGTTCCGGCGCAAGCTTAGCCGGTCGCGCCCGCTCTCATCATGCCGCTCATTGCCCTCGGTCTGAATCACCTCACCGCGCCGATCGCCCTGCGCGAGCAAGTGGCGTTCGACCCGGATGACACGCCGCCCGCGTTGAACGAGCTGGCATCCGAGCATGGCGTCGAGGAAGCGCTGATCCTGTCCACCTGCAACCGCACCGAGCTGTACTGCACCGTCAGCGAAGGCGCGGAACAGGCGCCGGTCGCGTGGCTGTACCGGCACCACCGTCTGAGTCCCGGAAGGCTGGACGAGTTCCTCTATCGCCATGACAATGACGCCGCGGTGCGGCATGTGTTTCGCGTCGCCACCGGCCTGGATTCGATGGTGCTGGGCGAACCGCAGATCCTCGGCCAGGTCAAGAGTGCCTGGCGCGCCGCGCATGCCGCGGGCACCCTGCACGCGCCGATGGATCGCCTGCTGCAGCACGCCTTCGCGGTAGCCAAGCGCGTGCGCACCGATACCCGCATCGGCGCCGCGCCGGTGTCGGTGGCGTACAGCGCGGTGCGTCTGGTCGAGCGCGCATTCACCGATCTGCGCCAGGCCTGCGTGCTGTTGATAGGCGCGGGTGAAACCGTGGAACTCGCGGCTCGCCACCTCGCCGAACGGCAGGTACGCCGCCTGATCGTCGCCAACCGCGGCGCCGACAACGCCCGCGCGCTGGCGGAACGTTTCGGCGGTTACGCGATTCCCCTGGCCGACCTGCCGGCGCACCTGGCGGAGGCCGACATCGTGGTCTCCGCCACCGCCAGCCGCGCGCCGGTGCTGACGCGCGTCATGCTGGACGATGCGCTGCGCGCGCGCCGGCGCCGCCCGATGTTCCTGCTGGATCTTGCCGTGCCGCGCGACATCGAGGCGGACGCGGCGCAACTGCCCGACGTGTTCCTGTACACCATCGACGACCTGAAACAGGTGATCGACGCCGGTCAACGCTCGCGCGAGAACGCCGCGCGCGAAGCCGAAGCGATCATCGAATTGCAGGTCGAACGTTATCTCGCATGGCGGCGTTCCTCCGCGCTCGACCAGCCGCTGCGTGCCTTCCGCGCGGAAGCCGAGGCGCACCGCGACCAGGCGCTGGCGCGCGCGCACGAGATGATCGCCAACGGCCACGACCCGGCGGCGGCGCTCGATTACCTCGCCCACACGCTCACCGGCAAACTGCTGCACGCGCCCAGCGTGCGCATGCGCGAAGCCGCCGAAGCCGGCGACAGCACCTTGCTGGATGCCGCGGCGCGCCTGTTCGGCAACGACGGCAACCCGCCGCGATGAATGCCGCACTGCGCGCCCGGCTCGAGCGGCTGGCCGAGCGCCATCAGGAAATCGGCATCCTGCTCGCCGAGCCTGAAGTGGCGTCCGATGCCGCACGTTTCCGCGACCTCTCGCGCGAATACGCGCAGTTGCAACCGCTGGCGGACACGCTCGCCGCGAGCCGGCGCAATGCACGCGAGCTGCAACATGCACTCGCGATGCTCGATGAGCCCGACCTGCGCGAACTGGCACGCGACGAAATCGCGCGGCTGGAGCGCGAGGCGGAAACGCTCGACGCGCGGCTGCAGGCATTGCTGATTCCCGCCGACCCGCGCGACGAAGCCAACCTCTATCTGGAAGTGCGCGCCGGCACCGGCGGCGACGAAGCGGCGCTGTTCGCGGGCGACCTGCTGCGCATGTACCTTCGCTACGCCGAGCGCCAGGGCTGGCGCACGGAAATCCTCTCGGCGAACGACGGCGAACACGGCGGTTACAAGGAGGCAGTGGCGCGGGTCGAGGGCCGCGGCGCGTTCTCGCGGCTCAAGTACGAATCGGGCACGCACCGCGTGCAGCGCGTGCCGGCCACCGAAAGCGGCGGCCGCATCCACACTTCCGCGGCGACGGTCGCGATCCTTCCCGAGCTCGACGAAATCGAGGACGTGGAAATCAATCCGGCCGATCTGAAAATCGACACCTATCGCGCGTCCGGGGCCGGCGGCCAGCACGTCAACAAGACCGATTCCGCGATCCGCATCACCCACCTGCCGAGCGGCATCGTGGTCGAATGCCAGGACGAACGCAGCCAGCACAAGAACCGCGCGCGCGCCATGTCCCTGTTGAAGGCGCGACTGCGCGACGAGCGCCAGGCGAAGCAGACCGCCGAGCAGGCCGCGTCGCGCAAGTTGCAGGTCGGTTCCGGTGACCGCAGCCAGCGCATCCGCACCTACAACTTCCCGCAGGGCCGCGTGACCGACCACCGCATCAACCTCACGCTGCACCAGTTGCCGCAGATCCTGGACGGCGACATCGACGAACTGGTCGCTTCGCTGCAGCGCGAAGCGCATTCGCAGGCGCTGGCCGAACTCGCAGGCGCCCCGTGAACGCCCGCATGGAAACCTCCGCCAACGCCATCGAGGAAGTCGCCGCATTGCTCGAACGCAACGACACGGCCGGCGCGGAAGCCAGCGCGCGACGCCTGCTGGCGACAATGGGCGACGACGCGGAACTGACGCGCCTGCACGGCGTTTCCCTGCTGATGCTCGGTCGCACGGCCGAAGCGCGCGCGGCCTTCGAACACGCGATCGAACTGGCACCGCAGGCGTTCGCGCCGTACTGCAACCTCTCCGCGACCCTGCTCGCGTTGAACGATGCGCCGGCGGCGCTGCGCACCATCGAGCACGCCCTGTCGATCCTGCCGGCGCACCCGGCCATGTGGAATGCGCTGGCGAATGCCTGCGTGGCCTGCGGCGATCAGGCACGCGCGCGCAATGTGTATCGCGCCGCGCTCAACCAGACGCCGGACGATCCGCGCCTGCTGCTGAATCTCGCCGCCGCCGAAATGTCGCTGGGCGAATTCGCGGAAGCGGAACGCCTCGCGCGCACGGTACTGGCGCGCGTGCAGGCGCCGCAGGGGTGGCTGCTGCTCGGAAACATCCACAAGGCGCAGCGCCGGTTCGAACGCGCGCGCCAGGCTTATGAGCGCGGCGCGGCGCTCGCGCCGGACGACGCGGCGTTTCCGTATCACTGCGGCCTGGTGGACGAGGAACTGCAACGCTTCGAATCCGCCGTGGCGGAATACCGGCGTGCGCTGAAACGCGATCCGGAATTGATTCCCGCGCTCGCGCAACTCGCCTTCGTGCAACGACGGGTGTACGACTGGCACGACAGCGAGGCGATGGGAACGAAGCTGCGCGCGCTGGCCTCGCAGGGCCATCCGGACGTCGCGCCGTTTTCCCTGCTGGCGGAAAACTCGAGCGCCGAGGAACAACTGGCTTGCGGGCGGGCGCAGGCGCAACGCGTGCTCGCGCGTCTGGGCGGATCGCGCCAGCCGCACGTGCCTGCGAGGCCGTCCGAGGCGCCGTTGCGCGTCGGTTTCGTTTCCTGCGGCTTCCATGCCCACCCGACCGCGCTGCTGTGCGTTCAGATGTTCGAGGAACTGCACGCGCTCGGCCCGGAGATCCATCTGTTCGCCACCAGTCCGGACGATGGCAGTGCGATGCGGCGCCGGCTGCGCGACGCCGCGCATGCGTTCCACGACGTTTCCGCGCTCACGCCCGTTGCGATCGCGGAACAGGTGCGCGCCTGCAACATCGACATCCTCGTCGACGTGGACGTCTGGTGCGGAGGCGGCGTGCCATCGGCGTTCGCCCTGCGGCCCGCGCCGGTGCAGGTCAACTGGCTGGGTTATCCGGGGACGTCCGGCGCCGGTTTCTACGACTACATCGTCGCCGACCATTTCGTGCTGCCGGAAGGATTGCGCCCGCATTTTTCCGAGCGCATCGCGTGGCTGCCGCGCTGTTACCAGCCCAGCGATGCCACCCGCGAGATTCCCGAAGCGCCGCCGCGCCGCGCCTTCCATCTGCCGGAGAACGGCATCGTGTTCGCCAGCTTCAACAACAGCTGGAAATTGAACGCGCAAAGTTTCGCGCGCATGTGCACGGTGCTGCGCGAAGTGCCCGACAGCGTGCTGTGGCTGCTGGAGGCCGGACGCGAAGCCGGCGATCGCCTGCGCGCCGCCGCGCAGGCCTACGGCGTCGATGCGCGCCGGCTGGTGTTCTCGCCGAAACTGCCGCACGCGCAGCACCTCGCGCGTCACGAACTGGCCGACCTGTTCCTCGACACGCATCCCTACAACGCGCATACCACCGCGTCGGACGCGCTGTGGGCCGGCTGCCCGGTGCTGACCTGCCCCGGCGACACCTTCGCCGCGCGCGTGGCCGGCAGCCTCAACCACCACTTGCGGATGGAATCCCTGAACGCGCGCGACGACCGCGAGTTCATCGACACCGCGGTGAACCTGGCGCGCGATCGAGGCGCGCTGGCCGCGCTGCGCATCCGCCTGAAACGCCGCAAGCACGAGACCGGATTGTTCGACATGCGCGGCTACGCCCACGACTTCCATGCGCTGCTGCACACGATGTGGCAGCGGCGGCGCGAAGGAATGGCACCGGGGGATTTCGAAGGGGTCGCGATCCAGAGCGCCACATAAGACTGCGATGGGCGGCTGTACAGGCATCTCAGAGCAATCGAAATCCGCGATCTATTCCAGAAGAAGAATGGACCGGCCGGAGTTTCCTAGACACTCGCAGGCCGCCGCAGCACCTTTTCCGTCAAAGCGAATTGGATATGCGAATGGGCGTGCGGGCCGCCTTGATTCCAGCCAACCACTCGAGCCATTCGCTCAATACGATCAAGGTCCAGATTGCGCGGGAATGATCGGCGAGCTGCGCACGATGTTCCGAAAGAAGCTTGAGCGCGACATCGTTACTCACGCCCGCCTCCGCCAGGAACTCGCTGGAGAGACGAGCATGTGCCCAATCCCGGAGCGGTCCCCGGAACCATGAAGCCAGGGGCACGGAGAGACCGCGCTTGCGTCGGTGCGTCACCGAGCGATGCAGGTACCGGCCTGCATAACGTTTGAGAAACACTTTGGTCGCAAGGCCTCTGACGCGCTCGCGCTCGGGCAAGGTCGTGGCGAACTCGATGACGCCTTGATCCAGAAAAGGCGCCCTGATTTCCACTCCCCAATACATGCCGCCGTAGTCCGCCTTGGTCAGCAATGCCTCGGGCAGAGGCTGCATGAAGTCGTGTCTCTGGACGACATCGAGCAATGCATTCGCATCGTGACGCGAGTCTGCGACTTCCGGCTGGACACCGAGGCGATGCAGCCATTCCGGGCGAATGTTCGCGGTCCAGAGCCGATGCCGGGAGAGTCCATCGAGATCCTGGCCGCATATGAAACGCTTGAGCAGGAACGAAACCGTCATGTTCTTGTCGCTGGACGGAAGACGTTCCACGATGCGCTGAAACGCTGTTTTGACGGCCTTGGGCAGCCGGGCATAGCGGCTGGACAGGTGTGCTCCGAGATAAGTCGGATAACCGGCGAATAATTCATCCGCGCCTTCCCCGGAAAGCAGGACACGCACATCCCTGGAAGCGCGCCTGGCCACCAACGACAAAGGTATCCAGGCCGGATCCGCCAAGGGTTCGCCTGTCGCCGCGATCAAGTCCGGAAGCAAGCGGGGAAAGTCCTGCCATGCAACACCCACCGGAACAAAACCGCAGCCCATCTGCCGCGCCACCCGCTCGGCATGGCGACCTTCATCGAAGGTGCTTTCCGAAAACCGGATGCAATAGGCCGTGAGGTCATTGTCCGGACGCACGCTGCGCGCAACGGCCGTCACCAGGGCGGAATCGACGCCCCCGCTCAGAAGCACTCCATAGGGCACGTCCACGTCGCTCTGCCGGAACACCGCGTTGCGGAACACTTCGTCGAAGGACCGAAGCGAAGGCTTCGCTTGCTTCGTTCGCCGCGCGGGAAAGTGCCAGTAGCGCAGGTAGCGCGTGCCGGAAGCCTCGATGATCACCATTTCGCCGGGGCAAACCTTGTCGTACTCCATCAAGAGGCTGCCGGGAGAAGGGCAATACCCATGGCGAAGAAAATGAGCGAGCGCGGTTGGATCAATCGAGCCCTCGGCATATCCGGCACTCAGCAAGGCCGCGAGTTCCGAGGCGAAGCAAATGACTTGACCGCATTTCGCATAATAGAGATGGCGTTCGCCGGCCCGATCGCGCGCAAGAATCAGTCGACGTTTTGCCGAATCCCACAAGGCGATCGCGAAGACGCCCTGCAGATGCTCCACGAATTCGGGCCCCATTTCCAGATAAAGGGGCGCGATGACGGCGACGTCCGTGCTCTGCGGAATCGCATGTCCGCGTTGTGCAAGAAATCGCCTCAGCTCACGATGATTGTCAATCTCGCCGTTGCAAGCGACTGCCACGCCGCTGCCGCTTTCCAGCAACGGAATCTGGTCTTCGGCCACGCCGCGGATCGCGAGGCGATTCGCGCCCAGCGTCATGCCCGACCGGGACAATACGGCGCTTCCGTTCGGGCCTCGATGCGCCATGGACCGGAGCATCGTTTTTGCCGCGTGTTCCGCGTGGAGAACGGAACTGCCTGCACTCAGGCTCAAGATGCCACAGATTCCGCACATGGATGACTCTTCCTGCCGATACGACCGAGGCCGGTCAGCCCTGCACCAGTTCCAACGCGTTGGTTCGCCATGAACCAGACCGGATCACGTTGCGTACACGACAGCGGGCCAGGGCTGCATTGACCTCGGCGGGGCCGATCGCACGATCGATGACCAGGAGTGCCGGACGGACGCGCAAAGCCCGACACACTTCCGCCGGGCCTTCCGGCAAACGCCAGGCGACGCCGTAAACCGGCTTGTTCATGTAAAGACGCAACCCCCAGGGGGTTTGTTCTTCCACGTCGTAATCAAACGCCGTGTCTTCGACAAATACCAACGATGAGTAGGATGCTTTTTCCGTGAGCGCAGCGAGCTGCCTGGCCGAGAGCCGATTGTCTTCGACCGGATGGAGGAGATAACCGACGCACGCTTTTGCCGCGAGCAAGACGATGATCCACGCGAACAGCCAGAAGCGCTGACGCGTCGTACCCAGGTCGAACGTGTCGCGAAGCGCCAAAGCCGCAATCAGTGACAAGGGAATGAACAGCGGCAGGATGTAAAGCGGAAGTCGCGACTGGGAGAGACAGAACACGACCAGCGGAACGAAAAGCCACAACGCCAGGAACAATTCAATGGAGCGTTCGCGTCCCCATCTGCTCCACTTGTCCGTCTTGAAAACGGCGCGCAATTCGCGCTTCAGCAGTGGCCACCATGGGAGACTGCCCAGGACAAGCGTCGGCACATAGACAGCGGCCCAACCGAAGGCCCCGGGATGCCGTCTTTGGGCGCCCGTGAACAGCCGCTGATATATCTCCCGGTGCGCAAAATAGTGAGGCAACCACGGATAGCGCAACATGACGACGGCGAACCAAAACAGTCCGATCACGGAAAAGACGGCCAATCCCGGTGCGTGGAAAATCGCCCGGAGTCCCTTCCAACCATCCCGGACAACGACAAAAGGCAACACCGCCAGCAGCGGTATCAATCCGGGCGGCCCCTTCGTCAAAAAGGCGAGACCGAACCCCAACCACATCAGCAGCAAATATCGCCGCCCAGGCTCTCCCTGCGCGAAAGCCCATCGCAGAAATCCCAACATCGCCGCAGCCTCGAAAAGAGTGAGGAATACGTCGGTGCTGACGATGTTGGCGGTCAGAAACGGAAACAGCGCGCAAGCGTAAATGACTCCAGGCAGCCACGGTCTCTGCGGGATCAGTTGCGCGCCGATGGCATGCAGCAACCACAGAGTGAAAACGAAGGCTGCCGCATAGGGCGCGCGGGCAGCCCAGGTATTACGGCCGAATATCTTGATTGCGGCAGCGATGATCCAATAGGTCATCGGCGGCTTGGAAAAATTCGGACGATCGGAACTGTAGGCCGGCGCCAGATAATTTCCGGAATCCAGCATCTGCAAGGCGCCGCCCACGTAACGACCTTCGTCGGGACTCCACAAGCCGCGGGTGCCCTGAAACGCAAAACCAAGCACAAGCCCGAGAAAAATGAGCCGGATCAGCGGCGATCGTGCCGCACGCAGGATCAAGAATTTCCTGCTTTCGCTTTTGACGCCAGTCAGCACAGTCGAATCTCCAATCCGGAAGCCACGGCACTTGCTCTCAGGTTTTCTGCCAGCGCCTCGAAATCAGCTGCAAGTTGCGCAAAAAGATCAGCAACGTCACCGTTTCTCCGGTAATGAAAACGGGTTCCCCGCGATGTATTGCGTACGTCAGAAGAAGGGCGCCACCGGCAACGCTCAGGTACCAGAACGCCCGCGGCACAACGCTCTTTCCGTGGAATTCGCTCCACAGCCATTGCACGAGGAACCGGGCCCCGAATAGCGCCTGACCCGCGAAGCCCGCGGCAATCCACAGATTTCCGCCTTGCATCAGCACGGTTCCTGACCCGCGCCGCGCCTGGCTTCACGAAGCCGCAATTGCAGATTGCGCAAGTAAATCAATACGCCTCCGGCCTGCCCGGTGATAAAAACGGGATCTCTGATGTGGATCGCATAGCAAAGGAGCGCCGAACCTCCCAGGATGCTTGCGTACCAGAACGTCATGGGGATCGAGCTCTTTCGCTTGAGTTCGCTGTCGACCCATTGCAAGACGAAACGGGCGGCAAAGATGCCTTGCCCGCCGAATCCGAGTGCAAGCCAATAGGTATCCGACATGTTTCTTGACCTGCGGGTTTCTGAAGGTGATCGGGATTGCTGGCTTCACCGCACTCTCATGCAGCGAAATTCATGGATTTTTTGGAGTGGTGGACAGACCCGACACCGGCGGCACGCGGCGGTCCGCACGGGGGTAATTTGGCCCGACCGCGCAACACGGCCGATCGCCGGCCATGACCACGAAAGCCGCGCCCATCTGCGCTTCCAGTCGTTGCGCGACCGGATGCCACTCATTTCATGAGCGATGCCGAATGAATCGCCGGCATGCACCGACGGAGCGGCGCCTGCCTCGGCGAAGAAGGTTGGACATAGAACGAGAAGGCAGCGCACGGTGGCTTCCTGTCATGACGCAACGTCTCCCCGTGCCCCAAGTATTCCCTCGCATGCTTTGGAAGAGCTTAGGAACCTCGGGCAAGCCATCAGGCCATCAGATTGTGGCGAGCATCATGGGTCGCATTCGCGCAAGGAACGCAACCAACTTCACCCCGCGTCCTTTCAGGCTGAAATCACCTGTTCAGCTCCATTTCGAATTTCCCGTTTGGATTCAAGCGTGATGGCATGCATGCCGCGCAGATGGTCGTCTCTGCAATGCGTTAAGCTGATGCCATGAGCGCGAAAGACGAATTCGTTCCACTGGATCTGTGCCTGCTGACGGTTTCCGACACGCGCACGCAACAAAACGATGCCTCCGGCGATTACCTTGTCGCCGCGCTGGAAGAAGCGGGACACCGCTTGCACGAGCGCCGCATCGTGCGCGACGACCGCTACGCGATCCGCGCGATCGTGGCGGGCTGGATCGCGGATGCGAACGTGCACGGCGTGCTGGTCACCGGCGGCACCGGCTTCACCGGGCGCGACTCGACGCCGGAAGCGGTCGCGCCGTTGCTGGACAAGGAAATGCCGGGTTTCGGCGAACTGTTCCGCGCGGTCAGCTTCGGGGAAATCGGCACCTCGTCGTTGCAGTCGCGCGCGTTCGCCGGGTTGTCCAACCACACCTTCGTGTTCTGCCTGCCGGGCTCCACTTCCGCCTGCAAAACGGCCTGGGAAAAACTGCTGCGCGCGCAACTGGACGCGCGCACGCGGCCGTGCAATCTGGCGGGTTTGATTCCGAGGCTGGACGAGCTTTGAAGACGCGGGGCTGGAGCCATCCTCCCGCTCGCCTGCATGCGCCACGGACCTCATGGCCCAGGATGGCGGCTCTCCCGGAGACAGAGGGCATCACGCGCTACCACTCGCGCGAGATGCTGAACACCACCGCGTTGCGGGAAGCATCGGAAGCCGCGGGATAGCCGAAGGCGTAGTACGCGCCGCCACCGCTGGTCACCGCGGCCAGTTGCAGGTCGACCACGCCGGCGCGCAAGCCGAGCCCGATGCGCGCATCGCCGCGCCAGGACGATTCGCCCGATGGCGATGGATCCAATCGGTGCAACACCCCCACATGTCCCAGCAGCCGCCAGCGCGGCGACAGTTCGCGCGCGCCATCCGTTTCGCAATAAATCACCGCCGGCCCGTAGCCGAAATAATGCGGCGAATAATGGATGTGCGCGGACAGGTGCTCGGAAACCAACCCCGCATAAACCTCGGCATAGTCATAGCCGTGGTCGCGGGTGAAGCCGGCGTACGAAACGCCGCTGTCCCAACTCCATGTCGAGTCGATCCGCCGCGCATAACCTGCATAGCCCAGCCATTGCGCGCCGGGTTCGCCGCGTGGGGCCAGCCGCACGCTGGTTGCGAATGCCCCCGCGTAAAAACCTTCGGGGCTCTCCCAGTCCCGATCCAGTTGCAACGCTGGCGAGTCCCCGCCGAGGCTGATGCCGCGAAAGCGGTTGTCGGAGACCAGGGCAACGCTGCCCGAAACCCGCGCCTGCGCATGGGCCATCCACAGCAATGCGCAGCAGGCCAGCGCAATTCGGCGCAATGTCGATTGTTCTCATCGGCGCGGCGCTGCCTCTCCGGCCTGCGCGATGCCGCAGTCGCAGGCGCAACGCACGCCCACGCGCGCGACGGCCGCGCAGGCGTCCACGGGCATCGGCCGCCTCGAGCGCAAGCCTACCTCAGTCGGCGTCAGCGCAGCGCGCAATTGCGCGGGTGTCGCGCGCGGCGACAGCTCGCGCAACAACGCCACCAGGCCGCTGACCTCCGCGGCGGCGAAAGATGAGCCATGCACGAAACCCCAGCCGCCGCCCGGCAGCGTGGTCGGGATGTCGCGACCCGGCGCGCGCAGATCGGAAACCGAGCTGTCGTCGTCCGCATCGTTGGATGTTACCGCGAGCACGCCTGCCTGCCGGGCGGGAAAGGCATTCACGGGATCCGGATCGACCGCGCCGACCACGCTGATGCCTTGCGACATCGCGAGATCGAGCAGGCGTTCCAGCAATTCATCGCGCGGGCCGCCGAGGCTCAGATTCAACACCTGGGGATCGGATTGCAGCGCGAATTGCAGCGCCTTGGCCAACGTGAAGCTGTTGCACACGGCCGCACCTCCGCCCTGCTGCCAGCATGCGCGCAGCGCCAGCAGTCGCGCCTGCGGCGCCACACCGGCGATGCCCATGCCGTTGCCCGCAACCGCCGCGATGATGCCCGCCACTGCGGTGCCATGCCGCTCCGCCGGCGCATCACTCCCATCGACGAAATTGCGCGATTGCGAAATCCGCCCGCGCAAATCCGGATGCGAAGCATCCACGCCGCTGTCCACTTCCGCGACCGTCACGCCGCGACCGGTCGCCACGCGATGCAGTTGATCCAGATGCCACGCCAGCGCCACCGGCTGCATCGCGAACATCGGATCGCCGTCGTGCGATGAGCCGTCGTTCAACGAATTTCCGTGCAATGAGCTGTCGTTCAATGAATGATATGCATGCATCGGCTGCGCCCAGGCCACGCGCGGATCATGCGAGAGTTCCTGCAACCGATGGTGCGCCGCGACGGCATCGGGCGCCTGCATCACCAGGCAATCCACGCCCAGCGCCGGCATCGGCCATTCGTCCAGCAGGGCGAGCCCGTGCGCGCGGGCCAGTTGCGCGCCGACCATGCGCGCACCCGATCCGGCGCCCGCATCGTAACGACCGGCATAGTTCTGGTCCGGCCGGAAGTGCGGCGGCGCCGCGCGCAGCATCACCAGCAATTGCCGGTCCGCGTCGGCGGCAGAAGGCGGCACCGGCGTCCTCGGCAGCGTCGTGCATCCGACCAGCGCCAGGCAAATCGCCGCGATGGCCAGCGCGCGCGACATTTCTCAATGCCCGTCCGGTGCTGCAAGCGAAGCGGCCGTGCGCACGCCGCGCGCGTAGCGCAGCAGCGACAACGCGTGATCCGATTGCGCGCGCGGCACGCTCAACACGTAAGCGCCGGTGACGGTAGGACCATCGACGATGCGCGCATCGCAACCCTGCAGCAATGCGCGGATCCGGTCTTCGCTCGTTTCCGGATCGAAGATCACCGCGATGCGCGCATCGGTACGCGATGGAGCATCGGCCGCGCCCAGCGTGTGATACGGGGCCGGCGCGCGCGTCTGCGCCAGCGCCAACGCCAACCCCGCGCAGAGCGCAACCTGCGCGGCCAGCGCCCAGCGCGTCCAGGCGGGCGCCCGTGTCCACCCACGGCGCACGCTGCGCAAACCGGCGAGCACGCGTCGCCCCTTCCGCGCTTCGATTCCGGCGTGCAAGCGTTGCCACGCCTGGTCGATTTCCGCATCGGTTTCCGCCATCGGTTCACCGGCGGACGCTTGCAGTTCACGCAGCCACTCCGCTTCGCGCTGGCAGCGCGCGCATTCGGCGAGATGCGCTTCCACGCGCCCGCGTTCATCGCTCGACAGGCTGCCGTTGACGTGCCAAGGCAGCAGCGCGTCGATTTCGCGATGCTCGGGACTTTCGAAATGCACCACGCGTCCGTTCATGACGCGTCTCCTCGTATCGACATCAACAGGGTTTTCAATCGCCGTCGCGCATAGAACATGCGCGTCTTCACGGTATCCACGGGGCAACGCATGATTTCGGCGATCTCCCGGCAGGCATAACCGTGGAAATAGGTGAGCTCGATCACCGCGCGGTGGTCGTGGGACAGTCCCGCCATCGCCGTGCGCAGTTGCGCGCCCAGTTGTTGCTGATGCAGCTCGCCTTCCGGGCCTTCCGCCGGCGAACGCAGTTCGTCCGCGTCGAACGGCTCGCCCGGTTCGTCCAGCTTGCGCAGCGCCTTCAGCGCCTGCCGCCACGCGATCGCGAAAATCCAGGTGGAAGGCTTCGAAGTGCCATTGAACGCGCGCGCCTTGCGCCACACCACCAGCATGGTTTCGTCCAGCACGTCCTCGGCCAGCGCCGGCCGTCGCGTCATGCGCAGCAGGAAATGCCGCAGCCGAGGACGATAGGCGCGATACAGATGCTCGAACGCCAGCACGTCGCGATCCTCGGCCACGCGCGCGAGCAACACGGCCTCCTCGGCCGCATCGCGATGCGGTGCAACGCTCAGGTCGCCTTGCAAATGGGACAAATGGGTCATCGGCACGATCCGGGCTGCGCGTGGATACCCGCAAATGCGCCAGCGGTTCAATTGTCCGCTCCTGCGTGCCTGCGCGCATCCACCGTGAACCGCGGACGCCCCCGGGGGCATCCATCCGCGCACGATCGAGAACGCGACCGTGCCCTCCCCCGACGCTCAAAAGGAGCCCGCTCATGAAACCCTCAGCCCTCGCACTGCGCGGGGCGTCGCTGGCGTTCGCGCTGGCGCTTGCCCTGCCCGCTTTCGCGGCTTCACCGGCCTTCCAGATACCGGGATTCGATTACCAGCAGCACAACCTGGTTTCCGACGGCGCTGTCGCGGCCGACCACGTGGATCCCAACCTGGTCAACCCCTGGGGCATCGCCTTCAATCCGTTCGGTCCGGTGTGGTTGGCCGACAACGGCACCGGCTTGTCCACGCTGTACGACGGCGCCGGCGTGGTGCAGTCGCTGGTCGTGGAGATTCCCGCGCCGGGCTCCGACAGCGGCGGCACTCCCAGCGGCACCGTGTACAACGGTTCGCAAAGCTTCAAGGTAAGCAAGGGCGCCCTGAGCGGTCCCAGTGTTTTCCTGTTCGTCACCGAGGACGGCGTGATCGCCGGCTGGGCGCCCAACGTGGATTCCACGCACGCGATCACTGCGATCGACAACTCCACGTACGGCGCGATCTACAAGGGCATCGCGATCACCGGCGCCGGCAACGGCGGGTTGCTGTATGCCACCGACTTCCACAATGCCAAGGTGGACGTCTATGACGCCAACTTCCAGCCGGTGGCGCTGTCCGGAAGCGCGTTCCGCGATGCGCAGATCCCGACGGGCTATGCGCCGTTCGGCATCCAGAACATCAACGGCGATTTGTACGTGACCTACGCCAAACAGGACGCGGACAAGCACGACGACGTGCCGGGGCCGGGATTCGGCTACGTGGACATCTACGATCCCAACGGCGTGCTGCTGCGGCGTTTCGCCGCGCGCGGCGCGCTGAATGCGCCGTGGGGCGTCGCGCTCGCGCCCGCCGGTTTCGGCCACGCGTCCAATACCCTGCTGATCGGCAATTTCGGCGACGGCCGCATCAATGCCTACGCCCCCACGCTCGGCGTTTCGCTGGGCAGCCTGAAGGACTCTTCCGGCCATCCGATCTCCATCGACGGACTGTGGGGCCTGGCATTCGGCAACGGCTATTCGAGCCAGTCGGTGAACACGCTGTACTTCACCGCGGGACCGAATGGCGAGGCCGATGGCCTGTACGGGCGGATCGATCCGGTGAAGTGAATCAATCCGTCGTTCGCGCCGGGCGCAGATCCGATCCCGGATGAGGAAGGGTGCAAGTCGAGGGCGAAGCACACGAATTCATTCGCCGCGTTCGCTGCGCCCGGTGCGAACAATCTGCATTCACGATGTCGAGAATCCTTCGACGTTCCGATCCGGCAACGTCGCGCGCGTGACACGTTCCACGCGCGCGGCGGGTGGGCCGTGCCGCAGCCAGCGCCCGAGCTCGTCCAGCGCTTCGTCGGTGCCGCAGGCCAGCACTTCCACATCGCCGTCGGCGAGATTTCTGGCATGGCCGCCGATGCCGAGCCGAAGCGCCTGTTCGCACGTCGAGGCGCGGAAGAGCACGCCCTGCACCTTGCCGCTCACGAGGAAACGCACGCAAGCCATCAGCGTTCCCGGTGCGTGTCCGGCGGGAACAAGGCGGACAACGGCGCTTCCAGATGCGTCCGCAGGGACGCGATGGCATCGAGGATCGTGGCGCGCGCCTGCGCCGCAAGCCCGGCCAGCGCGTGCTGCACGGCGGATTCGTCCAGCGGCAGGCGGTACCATCCCGCACGATAGAGATCGGCCAGATTGACCGCGGCGAGGTCGCGCGACAGCACCCATTCGCCGGCTCCCGCGCGCGTCAGCAGGCCGGCGCGATGCAGGTCGCCGAGATAACGCTGCAGCAGGTCGTCCGCGAGGAAACGCTCGCGCCGGCACAGTTCCTCGCTGTGCAGGCCTTCGCCCGCACGCTGCGCATCCACGAAATGCCGCAGCACGCGCAGCAGGCCGATGAACTCGCAACCGGGCGGAAGGCGTTCGCTCATCGGGCGGTATTCGAATGCCGCCATCGCCGCGGCCAGCGATGCGCCCAGCAACACGATCACCCACGACAGATAGATCCAGATCAGGAAGATCGGCGCGGCCGCCAGCGCGCCGTAGATCTGCTGGTACGACGGCACCTTCTGCACGTACAGCGCGAACAGCACGCGCGCGACCTGGAACAGGATCGCCGCGATCAGCGCGGCGATGCCGGCGTGCCGGAATGCCACCGTGCGGTTGGGAATCAACATGTACATCGCCAGCAGCACCAGCCAGGTCAACACGAACGGCAACAGCGCGAACGCCTCGCGCGCGAACAGCGAAGGCGCGGCATTCGCCTGCGGCGTCAGCGGCAGCAGGCGCGACAGCAGCGCCAGCGACGCCACGATCAGCAGCGGGCCGATGGTCAACGCGGCCCAGTACAGCAGCAGGCGCGAACCGCCGCCGCGCGCAGTCTGCACCCGCCAGATGCGATTGAAGCGGTCCTCGATGCTGGACATCATCATCAGCGCGCTGACCAGCAGGAACACGATGCCGACCGCGGTCAGCTTGCTGGCGTTGGCGGCGAACTGCAGCAGGTAGTTCTGCACCGTCGCGCCCGCGGCCGGCACGAAATTGCGGAACACGAAGTCGGACGTTGCCACGCGCCATTCGGCGAACACCGGAAACGCGGCGAGGATCGCCAGCACCGTCGTCAACAGCGGCACCAGCGCGAACAGGGTCGTGTACGAGAGCGCGCCCGCAGTCTCGAAGCACTTGTCGGACAGAAACCGCTGCCACAGGAACAGGCCGAACGCATGCAGCCGGTCGCGGTCGATGCGCTGGTGCAGGATGTCCATGCGGGCCATGCCGCGAGGGTAACCCGGACGCGCGTGCGACTGAAGTGAACGGCAGCCGCTACACTTGCGCGATGCCCGACGAGATCCTGGTCCTGTACTACAGCCGCGGCGGCCACACCGCGCAGCTCGCGCGGCTGATCGCGCGCGGCGTCGAGGAGATCGACGGCGTGCGCGCTCGCTCGCGGCAAGTGCCGCCGGTGGCGAGCGTCACGCAAACCGCGCAACCTGCGGTGCCGGACGACGGACCGCCCTATGCGGAATTGCGCGACCTCGCCGAATGTGCGGGCTTGATCCTCGGCAGCCCCACGCGCTTCGGCAACATGGCCGCACCGTTGAAGCACTTCATCGATTCCACCATCGCGGAATGGGCGTCCGGCGCCCTGGTCGGAAAACCCTGCGCGGTGTTCACTTCCACCGCGACCATGCACGGCGGCCAGGAAACCACGCTGCTGTCGATGCTGTTGCCGCTGCTGCACCACGGCATGATCGCGATCGGCATTCCCTACACCGAACCGGCGCTCAACCGCACGCGCAGCGGCGGCACGCCGTACGGCCTGAGCCACGTGGCGGGGCTCGAAGGCGAAAACGCGATCAGCGAACACGAACGCGAACTGGCGCGCGTGCTCGGCCGGCGCGTGGCGGACCTGGTCCGGCGACTGGCGGCCTCGCGATGAACATTCGAGTCATGCAGCGCGCGGGCTTCGCCGCGTGGATCGCGCTGGCGCTGCTGCAAATCGCCTGGCACGCATGGCTGCTGCCGCCGCAACGCATGCCGGTCGCGGTGGCGCTGGCGATCGCGCTGCTGCCGCTCGCCCTGCCGCTGGCGTATTGGCGCACGCCGCAGCGCGCGCTGATCGCCGCCGGCATGGTGTCGCTGTTCTATTTCTGCCACGGCGTGGCGGAGGCATGGGCCGCGCCGCGCGAACGCGCGCCGGCACTGGCGGAAATCACGATCGCGCTGGTGTTGATCGGTTCGCTGCTGCGCAAGCCGCGGCGCAAATCCGCCGCACCCGGGGTTTTGCCTCCCTGAGTGAAGGGGCGGCAAAGCCGCAGGGTTTGCGGGGCCCGCGGTGACGTGCTTAGATTTCGCATTTCCCGGGCATGAACCGGTCTCCCCACACTGCATGACCTTCGTGCAATCCCCGCCCCAGCTCGGCAACCAGTACCGCGAGGACCGCGTGCTGCGTTCCTACCTGCGACGCGTGCTGCCGGGCGCGCAGTTGCTCACGGCCGAAGGCACGCTGGACGCGCTGGGCGAACACGCGGCGCTCGCGTGGCGGCGGCACGATGCCAGCCGGCGGCGCGAACCGTCGCTCACGCAATGGGACGCCTGGGGCAACCGGGTGGATCGCATCGAGCTGACGCATGCCTGGCGCGAAGGCCCGGGCATGGCGGCGCGGCACGGGTTGATCGCGACCGGCCACGACGCCGCGCTCGGCGCGAACGCGCGCGTGCAACAGTTCGCGCTGGCATACCTGTATCACGTGGCGAGCGAGTTCTATACCTGCCCGCTGGCGATGACCGACGGCGCGGCGACCGCGCTGAAGGCGTCGGGCAATCGCGCGCTGCTCGATCGCGCGCTGCCGCGTTTCCTCTCGCGCGATCCGGGGAAATTCTGGACCGCCGGGCAATGGATGACCGAAACCGCCGGCGGTTCCGACATCGGCAACAGCGAAACCGTCGCGCGCCGCGACGAACACGGCTGGCGGCTGTCCGGGCGCAAGTGGTTCACTTCCGCGATCAACGCGGACGCGGCGCTGGCGCTGGCGCGGCCTCTGGGCAACCCGACGGGCGCGGACGGACTGGCCTTGTTCTATCTGGAAACGCGCGACGAGCACGGCGCGTGGAACGGCATCCAGATCGACCGCCTGAAGGACAAGCTCGGCACGCGCGAATTGCCCACCGCGGAAATCCACCTGCAGGACGCGACCGCGACCCTGGTCGGCGAACCCGCGCACGGCGTGCGCGCGATCGTGCCGGTGCTGCAGGTCACGCGGCTGTGGAATTCCGTCGGCGCGCTTGCCACCATGCGCCGATGCATCGCGCTGGTGCGAGACTATGCGCAGCGCCGCATCGCGTTCGGGCGCCCGTTGCTGGAGCAACCGCTGTACGCGGACATGCTGGCTTCGATGCAGGCCGAGTTCGAGGCGGCCTTCCATCTGGTCTTTTACGCCGCCGAACTGCTGGGCCGCGTGCAGGCACGCCAGGCCGACGAACAACAGCAGCAGTTGTTCCGCCTGCTCACGCCGCTGGTGAAGTTGTGGACCGGCGCGCTCGCGGTGCGCATCGCCTCGGATGCCGTGGAAGCCTTCGGCGGCATGGGTTACCTGGAGGACAGCGGCATCCCGCAACTGCTGCGCGACGCACAGGTGTTTTCCATCTGGGAAGGCGCGGGCAACGTGCAGGCGCTGGATGCGCTCAACGCGCTGGCTCCGCACGGCATGGCGCAGGTGCGCAACGCGCAGCACGCGCTGCTGGCGCAGGCGCAGGGGCCGGATTCCGCCAACGTCGCGCGACTGACGCAGGCGGCGCTGATGGCGGCGGAAACGCGGCTGCGCGATGCACAGCCCCTGCGCGAAGCGACCGCGAGGGGGATCGCGATGGTCTGCGCGCGTACGCTGGCGGCCACCCTGCTCGCGCGCCACGCGGACTGGTCGCAACGCAACCTCGGTGACCCGCGCCCGCTGTTCGCGCTGCGGCGTTTCTGCGCGCAGGGCATGGGGCTGGATCTCCTGCACGTGCGGCAGGCGACCGAAACGCGCTCGCTGGCCGACGACAGGCAGGTTTGATGCGCAGATTCGATACGCATCCCTGCGTGTGAAAGCGGGCTATCCATGCCCGCACTCCTCGACAACAGCCTGCACTATTCAACCGTTCTTTTGAAGATTGGCGTAAAACGCCGCGACGTAATCCTGCAATGTGCGCGTCTCGATGGCTGCGCGCAGTTCGCGCATCAACCGCAGGTAGAAATGCAGGTTGTGCATGGTCGCGAGCTGTGCGCCGAGGATTTCGTTGCAGCGGTCGAGATGGCGAAGATACGCGCGCGAGAAACCGTTGGCGCAGGCATGGCATTCGCAGCCTTCCTCGATCACCCGCGTGTCCTGCGCAAATTGCGCATTGCGGATGCGCAGCGTGCCGGCGCGGGTGAACAGGAAGCCGTTGCGCGCGTTGCGCGTGGGCATCACGCAATCGAACATGTCCACGCCGCGGCGCACCGCTTCCACGATGTCCTGCGGGCGTCCGACGCCCATGAGATAACGCGGCCGATCCGCCGGGAGCAGCGGCAACGTGGCATCCAGCGTGCGGTTGCGCTCGTCCTCCGATTCGCCGACCGCGAGGCCGCCGATGGCGTAGCCGTCGAAACCGATGTCGAGCAGGCCGTGTGCCGAACGCTCGCGCAGATCCGCATGCACGCCGCCCTGCACGATGCCGAACAACGTGTTGGGATTTTCCAGCGCGTCGAAGGCGCGGCGCGAGCGCGCGGCCCAGCGCAGCGACAGTTCCATCGACTCGCGCACGGCATCTTTCGAAACATCCGTCGGCGGGCATTCGTCGAACATCATCGCGATGTCGGAATCCAGCACGCGCTGGATGCGCATGGATTCCTCCGGCGAGAGGAACACGCGCGCACCGTCCACCGGCGAGGCGAACGCCACGCCCTCTTCGGTGAGCTTGCGGCGTTCGCTCAGCGAGAACACCTGGAAGCCGCCGGAATCGGTGAGGATCGGGCCGTTCCAGCCGATGAAGCGGTGCAGGTCGCCGAAGCGTTCGATCACCTCCAGCCCCGGCCGCAGCCAGAGATGGAAGGTGTTGCCGAGGATGATTTGCGCGCCGACCTCGCGCAGGTCGCGCGGCGTCATCGCCTTGACCGAACCATAGGTGCCGACCGGCATGAAGCACGGCGTCTCGATGCTGCCGCGCGGCAGCGTGACGCGACCGCGACGTGCATTACCGTCGGTAGCCAAAAGATCGAATCGCATTTTCTCGAATGCCTCAAGCAAGTCGAAGATCATAACGTCGCCCGGCGGCGCAGCGCCGTCTCGCTCTTTGCGCAGGCCGGGGCCCAGTGACCACGCGCCACATCTGAGCACTGTCGCCACTGGATTCCGGCCTACGCCGGAATGACGAGCAAAAGGGCTTATCGCAGGCGGTGTGTGCAGTCAGTCTTTCGGCCAGATCAGCATCGCGTCGCCGTAGGAAAAGAAGCGGTAGCGCTGTTCGACCGCGTGGCGATACGCGTCGAGCACGAATTCGCGCCCCGCCATCGCCGACACCAGCATCAGAAGAGTCGATTCCGGCAGGTGGAAATTGGTGACCAGCGCATCCACGCTTTCGATTTTGTATCCCGGCACGATGAAGATGCGCGTTTCGCCCGCGAAGGGTTTCAGTTCGCCGCCGTCGCGCGCGGCTTCCAGGGCGCGCACCACGGTGGTGCCGACCGCGACCACGCGGCCGCCGCGTGCGCGCGTGGCGCGGATCTTCTCGACCAGTTCTGCGCCGACGTTGAGCCATTCGCGGTGCATCACGTGGTCTTCGACGCGTTCGCTGCGTACCGGCTGGAAGGTGCCGGCGCCGACGTGCAGGGTGACGTAGCCGGTCTCGACGCCGCGTTGCCGCAATTCGTCCAGCAGCGCCGCGTCGAAATGCAGGCCGGCGGTCGGCGCGGCGACCGCGCCGGGCGTGCGCGCGTACACCGTCTGGTAGCGCTCAGCGTCGTCCGCACCGGCGTCGCGCGCGATGTACGGCGGCAACGGCATGCGGCCGATCCGCGCCAGCAGTTTTTCCAGCGGCTCGTCGCCCTCGAACTGCAATTCGAAGAACGCGCCGTCGCGGCCGAGCACGCGCACGCGGGTGCCGTCGACCAGTTCAATGTGCGAATCCGCGCGCGGCTTCTTGCTGACGCCGAGTTGCGCCGTCGCGGTGTGCGCGCCGGTGATGCGTTCCAGCAGGATTTCCACCGCGCCGCCGGTGGGCTTGCGCCCGAACAACCGCGCCGGCAGCACGCGGGTGTCGTTGAACACCAGCAGGTCGCCCGCGCGCAGCAACGACGGCAGCTCGCGGAACGCGCGGTCCTGCCATGCGCGATGCGGCACGTCGAGCAGCAGCAGGCGGCTGGCGCTGCGCTCGCGCAAGGGTTGCTGCGCGATCAGCTCCGGCGGCAGCTCGTAATGGAAATCGGATTTCTTCAAGCGTGTCGCGGTCGGCGGAAACACGCCATTGTAATCGGTGCCGCGAATCCGGCCGGGGATGGCGCGCCTCGCTATCATCGCGTTTTCGACAAGCGGCAACGCGATGCCACGACCCAAGAAACATTACGGGCAGCATTTCCTGCACGAACGCGGCATCGTCGAGCGCATCGTCGCGGCGGTGGCGCCGCAGCCCGGCGACCGGCTGGTCGAGATCGGCCCCGGCGAAGGCGCATTGACGCTGCCGCTGCTGGACGCCGCCGGCAAGCTGACGGCGATCGAACTGGATGCGGATCTGCTCGAACCGCTGCGTCACGCGGCACGCGCGCACGGCGAACTCACGCTGATCCACGCCGACGTGCTGGAGACCGATTTCACCGCGCTGGCCGGCGGCGGCCAATTCCGCCTGGTCGGCAACCTGCCTTATTACGTGTCCTCGCCGATCCTGTTCCATTGCCTGCAACACGCGCACGCGATCGCCGACATGCACTTCATGCTGCAACGCGAAGTGGTGGATCGCATGGCCGCGGCGCCGGGTGGCAAGGTGTACGGACGACTTTCGGTGATGCTGCAACTGGCCTGCAAGGTCGAACCTCTGCTGCGCGTGCCGGCCGGCGCGTTCCGTCCGCCGCCGCAGGTCGAGTCCGCGGTAGTGCGGCTGATTCCGCGCGCGCCGTCGCAGATGCCGGATGCGGAGGCGATGCCGGCGATCGAAGCCGTGGTGCGCGCGGCTTTCGGCAAGCGCCGCAAGACGCTGTCCAACGCGCTATCCGGATTGCTCGACGCCGATGCGATCCGCGCCGCCGGCATCGATCCGCGTGCGCGCGCCGAGACCCTGGCGCCGCAGCAATACGTGGCGCTGGCGCGCGGACTTGCCCGCTGACGGCGCGTCGCCCACAATCGCAGGCATGTCGCCGCGCAACGACCATCCGCCCTATGCCATCGAAGTGTCGGTGGACACGCAATTCGTGGTCGAGCAATCGCGGCCGGAGGCCGATCATTACGTGTTCGCCTACACGGTGACCCTGCGCAACGTCGGCGGCGTGTCGGCGCGCCTGCTGGCGCGGCACTGGGTCATCACCGATGCCAACGGCAAGGTCGAGGAAGTGCGCGGCGAAGGCGTGGTCGGCGAACAGCCGCGGCTGCACCCCGGCGAAGGCTACGTGTACACCTCCGGCGCGGTGCTCGCCACCAGCGTCGGCACCATGCGCGGCGAATACCTGTTGCACGCGGACGACGGCACGGATTTCGCCACGCCCATTCCGGAATTCGTGCTGGCGGTACCGCGCACCCTGCATTGAGGAGGCAGCGCATGAAGCAGGCGGCAGGCTCGTGGCTCGCAGATGCCGACGACTGCCCTCCCCGTATTCATGCCCGCGCGCTGCGTCATCGCCCTCCATCCGCGGCGCGTGCGCCATGAGCACCTATGCGATCGGCGACGTGCAGGGTTGCTATCCGGAATTGCAGCGCCTGCTCGACAAGCTGAAGTTCGATCCCGCCGCCGACACGCTGTGGTTCTGCGGCGACCTGGTCAACCGCGGCGGCGAATCACTGGAAGTTCTGCGACTGGTGCACGGATTGCGCGAGCGCTGCATCGTCGTGCTCGGCAACCACGACCTGTCCTTGCTGGCCGTGGCGCAGCGCAGCGCCGAGGCGCGCTCGCACGTCAACCCCGACCTGCGCCGCGTGGTGGAAGCCGAAGACGGCGAAACGCTGATCGACTGGCTTCGCCACTGCAACATGATCCATCACGACGAAGCGCTGAACTTCACCCTGGTGCACGCCGGCATCGCGCCGTCGTGGACGCTGAAGCAGGCGCTGCGCATCGGTGGCGAAGTGGAACGCGCGCTGCGCGGACCGGGGCACCGTTCATTGCTGGCGCGGATGTTCGGCAACCGGCCGTCGCGCTGGTCGTCGAAACTGCACGGACAGGATCGCCTGCGCGCGGCGATCAACATCCTCACGCGCATGCGCTACTGCGACGCGAACGGCCGCATCGACTTCGAAGCCAACGGCGCGCCCGGCACGCAACGCGCGGGCTTGTATCCCTGGTACGAAGTGCCCGGCGGCAAACCGCGCGAATCGCGCATCGTCTGCGGCCACTGGTCCACCCTCGGCCTGTTCGCGGGACTCGGCATCCACGCCATCGACACCGGCGCGGTCTGGGGCGGCCAGCTCACCGCGATGCAATTGGATGGGGAAGAGCCGCGGTTCATTGCGGTGGAGGCGGAGGGGAATAGGCGGAAGCCGTAAATTTTGAAACTAAGGCTTGGAAGCAAAAGCATAAGTCCGCTACCGACCCAAAGCCGTAATTCGCCGCGTCAATGCGGTCACACGAACGGCAACTCGTATTCGGGGATAAGACGACATGGCCAAGGGTAACGCGGCTTCACCGAAGCTCCAGCTCACGCTGCCCGAATACAACCGTATCTACGAAGTCATCTATTCCGTGCTTGAAGGTAGGGCAAACACGCCTTTCGCATGCATGTTCTTTGCTACTGTCGGTGCATTGATCCTCAATGAGCACTACAAGATCGCATCGCGTCCTGTTGCAGGGGCTTTTCTCTTGTGCGTTGATCCGACGCCTTCCATCATCAGTATTGCGAAGAACGAAGATGGCTTGGTCACGTCTGACTTAGACGGGTTCCACATGTGGGTACAAACCCAGACCCATGTGATCGACTTCATGGCACCGATCTTCAATGAGTCCATTGAAGGCAATGGTTACCACAAGACTGTTCCGCGCAAGATGTTTCAGCGCCATTTGTCTTCGGAGGCGGAGTCCATCGAGGAGCTGCGTGCACCCGGAGACTACTTCACGCTCCCGAATATCGAGCTGACCAGCGAGCGGGTTCAAACTTTCATGGGTCGCCCTACTTACATGGATCTTCTGGGTGCCGCCAATCGCTGGTTCAAAAAGCATCCGAAGAAGTTGGATGACTTGAGCCTTTTGAATGACCTCAGTGAAGTGTACAAGCTGACCTTGAGCGCGCCGCCTATCTCGGGAGCTTGGTGATGAACGAGCCGCGCATGACCATCCCAAAGGGATTTGAGAGGCAGGCAGAGCACCTTCGCCCAACGGCGATGCCAGTTCATTTGGAAGAAGTTGCAAAGCGGTTATTCGAAGAGGTCTGCTGCGGCAGCCGCTCACTGTGGCCGTTTGAACCTGAGCGCATGAAGGAGCCTGACTTCCGAGCCCATTTCTATCGCCTAGCACATGACGGCATGTGGGCAGCTCAGGAACGCTTCATCAACCGCATTGAGAAGGGCGATCCAATGGCGCCGGGGGAAGAGGCGCTGTATCGCATGGCGATGGATACGATTGCGTGGCAGATGCTGGAAAGACAGCTTTGTTACGCTCGCAGGTTCTTTCGGGAACAAAGGCAGCCTAGTCTCAGCAATTCAAACCTTGAGTCTGTGGTGATCGCGGCCCGTGGACTAAGGGAGCAGAAGCCAGACTCAATGCCTCTGATAACTGACCTGACGACCTTCGTTCAGATCGGGGACATTGAGCTGCTGCCGGTTTCACAGACACTGGGTTTGGGTGTGATGATGAAGCCGGAGGTGGTCAATGGGAACGAGACGGACGTTCAGTCGGGAGTTCAAGCTTGAAGCGGTGAACCTGGTGAGG